>Ga0207670_10001838_pt1 | contig 11075 bp, 11 predicted proteins | sample KBSS23HmetaG_FD_184339 | JGI IMG/M metagenome (GOLD analysis project Ga0207670, IMG submission 184339) | Switchgrass rhizosphere microbial communities from Kellogg Biological Station, Michigan, USA - KBS S2-3H metaG (SPAdes) (version 2) | ecosystem: Host-associated > Plants > Roots >... | reverse complement strand
GTGCGACGTGCTGGATGCCGGCGTTGTTCACCAGGATGTCGCAGGAGCCGAGCGTCGTCTCCGCCATCTTGATCATGGCGGCAATCTCGGCTGGCTTGGTCATGTCGGCGGGCGAATAGATCGCTTTGACGCCGAAGTCCTTTTCGATTCCGGCGCGCTCTTTTTCGATGTCGGCGGCCGGGCCGAAGCCGTTGATCAGGACATTGGCCCCATCCTTGGCAAGCTCACGTGCAATGCCGAGCCCGATCCCAGAGGTGGAACCGGTGACCACAGCGTTTTTTCCCTTGAGCATGGTGGTGTTCCTAAGCCATTGAAATCACGTAAGGATGGAGATCCCCGCGCAAAAATCGACGCCCCGCTGTCATGACGCAGTCTGAAGGTGGCGATTGCATTGTTGCATTGCAACATCAAATTGCAGCAGGGTCACTTTTCTGCGATCGGGGCCGGCAGAGTACAATTCGTATCAGCCTGTGGACCCATATCTCCCTGCACCATGTCACAACCAGTTTTCCACGCCCCCGACCACGACCATGAGCGCTGCACCGCCGACGCGTTGAAGCACGCCGAGGTGCTATGCGCGCAACGCGCGCAACGGCTGACGCCGATCCGCCGCCAGGTGCTGGAGGTTCTGTTGGAGAGCCACAAGCCGCTCGGCGCTTATGAGATCATGGAGCGTTCGTCCGTGCGTGGCGGCCGGCCGGCGCCGATCACCATTTACCGCGCGCTCGATTTCCTCCGCGACAACGGCCTCGTGCATCGCATCGAGAGCCGCAACGCCTTTGTCGCCTGCGTCAACAATCACGCGACCGGCGACCTCGTGGTGTTCCTGATCTGCGAGCATTGCGGGGCGGTGGGTGAGGCCGCCTCCGCGGCGGTCACCAGCGAGCTCAAGGCCGCGGCGCGTTCGGCGGGATTCACGCCGAAGGCGCCGGTGATCGAGATCGGCGGCGTCTGCGCCCATTGCCGGCAGCACGATCACGCCTGATGTCGGAAGTTCCCGCGAGTCATACGCGGCCGCTCGACGCCGCCAGCATGGTGCTGGTGGTGTTGATCTGCTTGACCTGGGGCTTCAACCAGCCGGCGATAAAGCTCGCGATCCACGACGTGCCGCCGCTCACCCAATGCGCCATCCGCTCCAGTCTGGCGACGCTGATCCTGCTCGGGCTAATGCGGTGGCGCGGTCTGCCAATCGTCGCGCGCGACGGCACGCTCGCGGCCGGCCTGATCGCAGGGCTGCTGTTCGGCGTTGAATTCTTGCTGATCTACCGCGGGCTGCTCTACACCACAGCATCGCGCGCGGTGCTATTCATTTATCTCGCGCCCTTCTTTGTAGTGATCGGTGCGCGCTGGCTGTTTCCCGGCGATCGTTTCGGTCCGAAGCAGTGGCTTGGTCTGCTGATGGCCTTCATCGGCATGGTGGTGGCGTTCGGCGTGCCGGCCCCAGCCACCGAACCCCGTCAGCTCCTCGGCGATCTGATGATGGCTATCGCCGCCCTGGCATGGGCTGCCACCACCCTGATTATCAAGTCGAGCGCGCTCGCCCGCGTCTCGCCGGAAAAGACGCTGCTCTATCAGCTTGTCGTCTGCGTGCCGATCGTGGCGCTGGGCGCGCTGGTGTTCGGCGAGCGCATCACCGCGATGCCGTCGGTCGTGGCGCTCGGCTCGCTCGCCTATCAGACCATCGTGGTCGGCACGACGTTCAGTCTCTGGTTTGCTCTGATCGTGAAATTTTCGGCAAGCCGCCTCTCGGCCTTCACATTTCTGACGCCGCTGTTCGGGGTTGCGGCCGGTCATCTGGTTCTGGGCGAGCCGCTGACGCCGGCGTTTGCACTTGCCGTGCTGCTGGTCGCGGCCGGGTTGGTCCTGGTCAATCGCCCGAAATGAGTGCCCGCGCGGCGGCTAGGCCGCAGGTGGCCAGCGGCATCAGGAAGCCATATGTCATGGCATCGCCGGCAGCAGCCCGGCGAGCTCCGGCGGGGCATCGAAATGTCACGCGGCCTTCGCTAGGGTGTTCCACTGATCCCCTAGCACCCGCGAACGCAATGAAAGACCACTTGATTTCGACGGCTCCAGGTCAGGCAATTGGCCGCGGACGTGTTATATAAATCTTACCAGGCTGCGGCAGGTTGTCACACCTATGCCTGCTACCTGGCCGAAGACCGAGGAGACCAAATGCCCGAGGGTTCCATACACACAAGACGCCGGTCGGTACCGGTTCAGGTCGGCAATGTGACGGTGGGCGGCAACGCCCCGGTGGTGGTGCAGTCGATGACCAACACCGACACCGCCGATATCGACGGGACCGTGCGTCAGGTGGCGGCGCTGGCCAACGCCGGCTCGGAGATCGTGCGGATCACGGTCGACCGCGACGAGGCCGCAGCCGCGGTGCCGAAGATCAAGGAGCGCCTTCTCAAGATCGGTTGCGAAGTGCCGATCGTCGGCGACTTCCATTATATCGGCCACAAGCTGCTCGCTGACCACCCCGGTTGCGCCGAGGCGCTGGACAAATACCGCATCAATCCCGGCAACGTCGGCTTCAAGGATAAGAAGGACAAGCAGTTTTCGGCCATCGTCGAGATGGCGATCAAGCACAACAAGCCGGTGCGCATTGGCGCCAACTGGGGCTCGCTCGACCAGGAACTGCTGACGCACCTGATGGACGAGAATTCCAAGTTGCCCAATCCGGTCGAAGCACGCGCGGTGACGCGCGAGGCGATGGTACAATCGGCGCTGCTGTCTGCGGCTCGTGCCGAGGAGATCGGCCTGCCGCGCAACCAGATCATTCTGTCGGCGAAGGTCTCGGTGGTGCAGGATTTGGTCGAGGTCTACAAGGAGCTCGGCAAGCGCTCCGACTACGCAATCCATTTGGGTCTAACCGAAGCCGGCATGGGATCGAAGGGCATTGTCGCCTCGTCGGCGGCGCTCGGCATTCTGTTGCAGGAGGGCGTCGGCGACACCATCCGCGTCTCGCTGACACCCGAGCCCGGCGGCGATCGCACGCTCGAAGTGAAAGTCGCGCAGGAAATTTTGCAGACCATGGGCTTTCGCACTTTCGTGCCGCTGGTCGCGGCTTGCCCCGGCTGCGGCCGCACCACTTCGACGACGTTCCAGGAATTGGCCGGCAGCATCCAATCGTTCATTCGGGAGTCGATGCCGGAATGGAAGAAACGCTATCCGGGCGTCGAGGGTTTGAACGTCGCGGTGATGGGGTGCATCGTCAACGGACCGGGTGAGTCAAAGCACGCCGATATCGGCATCTCGTTGCCAGGGACCGGTGAGGCCCCGGCGGCGCCGGTGTTCATCGACGGCAAGAAGGCAGTGACCTTGCGCGGCCCCACGGTCTCGCAAGATTTCCAGAAGCTCGTCATCGACTACATTGATCGCCGCTATGGCGTGGGCAGCGCTGGACGCACCGCGGCGGAATAGGCCGCGGCTCCGCCCTGTCCGTTCGGGCGCGGTACTCAACCGCTATTTCAAAATCTCAAGCGTCAGCGGCTTGAGCTTGTAGTTGTTGCAGGCGTTGAACAGGATCGGACAGTTCGAGATCGCTACGATCTGCGGCATCAGCGCCGTCATCGTGATGGAGTCGCCGGGCTTGCCCTTCGGCAGCCGGATTTCCCACTTGCCGCCGGCGTCATAAGCGACCGTCATGAACACGTTGAAGCAGGCGTCGACATTGAAATTCCAGCGGTCCATGCCGTAGCCACGGATCGCCGTCTCCAGATTATGCTGGCAGTTCGGCGCACCTTTGCCTTTGTCGCCGTAGCGCATCATGTTGAGATGCTCGGAGCAGTAGCCGCCGCCGCAGTAGTTCTCCGCCGTCAGGTCCTCATCAATCTTCCACATCTCGCGAGTGCGGTTTGAGTAGAGCACGTGCGGCTTGGTCAACTTCCAACTCAGGTTGACGGCGCGGCTTGAATGCATCGATAGCAATTCGCGTGGATCGTCGCGGTTGAAGGAGATCAGGTCTGCAACTTGCTCGCCTTGCGGCTGGGTCATTTTGAAGCGCTGACCTTGCTCGATTTCGAAGCTGATGTTGCCAGCCGGGGGCAGCGTGACTGGCTCGCCGGGCGTGAGGACGGACGTGGCTTTGCTCATGCGGCGATCCTTGAGGTTCTCGGTGCAAAAATAGCAGCGGAACAACCACCCGAGTCAACCCGCGCTTTGCTTCATCGCGTTCGCCGCCATTGCATAGCCGCCCATCGCGCCGTCGATGAAGTGCACATGGTTGGAGCGGGTCGGCGATGGCGTGAAGCAGGTCATCATCGCGGCGTGCTGGCGGTGTGTGCCGTAGCGCACGATTCGTTTCGCGGCGCAAGCCATCAGGTGCTGCTCGATCTCGTTGGCCAGCGCCGGCGTACAGTCGAGCACCATGCGAAGCGAATCGTCGAACTTGCGGAAATCGGAGTTCTCGATCAGCTCGCGGGTGTATTTGGCCGGAATGAAAGCGCCGACCGTGATGCTGAACCGCATCACCAGAAAATATAAAAACGTCCGCGCCAGAACCTTGACCTTGCGGGCGTGGATCGATTCGTCGGCGCGGCGCGACGCTCGCGCCTCGAGATCGGCGCCGGCCGGGGGCCAGGTGAAACGCAGTCGCTGCCCTGGCACCGGCCGCGACGCGTCGGGGGTTTTCTCCACGATACGGGCGACCTCCTCGATCGCGGCGCGAAACGCTTCCGAATTCGCATTTGCCCCCGGCGCCACCACCAGCGACAGCACGAGGCCTCGCGATGCCGGGATTTCCTCATAGCGGCAGGACAGGCCGGAGAGGTCGGGATGCGCCCCCGGCCGCGCTTGCGGCACCGTGATCTCGCCACGCTTCATCGCGGAATCGGCCCAAGCCATACCGCCGCCCGAAAACATCGCAATCGAGATGTTGTCCGACGGCGCGTAGCGGGCGACGCGGACGTCGAGGCCCTGGGCACGAATTTCCGCGACCGGGACCATGCCGATGCGGAGCGTGAGATCGAGGTCTTCCTTCACCCAAGTCGCGGTTTCGGCGAGCGCCTGGCGCGCCGCCGCGGCGGCCCCGGCCGGCACTGCGAAGCCTGCGCCATCGCCGCCGAACACGAAGGGAAAGTCGCGATCGTCAAGCGCGTTGGTTACCGCCACGATGACCGCGGCGCCCGCCATGTTCACGGCTTTGTAGCGGTTCTCGGCGATGGCTTTGGTGGATTGCACCACGTCGGCGGTGCCGACCACCCAGTCGCCGGGCAGCGGGCTGAACAGCCTCGGGTCCATTACCTCGGTGAAGTTGCGAAACAGCGGCAGGCTTGCGTAGAAGTGGTCGGACGGGGCGGTCACAGGGGCGTTTCGCCTTCGCGCCGCGCCAGGATTGTGGCCTCCTCCAGGTCCAAGTCTCGTTCCAGCCGCCGCCGCGATTCATCGGTGATCTTGCCATCGCGCAGGAGATCGTGGAGGAAGTCGCGCTCGGTTGCGATCAACTCCAGCCTGATGTCGTTGGTCAAACGGACGAGATCGAATCCCTCATCGAGGTCCCTCGGAACGAGCCGCTCGCGATGATCATGGCGCGCGTTGAGGAGCGCCACAGTTTCGGCGCTGAGCTTGCGCTCGTCCGCGAGCTTTTTGAGATGCCGCCGCGAGGCGCGAATGACTTCGTTGCGCGCGGCAAGCTCGGCTACCTGCTCGCGCCGATGCTCGGCCTTGCGGTGACGGTTCACACCAAGCCAGCGGATCACGGCCGGTAAGGTCAAGCCCTGACCGACCAACGTAATGACGATGACGCCGAAGGTGGCGAATAGAATCATGTCGCGATGTGGAAACGGCACGCCGCTTGTGGTGGCGAGAGGAATGGCGAGCGCTGCGGCAAGCGAGACCACGCCGCGCACGCCGATGAACCCCAGGATGAATGCGTGTTGCCACGGCGGTGACGGATCACGTCTGGCGAGCGGCGGTATGAGCCAGCGTGGCAGATATATCGCTGGATAGATCCAGACGAAGCGCGCGAGAATGGCTATGGCGGCGGTGATTGCGGTGACGAGCAGCAATTCGCCGACCGGAAAATCGTGGGCCTTCTCGATCAGCGTGCGCGCCTGTAGGCCGGTGATGAGGAAGACGAAGCCTTCGATCAGATAGATGATCAGGTCCCAGAAGAAGATGCCCTGTAGTCGTGTTGCCGCGGGAATGAGCCGCGGCCCATTCCAACTGACGTAAAGTCCTGTGGCGATTGTCGCCAGCACGCCAGAACCGCCAATGTGCTCGGGGATCCAATAGGCGAGATAGGGTGTCATCAGCGACAGCGTGATCTCGACACGAGGGTTTTGCGCCCATTGCCGCAGCCTGAGGCTCAACCAGCCGACACCGATGCCAAAGAAAATCTCGCCGAGCACGATCAATACGAATGTGCCGCCCGCCTTGGTCATCGAAAACGCGCCGGTCGAGATCGACAGTACGGCGAAGCGGTAGAGGATCAGTGCGGTGGCGTCGTTGGCGAGGCCTTCACCTTCTAGCACCACCAGTAGTCGTCGCGGCAACCCGAGCCGCCGCGCGATCGCGAGCGGCGCCACCACGTCCGGCGGCGCGACGATGGCCCCGAGCACGAAGGCAACGCCCCATTGCCAGCCGAGCAGGTAGTGCAAGGCGGCAGCGACTGCGCAGGCGGTGAACACCACGCAGCCAAACGCGAGCAGCGTAATCAGGCGGAGGCTAAAGCGAAATTCACGCCAGCTCATCGACACGCCGGCTGAGTAAATCAGCGGCGGCAACAGCACCAGCAGCACCAGCTCCGGCGCGAGCTCGACCGAGGGCAGGCCGGGAACGAGCGCGAGCGCGATACCAGCGACCACCAGCAGGATCGATGGAGGGGTTTTTAGCCGCTGGGCGATAACGGCGACCAGCACCAGCACCGCCAGCAGAAACAGTACGATCTGGATCGTGGCAGTCATGCTGCGATCGGTCTATTTCTGGATGACATTGGCCGCGATGTTCACAGTCACCGAAATAATGGCTGCGGTGAAGAAAAACGACAGCGCACCGTGCGCGACGACCGTTCGCCGGATCGATTTGTGGGTGATGGCAACGTCCGAAACCTGGAACGTCATGCCGATGACGAAGGCAAAATAGATAAAGTCCCAATAGTCAGGCTGACCTTCGCCGGGAAATTTGAGACCGCTTTTACGCAGATGCTCGCCATAAAATCCGTGAGCGTAGTGTAGCGCAAAAATGGTGTGGGTGAAACACCACGACAGCACCACGGTACCGATCGCCAGCGCCACATAGAGCCCGTAGCTTGGATTCGTGCGTTCGATGGTTGCGAGCTCGGTAAAAATGGCGCCAAGGCTGGCGATGGCGGCCGCGACGCTGAGGATCAGGATGGCGAAGCCGCCTTCGTCCTGCGCCGCAGCGTTGCTCTGCATCGCGGATACCGAGGAGCACTGGGTCATCACGACGGCGGCCGCGACGAGATAGATCAGCACGCCGACGTCCCAGCCGATCAGCATGCGTGTGATCAATGTTGCGGGCAGCACCAGCATGGTGATGAGCCCGAGCGCAGCCGAAATGAACAGGCGCTTGTGCGCCATGCCGACCCGTATGAGGTAGGTCGGGCGCTCGGCCTTCGTGCTCATGGGAATGCGCTTTACGCGCGCCGCTCGGCGACGAAATGCGCGGCGTCCTTGAGGATGGCGGCGTCGGCGCCAAACGGCGTCAGCGCGCTTTCGGCATCCTTGACGAGTTGTGCCAGCCGCGCCCGTGCACCGGCGACGCCGAGGAGATCAACCAAGGTCGCTTTGCCGTGGGCGGCGTCCTTGCCGGCGGCCTTGCCGAGGGTGGCGGTATCGCCCTCGACGTCGAGCAGATCGTCAGCGATCTGGAACGCCTGGCCGATGACCTGGCCGTAACGGTTCACGGCGTCGCGTTTGCCCGGCGGTGCGTTGCCGAGAATGGTGCCGGCGGTGCAGCAGAACTTCAGGATCGCGCCGGTCTTCATCGCTTGCAGCGTGAGCACGTCCTTTTCGCCTTGGGGCGTATCGTTCTTGCCGAAGCGGCCTTCGGCAGCGAGATCGAGCATCTGGCCGCCGACCATGCCGCCGAGGCCGGCGGCGCGGGCGAGCCCGGTTACCAGCGCAATTCGTATGGCTGCGTCGGGATGAGTTTCCGGTCGGCCCAGTACGTCGAAGGCGAAGGTGAGGAGCCCGTCACCGGCGAGGATCGCGGTGGCCTCGTCGAATTTCTTGTGCGCAGTTGGGCGGCCGCGGCGAAGATCGTCGTCGTCCATGGCGGGGAGGTCGTCATGCACCAGCGAATAGCAGTGCACCAGCTCGATCGCAGCGCCGGCCATCAGCGCGTGCTGGCGCTTGACCCCGAACAACGCCGCGGTCTCAACCGTGAGAAACGGCCGCAGCCGCTTGCCGCCGGCAAGGCTGGAATAGCGCATGGCCTCGGTGACGCGAGGCGGTCGTGCGATCTCGCCCTCGGCCGGCGCCGCAGTGAGCAGCTGGTCCAGCAGTTGCTCGGTCTCGGCCGCCGCGGCGTTGAGCCGTCCGGCAAACGAGGCGTCCGAGCTGGTCTCGGCTTTGGTTGCGGTGCGGGACATGGAGCGTGGCATAGAACGTGACATGGGATGAATTGTGCTTAACTCGGCGATAATGACAAGCTCTGGTTCACGCCGCAAAACGGTCTTTCGTCTGGTCCGCTGGCTAATCACGGCGGTCTTGGTCGTGCTGCTGCTACCCTATCTGCTGACGCCGCTGTACCGCGTGGTCGATCCGGTGTCGACCCCGATGCTGGCCCGCTGGGCCCTCGGCAAGCGGGTGGACCGCACCTTCGTCCCGCTGGAGCGGATCGCGCCGGTGCTGTCGCGTTCCGTCATCGCGTCCGAGGATGGTCGGTTTTGTTCTCATCATGGCATCGACTGGACCGAACTCCGTTCCTCGATCGAGGACGCCGAAGATATCACTGAGGCGAGGGGCGGCTCGACCATAACCCAGCAGACCGCCAAAAACCTGTTCCTCTGGCCGGGCCGCAGTTTCATCCGCAAGGGACTGGAGTTCCCGTTGGCGTTCTGGATCGATCTGGTGCTGCCGAAGCGGCGCGTTCTAGAAATCTATCTCAACATTGCCGAATGGGGCCCGAATGGCGAATTCGGCGTAGAGGCTGGCTCTCGCTATGCCTTCAACAAGCCGGCCTCGCAGTTGTCCCCTGGCGAGGCGGCCCTGCTGGCTGCGATGCTGCCCAATCCGAAGCGGCGCAGCGCCAAAGCGCCACGGCCCGCGATTCGGCGCATCGCCGGCGTGGTCCAAGCCCGCGCCGCCCGCTCGGGTGCGATCGACGCATGTTTGGGGTTCCGAAAAGGGGTCTAGCCTTGGCGGAGGGGTTCCTCTATAAGCCCGGCTTCCCGAAGGTTTTGACGGTCCGGCGCTCGATGCGCCGTCGATTTTGAGGAGATGTCCCAATGGCCGTGCCGAAAAAGAAAACATCGCCGTCGCGGCGGGGCATGCGCCGTTCGGCGGATGCGCTCAAGCGCCCGACCTATATCGAGGACAAGGATTCCGGTGAGTTGCGCCGCCCGCACCACATCGACCTGAAGACCGGCATGTACAAAGGTCGGGCGGTGCTCAAACCGAAGACGGAAGTTTGAGACTGAGGTCCAATACCAAGATCAGGACCGAGGTCTAGGTCGCTCGCACGCCCCGGGGAGGCACGGCCATGTACCTGATCGGTTTTCCGCTACTGGTGATTACGTTTGCGATCTACAACATGATCGCTTTCCTGACGCCCAGCCTGGCCTGGACCGCGAGCATCGCGACAATCCATCTGATCTCCGGCCAGGATTGGACCGTGACGCCGGAAGACATAATCCTGGCGTTCGCCATCGTGCTACTCGGCATCGAGGTTATCAAGGCGACCCGGATGGGCATCCGCGGGCTGATGGACCACATCCTGTCGATGGTTCTGTTCATCGTCATGCTGGTCGAATTTCTCCTGGTCGCGCGCGCCGGTACTTCGACGTTCTTCATTCTGATGGTGATCAGCCTCGTCGACGTGCTGGCGGGCTTCATTATCACGGCGCGGACAGCGCAGCGCGACATCCAGATTGACCGGACAGTCGATCCCACCGTCTAAGCGCTCGTTCGCCACTCCAACGGTCCCAATCATGAGCCGCGATTTTCATCTGCCGGGCCGCTCGCCGGTGATCGCCGGCGAAGCCATGGCGGCCACCTCGCATCCGTTGGCGACCCTCGCCGCGATTGACGTGCTGCGCTTGGGCGGAAATTCAGTAGACGCAGCTGTGACGGCAGTTGCCGTGCTATGTGTGATCGAGCCGCACATGACCGGCATCGGCGGCGACTGCTTCGCCTTGATCGCCGAGGCCGGTAAGCCGGTCTGGGGCTACAACGGCTGCGGGCGCTCCGGCACCAAGGCCTCGACCGAGGTGCTGCTGGCGAAAGGACTGCGCGCGATCGAGCCGACCTCGGTGCACGCGGTCAATGTGCCGGGCGCGATCGAAGCCTGGAGCGAGATCCTCAAGGCTCACGGCACGTGGCCGCTCGATCGCGTGCTGGAGCCGGCCATCCACTACGCCGAATATGGGTTTCCGGTCGCGGCGCGCGTGGCGTCGGATTGGAAGGCTCTTGTCGGCAAGCTGGGCAACAGTCCCGGTGCGACCAGGCACTACCTGTCCAACGGTCGCGCGCCGGAGGAAGGCGACATTGTAAAGTTACCGGCACTGGCGGTGACCCTGAAAGCCATCGCCAAGGATGGCCCCCGCGCATTTTACGAAGGGCCGATTGCGAAGGACATGGCGGAAACGCTTGCCGCGCGGGGCTCGGTGCTGACTGCCGAGGATTTCGCCAAACATCGCGGCGAGGCGGTGACGCCGATCTCGACCAACTATCGGGGCGTCGATCTGGTCGAGATTCCGCCGAACACGCAGGGGCTTACCGCGCTGGTGACGCTCAACATCCTCGAAAACTTCGAGATGCCGAAACTGGAACCGCTCGGGCCCGATCGTTTCCATTTGATGCTGGAGGCGGCGCGCATAGGCTTTGCCGTACGCGACACCCACATCGCTGAACCCTCGCGCATGCGCGTGGAGACGGCGGCGCTCAACG
>Ga0207670_10001836_pt1 | contig 11078 bp, 7 predicted proteins | sample KBSS23HmetaG_FD_184339 | JGI IMG/M metagenome (GOLD analysis project Ga0207670, IMG submission 184339) | Switchgrass rhizosphere microbial communities from Kellogg Biological Station, Michigan, USA - KBS S2-3H metaG (SPAdes) (version 2) | ecosystem: Host-associated > Plants > Roots > Rhizosphere... | reverse complement strand
CCTCGTCACGGTCACGGGTCGGCGTGTCCCGCGGCGGCGTCGACCGGCGCCGTATCCATCGTGCACGCGACCGGGTAGCGCCGGAGCTCGCGCATGCGCTGAAGAGCGTACGTCGACCAGCAGAGGAGGTTCGCCGTCTCCCAGATGGCGTTCACGTCGCGCGCGCGCTCTTCGGCCGGCGCGCGAGAGAGCACGCGGGCGCGCGCCATGTCGAGCCGATCCGCGACCGGGCTCGCCGCCTGCGTCAGATCCTCGATCCAGCGCGCGAGCGGCCCGACGAGCCACCCGTTCTGCGGCGGGACGAACCCCTGCTTCGGCCGCGTGACGATCGGGGCCGGGACGAGCCCGCGGATCGCGCGGCGGAGGACGCGCTTCACCTCGCCGCTGCCGACGAGGAGCTCGGGCGAGATCCGGAACGCGTGCTCGGCGACGCGGTGATCGCAGAACGGGAGGCGCACCTCGCGCGAGTGCGCCATGCTCAGTCGATCGCCGAAGCGGAGGAGCGAGCTCAGCATCGTCCGGAACGAGAGCGTCCAGAGCACTTGCGAGAGGCTCGCCTCGTCGCCCGCGCTCTCGCGGCGGCGCGCGAGGTCGGGGAGGCGCACGCGCGCGGCCTCGAGCCAGTCCGCGCGGAAGAGCGAAGACCGCGCGAACGTCGATCGCCCGCTCCGCCGGCGAAGGAGCGGCTGGAGCGCGCGGAGCGGCGTCCGGTGGAGCGCGAGCTTCGGCCACGAGAAGAGCGCCGGCGCAGTGCGCGCCGCCGCGCGCCGCTCGCGGGCGAAGGCGGCGAAGCGACGCTCGCCGAGGAGCTGATCGAGGAACGCACGCGTGATGTCGTTCCCGTAGCCGCCGAGCTGCTCGTCGGACCCCTGCCCGTCGAGGAGCACCGTCGTGTCGTGCTGCGACGCGAGGTGGAAGACGCACCACTGCGCGAACTGGCTCATCCCGCCGATCGGAAAATCGGCGTGCCAGTACACTCGCGGCGCGTCCTCGAGGAAGCGCTGCGCCGTCGGCTCGGTCTCGAACGCGGTCGTCCGGCTCGCGTCGACGACCATCTTCGCGTAGCGCCCCTCGTCGAGCGGGTCGCCGGGGAAGCGTCCGGTGAAGCTCCGTAGCTCCATCTCGGGCTCGAGCCGCCGCATGAGCGACACCACCGCCGACGAGTCGAGCCCACCGGAGAGGCACGACCCGACGCGGACGTCGCTGCGCAGGCGGAGCCGCACCGAGTCGCGCAAGAGACCGAGGAGCGTCTCGGCAGCTCGTGCTTCGTCGTCCTCGCCGTACCCGTGGCGCGCACCGACGTCCACGCTCCAGTAGCACCACTGGCGCGCGATCACCGGCGCTCCGCCGACGAGGCGCACGCGCATCGCGTGCGCAGGCAAGAGCTGGCGGACGCCGGAGAGGAGCGTCCGCTCGCTCGCGTCGAGCCACGTCGATCCGTGGAGCGCATGCGCGGCGAGGACGCCGTCGTCGATCGTCAGGTCGACTCCATCGAGCAGCGCGAGCGCCTTCGCCTCCGACGCGAACGCGAAGTGCGCGCCGAGCCACGTGTAGTGGAGCGGCTTCTCGCCGAAGCGATCGCGCGCCAAGAAAAGGCTCCGCGTCTTCCCATCCCACAGCGCGAACGCGAACATCCCATTGAGCTCGGCGAGGCACTCGTCGCCCCACTCGGCGTACGCTCGGACGAGCACCTCCGTATCGCTGCCGGTGGTGAACGGATGGCCGAGCCGGCGGAGCTTCTCGCGCACCTCGACGAAGTTGTAGATCTCGCCGTTGAACGTCAGAGCGACGTCCGCCGCGGCGTCAACCATCGGCTGCGCGGCGGCATCGGAGAGGTCGAGGATCGAAAGCCGTCGATGGCCGAGCACGCAACCCCGATCGCGCGACCGCCACGTCCCTTCGCCGTCGGGCCCGCGATGCGCCTGGATCCGGTTCATGGCCCGGACCGCGTCCACGTTCCCTTCGGGACCGAAGATCCCAGCGATGCCGCACATGACGGGAGTCTCCCCTGGATTGAGTCCGGCTGGCCCCAGTGTATAACACACCGCGTTCCGATGGTTCTCCGATGACCGCCGCCACGTCGACACCGTCGCGCGCGCGGCGCGTCCTCATCGTCGGGAGCGCGCGCTACGAAATGGTGGGCGACTGCTACCGGCGCGCGCTCGCGAAGCACTACGAGGTGCGGATCGCGGATCCGCTCGAGATCACCAAGCTCACGCCGCCGCGGTGGACGAAGCTCCCCGTGATGACGGTGAACCGCATGGTCTACGTGCTCTCGAGCGTCGTCCTCCGTGACGCGTTCGCGCTGGCGCTGCCCGGGATCGTGCGCGCGGCGAACGAGTTCGCCCCCGACATCGTCATCGTCACGCCGATCGACGCGATCCCTCCGGCCACGGTGCGCGCGCTCCGCGGCGGGAACGCGAGCGCGAAGGTGTTCGGCGTCTTCTCCGACTCGATCTCGAACTTCGGGCGCGGACACTTCTTCCTCGCCGACTACGACGCGCTCTTCTTCAAGGACCGCTACGTCGTCGACAAGCTCCGCTCGAAGCTCGGGTGGCGGCACGCGTTCTACCTCCCGCAGGCGTGCGATCCCGAGGTGCACCGCCCGGCCGACCTCGACGACCGGGAGCGCGCGATCTTCGGCGCCGACCTGACGATCGCGGGGAACACGCACGCGTTCCGCGCGGCGCAGCTCGCGCCGCTCATGAAGTACGACCTCAAGATCTGGGGGGCGCGGCCGCCGCGCTGGCTCGACCACCCGATCGTCCGCTGCCACCAGTCGCGCGAGGTGTTCGGCGCCGACAAGAGCCGCGCGATGTGCGGCGCGAAGATCGTCGTCAACGCGAACCACTACACGGAGATCGCCGGGACGAACAAGCGCACGTTCGAGGTCGCGGCGATGGGCGCGTTCCAGCTCACCGACACGCCGGCGCTGGCCGACGTTTTCCAGCCGGACGAGGAGGTCGCCTCGTACGACACGGCCGCCGACCTGATCGAGAAGGTGGACCACTACCTCGCGCGCCCCGAGGAGCGGGCGCGGATGGCGGCGCGCGCTCGCGATCGCGCGCTCCGCGAGCACACGTACGCGCATCGATGGACCGCGCACATGGAGGCGATGAACATCACCGTCCCCGCCGATTTCCCGGTCCAGCCCCGCGACCTCGCGGTGCGAGCGACGTAGAGCCATGTGCGGTCTCGTCGCCGTGTGGGACCCCGCCATCGAGCGCGGCGCGCGCGAAGCGCTCGTCCGCTCGCTCACGCGCAGCGTGCGCCACCGCGGCCCGGACGCCGAGGGGCTCTGGAGCGCGACGGAGGCGCCGCTCTCGCTCGGCCACCAGCGCCTCGCGATCCAGGGGCTCGGCCCGAAGGGGGCGCAGCCGATGGCGGCGCCGGGCGGCGAAGGGGTGCTCGTCTTCAACGGCGAGCTCTTCGACGCCCTCCCGCTCCGCGACGAGCTCGAGCGCGGCGGCGCGCGCTTCGAGGGGACGAGCGACACCGAGATCCTCGTGCACGCCCTCGCGACGTGGGGCGTCCCGGGCGCGCTCGAGCGCGTGCACGGACAGTTCGCCTTCACGTGGTTCGACGCGCGCCGGCGGAGGCTCTTCCTCGTGCGCGATCGGGTCGGCGTTCGACCCTTGTACTACGCACATGTCGGGGAGCGGTTCGCCGCCGGGTCGGAGCAGAAGGCGCTCCTCCCGCTGCCGTGGGTCGACCGCTCGCCGAACCTCGCGGCGGCGCTCCGCTTCCTCGCGCTGTCGCGCACCGATGACGTCCCGTTCGAGACGATGACGCGCGGGATCGCGAGCCTCCCGGCCGGGCACTGGGCGGTGTGGGACGGCGCGAGCCTCGCGGTCGAGCGCTACGCGCGGATCCCGAACGATCTCCCCGCGACGACGACCGCGGACCTCCGCGCCGAGCTCGAACGCGCCGTCTCCGGGCAGCTCGTCGGCGAGGTGCCGCTCGGGGCGATGGTGTCGGGCGGGCTCGACTCGAGCACCGTGGTCCTCCTCGCCGACCACCGGCGACAGGAGCTCGGAGCGACCGATCCGCTCCACCTCTTCGCGTACCACGACGCGTCGGCCGAGCACGACGAGCGCCAGTACCAGAACGCCGTCCTCGGCTCGCTGAAGAGCCCGCACGAGGTCCACTGGATCACGTCGACCCCCGTCGAGCTCGCCGCGAGCTTCGACGCGTACGTCCACCACCAGGAGGAGCCGTACGGCGACGTCTCGAGCTACGCCGAGTTCTGCGTCGCGCGCCACGCCCGCTCCTTCGGCGTGAAGGTGCTCTTGAGCGGCCTCGGCGGCGACGAGGTGTTCGTCGGCTACCCGTCGTACTTCGGCGCGCTCACGCGCGAGCTCGTCATGCGGCGCGACCTCCACGCGCTCTCCGATCTCTTCGGCGCGGTGAGCGCGATCGAGGGGGGGGCGCCCGGCGCGCGGCGGCGTCTCTTCCTCGCCGCGGCGTACCACAGCACGCCGGGCGCCGTGCGCAACGTGCTCACCGCGATCCGGAGCGGGCGCGCCGCCGGGCTCCGCCCGCGTCACGCGGGGCCGATCGTCGCCGACGCGTTCCAGAACTGGCACCGCCACGACGGCGAGCTCGCGACGAACGCCGCGCTCCGCGGGTCGATGGAGTCGTGGAGCCTCCCGCGCTACCTCCTCCACAGCGACCGGATGACGCTCGCGTTCGGCGTCGAGGGGCGCGTCCCGCTCCTCGACGACGGCGTCATCCGCGCCGCGTTCGGCATCCCGGCGCGCGAGCGGATCGGCCCGAACGGCGCGAAGGACAGCCTCCGGCGCGCCGTCGCCGACATCCTCCCGATCGAGGTGCGCGAGCGCGCGTGGAAGCTCGGGTTCCACGCGCCGCTCGCGCCGTACGTCGGCGCCCTGGAGCCGCGCCTCCGCGAAGGGCACGCGTTCGCGAGCTCGGTCATCGGCGACGGGATCCCGTGGGGCTCGCTCGAGGTCGGCGAGCGATGGCGGTGGGGGACGCTCGGCGAATACCTGAGGTGGGTGCGCGACCGCCCCGTAGCGGCTGGTCGCATCGAATCTTGACAAGGGGCGGCATCGGCGGGCAGGTTCGGCGCCATTTCTCGACGCCCCGGAGCGCACCATGCCGTTGCCTCGAATGACCTTCCCGCCTCGCCCCCGGAAGCACTGGACGCCGCGGTACGTGCTCGACCGACTGACGCTCGCCGCCTGGGAGGCGACGCACCCCGACCGCCCGTGGCTCACGCCGCGCGCGGTCGACTTCCTCGAGGACTGGGTGCGGGCCGACGACGTCGTCGTCGAGTTCGGCTCGGGGCGGAGCACGCGCTGGTTCGCCGATCGCGCCCGCGAGGTCGTCAGCGTCGAGCACGACAGCGCGTGGTACGAGCGCGTGAAGTCGGATCTCCACCAGCGCGGGATGACGAACGTCCGCTCGTTCCTCGCGCCCGAGACGGTCGACGGGTACGTCGGCGCCGCCGACGCCGCGCTCGTGGGGAAGGCCGACGTCATCCTCGTCGACGGGCAGCTCCGCGACGCGTGCGCGCGCTGGGCGCTCGGCCGGATCCGCCCCGGCGGCCTCCTCGTCATCGACAACGCGAACTGGTACCTCCCATCGCGCTCCCACGCGCCCGCGTCGGTCTCCATCGACGGCGCGCCGGCGAGCGACGTATGGAAGGACGTGTGGAACGAGGTCGCGCGGTGGCGCCGCGCGTGGATGAACAACGGGATCACCGAGACGCTGCTCCTCTTCGCGCCTCCGTGACCGACGCGAAAGACCGCTCCCGTCGCCGGCTTCGCCTCGTCAGCCTCGCGATCGCCCTCGGCGGGATCGAGCGCGTCGCGTCGGCGGTCGGCGGCGCCGTGCGTGTCAGCTTGATGGTGTGGGGCCTCTCGGCCAAGGACTACGGGCTCTACGTCGCGATCTTCGGGATCGTGAACACCGCCACGCTCCTCGACTTCGGCCTCCACTACGGCGTCCTCACCGCGGTCGCGCGCGCGTCGGGGAAGGACGACGCCGACGAGGTGCGCTCCACGATCTCGACCGGCTTCACGCTCTACACGATCGTCTCGACCGTGAGCGCGCTCGTCCTCGTCCCTTTGACCATCCTCGCGCCGCTCGAGTGGGTCTTCGGGCTCAAGCCGGACCAGGTCCAGGTCGCGCGCGCCGTGACGGTCATCGGCTTCGGGAGCCTCCTCCTCTCGATGCCGACGAAGGTCGCGATCTCGGCGACCACCGGGCTCCAGGAGGGGTACCTCGCGTCGGCGTTCCGCACGACCAGCACGATCCTCCAGCTCGCGGTGCTCGGCCTGGTCGTCGTGTTCTGGCGCGGCGCGCTCCTCCCGATCGTCGTCGCGTCGACCCTCCTCGACCTCGCGCTCTCCGGCGGGTTCGCCGCGTGGGTCCTCCGCTTCCGCGACGACCGGACGCGGATCTCGTGGGGCGCGGTGAAGCGGCGGCTCGTCGCGCCGCTCCTCGGGTCGGGCGCGGTCTTCTTCACGTCGAACCTCGCGAGCCTCTTTCGGCGATCCCTCTCCGCGGTGTGGGTCTCGCACGCGCTCGGCACCGCGGCGGTCCCCCGCTTTTCGATCCCGTTCGCGCTCTTCACGATCGCGCTCACGTTCACCGATCTCGCGGCGGGGAGTCTCCTCGCGCCGTACGGCGAGGCGAGCGCGCGCGAGGATTGGGACTGGGTGCGGAGGGCGTTCCGCACCGGCGTGAGCGCGACGCTCGCCGGCGCGCTCCTCTTCGCGATCCTCGGCGGAGTCCACGGCGTGAGCGTCGTCCACCTGTGGACCCCGTCGGCGCCGGCGCCGTCGAAGGCGCTGTGCTGGTGGTTCGCGGCGTGGCTGGTCTCGCAGGCGTTCACGAACTCGTCGGTGACGCTCCTGAACGGGCTCCACAAGCAGCGGATCGTGATGTGGGCCGGCCTCGCCGAAGGGGTCCTCACGTTCGTCGGGACGTGGCTCGTCGTCCGCCACTTCGGCGTGGAGGGGGTGGCCGCCGTGATGGCTGGAGCCGGCGCGATCGGCGCGATCGCGCTCACGTTCGTCGCGGTCCCCGCGGTGACCGCGGGGCGCGTGAGCTTCACCGCCTCACGCCTCGCGCGCCTCGGCATCGCGGCCGCGGCGGCGACCGCGTTCGCCTTCCTCCTCGAGCCGGCGCTCGTCGGGCAGCGGACGATCGTCCACGTCCTCGCCGGCGCGCCACCCGTCGCCGCGCTCTTCGTCGCGCTCTGCTGGAGAGGCGTCTTGAGCGACACCGAGCGCGCGCGCGCGAAGGCGTGGCTCGCAGCACGCCGCCGCCGCGCCGCCTAAGCCGATCCGACGAAGTCGTGGATCGCGCGCACGACCGCGGCGCGATCGGCGTCGGTCAGACCGGGGTGCACCGGGATCGAGAGCACCTCGTCGGCGGCGCGCGACGCGTTCGGGACGTCGCCGCCGCACCCGCGGGCCGCGATATGGGCGACGCGCGGCAGCGGGCGCGGATAGTAGGCGCGCGCCTCGACGCCGCGCGCGGCGAGGTGCGCGAGGAGCTCGCGCCGGTAGGCGACGGGCGAAGCGCCGGCCGGCGGCGCGACGCGCACCGTGTACTGGTTCCACGAGCAGCCATCGTCGAGCGGCGGCAGGCGGACGCCGCGGAGCTCGCGGTCGTAGAAGGCCGCATTCGCGCGCCTCCGCGCGACGAACCCGGCGAGGCGATCCATTTGCGCGACGCCGATCGCGGCGGCGATCTCGGTCATCCGGTAGTTGAAGCCGAGGAGCTCGTGCTCGTTCGGCGCCGACGCCCCCTGGTTCCGGAGGAGGCGGCACCGGCGCGCGACCTCCGCGTCGTCGGTCGCCACGATCCCCCCCTCCCCCGCTGTCGCGTTCTTCGTCGCGTAGAGGCTGAAGATCGCCGTCCCGGACGCGCCGACCGGCGTACCGCGGAACGACGCGCCGGCTGCCTGCGCGGCGTCCTCGATCAGCGCGACGCCGTGGCGCGCCGCGACGCCGCGGAGGGCGCCGAGGTCGCACGCGCGGCCGAAGAGGTGCACCGGGACGATCGCGCGCGTCCGCCCGGTGATCGCGGCCTCGATGCGCGCCGGGTCGACGAGGAGCGTCGCGTCGTCGATGTCGGCGAAGACCGGGCGCGCGCCGGTGTAGAGGATCGCGTTGGCCGTCGCCACGAACGAGAACGGCGACGTCACGACCTCGTCGCCCGGGCCGACGCCGTGCGCGAGGAGCGCGACGTGGAGCGCCGCCGTCCCGGACGACGTCGCGACCGCGTGCGTCGCGCCGCACGCCTCGGCGAAGCGCGCCTCGAGCGCCTTGACGCGCGGCCCCTGGATCAGGCGGCCCGAGCCGAGGACGTCGAGGACGGCGGCGCGCTCGGCGTCGCCCATCGCAGGATGCGCGAGCGCGATCACGCGATCACGCCACCTGCGCCTGTGGACCGCTTCGAATGGGGAACATCCGGCCGAGCGCGTAGAGCACCCACACCGTCGCGAGCGCCATGGCGACGCACTGCCACAGGCTCGCCGAGAACCCGATGAGCCCGGACTCCGTCGCGTGCACCAAGTTCACGAGGTGAAAGCTCCCGGCGAGCATCCTCGCGCGGCTCCCGGTGAAGAGCTGCGCCATGAAGCCGAAGATGAATCCGTCGAGGAGGAGGAAGGCGATCGATCCGGGGACGCCGTGCTCGAAATACCCGTGCGACAAGAGGCTGATCCCGACGCTCGTGGTGTCGGCGACGGCCTCGTCGTGGAGCCCGAGACGGACGACGATCCAGTCGGTGCCGATCTTCGTCAGGTTCGGCTTGTCCGGCCAGATGATCCGCGGGACGAGCGTCATCGGGATGTACTTGTACGACTCGCCGTCGAGGTGCGGCACGGCGCGCGGGACGATCTCGACCGTGTACGCGAGGACGGAGAGCTCGCCGAGGCGCTGGCGCGCCTCCTCGCTGCCGACGTTCCCTGCTTCGCGCGAGCGCGTGAACGCCTCCTGCCACGCGTCGACGACCCCGATGTCCGCCGACCCGGTGGTGCCCCAGCGGAGCGTCCGGTAGTACCCCTTCACCGGCTGGATGAGGATCATGATCAACGCGCCGGCCGCGACCGCTACCACCGGGAAGCGCTTCCGCTTCATCCACCAGAGGACGACGATCGTCCCAAACGGCAGCAAGAAGTCGCCGAGCATCGACGAGATGAGCGACGTCGCGACCACGATCGCGGCGACCACGAGGAGGCGCGTGAACGACGCCCTGGACGGGACCGCGAGGTACGCCATGCCGCTCACCGCCGCGAGGATGTTCCGGTCGAAGAAACCGACGAGGACGGTGAATCCCGTGAGTAATGCCCCTTTGACCCCCGGGTAGAGCGCGTACGCCACGACGAAGAGCGCGCACGGCCAGAAGTAGATCCGCGCCGCGGCGGCGATCTGCCCGTCGGTGAGCGGCGGGAAGATCTTGAGCGCGGTGATCCGCTTGAACACCGGCTTCGCCAGCGCGTAGCCGCCGATCATCGCGTAGCCGCACACGACGGCGATGAGCATCGCGCGCTCGTGCGACTCGGCGGTCGGCGTGACCTCCCAGAAGCCGACCGACGGCGGCTCGCTGGTCGTGGCCAGCCCGAACTGCACGTAGAGGTGGGTGTAGAGGAACTCGAGCCACGGGAGGCGATGCCCGCCCGTGCGTCCGTAGCGCGTGATGAGGAGGACGAGCGTCGCGCCGAGAACGCCGGCGCCGAGCCCCGTGATGAACGTGTACGCAGGGTGGCACAGGATCGGGTGCGCGAAGAAGACGACGATCGCGAGACCGACGTCGAGCGGCCGCGGCCAGGGCCTCGCCTTCTCGGCCTCCTCTGCTTTTCCCCCTCCCCAGTCGTCGAGCGGCGCGGCTCGCGTGAGCGGGGCGGAGGATGCCTGCATGGGGATCGCTCGTTGCATTAGCACGCAGCCCCTTTCGCCGCTATTCGGGCCGCCGCGGTCACGCGCGCACCCCGTGGCGCGAGCACCAGTCGACGAGGACGGCGAGACACCACACGCGCGACCACGAGATCCCGCTCCCGCCCCGCGAGAACGCGCGCCACATCGCCTGCACGTCCGGCGCGGAGAGCCCCGCCGCCGCGACCGACGGCGCGTCGGTGAGGCGCGCCTCCGCCCACGGCGCGAGCGCGCCGCGCCCGCGCAGCCAGCGATCGAACGGCAGCGTGAACCCCATCTTCGCGCGCGTCCGCGCGTCGCGCGGCACCTCCGGCACCGCGGCGGTGAGGACCGGCTTGTTCCCCTCCCCCGAGAGTTTGTCGTCGCCCCGGACGCGCATCGCGTGCTCGACGAGGACGTGATCGAGGAGCGGCTCGCGGACCTCGAGCGCGTGCGCCATGCTCATCGCGTCGGTGTCGCGGAGGAGCGTGTTCCGGAGGTAGCGCGTGAGCTCGAGCGCGCCGTACGCGTTCACGATGTCGAGGGTCCCGTCCGCGAGGCCGCGGTCGATCGCGGCGGCGCCGTCCTCGCGGCGCGCGATGCCGGCGCCGGCGAGCGACGCGATCTGCCCTTCGGTGAACATCCCGCGGAAGACGGCGTAGATCGACGACGCGCTCGCGTCGGCCGCGGCGAGCGCGGCGAGCTTTCGCATCGGCCCGCTCACCTGGTTCCACGCCGCGACGCGCTCGACGTGGCGGCGGAGCGCGGCGGAGACCGGGATGCGCCGTTTCAACGCGAGCGCGCGCGCGAAGCGGCGGAACGTCGAGTACCCGGCGAAGAGCTCGTCGCCGCCGATCCCGGAGAGCGCCACGACGAGGCCGGCGCGGCGCGCGGCGCGGCTCACGAAGAACGTGTTCACCCCGTCGGCCGACGGGAGGTCGAGCGCGGCCACCGCGGCGTCGACCTCGCCGCCGATCTCCTGCGTGCGGAGGAGCGCCTCGTGGTGCTCGCAACCGAAGCGGCGCGCGACCTCGGCGGCGCGAGCCCCTTCATCCCACGCCGCCTCGTCGAACGTGACGGTGAACGTGTGGATCGGGCGCTCGGACGCGCGGCTCGCGAGCGCGGCCACCGCCGTGCTGTCGATCCCGCTCGAGAGGAAGATCCCGACCGGCACGTCCGCCTCGAGAC
>Ga0207670_10001834_pt1 | contig 11081 bp, 9 predicted proteins | sample KBSS23HmetaG_FD_184339 | JGI IMG/M metagenome (GOLD analysis project Ga0207670, IMG submission 184339) | Switchgrass rhizosphere microbial communities from Kellogg Biological Station, Michigan, USA - KBS S2-3H metaG (SPAdes) (version 2) | ecosystem: Host-associated > Plants > Roots > Rhizosphere... | reverse complement strand
TCGAAAACGGCGAGATCGCCTACCCGGTGGAAGAGATCACCATCGCGGCCAACCTGCGCGACATGTACGCCAACATCGTCGCGGTCGGTGCGGATGTCGACCATCGCTCGCACCTGCTGACGGGGTCGATCTTGCTGGAGCAGATGACTATCGCAGGTGAGTGACTACCTGCACCGGTAAACCGGGCGGACACTTGCTAGGATGAGGCCGTCAGTTCTTGCTGACAGAACAATCAGGCCTTTACGACCTAGGAGATGTACGCATGAGCGTTCCGCCCGAGTCCGTCGTACCGCCGCCGTCGAACGGTTCCGCCGCGCCGCCGTCCGATCCCCCTGGCGCCCAGGAGCGCCAATGGGCCATGTTCGCCCATCTTTCCGCCCTGGCCGGGCTTATCCTGACCGGTCACTGGTTCGGCTGGGGCTGTTTCCTCGGGCCGCTGATCATCTGGCTGGTGAAGAAGGACAGCATGCCCTTCGTCAACGACCAGGGGAAAGAGGCGCTGAACTTCAACATCACCGTGGCCATCATCTTCTTTGCGCTGTTCGTGCTCACCCTGATCACGCTCGGCCTTGGCGTGGTGATCGCCATCCCCGTCGGCATCGTGGTCGGCGTGGCCTGGCTGGTATTCACCATCATCGCGGCGATTCGCGCGAATGAAGGCGTGCGTTATCGCTACCCGTTCACGCTGCGCCTGATCGGCTAGGCCGGTACAAGAAAAGGCGGCCTGCGGGCCGCCTTTTCGATTCAGTGCAGCCCGACGTAAGTGCGCGTGAAGCCCACCGGCTGCTCGAGCGTGGGTACCTTCCACGCGCCCGACACCACCATCTGCTGGCCATCGGCCGACATTGCCCAGGTCTGGTCGAGCTGCGTGCCGTCCGCGTAGCGGATATTCACGACCAGCTGGCCGCCCATGATCTGCCCGCGCACCATGGCATTGCCATTGAGCGACTGCCGGGCCACGCCATCCAGTTTGCCGGTGAGCTGGTCGCCATTGCCCAGGTGCACCTGGAAGGTCTTGGCGTCCTGCTGCACCAGCAGGACCGAATCGTTCGCCAGCATCGGTGGCATCGGGTAGGTGGCCGTGGCGATGGGGTCCTTGTCGCCGGCATCCGTGGGTTTGGCGTCGCCGCTGCCGCCACCACGATGGCCGCCATGACCGCCGCCGCCCATACCGCCGCCGTGGCCACCGCCACCCATGCCACCGCCGCCCATGCCACCGCCTCCGCCGCCACCGCGATGGCCGCCGCCGTGACCCGCGCCGGCTGGGGTGGCGCTCGACGATGAGGAGGCGGGGGCCGACTGCTGCTGCCGCGCGGCCAATTCCTTGCGCGCTTCCACGCGCATGGCGTTGGTCAGGCCGTCGGCGTTGTCGCTATGGCGGTCGTCGAGACGCCAGGCACCGGAGAAGTCGGTGGTCTGGGCGGCGAACGCCGCGCTGGCGGTGAACACGACAGCGGCACCGAGCCACGAGACGCGGAAAAAGCGGGAAAGGGACATCGCATCGCCATGGTCGGGGATCTATCACGCTGGAACGTTCCATCGTGGCGCCTGTTGACTCGCGTGCGGCGGCGGTCAGCGCAGGCGCGCGGCGGCGTAGCGGGCGAGTTCTTCCAGCAGGCTGGCACGTTCGCCGAAGGGCGCGATCGCATCGAGCGCGTCCTGGGTGAGGCGGGCGAGATGTTCGCGCGATGCGTCCATGCCGATGATCGAGGGGAAGGTCGGCTTGTCGGCGGCCGCGTCCTTGCCCGCGGTCTTGCCGAGCACGACCGATTCGCCTTCCACGTCGAGGATGTCGTCGCGTACCTGGAAGGCCAGGCCCACCGCGTGGCCGTAACGGTCGAGCGCGGCCAGATCGTCTTCGGACGCGCCGGCAGCAAGGCCGCCCAGGTGCACGGCGGCACGGATCAGGGCGCCCGTCTTGCAGGCGTGCATGAATTCGAGTTCGTTGAGCGAGAGTTTGCGGCCCACGGCGGCCAGATCCAGTGCCTGCCCGCCAGCCATGCCGTCGGCGCCGCAGGCACGACCCAGCACGCGCAGCATTTCCACGCAGCGGGCGGGCGATACGCCGAGGTCCACGTCGTGGGCGAGCAATTCGAAGGCCAGCGCCTGCAGCGCATCGCCGGCCAGGATCGCCATGGCTTCGCCGAACACGATGTGGCAGGTGGGACGTCCGCGGCGCATGGCGTCGTCGTCCATCGCCGGAAGATCGTCGTGCACCAGCGAGTAGGCGTGGATCAGCTCCACCGCCACGGCCGGGGCATCCAGGCGCGATCCGGTTTCGCCGAAGGCGTGGCCGGCCGCGTAGACCAGCAGGGGGCGCAAGCGCTTGCCGCCGCCGAGCACGGCATAACGCATGGCCCGGTGCAGTTCGACCGGTGCGGTGTCTTCGGGGGGAAGCGAACGGACGAGCGTCTCTTCGGCGCGGGCGATCAGCGTTTTGAGCTGCGCACCGAGCTCAGAGCTCCGGTTCAAAAGGTTCGGCTGTGTCTGGGGCATCGGGATCGAGCAGCATTCGTACGCGTAGCTCGGCATTCTCCAATGCCTGCTGGCAATGGCGGTAGAGGCCGATGCCGCGTTCGAAGGAGGACAGGGATTCGTCCAGGCTCAATTCGCCGCCTTCCATACGCGCAACCAACTGCTCGAGTTCGTCCAGCGAGTGTTCGAAATCGGCGGCAGGAGGGACGGGTACGGATGCAGACTTGGCCATGGCCCGCAAAGCTAGCGCAGGGGACGTACGGAATCAATCGAAACCAGGCTCAATAGGCCGGTTGCCATAGGGGACGCATCTCCCCGAACAAGGCTACGCCACGTGCAGTCAGCCAGCGGTCGCCCACGCCGATCAGCTCGTCGCCCGCGTATAGCAGGGGGCAGGCCGCCCGGCGCCAGGGTGGCATGGCGCTCTGCTGGAACAGGTCGCGCAGTTCGCGGGTATGGGCGTCGCCCGCGGGGCGCAACTGCTCGCCGCCCTGGCGCAGTCGGATGGCGAGCGGTTCGGCGAGTTGTCCTGGCGGGTCCAGCCGCAGGCTGCCGCCGTCCGGCAGGGCCAGCGGTTCGCCCTGCCAGGCGCTGTGCCAGTGCGGATCGATCGACGGCTGCGGCGGCAGCGCCCACAGGCGTCCCTTCCACACATGCACTTCGGCGCCGGCCCAGCGGATGCACGGCAGCTGCCCGTCGCGCGCGCTGCACTGGCGTTCGATCTGCTCGCGCTGCGCGGTGGTGGGTGCGCTGAGTCCGCGCGCATGCAGCCAGTCGTCGAGCAGGGGATGGCGCAGCGCCGGCGAAAGCGCGAGCCAGCCGCCGGCGTCCAGGCTGCCGGTGGCCGTGTCCAGCAACTGCGCCTGCGCACTGCGCCATTGCCGCTCCAGCGCTTCGGTGGCGGAACGGTTGAGGCTGGCGCTGTGCACGATGGAATCCACCGCCTGCGGCCAATGTTGAGTGAGGCGCGGCAGGATCTCGTGACGAAGGAAATTCCGCGCGAGGCGGGCATCCTGATTCGACGGGTCGTCGATGCACGGCAGTTCGTGTTCTTCGACGTACTGGCGCAACAGTTCGCGCGGCGTGTCGAGCAGCGGACGCCACAGCAAGCCTTCGCCGAGTCGACGCGTGACACGCATGCCGCCGAGACCTTCCGGTCCGGCACCGCGCAGCAACTTCAACAAGACCGTCTCGGCCTGATCGTCGCGGTGATGTGCGAGCAGCAACCGTTCGCCTTTGCGCAGCGAGGCGGCAAAGGCGCGATAGCGCGCGTCGCGTGCTGCCGCTTCCAGTCCGTAGCCACGCGCGTGATCCACCTCGACGCGCAGCACCAGGCACCACACGCCCCATTCCTGCGCCAGCTGCTTGCAGTGGATCGCCCACGCGTCGCTCAAATCGTGCAGGCCGTGATCGATGTGCAGTGCACGCAATTCGCGCGCCTGTGCTTCCGGCATCTGCGACAGCGCATGCAGCAAGGCGGTGGAGTCGGGTCCGCCGCTGTAGGCCACGCACAAGTGACCTTGCGGCTGTTGCTGCAAAGCGAGTCGAAGCGTGTCGATCAGCTTATTCACGAGTGGCCGGCTTTTTGCCCTTGGTGCGCACGTAGATCACCTTGGGACGCCCTTCGCCGGGACTGCGCCGGTCCAGTTCGAACAGCGTGGTGGCGGCAATCAATTCGCTGAGCTTGTTGTAGCCGTAGCTGCGTGCGTCGAAGTTCGGACGTTGCTTGGTGATGATGGAGCCTACGCCGCCGAGCGCGGCCCAGCCGTCGTCGTCGGAGGCGGCTTCCAGCGCGTTGCGCAGCAGGTTCACCAGACTGGAATCCTGCTTGAGCTGCGCCGCCGTGCGCGGCTTGAGCGGTTGTTCTTCATCCGGCTTGCCGACCAGGATGTCGGTGTAGATGAACTTGTCGCAGGCCGCCACGAACGGGTCGGGCGTCTTGCGTTCGCCAAAGCCGTAGACGATCAGGCCGGACTCGCGGATGCGTGCCGCCAGCCGGGTGAAGTCGCTGTCGCTGGAGACGATGCAGAAACCGTCGAAACGACCCGAGTACAGCAAGTCCATCGCATCGATGATCATCGCCGAGTCGGTGGCGTTCTTGCCGCTGGTGTAGCCGAATTGCTGGATCGGCTGGATCGACTGGGTGAGCAGTTGTTCCTTCCAGCCCTTCAGGTGATTGGACGTCCAATCGCCGTAGGCGCGCTTGACGTGCGCGGTGCCGTATTTCGCCACCTCGGCCAGCAACGGTTCGGCGATGGTCGGCTGCGCGTTGTCGGCATCGATCAGGACGGCAAGCTTGTTGGCGAGTTCGTTGGCCATGGACGCGATTTCCCGACGGCGTTGCCTCGGATGGTAGCGCGCCGGTCGCACCTTTGTGGGAGCGCACCCTGTGCGCGCCGGTTCCGCAGGCCCCCGTCGCGCACAGGGTGCGCTCCCACAGGAGGTGCGGCGGTTTTATTCCGTGTACGCGCCGTAGCCGCGCAGGCGCTTGTAGCGCAGGTCCATCAGGTCCTTGATCGGCAGCGCTTCCAGCTCATCGAGCTGGTTGAGCAGCACGGCCTTCAGGCGCACGGCCATCGAGTGCGGATTGCGATGCGCGCCGCCCAACGGCTCGCGCACGACCTTGTCGACCAGGCCCAGTTCGAGCAGGCGCGGCGCGGTGAGACCCAGTGCCTCGGCAGCATCGCGCGCCTTCTCGGCACTCTTCCACAGGATGGATGCGCAGCCTTCGGGCGAAATCACCGAATACACGGAGTACTGCAGCATGATGGTGCGGTCGCCCACGCCGATGGCGAGTGCACCGCCCGAACCGCCTTCACCGATCACCGTGCAGATGATCGGCGTTTTCAGATCGGCCATTTCCAGCAGGTTGCGGGCGATCGCCTCGGACTGGCCACGCTCTTCGGCGCCGACGCCGGGATAGGCTCCCGGGGTATCGATCAGGGTGATCAGCGGCAGGCCGAAACGCTCGGCCATCTTCATCAGGCGCAGCGCCTTGCGGTAACCCTCGGGACGCGGCATGCCGAAGTTGCGGCGCACCTTGCCCTTGGTATCGCGTGCCTTCTGGTGGCCGATGATCATCACCGAGCGGCCATTGATGCGGCCCAGGCCGCCCACGATGGCCGCGTCGTCGGAATAGGCACGGTCGCCGGCCAGCTCATGGAACTCGTCGCACATCACGCTGATGTAATCGAGCGTGTACGGGCGGCCCGGATGGCGCGACAGCTGGGTCACCTGCCAGGGCGTGAGGTTGCGGAAGATCTCGTTGGTCTTGAGCTTCAGCTTCTCGCGCAGGCGTGCGACTTCTTCGTCGATATTGAACGCCTGCCCGTGACTGGCATGGCGAAGCTCTTCAATCTTCGCGTCCAGCTCGGCGATGGGTTGTTCGAAATCGAGGAAGTTAGGATTCATTCGGTGCAGTTCATGACACGGAAGCGCGCAAGTATACCGGGCCGCGGAATTTCGCGGGAACGGGGGCGTATGGGGGTGAGGAGAGGGTGAAGGTGGCTGTATTGGCCGGGGCTCAGTCGCCCCGTGGCCGGTCATCCGTCTTCACGATGCGCAGCTTTGCCGCCTCGACTCCCGGCACCGCGCGGATCGCCCGCAGCAGCTCGGGGATGGCGTCCACCCGCCATTCCTCGCCCAGCTCCAGGTCGGCCTGGGCGGTGGCGTTGTGATAGCCGTGCAGGATCACGCTGGCGCGTCCGCCGCGGTAGCCGGCCAGCGTGCGGCGAAGATCCTCGACGAAAGCCGGGTTCACGCCGTTCAGTTTTAAACGCAACAGGCGCGCATATCGGCGGCAGGCGTCGCCCAGGGTGTAGGCGCTGCGGGCGCGAACCGCAAAGCCGCCGCCGGAAAAATCGTCGATGCGCAGCCCGCCTTCCACCACCAGCAGTTCGTCGCGCGTGAGCAGCGGTGCGACCTGCTGGTAAAGCTCGCCGAAGAAACTCACTTCGATGATGCCGGTGCCGTCTTCCAGCCGCACGAACGCGTCGCTATCGCCGCGCTTGCGGATGGCCGTGACCATGCCGGCGACCGTCCACGGCGTATCCGGGCCGCGGCGGAAACGGTTGTTGTCGCCGTCGTCGTTCTTGCGCGGCTTGGGCGGCTGGTAACGGTCGGCGATCTCGCCCAGCGGGCAGGTCGAAAGCTGCGCGAGTTCGTCCTTCCACGGATCGGTGGGATGGCCGGAAAGATAGTGGCCGAGCGTGTCGCGCTCGCCCTGCAGCAACTGCTCCAGCGGCCATTCGGGCACCGTGGGCAGATCCACCTGCACAACCGGAGCCACGCTGCCCATCATGGCGCCGAACATGTCGTTCTGGCCGCTCTGGCGGTCGCGCAGATGCTGCTCGGCGACTTTCATCGCGTTCGGCAACTGCGCCATCAAGCTGGCGCGATTCTCGGCCAGCGCATCCAGCGAACCGGAGAGGATCAAGGCCTCCAGCACGCGCCGATTGAGCTTGGTCGAATCCACCCGGCGGCAGAAATCGGGCAGGTCCTTGTACGGGCCGTTGCGCTTGCGTTCGTCGGCAATCGCTTCGCACGCACCCTGGCCGGCGCCTTTGATCGCGCCCAGGCCGTAGCGGATCACCTTCGGTTCCACCGCCACGAACATGAACTCGGACGCATTGACGTCCGGCGGCAATACCTTCAGGCCGATCGCCTTCGACTCGTCGATGAAGGTGACGGCCTTGTCGGTGTTGTCCATGTCCGACGAAATCGTCGCGGCCATGAATTCGGCGGGGTAGTGCGCCTTCAGCCACGCGGTCTGATACGACACCAACGCGTACGCGGCGGCATGCGACTTGTTGAAGCCGTAGCCGGCGAACTTCTCCATCACGTCGAAGATTTCGTCGGCCTTGTTGCCGCTGACGCCGTCCTTCGCCGCGCCCTCGCGGAACTTGGCGCGTTCCTTCGCCATTTCCTCGACTTTCTTCTTGCCCATCGCGCGGCGCAGCAAGTCGGCGCCGCCGAGCGTGTAACCGCCCACGATCTGCGCCATCTGCATCACCTGCTCCTGGTAGACCATGATGCCGTAGGTCTCTTTCAGGACAGGCTCGACGCGCGGATCGGGATAGATCACCTCTTCGCGGCCGTGCTTGCGCGCCACGAAGCTGGGGATCAGGTCCATCGGGCCCGGGCGATACAAAGCGCCCAGTGCAATGAGGTCTTCGAAGCGGTCGGCCTTGGCGTCCTTGAGCATGCGCTGCATGCCCGCCGATTCGAACTGGAAGATCGCAACCGTCTGCGCCTTCTTGAACACCTCGTTGTAGGTGTAGGCGTCGTCCAGCGGCAGCGCGGAAATATCCAGCAGTTCTTCGCCGGTTCTTTCCCGGCGCAGATTGATGGCCTTCACCGCCCAGTCGATGATGGTGAGCGTGCGCAGGCCGAGGAAGTCGAACTTCACCAGGCCGACGGCTTCCACGTCGTCCTTGTCGTACTGGGTGACCACGCCCGCGCCGCCCGGTTCGCAGTACAGCGGTGCGAACTCGGTCAGCGGCTTGGGGCCGATCACCACGCCACCCGCATGCTTGCCGACGTTGCGGGTGAGGCTTTCCAGGCTCAGCGCCAGGTCGATCAGCGTGCGCGCTTCTTCGTCCTGCTCGTAGAGCTCGCAGAATTCCTTGACGATGCGATCGGGTTCTTTCTTGGCCTTTTCCGAGCGACCCAGCACGCACTGCAGGGTGAGGTCGAGCGGGCGCGCGGGAATCAGCTTGGCGATGCGGTCGACGGCGTTGTAGCCCATGCCGAGCACGCGGCCGGAGTCGCGCAGCACGGCCTTCGCCGCCATCGAACCGTAGGTGATGATCTGGCTGACGTGGTCGCGGCCGTATTTGCGCGCCACGTAGTCGATCACCTCATCGCGGCGATCCATGCAGAAGTCGATGTCGAAGTCGGGCATCGACACGCGTTCGGGATTGAGGAATCGCTCGAACAGCAGGTCGAACTGGATCGGGTCCAGGTCGGTGATCTTCAGCACCCACGCCACCAGCGAACCCGCGCCCGAACCGCGGCCCGGTCCGACGGGAATGCCGTTCTGCTTACCCCAGTTGATGAAATCCGCCACGATCAGGAAGTAGCCGGGAAAGCCCATCTTGATGATGACGTCCAGCTCGCGTTCCAGGCGCGCTTCGTATTCCTCGCGCGTGCGGCCCGGCGCAACGCCGGCGAATTCGAGTCGTTCCCTCAAGCCATCGCGCGAGATCGCGCGGATGTAGCTGGCCAGGTCGTGGCCTTCGGGCACCGGGAAATCGGGCAGGTAATAGGTGCCGAACTCCAGCTCCAGCGTGCAGCGCTTGGCCAGCTCGATGGTGTTTTCCAGCGCCTCGGGAAGGTCGGCGAACAACGCCTCCATTTCGTCGGGCGACTTCAGGAACTGCTGGTCGCTGTAGTCGCGCGGGCGCTTGGGATCGGCGAGTACGCGGCCCTGGTTGATGCACACGCGCGCTTCGTGCGATTCGAAGTTGTCCGCCTTGAGGAAGCGCACATCGTTGCTGGCGATCACCGGCAGGTCGAGCTGCGAGGCCAGCGCCAGCGCCGCCACGTTCCAGTTTTCCTCGCCGTCGCGGCCGGTGCGGGTCAGTTCGAGATAGAGCCGGTCGGCCATCTGTGTGGCGAACGGACGCAGCCGTGCCGCCGCGTTGTCCACGCCCTGGTTGACCGCGATGCGCCCGGCTTCGCTTTCGCGGCCGAGCAGGGCGATCAGGCCGCGGGTGGCCTCCGGCGTGAGCCAGTTGGCATCGACCAGCGCGCGGCCGCTTTGCTGGCCGTCGCGCCAGGCGCGCGACACCAGGCGCGACAGGTTGAGATAACCCTCGCGATCCTGGCAGATGAGGGTGAGACGCCAGGGGCGCGGATCGTCAGGCGCGCTCACCCACACGTCGCAGCCGCCGATCGGCTTGATGCCGGCGGCGCTGCAGGCCTTGTAGAACTTCACCAGCCCGAACATGTTGCTGTCGTCGGTCAGTGCGACCGCGGGAATACCCAGGCGCACGCAGGCTTCGACCATCCCCTTGATGCGGATGGTCGAGTCGACCAGCGAGTATTCGCTGTGAAGGTGGAGGTGAGCGAAGCGGACGGACATGGCGCACGCGCGAGATGGATGTCCAGCCTAACGGCGCCGCACGGGACGGGCAAGAATTGACATTGCCGCCGGCGCGGCGGTTCCGCGCCGTATCAGGAGGACGCCGGGCTCGCGTTGGCGGTGTCGGTCGACGCGGGCGCGGGTTGGGCCAGCAGGTCGTCCACTTCCGTCATGATCGTGTCCAGCGAGTCTTCGCCATAGCCGGTATGGACATGGGCGATGCGCCCGTCGCGCCCGATCATCACCATGAAGGGCAGGCCGTCGATCTTGTATGGCTTGCCGATGCGGTTGTCGGCGGCGTCGTAGGTGAGGATGACCTCGAGGTTCTTCCAGCGGCGGCTGAGATCCTTGTACTTGTCGTAGTCGTCGTCGTGATTGACGCCGATCACCTGCAGGTCGGCGGTGCCCTTGAGTTTCTGCAGCGCGGCCAGCACCGGGAGTTCTTTGCGGCAATAGCCGCACCAGGAGGCCCAGAAGCTCACGATCACCACCTTGCCGTGCAGGTCGGAGACCCGTACTTCATGACCATCCCTGGCGTGCCCGAGGTAGTCGGGCGGCACATCGCCCGGTCCGGGGCGGGCCTGGCACAGACCGGCCAGGCCTAGCGCCAGCACGGACAGCGCCATTCGAATCGAGCGTCTCATGGTTTCTCCCCCTGGGCTGGCGAAGCATAGCGGAGCCATCGGGCCTGCCTGCGGCCCTGGACGAGCCGGACTTGTGGCGGTTGCGGGGAAGGCCGGGGACTGGCATGGTCCGGTGTTTTATCCATCTGTACGGCGGCCTGGCGGTTGCCGGGGAAGCGCCGATGTCATTGCTCCGTTCACTGTTCACCATCAAGCCCGTCGAAGCCTCGCTCTCGGCCAGCGACAACATGCGCCGCACGCTGGGGCTGAAGGAACTGATCGTGCTGGGCGTGGGTGCGGTGATCGGCGCCGGCATTTTCGTGATCACCGGCCAGGCGGCGGCCGAGCACGCCGGCCCGGCGCTGACCATCTCCTTCGTGCTGGCCGGCCTGGCCGCCGCGTTGGCGGCGCTGAGTTACGCGGAGTTCGCGGCCATGCTGCCGGTGTCGGGCAGCGCCTATGTCTATGCGTACGCGACCCTCGGCGAGCTGCTGGCCTGGTTTATCGGCTGGAACGTGGTGGCCGAATACTTGCTGGCGGTGTCGTCGGTGGCGGTGGGCTGGTCGGGCTACGGCGTGGGCCTGCTGCACAGCATGGGCATAGACGTGCCGGCCGCGCTGGCGAATGCGCCGCTGGCCTTCGTCGACGGGCATTTCGTGGCGACCGGTGCGTTGATCAATCTGCCGGCGCTGCTGGTGGTCGCCGCGATCACCGCGCTGCTGTACTCGGGTACGCGACAGTCGACGCTGTTCGCCAGCGTGGTGGTGGTGCTGAAAGTGCTGGTGGTGATCCTGTTCGTGGTGGTCGGCCTGCAGTACATCGACACCTCGCTGTGGCATCCGTATGTGCCGGAGAACCAGGGCTGTACGCATTACGGCTGGTCCGGCGTGTTCCGTGCG
>Ga0207670_10001829_pt1 | contig 11087 bp, 8 predicted proteins | sample KBSS23HmetaG_FD_184339 | JGI IMG/M metagenome (GOLD analysis project Ga0207670, IMG submission 184339) | Switchgrass rhizosphere microbial communities from Kellogg Biological Station, Michigan, USA - KBS S2-3H metaG (SPAdes) (version 2) | ecosystem: Host-associated > Plants > Roots > Rhizosphere... | reverse complement strand
GAACTGCTCACCATCGATGTCCAAACGCCCGAGGTTTACACCAGCAAAGGCGTGCCGGTGAAAGTCGATGGCGTGGCGCAGATCAAAGTGAAAGGTGACGACATCTCCATCGCGACCGCAGCCGAGCAGTTCCTCAGCAAAGGCACCGACGAAATCAAGAACATCGCCATGCAAACGCTGGAGGGCCACCTCCGCGCGATTTTGGGGACCATGACCGTGGAAGAGATTTACCAGAACCGCGACGCCTTTGCTTCCAAGGTGCAGGAAGTGGCCGCGGGCGACATGGCCAACATGGGCCTCGGCATTGTCAGTTTCACCATTCGCGACATCCGGGACACTCAAGGTTACCTCGACGCCCTCGGCAAGCCGCGCATCGCCCAGGTCAAACGCGATGCGCAAATCGCCCAGGCCGAAGCCGATCGCGACGCGATGATCAAGTCGTCGCAAGCCACGCAGGCCGGGCAGGAAGCCAAATTCCAGGCCGACTCGAAGATCGCCGAAGCCCAGCGCGATTATCAGTCGAACGTCGCAAGTTATCAGGCCACGGTGAACCAGAAAAAAGCCGAGGCTGACCTCGCCTATGATTTGCAGAAGTTCAAGACCGGTCAGCTCGTGAAGGCCGAAGAAGTGCAGGTCCAGATCATCGAGAAACAAAAGCAGATCGAACTGCAACAACAGGAAATCCTCCGCAAACAACGCGAACTCGAAGCGATGGTGCAGAAACCGGCCGACGCCGAGCGTTACAAGGTCGAAACGCTGGCCACCGCGAAGAAGTTCCAACTCGAAACCGAAGCCACCGGCGCGGCGTCGGCATCCAAAGCCACCGGCTTCGCGAGCGCGGACGTCGCCAAGGCCACCGGTCTGGCCGAAGCAGAAGCGAACAAGGCGCGCGGTCTGGCCGAGGCTGCCATCATCGAGGCGCAAGGCAAGGCGAACGCCGAGGCCACGCGCCTCAAGGCCCAGGCCTTCCAGCAATACAACGAGGCGGCCGTAATCGAGTTGCTGGTCAAGGTCCTGCCCGAAATCGCGGGCCGGATCAGCGAGCCACTTAGCAAAACAGAAAAGATCGTCATTATCAACAGCGGCAACGGGACAGGCGGCGGCGCGAGCAAGTTGACCGGCGACGTGACGCAGATCATCAGCCAGTTGCCTCCTGTGCTGGAGAGTTTGACCGGAGTGAAGTTCGAGAAGCTGCTCGAGCAGGTCCCAGCCCTGAGGAAGGCGATGGGAAAAGGCGACGAGAAACAGAGCTAAAGGAAAGGAACACAACCATGTACTTTGGATTCATTGGCCTGGGCATCCTGGAGGTGGTGTTCGCGCTTCTCCTGGCCCCGCTCGCTTTACTCACGTTTGCGTTCTGGATCTGGATGCTGGTCCACGCGATCACAAACAACGGGCTTACTGACATCCAGAAGCTCATCTGGGTGATTGTCATCTTCTTCACCCATTTTATCGGCGCGGTGATTTACTTCTTTGTCGGCAGACCGAAGCGAAGGCTCGCCTCATAGAACACGAACCGGTGTTGAACGGACATGCAACACGCGGCCATCCAGCAATGGCTGAGAAGGAAAGCAGCGGCTGACGCGGCGCACCACTTTCTCTTCGCGCTGTTCCTGTTGTTGGTCGGCATGGTCTTGCTGGCGGTCACCTTTTTCTGCGCCTGTGTGGTGCTGTGGGTGGCGCTGAACGGGGCGGGATCCGCGCTCTCGCAAATCCTTTTGAACCGGCCCCTCCATCTTTCCCTCGCGGCGATCGTCCCAGTCGCCGTGTTGTTCGTGGTTTTTCTGTTCATCGAAAGCGCGCGGGTGAGCCGCGAATATCTAACCAGCCGGAGACGCTGGCTCTCGCGGTCGAAGGAGTGGAACGGGGGTTTCGTCAATCTGCTCGTGTATTCGGACATTTCGTCCCGGCTGCTCGCCGACGCGCTGCTAACCGGGCCGAGATTGGTGACCGGAGCTTGGAGTTGCCTCGGGAAGGCCGGGCGCCTGTCGCGTCTGGATGTCGAATCTGGTTCGCGTGTGCTGGCTGTCTTGTTCGCTCGCGCATCCAGGTGCGGCTTCGATGAACTGGCCCAGCTGTCGGGTGTTCCCGATCCAGGCAAAATCTCGGGCCAATTGCGCGACATCGACGGAGTCTTGCTCATCCACCTGGACCCGCCGGGATTGACGCTGACCAGCGAACTGCGCCAGGAACTGGCGAGTGTGCTGGACGTGTCGGTCCAGCTCGAGCCGCCGACTCGAGTCGAACCGAAACCCATCCGGCTGCCGTCCGGCACGATATTCGAATTGTTGGGCGTGCCCCCCACGGCCTCGCCGGAGGAAATCGAGGTTGCTTATCGGAACTGGATGACGCAATCGTGCGCCCGACAGGCAGCCGAACTGGAAAACGCGACACGGAAACAACAACTCGATGAGCAGGTTAGCGCGGTCAACCGGGCCTACGAATCGTTCCTGGCCGCGCACAAGTCGGGTCAGGCTGATGACGCCAGGCAAGTCGAGAACGTCTGGCAACAATTCAAACGAACGGGCAACAGATCATCGCGTCAATCGGGAAACTCAAGTCAGAGTCTTCCGGCAAAGCCGAAGCCTTGAAATCATGAATGGCTCAAAGACAGATACCTCCCTTGGGGAGAGGGTGAACCTCACTCTCCGCAGAGTACAATCCAGCTCTTTTGGCTCTCCGCTGCGCGCTGCGCGCTGTTCCCTTTACCCGAGGGAGAGGGTCAGGGTGAGGGGAAACGGCGCGGTGACCATCCCGGGTCGTGGACCATTCCCAGAACTGTCGAACCGGCAGAGCCGGAGGTTTCCCTTTATGACTATGAGCAGTCGTAACGCAGACAATTCTTCGAGCGTGATGATGGCGCTGTTCTGCGCAACGATGCTCATCTATCTGTCCGATCATCCGGTCAAGTCTCAGTAGCCTCAGCAATAACCATGCATCTGTTCGAAGCCATCGTCGAAGCCAACCACCGCGCCGCCGCGGTGCGTGCCCAAGCAACATTGAATCCGGCGGAGTTCGCAAGCGCGCTGCCAGTGGTGGCCCTTACGTGCATTGACCCGCGCCTGAACCGGCTCATTCCGGAAATGCTCGGCGTGCCGGAGGACCAGTTCATCTGGCTGCGCAACGCAGGCAATATCGTGAGTGGCCCCTTGAGCAGCACGATACGTTCGATGACGCTGGCTTGCGCCATCAAAGGCGGCAAGGAAATCGCGCTCATCGGCCACAGTGATTGCCAGGTCTGCAAGACAACCATGCTGAAAATAACCGACGCCTTTCACGCGCTTGGCGTGGACCGCGCTAAACTGCCGGAGAATCTGACCGAATACTTCGGCCTGTTTGCCAGCGAACGCCAGAACGTCATTCGAGGCGCGGAGATCGTCCGGCAAAGCCCGCTCATTGGCGCAAACGTTCCGGTGCACGGTCTGCTCATCGACATTCAGTCCGGCAAGCTCGAATGGCTGGTGAATGGTTATCAGACCCTGGGAGCGGCGCTGCCCTCGATGAGCGACGCCCTCAAGCAGACCGCTGTCGATGCCGTCAGGCAGACCGCAGCCGAGGCCGTGGACCTGGTTGCAGCAAAGCTGCCCGAGTTCAAACTCGGCGAGATGAAGTTTCCCGAATTCAAAATCGGGGAGACGACCATCGATCCGAATAGTTGGCTGGCTCAGGTGGAATCCGTTCTTTCACCCAAACCTGAGGCGAAATCCGCCGGTACCCCTCCGGCGGCAGCAAGTGAATCGGATCGGAAATTCGACAAGACGCGGAAGTATCGAGTCATCGGCGCCGACCAGAAAGTTTATGGCCCGATCGACGGAGACAAGATTCTGGAGTGGATTGCCGACGAGCGGATCAACTGGCAGACGCCCGCACAGGTCGAGGGCAGCGGCGAATGGAAACCGCTTTCCACCTGGGGAGCCTCTCCCAAACCGCCTGCCATTGCGCTCCCGCCGCCGATCAAACCCGCGCCGCAGTTGCACAAGGTCAGAAAGCGGTGAACAGAGCACGAAAGAAGTGGAGTGCGGAGTTCTAGGGAAACCGCTCACTTAGGATTCGCGCAAAAACAACTTCGGATTTTGAGGCACACTCACCCTCACCCCAGCCCTCTCCCATCGGATGGGAGAGGGAGAATGGTCCTCAGTCGGTCGGCGTATCCAACCGCTTTGGAAGCTGCGAGAGACGGGTCTGGCTGTTCCCTCTCCCGTCGGACGGGAGAGGGTCAGGGTGAGGGGTATTTTGTTTGAATTGCGCTTCCTGGCCGACATTTGTTGTTGCACAAACCCTTACCACTCCATTGCTCCATTACTCCGCTCGTTCAACCAATTCTGAGGCTTGATTTTTCCCGCTCAGACCACACCATCGCGTTATGAATAGTTATTTTCGCCTTGCCGGAATGTTCGCCTGCTTATCTGCCGCGCAAGCGCATGAAGCCTGGGCGCCTCACTCCCACTTGCTCGACGATCAGCGCTCGGACGTTTTTCTCCTGTCCCTGGGCGTTCTGGCCGCATCCGGGCTAGGGTTACTCCTGTATCACCTGTTCCGTAAGCGCTCCCAACCGGAACTGTCCGCTTCCCGCGAGGATCGTATATCCCGCTTGGTCAATAAGTCCGCATGCTCCTCGCCAGGTCGCGGCGGATGACCTCGCGGTTGGCGGCGTCATAGAACTCCACCGGATTGAAGTCATCCGTCAGCACGATGCCGTCCCGTGGATTGGCCTCGGCGAGACTGTCGAGAGCGGCTTTGACCACTTCGCGATAATCCGGGTGCACCTGCTCGACATCGGGTCGGGCGACGATGCTCAGTTCGGGCCCGTCTGAGGCAACGAAAAAAACATTGCCGACCCCTTCCGGATTCAGCGCGTGGATGCGGACAGATTTGAAGACGGCCTTCAACGTTTTGGCCAGCGACGCGCCAAAGAAATCCTTGCCGGATCGAAACCCGACAAAGCTGTTGATGACCAGAGTGCCGCCAGGCTTCAGGAGACGCCGCATGGAGTCGAAAGCTTCCCGGGTCATGAGGTGCGAAGGGGATGAGTCGCCCAAAAAAGCGTCGAGCAAAATCGTGTCGTAATCGTTCGTGGCGCGATTGAGGAAGTGCCGGCCGTCGCCAATCACGATGTTGAACTTTTCCGGTTCGCAATCGAAATACTTCTTCGCCACCGGCACGACGGCGGGGTTGATTTCGACTACATCCACCGTCACGCCTTCACGGGCCAATTGCGTCGGGACGATCCCCATACCCAGGCCGATGCACAACGCGCGGTCAATCCGCGGCGTGTAAGAGCGGGCCAGGTCGTGCAGCATGTAGGTGAAAAGTGTGGTGCTCTTTTTCGCGGCGGGGTCATAGATGTTTTGCGACAGGAAGTCATTCAAGTAATACCGCCTCGTGCCGCTCGTGTTATCGAGCACCTGCAGCAGGCCGAAGTTGGAGTTGCCCCGAAAGCGTTCCACCCATGCGGAAGATGAGTCGTGGGTGTCCCGGCGAATTCCAGCGTAACCAATCAGGAGTCCGGCGACGATGGCCGTCGCCACCGCCGACTTGTTGTGCGATTTGAATTCCCAGGTGAAAAAGTAAAATCCCACGATCAGCATCAGCAGCAGGGCGGTAAAATACATCGTGTAGGAATTGGGGAAGAAAGGGATCAGCACATACCCGATCAGCACGGTGCCCACGAAACTGCCGAGCGTGCTGAGGGCCGTCAGCCGTCCGACGTTCCCGCCCACGCCGCTCACGGAGACGGTCAGCACCCGGACAAAAAAAGGCCCGACCATCGCGAGCAGCGACAGGGGGACGAAGAAGAGCAGCGCCGAAGCGAGCAGCGAACCCACCGCCAGTTTGAAATCGAGGCACCAATAGGCCACCGATTTGACGGCCAGCACGCTCCCGCACAAATAAATCGCCGCGACCAATACACAGCGGTACAGTCTTCCGAGCTTCATCGAGCGGTCCACCAACCGGCCGCCCGCATAATAACCAACCGCCAGGGCCACCAGCGTCACGGCGATCTGCGCTGTCCAGACGAAATGCGAAGTGCCGACGTAGGGCGCGAGCATCTTGGCTCCGAGAATTTCCACGATCATGATGGCGGCGCCGGTCGCACCAGCGGTGCAGTAAAGGTAACGGCGCAGTCCGGGGGACAGCGACTGGTCAGGTGCGGCGGCGGGTTGTTTTTTCACGCGCACTTTCTACTTTCATTCAGGGCTGGAGGCAACCTGGGAAAACATCGTTGCAGTCGCGGGCGGCATCGGCCATACCTTTTGCCATGTTAGCCAAGGTATGTTCGGCGGCCGTCAATGGGATCGAGGCCTATCCGGTCGAAGTCGAAGTCAACGCGGGCTGGGGCGACACGCTCGTGATCATTGTCGGCCTTCCGGACGCAGCGGTGAAGGAATCAAGGGACAGGGTCAGCACCGCGCTCACCAATTCCGGCTACAAATTTCCGATGGGCCGCAGCACCATCAATCTCGCGCCGGCCGATGTGAAGAAGGAAGGCCCAAGCTTCGATCTGCCCATTGCCGTCGGCATGTTGGCCGCCAGCGAACAGTTCGTTTCCGATCAGTTGGAGAACTTCGTCATGGTCGGCGAACTCGCATTGACCGGTGCCGTGCGTTCTGTCAAAGGGGCGTTACCCATCGCGCTTCGGGCCAAAGCCGAGGGCAAAATCGGCCTGCTCGTTCCAAAGGACAATGCGGCCGAGGCCGCGGTCGTCAACGGTCTTCAGGTCATCCCCATTCAAAATCTGCGCGAGGCGGTGGGATTCCTGGAAGGCGAGGTGAAGATTTCACCAACCCGCGTGGACGTGACCCGACTATTCGATCAGCCGCACGATGACGAACTCGATTTCGCCGACGTGAAAGGCCAGGAGTCGGTCAAGCGCGCGCTGGAAATCGCCGCTGCTGGCGGCCACAACGTGCTGCTCATCGGTCCGCCGGGCACGGGCAAGTCGATGCTTGCGAAACGGCTGCCGACGATTCTGCCGCCGTTGACGCTCGATGAGGCGCTCGAAACGACGAAGATTCACAGCATCGTCGGCCTGCTGGCGCCGGGCCAGGCGCTCATCACGCAGCGCCCCTTCCGCGCGCCGCACCACACCGCCAGCGACGCCGGATTGCTCGGTGGCAATGCCAACCCGACGCCGGGCGAAATCTCCCTGGCGCACCACGGCGTGCTCTTTCTCGATGAGTTGCCGGAATTCAAACGGAGCGTGTTGGAAACGATGCGGCAACCGCTGGAGGAAGGGCGGGTCACCATTTCCCGCGCGGCGGGCACGATGACCTTTCCGTCGCAATTCATGCTGGTTGCGGCGATGAACCCGACGCCAGACGGCAAGATGCCGGGCGAATCGCGCTGTTCGCCGCGCGAGATTCAGAATTATCTGAATCGCGTTTCCGGCCCGCTCCTGGATCGGATCGACATTCATGTGGAGGTGCCGGCAGTGAAGTTTCGCGAGATCACCGCCGAACGGACCGGCGAAACCTCCGCGCAAATCCGTGACCGCGTGGTTGTCGCCCGGCGCCGGCAGCAGGAACGCTTTGCCGGAAAGCGCAACGTCACCTGCAACGCTCGGATGGGCACCCGGGACTTAAAGGCCCATTGCGCCCTCGATGAAGCGACACTGGAACTGCTTAAGATGGCGATGAACGATTTGAAGCTCAGCGCCCGCGCCTACGACCGGATTTTGAAAGTGGCTCGCACCATTGCCGACCTGGCGGAGTCCGAGAGACTCACATCGGAGCACATCTCAGAAGCAATCCAATATCGTTCCCTCGACCGGCAGTTGTGGGCCTAGGCTTTTGCACAAAAACTAACCTTGCGCGAGCTGCCCCAAGGTGACCTGCCTTCTGGGAAAATGCCACTGACCCGTACACAATATCAAGACCGTACACGTACACGCGAAGGAACAGCGTCAGCTTGATGTTTGCCTCAAGTGCTCCGCCTAATAAAAGTCTAGCCCGAAGGCACGGGCCTTCGGGCCAGGCTAATCTGAGGAGACCTTGGTTTTGTCGAGGTCTCGCAGAGTGATTTTTTCGAGCGGTTATCCGCTTATGTGTTAAGCGGTTTCGACGTACCGCCTTTGACCTCCTTGCGCGCTTTCAGGTCCTTCAGGCTGACTTTCTTCTGGATCGGCTTCTGGTTTTTGGCTTTTTTCATGTTGTTTCTTCTGGTTGGTTCGATTGCGGTTGTGAGCTGTCATTCGCTCCAAACAACAGCCCCTTTCCGCCGGTGATCCTCTTTTTGGGCATCAGATCATCCAATCGGATGCCGGAGGGTTTCTTCGGACCCTGTCTGGTCAAGCCCGAAGACTTGGCCGTGGTTTTTGGTTTGCGGGTCACGGATGCAGTCATAACAAGAATGATGCCAATGAAGAGTTTCACCGATCACTTTCCGTTAGGAGGAATCTGTTGGAGCGTTTTTCTTCGGAAAATTGCGCAGTGACCGACCGCGGTAAAAAACCAGTGACCTGGTCTTGTCGCGTCTGGCGTTCCATCCATGGCATCACGTGGATTTGTTTCGCAGCCATGGGTGGACTCGAAACGAGTCCAGTGGCCTCATTTTGTTTGCGAGGCTCGCAGGTGGCGAACGAGTCTCGAACGCGAAATTCGGAGCAAACGCGCGGCTTGGCGCTGATTGGCTCCGGCCTTTTGAAAGACCGCCCGGACATGACGCAGTACGGCGCTATTTAATGACAAGTCATCGCCGTTGCCGGCGGTTGGAATTGCAGGTCCTGCCGGGCCGGCGTCACTGGCCTGCGGGTTTTTCTCCGGCCTGACCTCGGCTGCGCACAAAGCAGGCTCAAACTCAACATGTGCAGGTTGAACTATGTCCGAGTCACAGAACAGAACAACCGCACGGATTGCATGATGCAATTCACGGAGGTTTCCGGGCCAATGATAATGCAGCAGCCGTTCCATGGCTGCGGGATGTATGGCGGTGAGCTTTTTACCCACTGAACGCGCCTGAGTGTCGAGTTCGGTCGCAATCAGGCCAGGAAGGTCCTCCACCCTCTCGCGCAGGGGCGGAATCATGAGGACCAGGCCGGCCAATCGATGATAGAGGTCTTCGCGAAAACGGCCCTGGCGGATTCGTTCACGAAGCGACGAATTGGTCGCCGAAATAATCCGCGCATTGGCATGGAGCATCTGTTCGGATCCGAGGCGCTCGAATTCGCCGTATTCGACCGCGCGCAGGATTTTGGCCTGTGCGAGGGGACTCATATCCGCGATTTCATCGAGGAACAGCGTGCCGGCGTCGGCGAGTTCGAATTTGCCTTTGACGGTTTTCTGCGCACCGGTGAACGCACCGCGGTCGTGGCCGAAAAGCTGGCTTTCCAGGAGCGTATCGCTCATGGCCGAAGCGTTAAAGGAAATGAACCGGTTCCGGGAGCGAGCGGAGGAATTATGGATGGCCTGGGCCAGCAGAGTTTTGCCGGTGCCGGTCTCCCCCAGGATGAGGATTGGCACCTCGGACTCGGCGGCCAGGGCGGCGAGTTTCAAGCAGCGCTGCATAGCCTCGTTGCCGGAGCAAAGGTCCTGCACTTTCAAACTGAAGAGGCGGTTGGCCATCATACGGAGGAGCTTTCAATGCCGCGACAACTCGCGCAATTGCCGCAAGGGTTCAAACGCGTATTCGATCAGGGTGCGACTGCCGACGATCAAGCGGGCTTCGCCTTTCATGCCGACACGCAGGGGTCGTTCCTGGCCGCGTGCCAGGATGGTGGTTTGATCCAGCGAGGCGCGCCCGGTGAATCGTTGTCCTTCGGCCGAACTTACCGCGGCCGGGCTGATCCATTCGAGTTTGCCGGTGACTGTCCCATAGCGCTGGTAAGGAAAAGCCACAAAGAACAAGCGCACTTTCTGGCCGGGAACCAATTTAGGAATACCCGCCTCCTGAAGGAACAATTGCACCCGCGGTTCGCCGTCCGCCCGGGCCAACTGGCAAAGCTCTCCTCCATGCTGCACCACCGCGCCTGCGTTGCGGTGCGACAGTGAGATCGCGGTGGCGCGGTAGGGCGCGCGGATGGACATCAGATCGCCGGTGCAGTTTTCCAATTGATGCTTCAAGGCGGCGATGCGGAGTTTGAACTTTTCCATCTCGGATTGTTCGTCGGCCCGTTGCCGGACGCGTTCGGTCTCCGATTGTTTGCGCTGCAAAGTCAATTGCTGGACATGTCGTTCGGCCACGTCCAGGTCCTTTTCGGATTCGGCCAGTGCCAGCCGGTGTTGCAACATTTCTATTTCGGAAACCAGTTTGTCGTCCGCGAGCTTTTGATTGCGGTTCACCAAGTCACGGCTGGTGGCCAGGTGCTTCTCCCGAAAGGCGACGTCCTGTCGAGCCTGTTGAATCTCTTCCTGGTTGATTTCAAGTTGGCCACTGAAATATTCCTCCATTTTTGCGCTTCGTTTTTGAAGGCTTCGCAGGTCCTCTTCGGAAGTCTGGAATTGCGTCTGCCAGGCCCAGATTTCGTCTGAACGTAATACGAACAATTCCGTCCCGGCGGGCACGGCCTGTCCCTCGGCGACATTGACGGCCTGCACGACGGCCATCAACGGAGATTGGATCGGGTCGGCGCCATTTTCTGGAACGAGGATGAATGGACAACGCACGGTTTCAGGAATATGAACCGAGACGGAAACCACCACTGCCACGACAAAAATCCCGATCAGCACCCACCCCGCCCAACGAATCACGTTCGGCGGCGGATCCTGCGGCAGCATTTCAGACTCGCCGAGCAACGGGGTGCCTGTTTGCGAGGATGGGCTTTGGAGTGAGGTTTGGTTGGAGGACTGAGCGGATTTTTGCATACGGTGGCTGCGTCATGCTCCCAATTGCTGGCTGGAAAGATAAAAATACAAACCCCGGCGGGCCATCAACTCGTCGTGAGTTCCCATCTCGGCCACCTTGCCTCTCTCCAATACGAGGATGCTGTCGGCCTCGCGAATCGTGCTCAAACGATGGGCAATCACCAGGCAGGTGCGTCCTCTCATCAAGCGGCTGAGGTTTTCCTGGATGGCGCGCTCCGATTCGGAGTCCAGGGCGCTGGTGGCTTCATCGAAGATGAGGACCTGCGGATCGTGGTACAACGCGCGGGC
>Ga0207670_10001828_pt1 | contig 11094 bp, 10 predicted proteins | sample KBSS23HmetaG_FD_184339 | JGI IMG/M metagenome (GOLD analysis project Ga0207670, IMG submission 184339) | Switchgrass rhizosphere microbial communities from Kellogg Biological Station, Michigan, USA - KBS S2-3H metaG (SPAdes) (version 2) | ecosystem: Host-associated > Plants > Roots >... | reverse complement strand
CAATGATTCTCAATCTCGTGATCGAGTAGTAGCAGCCGCACACGATGTTGTCTGCGGCAGGTGAGGGTGCGCTTTTGACAGCCTTTCGGCTTTACGATTACTTGCCAATTCTGCTGATGTTCGTCGTCGCGGGAGGCTTCGCCGTCGGCAATGTTCTCCTTTCTCAATTCGTCGGACAACGAAAAAGAACAAAAACCAAGTTGATGCCATACGAGTGTGGCAAAGATCCGGTGGGATCTGCACGAGAGCGCTTCTCGGTGAAGTTCTACATGATCGCGATGATCTTCATCCTGTTCGATATTGAAGTGATCTTTCTCGTGCCCTGGGCAGTTGTCTATAAGTCACTGGCAGCACAAAGTGAAGCGCTGCGCTCGTTTTTGTATCTCGAGATGATGGTCTTTATAGGTTTGCTCTTTGTTGGTTACATCTACGTCGTCAAGAAGGGCGCATTTGACTGGGGCGAGAAAGCGCGACGTGAAGCAGAGGCTGAAGCCAGGGCTTTGGCCGACCTCGAGGCACGAAGGCGGCGGCCCGCGGCGTAAGGAAGTTTAAATGGGTCTCGAAAATATTATTGCGGAAGCTTTGCCGGAGGTTTTGACCACGCGGCTCGATTCGCTCATCAACTGGGCGAGAAAATCGTCGCTGTGGCCGGCAACTTTTGGACTCGCTTGCTGCGCTATCGAAATGATGAACGCGACTACGTCCAGAAACGACCTGGCGCGTTTTGGCGCGGAGGTGTTTCGCGCGAGCCCGCGACAGGCTGACGTGATGATCGTTTCCGGTCGCGTGTCGCGCAAGATGGCGCCGGTGCTGCGAAGGATTTACGACCAGATGCCGGAACCGAAGTGGGTTATCTCGATGGGCGCCTGTGCGACGTCGGGCGGTGTTTTTGATAACTACGCCATTGTCCAGGGTGTCGACAAGATTGTTCCCGTTGACGTTTACATTCCGGGTTGTCCGCCACGTCCCGAGATGCTGATTCATGCCGTGATGATGCTCCAGGACAAGGTGTCGAAAGAGAGCGTTCGCGATCGCAAAGACATACCCGAAGAGGAAGCACGAGAAGCTGTTGTGCCTGGTACTTTACCCGTGACCGATGGATCAACTGCGCGGCAGAACACGCTGCCGGAATCCCGGCCTTATACGATCGCTTCGAGGCACGAACGGCGACGTTCTTCTTAAGAGAGTCGAGCAACAATCGCGGATGACATCAGGGCCCGAAAACATCGAACAGCCGACAGAACAATCTACCGGTTCCGAAAGCACGCCGTCACATCCGTTAGTGACGGCGTTACAGCGTGAGCATCCCGAATGGATCGCTGAAGTCATCCACGCATTCGGAGAGACAACGATCGTCGTGCCGCGCGAGCATATCGTCGCCGCGTGCTCGTTTCTGAAGACGTGGCCCGAAGGACAGTTCAATTTTCTTTCGGACATTTGTGGAGCGGACCGCGGCGTGGAAGAAGAGCCGCGCTTCGAAGTCAATTACCACCTTTTTTCAACTACTAAATACCATCGAGTTCGTTTGAAGGTGTTGCTGAGCGAGGAAGACATTCACGTCCCGAGTGTCACTGATGTTTGGCGAACGGCGAACTGGCACGAGCGCGAGACGTTCGATCTGTTTGGCGTAATTTTCGACGGCCATCCGGATCTGCGTCGCATTCTGCTCCCCGATGATTGGCAGGGACACGCGTTACGCAAAGATTTTCCGTTGCGCGGCTACGAACCATATAGTTTGAAATGAGCTCAGCAACCATACCGCCACAGTTTGAGATCGTTGATCGTCCGCTCGATACGCAGATGACGATCTCGATGGGTCCGCAACACCCTTCGACGCACGGCGTGCTTCGTCTGGAGCTCGTGTTGGACGGCGAGATGGTGGTGAAAGCGACGCCTGATATCGGCTATCTCCACACGGGGATGGAGAAGCTGTTTGAGTACAAGAAGTATCAGCAGGGGATCGTGATCACCGACCGGATGGATTATCTCAATCCGCTCGGCAACAACCTCGCTTACGTGATGGCCGGCGAGAAGCTGCTCGGTCTCGAGATTCCTGTGCGCGCGCAAACGATTCGCGTGATGATGTGCGAGCTTCAGCGCATCGCGTCGCACCTCGTCTGGCTCGGAACTCACGCGCTCGACATCGGCGCGATGACGGTCTTCTTTTACTGCTTCCGCGAGCGCGAAAAAATCCTGAACATGATCGAGGCTGCTTCAGGTGGACGACTCACGCCGTCTTACTTCCGCATCGGTGGTTTGATGATGGATCTGCCGGCCGGTTTTGAGAATCGCTGCAAACAGTTTCTCGACAACTTTCCCGGCGCGGTCGACGAGTTTCACAAGCTGTTGACGGGCAACAGAATCTTTCAGCGACGCACGCAGGGCATCGGGCAGATCTCAGCGGAAGATGCGATTGACTGGGGACTCTCCGGACCGTGTTTGCGTGGCAGTGGAGTGAATCTCGATATTCGTCGCGCGAATCCGTATTGCGGTTACGAGAACTACGATTTTGAAGTGCCGGTTGAAACGGATGGAGACGTTTGGGCGCGCTACATGGTGCGCATGCGCGAGATGAGAGAGTCGCACAAGATCGCGACGCAGGCGCTCTCGCGGTTGCAGCCTGGCCCTGTTAAAGCAGACGCGCCGAAAGTCGTGTTGCCAGATCGTGAAGCGATGAAGAGTCACATGGACGCGTTGATTCATCACTTCCTGATCGTTGCCGAGGGTTTTGATGTTCCGGCGGGCGAGGTTTATCACCCGATCGAGGCTTCGAAGGGTGAGCTCGGTGTCTACATGAAGTCAGACGGCGGACCAAAACCAAGTCGCGTGCATTTTCGTGGGCCGAGTTTTGTGAATCTCTCGGCGCTGCCGGTGATGTCCGAAGGCGAGATGGTGGCGGATATCGTTGCGATTATCGGTTCGTTGGATGTCGTGTTAGGGGAAATAGATCGTTAGGGCGTTATTGTAGGGGCAGCCCTCCGTGGCCGCCCCAGCGTAAAAAGTCGGGACTGGGGTGGCCACAGAGTGCCACCCCTACAAAGACCCAAGTAAAATCAAAGTGAGTACGCAGATAGTAAATATTCAGCCTCTGTCGCAGCCGGTTGATCTTGGTGTTGGGCCGGCGACGTTTTCGCCTGAGGTGGAGGCGGAGATCGATCGTCATCTCGCGAAGTATCCGGTGATGCGCTCGGCGATTCTGCCGTTGATGTTTATCGTGCAGCGCGAGCGTGGTTATCTCGATCCTCCGGGCGTGCTCTACCTTGCCAATCGATTAAAGCTGCGTGTCACCGACATCTGGGAAGTCGCGACGTTCTACTCGATGATACACACCGACCCGATCGGTAAGTATCACATTCAGATCTGTCGCACCCTGTCGTGCAAGATTCGCGGCGCCGGAAAGATCACCGAACACTGCGTACAAAAACTCGGCATCAAGCCAGGTGAAACAACTGCAGACGGCCGTTTCACGTTGAGCGAAGTCGAATGTCTCGGCTCGTGCGGCACCGCGCCGATGCTTCAGATCAATTTCGACTATCACGAGGACCTGACGCCGGAGAAGGTGGACCAGATACTGAACGCGCTGCCGTAAACCTTATGCGTATCGAAGCAATCGGATGTGAGCCACTTCAGCTGCGTCGAGTTCATCTCGGGAACTCGCGCTCGCTCGACGTGTATCGTCGCAACGGTGGTTATGAGGCGATCAAGAAAGTCCTTGACGGCATGTCGCCGGACGACGTGATCAACGAGGTGAAGAAATCGGCACTGCGCGGGCGTGGCGGCGCGGGTTTTCCGACCGGGATGAAGTGGAGCTTCGTTCCGAAAGACTCGCCGAAACCGAAGTACGTTGTCTGCAACGCCGATGAATCCGAGCCGGGCACGTTCAAAGATCGCTACCTGATGGAACGCGATCCACACATGTTGATCGAAGGCATGTTGATCGCCGCTTACGCGCTGAACGCGAAGACGAATTACATCTACACGCGCGGCGAGTATCGATATCTGATCGACATCATGGACGTCGCGATTGAAGAAGCGCGTGCCGCGGGACTGCTCGGCAACAACATTCTCGGCACCAACTTCTCCTGCGAAATCTACACACACACGGGCGCCGGCGCTTACATCTGCGGTGAAGAGACCGCACTGCTGAGCTCACTCGAAGGACTGCGCGGCCATCCGCGCATGAAGCCTCCCTTCCCTGCCGTTTCGGGCTTGTACGCCGCGCCAACAGTCGTGAACAACGTCGAAACGCTCACCGCCGTGCCCGATATCATCAAGATGGGCGGCGAGGCTTACCAGAAACTCGGCACTGAGAAGAGTGGCGGCACAAAAGTCTGGTCCGTCTCCGGTCACGTTAACCTTCCCGGCGTTTACGAACTGCCGATGGGCTACGACGACATGGAAAAGTTCATCATGGAAGACTGCGGCGGGATGCTCGACGGCAAGAAGCTGAAAGCCGTGATTCCGGGCGGCTCTTCGGTCTACATCATGCGCGCCGATCAGATCATCGGCAAAGACGTGCGCATGGATTACGAAGGACTGGTGGCGGCGGGATCGAGTGTCGGCTCGGGTGGTTTCATCGTGATGGATGAAACGGTTGACATCTTTGAGTCGACGAAGAATTTGACTGAGTTTTACAAACACGAGTCGTGTGGCTGGTGTACGCCGTGTCGCGAAGGCACTGATTGGCTGGTGAAAGTTTTCAAACGGATCGAGAACGGCGGCGGGCGCCCGGAAGACGCGCAGCTAATGCTCGACATTTGCGACAACATCGAGGGCAAATCGTTCTGCCCGCTGGGTGATGCTGCCGCGTGGCCCATTCAGTCAGCGATAAAGAGATTCCCCGAAGATTTTAGGCCACGGATTGATACGGATTTTAAAACATAGATGTCCACTGATCTAGTTAAAGTCACCATTAACGGAAAAGATTTTCAGGTTCCGAAGGGCGCGCGTCTGATCGACGTGTGTCGCGACAAGGGGTTTGATATTCCGTCATTCTGTTATTACTCCGACCTCGCGCTTCAGGCGTCGTGTCGCATGTGCCTCGTGCGCATCGAGAAGATGCCGAAGCTGCAAACGTCCTGCACGATCACCTGCACCGACGGCATGATCGTCACCACGCAGAGCGAAGAGATCGAGAAGGCCCAGCGCGGGATGACCGAGTTTCTGCTGGCCAATCATCCACTCGATTGTCCCGTGTGCGATCGCGGCGGTGAGTGTGAGTTGCAGGAGATGACGTTCGACTGGGGCGGACTCGAAGAGCGCTTCACCGAGCGCAAGAACTACGCCGCCGAGCGCTATCTCTCGCCGATGGTGGCGAACGATCCGCAGCGCTGCATTCTCTGCAAACGCTGCACGCGTGTCTGCGACGAGTGGATGGGCGAAGACGCGATCGAAGCGGGCGGTCGTGGCGCGCACACCGTGATCGGAACGTATCTCGGCTGGCTCGATTGTTCGCAGTGTGGAAACTGTATCGAGGTTTGTCCTACCGGAACTTTGCTCGACGCTACTTACCGTCACCAGACACGGCCCTGGGAGCTCGCGCAGAACATCACGACGTGCAACTTCTGTTCTGACGGTTGCCAGATGTCGCTCGGCTCGCGTGGCGGCGAAGTGCTACGCTCTGTTGCGCGCGATCGTTACGTGAACGGCATCAATGGTGAGTTTCTGTGCGTCAAAGGACGATTCGCGCATCCGTTCATCAACCATGAAGCGCGCATACGCACGCCGATGATCCGTTACAAAAAGGGCGGCAAGCTGATTCCCGCAACGTGGGATGAAGCTATTCGTCACGTCGCGGAGCGTCTCGACAAGGTGGCGAACGATCGCGGTCGCAATGCGATTGGCGTCGTTGGTAGTCCGCGGCTAACAAACGAAGCGCTCTATGTGTTGAAGAAGTTCGCGACCGAGCTCGTCGGCACTGATAACTACACAACAACGGATCTCTTCAGTCTCAGGAGTTTCTTCCAGAATCTCGGCGGGCAACTCGCAACGCATCGCGACATTCGTTACGCGAAGACGATCGTTTTGATCGGTGGCGATCCGGGAGAGTTGCAGCCGTTGACGGGCAAACAGATTCGCCAGGCAGTGAGGAATGGCGGCGCCACGCTCGTGCTCGTTAACTCAGTTCCGATTCGTCTGCGCGAACAGGCGAAGATCTTCCTGCACGTCAGACCAGGAACCGAAGACGCGATAGTTCTTGCGCTCGCGAATCCATCAAACGCTTCGCTCTCTGCTAAAAAAGCTGGCATTGAGACAGGCGAAATCGATGCTGCTCGTGAGGCTATAGCAAACACCACGGGCGACGTCGTGGTGATGTTTAGTCATCAGGTCAGTAGTGAAGCGCAGGCAATCATCGCGCAACTACCTCAGTCGCTTGGCGCTGAAGGCCGGCGCTTTTTGTTCCACCCGCTGCCGTTCTTCAACAACAGCATCGGCGCGCACGACATGGGAATGATGGATGCTCCGGTGTCGCCGACTCAGATTCTAGGCGCTGCCGGCAGCGAGATTCACGCGCTCTATATTGCTGGAGGCTTCCTGCCGGAACATCTCAAGGGACGTGAAGATGCACTCTCGAAACTCGATTTTCTCGTCGTCCAGGAGCTCTTTGAGAACGACACCACCGCGGCCGCTGACGTTGTTCTACCGGCAGCTACTTATGCCGAACAGGACGGCACGTTTACGAACAACGACGGCTTGGTCCAACGGGTGCGGCAGTCGATTGCGCCGCTGCACCAGTCAAAGCCTGACTGGATGATCGTCGCGCAACTGGCAAGAGAGTTGGGTATGGATTTTGGATATGAGATGTCGGCGAGTGCGGTCTTTCGAGAGATTGGCGAGCGCGTGCAGGCGTATTCCGGAATGCGTTATCCGTTGCTGAAGGACGAAACGAATCCGGTTCAGGCGAAATATGAGGTAGTTGGCCCACGAGACCTGTCGGCCGAGATCGACGCACTTCGCAATCGAGTTGAGTCACTGCCTGACACAGGCGAGAAAGTTAGCGTGACGCCTGATGTCGGAACAGAACTGTTCCGGCTCGGAATGCTGACGGACAAGGTGGCGCAGTTCCATCTGCTGGCCAACGGCAACCCGCGCCCCGAGACTACCGCCGTCTCGCCGCTGTATCAAATCACGGTGGGGACATGAAAGTTATAAGAATGAATTTCGCGCAAAGGCGCAAAGGCGCAAAGCCTGCCGGGCTCCAAGAAGCATTTCTTTGCGCCTTTGCGCCTTTGCGCGAGAAAAGTTTTTATTGATGGATACTGCGATCGACATTGTTCTGAAGTTCGTCGCCATCACGGTGGTGTTTGTCGTCGTGCTCCTGGTCGTCGCTTACACCGTCTTAGCGGAGCGTCGCGTACTCGGTTTCATCCAGGGTCGCCTCGGCCCGAACCGGGTCGGTTACGGCGGCATCCTTCAACCCTTCGCAGACCTGCTGAAGTTCATCCTTAAAGAAGACATCGTCCCCGACAAATCAACGCGCTTCATCTACTTTCTCGCCCCCGTGATCGCCACGATGGCCGCGTTGATGACGATGATCGTCTATCCCTTCGGACCGGATACGCGAATTCCCTTCACTTCAATCACGATCCCACTGGTGGTCGCGCGTCTCGATATCGGCCTGCTTTACGTGCTCGGCATCACTTCGATCGGCGTGTACGGGATCATGCTCGCGGGCTGGTCGTCAAACAACAAGTACAGCCTGATGGGCGGCCTGCGCTCGTCCGCCCAGATGATCTCGTACGAGCTGGCGCTTGGGTTGAGTTTGATCGGCGCCATCCTGCTCGCCGGCACTCTGGATCTCTTTCAGGTTGTAGAACAACAATCGGGCTGGCACGGCTTGCGCTGGCTAATCATCTTTCAGCCGCTCGGGTTCATCATCTACATGATCTCGGCGATTGCGGAAACCAATCGCGTGCCTTTCGACCTGCCCGAGGCGGAAACCGAGCTAGTGGCCGGCTTTCACACGGAATACAGCGCGATGAAGTTTGCGCTCTTCTTCCTGGCTGAATACATCAACATGTTTACGGTTGCGATGCTCGCGACCACGTTATTTCTGGGCGGCTGGAACGTGCCGTTCCTCGACTCGATCTTTGCGCGCGGCACGTTTTTGTTTGGACTGGTGAGCGCGATCGGATTCCTCGTGAAAGTCGTGCTCATTCTTTTCTTTTATATCTGGTTGCGCGGAACGCTGCCGCGCTTTCGTTTCGATCAGTTGATGAACTTTGGCTGGAAGATTCTGCTGCCGTTGGCGCTGATCAACATCTTCATCACAGCCACGTTGATATTTTTAAGGGTTCCAGGGTTTTCGTGATGCTGGTACTTCTCTTCATTCTGTTTGGCGGACTCGCGATCGGCTGCGCCCTGGCCGTGGTCGCGCAGCGGAATCCGCTCTACAGCGCGATCTCGCTGGTCGGCGTCTTTATTTCCCTCGCGTGTTTGTACGTCATGCTGGCTGCGCCTTTCATCGCGGCAGTGCAGGTGATTGTTTATGCGGGCGCGATCATGGTGCTCGTGGTGTTCGTCATCATGCTGCTCAACGTCGAAGAGGAAGAACGAGGGCGCCGCCGGCTAAAGTTTCTGGTGCCTATGGCTGTTGCAATGGCGGCGATTCTGATCGCGGAAGTCGCGTTCATCCTGGTAACGGTGCAGGAGTTTAGAGTTAATCCACCAGCAGGCGTGGGACTCACGCATTCGATCGGCACGAGCCTGTTTACGCGATACCTTTTGCCGTTTGAGATAACTTCGATACTGCTGCTGATGGCGATTGTCGGAGCAATGACCCTCGCGAGACGTGGCGGGTTGTTGTCGACAAGTGCTCGTGTAATTCCCGGAGTAACTACACTCCCCCGATCGCTGGTCGATCCAAGAGCAACACCGGACGACTTGCGCCCTGTGGAAGCTGATTCGACAGATGAGGCAGCACGGTTGTTGGGGGTCACGGGTTTACGCGACCACTCGGACCGAGACGAATAGAGATGGAACCACAACTTTCATGGTACCTGGCGCTCTCCGCCGTGTTGTTCACGATCGGCGTGACGGGCGTGATCATCAAGCGAAATGTCATAGCGATGTTCATGTGCATCGAGCTGATGTTGAACGCGGTGAACTTAACGTTTGTTGCGTTTGCCAGTTTCTTTCAGGACGTCGTCGGTCAGCTCTTTGTGTTTATCGTCATGACCGTCGCCGCGGCTGAAGCTGCGGTTGGCCTGGGAATCATCATCGCGATCTTTCGCAATCGCGAGTCGCTGGATGTTGATGACGCCAGCATTCTGAAACTCTGATGGAAAACAACCTGCTCAGCCTGATCATCTTTGCTCCGCTTGCGGGCGCCGCGATCAATTGGTTTGTGGGCAGGCGTGTGCGCGATGAGCGGTTCATCGGCGTAGTGGCGTGTGGATCGATAGCGATTTCGACGCTCGTTGCGTTCTATCTCGCGTTGGGCTCAGGTGGCGCGCTGCGTTCTGAGACGCCCGTGCTTGATCACATCTGGACGTGGCTGCAAGTCGGAACTTTTCGCGCCGACTTCGCGCTCGCAATGGATCCTCTGAGCGGGACATACGCGCTCTTCGTCACGTTTGTCGGGTTCCTGATTCACGTCTTCGCCGTCGGCTATATGCACGGCGAGACCGGCTTCTATCGCTTCTTCGCATTTCTCAACCTGTTCATGTTTGCGATGTTGACGCTGATCCTCGCCGACAACTTCGTGCTGATGTTTGTCGGTTGGGAAGGCGTGGGTCTCTGTTCCTACTTGCTGATCGGTTACTACGTCGACCGCAAGGAAGCAGGCGACGCCGCGAAGAAAGCGTTCATCACGAATCGCATTGGCGACTGGGGCTTTGTCCTCGGCATCATGCTGACGTTCTTCGTCACTGGTTCAGTCAGTTTCTTTGCGAATCCTGCGGCGGGTGAAGTGGCGCACACGGCGTTGTCGTTCTTTAAGAATCATCCGGTCGACCCATTCACAGCCGGAGCGATCAGAGCGGGCGGGGCGACGTCGATTGCCGTGCTGCTGTTCATCGGTGCGGCAGGTAAGAGCGCGCAGATACCGCTGTACGTCTGGCTGCCTGACGCGATGGCCGGTCCGACACCTGTCTCGGCGCTGATTCACGCGGCGACGATGGTAACCGCCGGCGTCTACATGATCGTGCGTTGCTCGGAGATCTTTGTACACGCGCCAACTGCGATGTTTATCGTCGCAATCATCGGCGCTGCTACTGCTCTGTTCGCCGCGACGATCGGTCTCGCGCAAAACGATATCAAGAAAGTTCTCGCTTACTCGACGATTTCGCAGCTCGGTTACATGTTTCTGGCGTGCGGCGTGGGTGCGTTTATCGCCGCGATCTTTCACGTCATCACGCACGCATTCTTCAAGGCGCTGCTGTTCCTTGGCTCCGGCTCGGTGATTCACGGGATGCACCACGAGCAGGACATGCGACGCATGGGCGGGCTGAAGAAGTACATGCCCATCACGTTTGCGACGATGGTGACGGGCTGGCTGGCGATCAGCGGGATTCTGCCCTTCGCCGGATTCTTCTCGAAGGACGAGATACTCTGGAAAACCTGGAGCGCCTCGATTCCGTTTAGCAAGCTTCTTTGGGCCGTCGGCGCGCTCACCGCGCTTCTAACCGCGGTGTACATGACGCGCATGATGGTGATGACTTTCTGGGGTGAGGAACGTTTTCGCGATACACATGCAGTCAAACAGGTCAAACCGGATGAGCATCACGGGCCAGTCGTGCCGCACGAGTCGCCGCTAGTGATGACGATCCCGTTAATCGTGCTGGCGGTGTTGTCGACGATTGGCGGTTTTATCGGCGTGCCGTATGCGTTGAGCTCGATCTTCGCGGACAAAGACGTCAACGTTATCGAGCACACGCTCCATCCCGTGGTTGCGACAGTTCCCAGCTCCGAGCACGCTGTCACCGAATCGCATCCGGAAGAGTCACAAATAACAACTGAGCACGCACCCGCGGCAACAGCGGCGCATGCGACACACTCGGGGGAAGAGATTTCTGCTGAACGAATGCTTGCCGGAGTTTCCTTGCTCATCGCCGGGTTAGGCATCGGCGCGGGCTGGTACGTGTTCAAGCGACG
>Ga0207670_10001825_pt1 | contig 11111 bp, 10 predicted proteins | sample KBSS23HmetaG_FD_184339 | JGI IMG/M metagenome (GOLD analysis project Ga0207670, IMG submission 184339) | Switchgrass rhizosphere microbial communities from Kellogg Biological Station, Michigan, USA - KBS S2-3H metaG (SPAdes) (version 2) | ecosystem: Host-associated > Plants > Roots >... | reverse complement strand
CAGCCGGTGATCATCGACAATCGCGGCGGCGCGGCCGGCGTGATCGGAACGCGGGTGGCGGCGCGCGCCGCGCCCGACGGCTACACGCTGGTGATGGCGACCTCGGGCTCGATCGCGATCAATCCCAACCTCTACGCCAACCCCGGCTATCAGACGCTGAAGGACCTCGCGCCCATCGGGCTGATCTCGTCCACGCCCATCGTGCTGATGGCGCATCCGTCGGCGCCGGAAAATTCGCTCGCCGACGTGGTCGCCGCGGCGAAGCGCGAACCCGGCAAGCTCAACATCGGCACGCCGCCGCCCGGCACCAGCGCCTACCTCGGCGCGGAGCTTTTCAAGTCCATCGCGGGCGTCGACATCACCATCGTTACCTATCGCGGCACTGGGCCGCTGACGACCGATCTGCTCGGCGGCCACGTCAAGCTTGGCCTCAACGTGCTGGCGCCGGCGATGAGCATGCTCAAGGCAGGCTCGCTTAAGGCGCTGGCGGTGCTGGCGCCGAAGCGGTCGAGCCATCTGCCGGACGTGCCGACCTCGGCCGAAGCCGGTCTGCCGGGCTTCGAATCGGGGTTGAACTACGGCCTGCTGGCGCCGGCCGGCACGCCGCGCCCGATCATCGAACGGCTCAACCGCGCGCTTCGCGCCGGGGTCGACACCGCCGACGTTCGCGCCCGGATCGATGCCGACGGCGGCGATCCGCTGCCGTCGACGCCGGAGGAATACCGCGCCGACATCGAGCGCGAGGACGGCCGCTGGGGCGCGCTGATCCGCAAGCTCAATCTGAAGGTGGAATGATGCGCGGGCTTTTCCTCGCGCTCGCGATCGTCATCGCGCTCGTTCATGGTCCGGCGGCGACCCAGGACTTCCCCAGCCGCACCATTACCATGATCGTGCCGTTCCCGCCCGGCGGCGGCAACGACACCATGGCGCGGATCGTTGCCAGCAAACTCTCAGCGGCGCTCGGTCAGCAGGTCGTGGTGGACAACCGGCCCGGCGCCAATGGCGTCATCGCCATGCGCACCGCGGCCCGCGCCGCGCCGGACGGCACCACGATCGTGTTCGCCAACACCAGCTCGACCACCATCAACGTCGCGCTCAATCCGAATGCCGGTTACGACACCCACAAGGACTTCGCGCCGGTCGGGATGTTCGCATCGACCGGCATCGGCATCATCGCCAATCCCGCATTGCCCGCGAACAACGTCGCCGAGCTGATCGCGCTCGCCAAACGCCAGCCCGGCAAGCTCAGCATCGGGACCTCGCCGCCGGGCAGCGGATCGCATCTGTCGGCGGAGCTGTTCAAGGCGCGCACCGGCATCGACGTCACCTATGTGCCCTACAAGGGCGCGGCGGCGCTGAACAACGACCTGATCGGTGGGCACATCCTTGCGGTGTTCAGCGTGCTGCCGGCCTCGCTCGGCGCCATCCGCGCCGGCACCCTCAAGGTGCTGGCAATGACCGGCACCGCGCGCATTCCGTTGTTGCCCCATGTGCCGACGGTCGCCGAGACGATCCCTGGCTTCGAAGCGGTGATCCGCTATGGCCTGCTGGTGCCCGCGGGCACGCCGCAGCCCATCATTGCGCGGCTCAACAAGGAACTGCAGGCGCTGGCCCGTTCGCCGGAGGTGCAGGAGCGCATCGACAACGAGGCCGGCGGCGCGATGACCTCGACGCCGGCGGAATACGCGGCCGAGATTGCGCGCGAAGATGCGCTATGGGGTCCTCTCATTCGCGGGCTGAACATCAAGGTGGAGTAGGTTTCGCGACAAGAGTTCAAACAAGAATTCACAAGGGAGGCTCGGAATGGTGCCAACGGGGCATGCGACTGGAATTCTGGCGGCGGCGATGATTGCGGTGATGAGCGCGCCGGCTGCAGCGGAGGTGCTCGATGCGGTCTATCGCGGTACGCTGGTGTGCGACACGATGCCGTTCACCAAAGGCAAAATGCGCGAGGCCATCGCGGTCACAATCGCGGACGGCGCGGCAAAATACAGCCATGTGGTGCGGCTGCACGACGTGGCGGTGGAATCGGTGGAGGAGCGGGGCACCGGCACGCTCAGCGGCCAGAACATCGATCTGCAGGGGTCATGGAAGGGCGGAACCCGCGAATACCAGGCCAAATACAGCGGCACCTTTGTGCGCCGCAGCGCCCGACTCAAGGGCACGCAGACCTGGACCGAAGCCGGCAAGACGATGACCCGCGCCTGTTCGGGCGCGATCAAGCGGCCGTTGAAGCCGTTCCTGCCGCGCAACAAAAAGCCGGCCGCCGCGTGACGCGGGCTGAGACCTGAAACTAGCGCGGCTGGTAGCCGGATTCCTGGATCAGCTTCCGTCCGTTGTCGCGCTGCACCTTTAGATAAGCGGCGAAGTGCTCCGTCGTGTCGAACACTGGTACGATGCCGATGTCGACCAGCCGCTTTTGTCGAAACGCCGGATCGTTGCCGATCGCGACGATCTCGTCGTGCAGCCTGGCGATGACGTCCTTTGGGGTGCCGGCCGGGGCGACGAAGCCGAAATAGACTGGCGCCAGGTTGGGGAAGCCCAACTCGTTCAAGGTCGGCACCTCGGGGAACAGCGGCGAGCGGGTATCGGAGTCGACGGCGATCGCCTTCACGGCGCCGCTCCTGATATGCGGGATGAAATTCGGCAGGCCGACGATCGACACCGGAACCGTGCCGGTCAGCAGTCCCGTCACCATCTCGTTGCCGCCGCGCGAGGGCACCATGATGACGTCGGCACCGGTCTTCTTCTTCCAGTTCTCGAAGGTGATCTGCATCGGAATGGCGAGCACGCTGTAGGACAGCGTGCCGGGCTTGGCCTTCGACAGCGCGGCGAGCTCATCCAGCGTGCCGACCCCGAGCGCGCTGCTCACCACCAGCACCTGGGTGTTGATGAAGCAGTTGGTGATCGGGTCGAAGTCCTTTTCCGGGTTGTAGGGGATCGACTTGAAGGTGAATTCGTTGAGGGTGAGCACCTCATTCGGCAGGATGCAGATGTTGTAGCCGTCATTCGGCGATTCCGCGCAGGCGCGGCCCGCGATGTTCATGCCCCCGCCGGAGCGGTTCTCCACGATGATCGGTTGGCCGAGCCGCTTCTGCAGCTCGTCGCCGAGCGCGCGAACGAAGATGTCGCTCGTGCCGCCGGCGCTGTTGGCGGTGATGACGCGGATCGGTTTGTTCGGCCAGGCCTGAGCGTTCGCGGAAGAGGGCGCGGCGCAAGTGATCGCGATCAGGCTTGCAAACACGAGAGTGAGCGTCTTCATGGCGCTGCTCCTTCAATTCAGCTTGAGCAACCGGCGCGCGTTGCTCCAGAAGATTTTTTCCTTGTCGGCTGAGGCAATATCCAAATCCTGGATCAGCTTGATGGCGCGCGGCTTGAGCGACGTGAGCGGCGGTGCGTCGCTGCCGTAGAGCACGCGGTCCGGCCCCATCCAGTCCAGCACCATCTTCACCGCCGGCTTGTTGTAACAAACAGTGTCGAGATACATCTTCTTCAGATAATGGCTCGGCGCGTGTTTGATCTTCATCGGTGCGTAGGAGCCGAGGAAGAACGCCTCGTCCTGCAGTTCGTAGGCGTAGTCCATCCGGCTGATGGTTTCGCAGATGCCGCCACCGCCGTGCGAGGCGACGATCTTCAGCTTGGGGAAATCCTCGAGCACGCCGCGCACGATCATGCGGCCGAGCGCCAGACACAGATCAAACGGCCGGCCGATGCTGGAGGCGAGGCGATAGTCCTTCATCCGCTCCTCGCCGAAGCCGAGATGCGGCGGGTGGATCATCACCGGCACGTCGAGGTCCTGAACCAGCTCCCAGAACGGCCGCGCCTCGTCGTCGTCGGGATAATGCCCCTTGTGGCTGGAATGGATGAAGATACCCTTCAGCCCGAGCTCTTTGATGGCGCGCTCGGTCTCCTTGATGAAGGCCGGTCCGCCACAGGGCAGGATGGTGGCAAAGCTATAGAGCATGCCCTTGTGGCCCTGCTGCACCTTGGCGGCGTAGTCGGACCACGCTTGCACCGACGGCAGTTCTTCGTCGGCGCGCTTGCCCTTGAGGTAATGCGCGGCGTTGGTGACGACGCTGATGTCGATGTTGTTCTCTTTGTGCGCGCGAACGAAGTTCTCCAGCACCATCGGGCAGCCGCGCTCGCCCCACGACGGACCGGTGTTGCCGTCCCACGTGCGCAGATCATCGGCGGCTTCTTCGGGCGTGTAGATATGCGAATGCCAGTCCAGGATCATGTTTCATTCCGATTGCATGACGTATCGGCGCGCATGATCGCATTAACCACGCGCGCTAACCAGACACGATAACCAAACGCGGAAACAAACGCGGCGGCGCAATTGGTTTGCCGCCGCGCATCCGATACCTCTTCTTCGTCAAGGGGATCGGGTCTTTCATGTTGCACAGACGCACGTTCCTGGCTGGCGCCGGCTCGTCGCTTGCGCTACCCGGCAGCAGCGCTTCGTTCGCGCAAGGCGCCGGCGTCACACGGCGCTCGGTGCGCGGCATGTCCGCCAACGACCCCGACCTCGCCGCGATGCGCCGCGCGGTCGCCGCGATGAAGGCGTTGCCGCAGTCCGATGCGCGCAATTGGCTCCGCTTCGCCGATATTCATCGCAATTTCTGCCCGCACGGCAACTGGTACTTCCTGCCGTGGCACCGTGCCTACATCGCATCGTTCGAGCGCATCTGCCAGGAGCTGTCGGGCAAGCGCGACTTCGCGCTGCCGTATTGGAATTGGACCGTAGATCGGCAATTCCCGGCGGCATTCGCGGCCGGCGACCGCAGCTCCAACCCGTTGTTTCACCCGCGCCCCGGTGTCGCGCAGCTGCGCCTCGCCGAGGACATGGTCGGCCAGGCGGTGACCTCGCGGATCATGAATAGTCCGGATTTCGAAGCGTTCGGCTCGACGCGGCCACGCGGCCAGAACAGCGCGGCGGCGACATGGCAGCGCCGGCTCGGCTCCAAGACCGAGCTTGAGTTCAACCCGCACGACGGCGTCCATCAGGCGATCGGCGGCAACATGTCGGTGGTCGATCTCTCGGCGCGCGACCCGATCTTCTTTCTCCATCACGCCAACGTTGACCGGCTGTGGACCGCCTGGAACCGGCGCGGCAATGCCAACAGCTCGGAGCCGATGTGGCGCGATTTCGCCTTCAACGGAAACTTCCTCAATGCGGACGGTTCGCGCTGGAATGTCGCCGTCAACGAGCTCGGATCGCCCGCGACGCTCGGCTATCGCTACGACGATGATACCGGTCCGTTCGCCGCCGACCTGGTGCAGCCGACCGGCGATCTGATGACTGAAAAGCTTTCGGCCTACCGGCGGCTGGAGTCGCAGGCAACGGTGAGCGCCGGTACAGGGCTCCGCCGGCTCGAATTGCCGATGGGCGGCGCCATCTACGCCGCCGCCGCCGAGAACGGGCAGATCGCGTCGCGCGACCGGCCGCTTTCGATTTCGTTGCCGCTCGGACGTCCGCTCGGTGATATCGTCGGCGCACAGGCATTCGCGATGCGACCGGACGCCAAGAAATACCGGCGCTACGTCTGGGCGGTGCTGCGCGACATCGAGCAGCCGCTCGATGTCACCACGCGGGTCCGGGTGTTCGCCAATTGCCACGATCTGTCGCCGCGCACGCGGCTCGATCATCCGAGCTATGCGACCAGCGTGAGTTTCTTTGGCGGCGAGCACGCCAACCACTATGCGGCGGAGGATCGCAATGCAGCCGGTCTGTCCATGTATGTGGACCTGACGCCGACGCTCGCCCGCATGGACTATTCAGCGAGTCTGCGCTCTGACCGGCTGACCGTTCAGCTGCTGCCGCATTGCTCCAACAGCGAAAACAACGTCAGCAACATCCGTCCGCGGCGGGTGGAGGTGGTGATCCTATGAGCTCGATCGCGCAAGACGTCGCACACCAGCCGGCAAAGGCCGACGCGATGCCGAAACGATATTTCTCACCGCGCCGCGTGCTGCTCTGCGCGCTGCCGTTGCTGGTGCTGGTGCTGTGGATTGTGGCGCTTGCGGGCCTCGCCGCCGCCGACGCCACCGCCACAGCCGATCAGCCGGCCCGCATGGCGGTGCAGGTGCCGTCTTCGGCGAAAAGCTCCAATGTCGTAATGCTTGAGATGAGCATCGCGGTGACGCGGAAGGCCCCGGCGCGACAGCTTGGCGCGGTGGTGCGGCTGCGGCCGTCGGGCAGCTCGGCCGTCGAGGTCGGCCGCGTCTCGATCCCCGGCGGCAGCCAGAGCTTTCAGTTCAATGTGTCGCATGTGCTCAGCCACAGGGAGGCCGGCTCCGCCGAGGTCGAAGTCTCGGTGATCGACCGCGGCGGCGGCGCGCCGCCGCCCGGCGCGGCGTTGTCGATCGGCCGCGCGCAGATCGTGACGCGCTGACGCTCTCCGACGTCAGCTCTTCTTCAATTCAGCCGCTGCGCGCGCCAGCACCTCGACAACCTTCGCTTCGGTGTCGCCGTTGTTCTTCAGGCGCTCCACGGTGACATCGCGCAGGTTCTCCAGTGCCGCTTGAACGAGCCGCGGCACCCGGGGTCCGCGCCGGCCGTCGTTGTCCTCATCGCTGCGGCGTGAGCGCATGCGCTCACCGACCGCGTCGAGCCGCTCCAGCACCGCATCGACGAACGCGCGATTGCTCTCGAGATACGTGCGGCCCTCAGCGGTGATGCTGTAGAGCCGCTTGGCGCCGTCCGCCTGCGCGGTGACGTAGCCGGCCTCTTCGAGATAGGTCAGGGTCGGATAGACGATGCCCGGGCTCGGCGCGTACCAGCCCTCGGTCTTCTCCTCCAGCACCTTGATGATCTCGTAGCCGTGGCGCGGTTGCTCGGCGATCAGCGCCAGCGCCAGCAAGCGAAGGTCGCCCTGCGCCAGCATGCGGCCAGCGCGCATCATGTCGCCTCCGCCCATGCCATGACGGCCGCCGCCCATGCCGTGGCGATGATGGCGGCCCCAGCGGCCGTGGCGGCCCGCAGCGTGGCGGTCTTCGCAATGCGATCCGAAATGCCTCATTCCAAACATCTCAAGTTTCTCCTTGGGTTTTGAGATATATCTTTAGATAGATCAAAGATGGATATCGTGCAAGATATATCTTTAGACAGTCGTAGAATGTTTTAATTTCAAGTGATATCAATGCTTTGGGGACCGCTAATGTTCGCGGCCTCTTCAGAAGAAGGTTGGAGCAAGCGGTTGGGAGCCGCCGCCTCAATCCGGCCGGATCGCCTTGCGGGCGCGCTCGACGATGCTCGGGGGCGTTGCATAGAGCTTGGCCACCACGTCCTGCACCCGGGCACCGGACAACGGCTCGATGTCGATGCCGAGCTTCTCGGCATCGGCGAGAAACACCGGATCGGCCACCGTCTTGTCGAACGACGCGCGCAGCACCTCGAGCTGGGCCGGCGGCGTGTCCGGCGGCGCGATGTAGGAGCGGTGGAACACGGTCTGGCTGATGATCAGCTCGACCACCTTGCGGTCGTCGTCGTTCTTGACGAAATCGAACACGGTCGGCACGCCCATCTTGGTCAACAGCGGATGCGGCTCCAGGCTGACCTGCATCAGCATGTTGGCCTTGTAGTCGCGCAGCCAGTCCGGCTTCTGCGAGCGGAAGCTCGACCAGTCCCAGCCGCAGATGCCGTCGATCTCGCCGCGTTCCATGGCGAGCGCCATCTCCGGCGTGCCACGATAGCCCGGCACGATGTCCCACAGCGCGCCCGATGTGTGCTTGTGCAGGTAGCCGTACTCGAATGTCGAATCGTTCGGCGCGCTGCCGCCGAATTTCGACTTCACGCTCTGCGCGTCCTCGAACTTCTGGATCTTGCCGCTCTTCAGCGTGACGCAGACGCGGGTGCCGCTGTTGGTGGTGCCGACGTAGCGCACCTTGGTTGGATCAAACAGCGGCGCGGTGCGGTCGTCGAGCAGCGGGCCCATGATCGCCCCCGGCATGATGCCGCCGATCGAGGTGCCGTCCTTCGGTGCGATGCTGGCGATATATTGCGCGGCCTTGGCGGAGCCGGCGCCCGGCATGTTCTTGACGACGACGTTCGGTTCGCCGGGGATGTGGCGGCCGAGATGGCGCCCCACCGCGCGGGCGTAAATGTCGTAGCCGCCGCCGGGCGGCGCCCCGACAACCAGTTCGACGGTTTTGCCGGCGTAGCTGTCGGCGGCGTTGAGCGGCGCCACCGGCATGCAAGCGGCGGCGAGCGCCAGATGGAACAGGCAAATCCTGGTCGGCAGATTGGGCATGGGCGATTTCCCCGCGGCACCCTTGGAGCTTGAAAAGGCTAGGTTATCGGGCGTGCCGGGGCAACGTGGCGGAGCGTCGCCTCCAGAATGCCGTTTTGACCGGCGATTTCGTTCCACGGAGCGTTGTGGCCAAATCGTTGACGCGACGGACCGGGAATCGTACCAGAGGCCGTATCCGGCTTCGGAGCCAGCGGGGGATCGATGCGCTTTCGCCTGTCATATGTCGCTGTTGGGGTGGTCGCCTGGGTGCTGGCGGCGCCCGCGGCGCATACCTTCACGGTGGAAAACAAGGACGCGGCCGGCCAATACGGCGTGCCCAAGTTCGATCTCGAGGAGCAGTCCAAGAATTTCCGCAAGGACGGCGCCGGCGCCACGACGAACAGCAACGGCCTTTACGAGACGCCGCTTGGCAACGGCAAGCTGCAATTCGGCATCCAGCCGGGCGGCTCGTCCAACTTCGGCTCGGTGTTCGCCCCGGGCCTCGGCCCGTCTGGGTCCGCGCAATCCCAGCGTCAGGAGTTCGACCGCCGGCTCGCGCCGCCGACCTCGCTGGAATACAACGGCGTCCGCTGAGCGCGCAGCCATCCTTCGAGACGCATCGCTTCGCGATGCTCCTCAGGATGAGGTCGGTGTGTGCTGCTTCACCAAAAAATCCGGACCTCATGGTGAGGAGCGGTCCGAAGGACCGCGTCTCGAACCATGGCCGCGTCACACCGCCTTCGCCATCTCGCGCAATTTGAATTTCTGGATCTTGCCGGTGCTGGTCTTCGGCAATTCCGCGAACACCACGTGGCGCGGCACCTTGTAACCGGCGAGGTTCTTCTTGCACCACGCCACGAGCTCGTCGGCGGTCGCGCTCTGTCCCGGCTTCAACTCGACGAAGGCGCAGGGCGTTTCGCCCCATTTCTCGTCCGCCTTCGCCACCACGGCGGCGGCCTGCACGGCCGGATGCTTGTAGAGCGCGTCCTCGACCTCGATCGAGGAAATGTTCTCGCCGCCCGAGATGATGATGTCCTTGGAACGGTCCTTGAGCTGGATATAGCCGTCCGGGTGCATCACGCCGAGATCGCCGGAATGAAACCAGCCGCCGGCGAACGCCGCCTCGGTCGAACGCTTGTTCTTGAGGTAGCCCTTCATCACCACATTGCCGCGGAACATCACTTCGCCGAGCGTTTCGCCATCGCGCGGCACCGGCTGCATCGTGTCCGGGTCGAGCACATCGAGGCCTTCCAGCATGTGGTAGCGCACGCCCTGGCGCGATTTCCTGGCGGCCTGCTCGGCAAGCGGGAGCGTGTCCCACTCGGCGTGCCAGTCGTTGACGACGGCCGGGCCGTAAACCTCCGTCAGTCCGTAGACATGGGTGACGTTGAAGCCGGCGGCCTTCATCGCCGCCAACACCGCCTCGGGCGGCGGGGCGGCTGCGGTCGCAAACTGCACCACATGCGGCAATGGCTTCTTTTCCTCTGCCGGCGCGTTGAGCAGGGTCGACATCACGATGGGCGCGCCGCACAGGTGCGTGACCTTGTACTCGGCGATGGCGTCGTACATCGCCTTGGCACGCACCGCGCGGAGACAGATGTGGGTGCCGGCCACCGCCGAGATCGTCCACGGAAAGCACCAGCCGTTGCAGTGGAACATCGGCAGGGTCCACAGATAGACCGGCCGCGGTCCCATTCCGCAGGTCAGCACGTTGTTGACCGCGAGCAGATGGGCGCCACGATGATGATAGACCACGCCCTTCGGATCGCCGGTGGTGCCCGAGGTGTAATTCAGTGCGATGGCGTCCCATTCGTCGTCCGGCATGCTCCAGGCAAAATTCGGATCGCCGTCCTTGATGAAGTCCTCGTATTCGATTTTGCCGAGCCGCTCGCCTGTGCCGGAAAATTCCGGATCGTCATAGTCGACGACCAGTGGCTTGACCTTGCACAGCGCCAGCGCCTCCTTCACCACCTTGGAAAATTCACGGTCGGTGATCAGCACCTTGGCGCCGCCGTGGTCGAGCTGAAACGCGATGATTGCAGCATCGAGCCGCGTGTTCATGGTGTTGAGCACCGCGCCTGCCATCGGCACGCCGTAGTGGCATTCGAGCATCGCCGGCGTGTTGGCGAGCACCGCCGACACCGTGTCGCCGCGCCCGATGCCGCGCTTCGCCAGCGCCGAGGCAAGCCGACACGACCGCGCGTAGAACTCCCGGTAGCTCCGCCGCAGCGGACCGTGCACGATCGCAAGCTGATCGGGGAACACCGAGGCCGCGCGCTCCAGCAGGGTGAGCGGCGTCAGCGGCTGGAAGTTCGCCGGATTGCGGTCGAGATCGGTGTCGTAGGGCGACTTGCTCATGGCGCAAGTCTAGCATTCGTCGCCGACACCGCCAGACCGAGAAATGTCGGAGACGGTTACTTCAGCAGTTCGAGCACGCCTTGCTTGAACGCTTCCTGCTCCGTCTTCGGCCCGCCGGCGCCGAGCGCCTGCAACTCGTTCAGTGATCGGGCGGAGGCCAACGGGCTGATACGAACCGACTGGCGAAAGTCGGCGATGGCTTGCTCGCGGTCGCCTTTCAGGCGATAGGCGACGCCGCGGTCGTGATAGGCAGACGAAAGGCTCGGCAGGATGCGGATCGCCTCGTTGTAATCAGCGATGGCGCGGTCGAGATCGCCTTTGTCCCGGTAGGAGTTGCCGCGCGCATGGAAGGCGCCGAAGGCCTTTGGGTCGAGGCGCACGAATGCGCTGAAATCGGCGACGGCGCGGTCGTGGTCGCCCCGGGACTGGTAGATCTGTCCGCGGGCGAAGTAGGCGCGCGTCGCGTCCGGCTGCAGACGGATCACCTCGGTGTAGTCACCGATCGCACGTTCCTTTTGGCCT
>Ga0207670_10001821_pt1 | contig 11119 bp, 10 predicted proteins | sample KBSS23HmetaG_FD_184339 | JGI IMG/M metagenome (GOLD analysis project Ga0207670, IMG submission 184339) | Switchgrass rhizosphere microbial communities from Kellogg Biological Station, Michigan, USA - KBS S2-3H metaG (SPAdes) (version 2) | ecosystem: Host-associated > Plants > Roots >... | reverse complement strand
ATTTACGGCGCCATCTGCGGCGGTTGGATGCGCTCGGGCTCCTCGAACCGGGAGCGGACGCGCGGGAGTTTGAGGGCGGTACGCCGCCAGTCGCCCGCCGTCCGATCGAAGCCTCCGAGCCCGGCATGCGTCGCGTCGCCGATGACGCGCCAAAAAGGGGGCAGTGATGGCGACGACACGAACCATGCCGACCCTGGCCGAGTTCAAGGCGTGGGCCATTGCCCATCGCGCGCTCGCCGAGGCGGTGGTCATGGCACAGGCGGCCGCGATCGTCACCCGGGCGCGCGTCGACGCATACATCGCGCCCCTCTTCCAGGCGCGCACCTTCCACGTCCGTGAGCAGTGGCGGGCCGCCGGTATCACGATCAAGACGCCGGCGGATCTCTACCTGACCGAAGACAACGATCCCGCGGTCGCGGAGTTCTTCGCGGCCTGCGACGCGGCGCACCGGGCGCACGGCTTCACCGGGCCGGCCGGCTATTGCCCGGCCCTGATCGCCGAGCGCGCGGTGATTCAGGCGGAGTGGGCGCTCATGGACGCGGCCGATCCGCTGTTCCACATCGGCCATCCGTCGGTGACCGAGCATCGGCGGCAGTATCTCGATCTGCTGCTCGGCGCGTGCTTGCTGAAAGAGAAGGTCTGACCATGGACACGACCGAGACCACGGCCACACCCGCGCCGGCGACGAAACCCGAGTACACGGCGGAGGAGTGGTTCTACGCTGGCCGCCGACTCGATGCCGCCGGCAAGCTGTTCCACGTGTATGTCGATGCGCAGGGCGAGGAGCTGAACTACGCCAAGCAGATCGCCGGCCGCGTCGTCGGCTCGAAATATCAGGTGAAGGTGCTGCGCACGCCGGAGACGGTGAAGGTCGTCCCGGACGATTACCGCTACATCGGTCTCGAGACGCCGCACGCCAAACATGCCGAGTGGGTCGCGCGCGATGCGGCGGACGTGAACCTGAAGGCCACGAAGGAACGTGAGAAGGCCGACGGAACACAGCAGCTCTTGACGCTGACGCTGGCGGAGCTGCGCAAGACCGCGCAACGGATGCCGGCGCCGTCCCGCCGGGCGCTCGCGGCGCACGTGCTCGACGTGTTGTTGAAGTAGAGGAGCGCCATGCGATTGAAGCGGTGGTCGTTCAAGTTGGGCTGGAAGGGGTGGCGCGATCACGTCGCGCTGATGGGCCCGTCGATGCAGGCGCCCGTCGAGACGTGGGACGACGCGACCATTCGGATCCGGGTGGAGCTGGCGGAGGGCGGCGGCGACCGCGATCGCGCGCGCCTGATGCACGTGTATGTGACGCTGCCGGAGGCGCGCTCCCTCCATGAGGCGTTGGGCAAGTTCATCGGTGACGCGACCCCGGGAGGACAGTGATGCAATTACTGGCGGTGATCGGCGGCTTGTTCCTGAGCGTGCTAGTCGTGCGCTATCTGCTGGTCGAGATGTTCCAGACGGCGGCCGATGTGATTCTGTCCTGGCGTCGCATGCGCGCCCGGCTGGTGCCGCCGGCGGTGCTCGGCGGCCCCCTCCGGCTGACGCTCGACCCGGGCAGCGAGCCCGAGCCGATCGCGCCGAACGGAGGCGGCCAGTGAGCGCCACGCTGGATCTCGTCGACGCGCTGAAGGATGCCGGGCAGGACTTCGAGTGGTACCCGACGACGCGGCGCATGGTGGACGCGATCGCGCGGCGACTCGACAAAGGGATCGATTCGCTCCTGGATGTCGGCGCCGGCGACGGCCGCGTGCTCAAGCTGCTGGCCGAGCGCTGCAGCCACGTGCAGCTCTACGCGATCGAGAAGTCCCCGATCCTGCAGCAGGCCCAGCCGGAGGAAGTGATCCCGGTCGGAACGGAATTCATCGAGCAGGACTTGATGGCGTTACCGGTGGACGTCGTCTTCAGCAATCCGCCGTACAGCGAGTTCGAACTCTGGGCCGCGCGCATCATCGAGACGGCGCACGCCAGTGTCGTGTTCCTGGTGCTGCCCCAGCGCTGGCAGGCGTCGCCGGCGATCGCGGCCGCGCTCACGGCCCGCGCCACGACGGCCGAGGTGATTCATACAGACGACTTTGAAGACGCCGATCGCCGGGCCCGTGCCGTCGTGCACGTGCTGCGGATCCGCCTCGGGCGCGATCGGTATGAGCGCAAGCCGGAGGATCCCTTCGACCGGTGGTTCGAGCAGAACATCAACACGTTTGAGGCCGAGGATCCCGTCCTCGAGTACCAGCAGGAGGAGCGCACGCTCGCGCGCCTGCACAAACTCGACAGCATCCGATCGCTGGTGGAGGCGTTCAACGAAGAGTACGCGCGGATGCAGGAGAACTACAAAGCGATCTTTAAGTTGGACGCGGCGCTGTTTAAGGAACTTGGGGTCAAGAAAGACGCCGTCCGCGAGGGCCTAAAAAAACGCATGCAGGGCCTCAAGCATACGTACTGGTCGGCGCTCTTCAATCACCTGGACGTGGTGACGGCCCGCCTGACCACGAAGACGAAGAAGGTGTTCCTGGATCGGCTGAACGGCCAGAAGGCCGTCGCCTTCACCGAGTCAAACGCCTACGCCGTGGTCCTCTGGGCCATCAAGTACGCCAATCACTATTTCGATCGGCAGCTCGTCGAACTCTTCCGGGAACTCTCGACCCATGAGGGGGTCCAGAACTACGTCAGCAATCGGCGGACCTGGGAGAAGGATGGGTGGCGCTACAACGCCGAGCAGTTCAGCCATTACAAACTGGACTATCGCGTCGTGAAAGACGGGTACCGCGCGATCTACAACGGGGGCTTCGCTGGCGATTACGAATACCCAGGCAAACTCCACAATGCGTGTCACGAGCTGATCGACGACATGATCGCGGTCTTCGGCAACCTGGGGTTTCTGGTCCAGGATGTCGCGTCGCGGCGTCGCGCCTGGGTCGGCGGCGACTGGCAGAACTTCCACTCGGGCGCCGGCGATCTGGTGTTCCAGGTCAAGGGCTACCTGAACGGCAATGTCCACCTGCGGGTGATGCCGGCGGCCATGAAGGCCCTCAATATCGAGGCGTCGCGCCTGCTCGGCTGGGTGCGCGAGCCGGCCGACGTGGTCCGTGAGATGGGCTACTCGGCCGCGGACGCGGCCCAGTACTTCGGCGCCAATCAGCGCCTCGGGGCGTCGGCGGTGCGGCTGCTCGGAGCGCCGGCCGTCGTCACGCCGAGTCCGGACGTGCGCACGCTCTTTTGAAAGGCAGGTGCGTCATGACATCCGTCGAGATTCACGACCGGATCGAGCTGTGTCTGGCCGCGCTGCGCCGCAGCACCAGGGACTCCGTCCGCCGCGTCTACCGCCAACGCCTGACCTATTGGGAAGGGCGCCGCGACGGTCTGTCGCATGTGGCCAGTCTAGTCCGCGCGGGCTTATCGCTTGACATTGCCCCACAGCGCAAATCACAATCGGAGCCGACATGAAGGTGTTGCAGTACTACGATTACCGCCTGATGAATTCCGATCTGGTCGCCAGTCGCATCGGCCGGATCCGGGACCTGACCCGCGTCTGTAACGAGCTGCGGGCCAAGCAGAAGCGCGAGCCTTTGTCGTTCGATGCCGTGACCCGGCTAATGCGAGGCGACTCGCACAACGCCGACGTCGCGCATACGATCGCAGAGGTCTTCAAGAAAACCGAGAAGGATTACCGCATCGCGGAGGCGCCGCCCTACAAGACGTCCGGCCGCAAGCCGCGCGGCGGCCCGCCACGGACGCGACCGGCCCGGCGGCCGGTGCGAGGCAGAGGGAAGCGGAAAGGCAAGGCGGCGACGCGATAGGTAGGCAGAGGCAAAACGAATGCCGGTCAGCGCGGGAACGCTGACCGGCCTAACCCGAAAGGACCGAAACCGTGAGCGCACACAATAGCACCAGTCCGGCCGGCCAGCAACCGCGGCCGACCGAATCTCCCGTGACCCCGCCGGCTGCCGGCGCCCTGGCTGTCCGGAGCGACGGGGTGGGTCGCATCCTGACCACCGTCGAGACGATCTCCACGGAGATCGTGCAACTGTCGCAGAAGGCCAACGTCATCAGCCCGTTCACCCGCCCGAGCTATCTAGCGCCCGGGTTCGCGGTGACGATGTCCGTGGTGCAGATCAATCCGACCGTCGACGACGACGGCAACGGCGTGCACTGCTACCGCATGAGCAACATGGATAGGGATGAGCGCGCCCTCAATCGTGTGGCGCTCCGGCTGATCGCGGCCGCCCTTGGGATCGATTGGTTACCCTTTCCGTACTCGCGGCGCGTCGACGACAACAGCAAACAGAACTATGCGGAGTACACCGTCGAGGGTGTGTATCGGACCTGCGACGCCAGTATCCAAAAACTTCGCGGGACCGCCGCGGCCGACTTCCGCGACGGGGCCGCGCAGATCGGCGAGTGGACGCCGAAGGCCTGGGCGGAGCTGGTCGCGAAGAACACCGCGGCCCAGCGCAGCGGGTCGAAAGAGCGGCTGTTCTGGAGCATCAACGGCTGGTCGGAACAGCGCGTCAGGCAGGCGCGCGCGAAAGTGCTGGAGCGCGCCGAGACCCTCGCGCAGAACCGGGCCATCCGGGATATTGGTCTCCAGCCCAGCTACACGCTCGCCGAACTGGCGAAACCCTTCGTGTGCTTCCGCATGACGTTTGTGCCCGACTGGAACGATCCGGACATCAAGCGTCTCGCGACCCTGAACGCCATGCAGGGCCTCGCGCAGGTCTATCCGAACGCGGGCGGCCCGATGCTCGCGCTCGGCACGCCGGCTGCGCCGGCGGAGTCGATAAGTGATCCGGTCGCTGTCGAGGGGACGCACGGCCCCTCTTCCCCGGCGACCGGGTCGCCTGCTCCGCCGGCCGAGCCGGTGTTCGACACCATCGACGTGCCGACGCCAGAACCCCCGCGCACGCCGCGCACCGTCGTGCAGGCGGGCAAGACGAAAGACGGCACGTGGTGCGTCGTCCTGGACGGCGGGGAGTTCCTCTGGGCCACGGCCGAACTCGTGGCGGCCGCGGGGCGCGCGAAACGGGAGAACCGCACCGTCTTCGTCACGATCGAAAAACAGACCATGGACAGCCACGGCAAGGAAGAGCCGGCGCTCGCAGAGCTGGAGATCGCCGAGGCGCCGTCCCTGGCCGGCAATCCCGCGATCCCGGACGATGCGGAGTTCGTCGCGACCATCACGCATAAGGTGGGTAAGAGCGGCGATCGGGAGTGGGTCAAATACAGCATCACGACGGAGTCCGGCCGGGTATTGACGACGTTCGAGCGCAAGTTCTACGAAGTGGCGCTCGAAGCCAAAGACAAACACCTGCCGGTGCGCGTCTCGAGTGAGAAGAATGCGACGTACAGCGGCCAGCTCGACCTGAAGAGTATTCGGATTCTCGACGGAACAGAGCCGATGTTGCCGCTGACCGACGACCACCACGACGACGGCCGGTACTGAGCGATGACGTGGCACGTCGTACACCTCGGCGACACGCACGGCCGCGTCGATGAGCGGTCGAGCGATCAGTACGCGAGTCTCGACGAAGCGATCGGGCACGGCCGCGAGCTGGCGGCCGCCGGCACGCTGGCGTTGTGGGCGCACCCGGGCGACATCTTTCACACGGTGAGCGATGCGCAGACGCGCAATGCGCTGTTCCGCCGGATCATGACCATGGCCGATCTCGCCCCGGTGGTGATCGTCCGCGGGAACCATGACCTCACCGGCGAGTTGGACGTGTTCGCGTGGCTCCGGGGGAAGTATCCGATCGTCGTATCGCAACGGCCGGAGCTGCTCACGATCGAGACGCCGATCTGGATCCCGGCGCTGGGCGGGACCACGAAACGGTTGTGCGCGTCGGTCTGGACGGCGCCGTATCCGGACAAGGCCGTGCTCGTGGCCACCGGCACGCCGCCGGACCAGGTGGCGCAGGTCGGCCGCGTCGCGCTCGACAACCTGATGATGTACGGCGCGGCGGAACTGGCCGCGCGGCCGGACACCATGAAGCTCGTGCTCGGCCACGGGAACGTCGTCGGGGCCCAGAGTTCGACTGGCCAACCGCAGATCGGCAAAGAGCTGGAGTTCGATCGCGCGATGTTCGAGCGCTTCGACCCGGACGTGTACGTCGGCATGAATCACATTCACAAACACCAGCAGGTTGGGCGCGCTGTCTTCGCGGGATCCTCCTGCCGGCTGGACTTCGGCGAGCTGGAGCCGAAAGGGATCATCGTCGCGGACTTCGCACCGGCAACGGATCCGGTGCGCGTCGCCTTTCGCGGCTGGCGCTTCGTCGCGCTCGACGTCGCCGCGATGTACCACGTCGAGGGTGAACTCACGCCCGAGGGGTTCACCTTCGCGGTCGTGAAATCCGACGGCGAGCGACTCGCGGACGGCGAGCGGCCGGCGAGCTGGCGCGGGGCCGACGTGCGCGTGAGCTACCGCTACAATCCGGCCGAGCTGCCGCGGCTGAACGTCGCGCTGATCCATGCGGAATTCGCGGAGGCACGCTCGCTGAAGATTGTCGCCATCCCGGACCGCGTGACCGACATCCGGGCCCCCGAGGTCCTGGCGGCCGTCACGGTCCATGACAAGCTGCAGGCCTTCGCGGAGCATGCCGGGCTGGAGTGGACCGACGAGTTAGCGGCCTTGGCCGCCATCATCGAAACGCAGCCGGTCGATCGCTGGCAGGCGGACGCGGTACAGGCGATCGCGGCGATCGGGACGGACGTCAGCGGGTGAGAGTGTGTCCGGTCACCGGGTTGGAGATCGATTCGCCCGAGTGGGAAGCGGCCCTGCCGGCGTGGGAGTTCAACGAGAAGTGCCCGTTCTGTGGACATCGGGCGGCGCTGCACTCCTGCCGGCCGCGCGGTGCGTGCCACGAGAGCCCAACGTGCCGGTGCCCGGGGTGGCATCCGGCGTACCCGGAGCCGTCGACGACGGAACGGCAAGGCGAACTGTTTTAGACTGAGCACGCGCCGCGGGAACGGCGCCGACGAAAGGACCGCCAGTGCGACTCGACAATCTGATTATCGAAGGGATGTTTCTCTTCGATCGGCGCGTGACCTTGCCGGCGCGCGATCTCCCGCGCGGGCTGATCGCCATCGTGGGCCCCAACGGCGAAGGCAAGACCGCGATGGTCGAGGCGACGGTGGCCGCGATCCATCGGGAATTCCCGTCCAAGCCGAACGAGCTGCCGCACTATGCGACCCGGCGTGGCGCGTTCATCGAAGCGGACTGGACGCTCGATGAGGCCGGCGCGTTCCGGGCCCGGCTGAACATCGACCCGATCACGCGCAAGGTGGATGCGACCTTGAGTCAGTTCGACGGCGCGGCGTGGCGCGCGCTGAACGACAAAGGGATGGTGTCGACCTTCGATCCCCTCGTGCGCAAACTCTTCCCGTCCTTCAACGTGCTCATGGCCACGGCGTTCGCGAGTCAGAGTCACCGCGGGTCGTTCAGCGATATGGGCCAGACCGATCGCAAGAAGCTGTTCGCGGAGTTGCTCGGCCTGGAGCAATACGAACGGTGGGCCGCGGGGTGTCAGGAAGTCCTGCGCGCGATCGACCGCCGGCGCGCGGAGCTGATGCCGTGGGTCGCGCGACTCCGCCAGGAGACCGCGGCGGACGTGCGCGCGGCGATCGCGAGCGCGGTCACCAGCGCGGCCGCGGCGCTCGCGGACGCCGTCGCGAAGGTGGCAACGGTCGAAGCGGCGTATCAGGCGGCCGAGGCCGCCGTGACGGAGGCCCGGGCGGCCGCCGCGGCCGCGGCCGCCCGGCAGCTCGACCGGACGCACGCGGAGGCGCTGCGGCTGCAAGCGGTGTCGGATCTCAATCGCGTCGTGGCCGATCGCGCGACGGCGATGCGCGAGGCGCATGAGCAACGGGTCCGGATTACGCAACGGACCGCGGCCGCGCTGGCTGCCCATCAAGTGCGCGTCGCCGGGATTGAGACCGACGACGCCATCGCCGCGTCGGCGGCCACGCAGATCTCGGAGATCCGCGCGCGTGCGGCAACGGAGACGGCGGACCTCCGCGAGCGCATTCGACGCAACCAAGAGATCCAAGCGGACGCGCCGGCGGTACAGGCGGCGGTGGAGGCGCTGGCCGCGCTGGAGGCGTCACGCGCGGCCGCGGAGAGCGAGGTGGAAGCGCGCGAGCGGGACGTCGACGCCGCCGAGCGCCGGCTGTCGCGCGCGCGCGACGACGTGCGCACGGAAGCGGGATGGCCGGAGCGGTTGGCCGTCGCCGAGAAGACGGCCTCACTGATCGCGCGCGTGCCGTTTGGCGAGAAGTGCGCGGAGGCCAAGTGTGAGTTTGTGGCCGCGGCGCTCGACGCGCAGCGCAGTGTGCCCGACTGCCGCGCCGGGGTCGCGCGTCTCGAGATCGCGACGGCCGCGCTGGACACCGCGACGGCCGCGAAGACCGAAGCGGTCCGCGCGCGCGAGGCCGCGCGGGCCCGCGGCGCCGAACTCCGCGCGACGATCGCGCGCGACTATGGCCAAACGCGTGATCGGGCCGCGACGTTGGCCTTGGCCGCGGACCGTATTGCGGAACGGCAACAACAGATCGCGATGGTCGACCGCCGCGTCGCGGCCGAGATCGCCGGCGTCGAGCGGACCGCGGCCGACCGCCGGGCCCATGCCGGCCGGCAACGGGCCGAGGCCACGGCCGAGCAGGCTCGCCTGGAGGCGCAAGGCGTGGCGGACCAGCGGCACGCCGATGAAGCGCTGACTAACGTTTTGGAGCGGCTGCAGGGACTTGAGCAGGCCGCCCAGACGGCAACCATGGAGGCGGCCGAGGCCCTGGCCGCCCTGGCCACGACGGCGTCGGCCGACGCGGCCGCCGCGGCCGCACTGGAGACGGCCGAGGCCCGCGTCCGCACCACGGCCGCCGCGCGGCAGGCCGAGGCCGAGAGCCATGGCGTCAAGCGGACCGTGCATGAGGGTGCGCTCGCGCGACAGGCGGAGCTGGCGACGCGCGTCGAGGCGGCCGCGCAGGCGGAGCTGGCGATCGTGGATCTCAACGCGGTCGAAACGCAGTGGCGCTTTCTGGCGACGGCGTTTGGGCGCGACGGGCTGCCCAATCTGGAGATCGACGCGGCCGGGCCCCGGATCACGCAGTTGACGAATGACCTCATGCGCACGTGCTTCGGCGAGCAGCGGTTCACGATCGAAATCGTGACGCAGCAGGCGAAGGTGAAGGGCGGGCTCAAGGAGTCGTTCGAGATGCTGGTGTATGACGGCCGCATGGCCGGCAAGCCGCGCGACCTTGGCGACCTGTCGACCGGGCAGCGTGTGCTCGTCGACGAAGCGGTCAAGTGCGCCCTGGCCATCGACATGAATAACCACACGCGCGCGAAACTCCGGACGTGCTTCCGGGACGAAACCACCGGCAACCTGCACACGTCTTTCATTACGCCGTATGTGCAGATGCTCCGGCGGGTCCGCGAGCTGGGCGCCTTTGATCAACTGTTCTTCATCACCCACAACCCGGCGGCCGCGGCGATGGCTGATGCCCAGGTCGTCGTCGAGCACGGCACGGTCACGATCGTGGAGCCGCCCTACGATCAGGCCGCGCTGGCCGGCTGGGATGTCCCGGCGCCGGAGCCCGCGTGATACTGCTTGACACCGCACATAGCCGCAGTCAGACTGACGCGCATGGCCGTCTGGGTCTACGCGCTGCCGGATACATGCTGCGGCAAGTGCGGCGTGCCGATCTCGGCGGGGTTGCCGGTCGCCCTCGTGACGCCGGCCAAACTGGTGCGCTGTTCCGGGTGCGCGGATCAATTGGGTCTCGCGTGAGATCCGACCGTCCTCCCGCCGGCGCCCGATGCCGCGGCGGTGCGTGCGGCCGCCACCGCCAGACTCGATGCGCTCCGCCGGCAGCGCCGGCTCGACTTCGACCCGCACGTCCACGCCGGCGGATAGCCCGGTCCCCGTTGCTCCGAAGGATTGTCCCCTCATGAATACCGAAGTCATCGCCGTCGCCGTCAGTGATCTCACGCCCTGGGAAGGGCAGCCGCGCGGCCGCGGCGCGAAGGATACCCAACAGGATGCCGATCTCTTCGCCTCGGTGAAGGCGCGAGGCGTGCTGCAGTCGCTCGTCGTCCGCCCGAAGAAAGGCGGCACCGGCTATCTGATCGTATGTGGCGAGCGGCGCTATCACGCGGCCGTGGCCGCCGGGATCACGAAGGTGCCGGCGTCGGTGCGCGATCTCTCGGACGCCGAGGCCCTTGCGATCGGTCTCGAGGAAAACATCCAACGGAAGAACATGCACCCGCTCGAAGAATCGGACGCGTTTGTGCGGTTGCAGGGACTCGACAAGGCGCTCCGGACGCCGGCGGCCCTGGCCGCGGCCGTGGGCTCGACCGAACGGCACGTCCGCGATCGGCTGAGGTTCGCCCGGCTGGGGAAGGTGCCGCGCGCGGCGTTCCTGGCCGATGCGCTCACCGCCCAGCAGGCGGAAACGCTCGCCCGGATCCCGGATGAGAAGGTGCAGGTCGAGGCGATGCGGCATGGCTGTTATATGCAGCTCTACCGTGATGAGCTGGCGGGGGCCATCAAGTCTGGCGACTTCGCCACCCTGCGCGCGAACATCGCGCCGTTCCATGAGCTGCGCGATTGGGTGCGACGGAACACGGTCGCCGATCTCAAAGACGACTCGGTGCAGGAGGAGTTGCCGCAGATCCGCGCGCTCCTGCAGGAACATGAGAAGGCGGGCACGGCGATCACGCGGTTGTCGGAGGGCAACTATAAAGTCCCGGCCGGCGTCCTCGACAGCAGCAAGTGGCGCGAGGTCAAGGGCAAGCGTTGCCCGCACACGATCGACGGCGTCGTCGTACACGGCGGCCCGCTCGGGATCCGGAAAGTCTGCCTGACGACGACGTGCGCGCAACACTGGCCCGAGCTGCAACCGCGCAAGGCGACGCCCGGCGGCGCGCTGAACTCGGGGCCCGGCGATCGGAAGTGGCAACAGCAGGAGGCCCAGCGGCGATCGCGTGAGAATGCGTGGCAGCGACTCCGCAAGCATGCGTGGCCGAGCGTCGTCGCGGCCGTGAAGCGCAAGGCCGTCGTCAATGCGAAGCTGGTCACCGACGTGCTGAGCGAGTACGCGGTGCGCGAAGTGACGAACCGCACAGGGATCACCT
>Ga0207670_10001819_pt1 | contig 11128 bp, 13 predicted proteins | sample KBSS23HmetaG_FD_184339 | JGI IMG/M metagenome (GOLD analysis project Ga0207670, IMG submission 184339) | Switchgrass rhizosphere microbial communities from Kellogg Biological Station, Michigan, USA - KBS S2-3H metaG (SPAdes) (version 2) | ecosystem: Host-associated > Plants > Roots >... | reverse complement strand
AGTAGAATCTCGGCGGCCTTATCGCGCCGGCGGTCCTACTCGATGTTCCGGTTGGTGGGCTCGAAGCCGTTCATCACCCAGCCGTCGCCGCTGGGTGAGAAGTGGACCCGGTAGGCTTCCTGGTTCCCGCGGAAGAGCAGCAGATCCCGCGCATTGGGCGAGCTTCCCGGTGCCAGCCGCCACTTGCCCTTCACCACTCCCCAGCCGCTCGCCAGCGCGGCGTCGAGCAGGGACGGATCCGCCACCCACCGCGCCGCCTCGTCATGGTTCGCCGCCGTGAGCGCCTGGATCAGCTGAACGAAGGCGTAGTAGGGAGACTTCTCGATCTCCTCGCTGGCCACGACCAGGCCGGGAGCGCCCCAGCGGAAGTTGCGCAGCCGGTAGATGTGGGGGCAGGTCGCGCACTCGTCGAATCCTCGCGCCGGCAGCGTGGCTCGGCTCACCATCACCGCGCCGTCGCTGCCCGACTCCACGAACTTCGCCGAGCCCACGACCCCCAGCGAATCGGGGCCGAGACTCTGCGCCAGCCGCCAGCTCGCCGCATCGGCGGGCCGTTGCCACACGAACGCGAAGGGCTGAGGCCCGTTGGGCCCGAGCCGGTTGAACAGCACGGCCACGCGCGCTCCGGGAGTGGCGTCACTCGGGTCCTGGAGCGCGCCGCCCAGCCTCATGCCGGCCGCATCGAGCGCCTGGTATCGGGTCGCGCCGCCGTCGCGCCAGAAGAGGTACGGGTAGGAACCGGCGGTGGGATTGGACCGCGCGAAGAAGTTCGCCACGACCAGGTCACGATTCCCCGCGGTCTCGGCGCCGAAGGCCAGCGAGTCGATCAGCTCGCGCGTGCGATCCGCCATGGGCTGGTCGGGTTGGTTGCGAAGCGTCTGCAGCACCACGCGCGCCGCGACATCGGCCGCTTCGGCCCCGCCGTCCGGATCGCTCCATCGGTCCTGCGCGAGCTGGACGTAGATGGCATTCGAATCGGCCGGAACCGAGGCCGTGGAATCGGCGTCGGCGCCCCTGAAATGAGGCGCGCGATTGCATCCCCCTGCGCTCAGCAGGACGAGCACGGCGGCCACGCTCCGTTTCATGTCATCGCCCTCCTGGCTTGGGGTTGGTCGGCGTTCCCGGCGGCGGCTTGATCTGGCGCTCGCTCCAGTCGCGGATCACCCACCGGCCGCGACTCGTCTCGAAATCCACGCGGTACCGCACGTCGCCGCTCGGACCCTTGAAGCGGACCAGCAGCCAGGTCGGCCAGGGTGACGCCGGCTCGGCCTCTTCGACCACCCAGGTGCGCCAGGCCTTGCGCGATCCCCAGCCGGCCGAGATCGCACGCGACACGAGCGAGGTGTTCTTCACCAGGCGGCCGGCCTGCGTCTTGTTGTTCTCGATCAGCAGATGGATGAAGGCGGTGAACGTGGAATAGGGCGTGGGCAGCAGGCGCGTGTCGAGCAGGCGGAACCCCTCGGGGCGCTCCACGAAGGTCAGCTCGTCGATGCGCTTGGGACAGTCCGGACACTCGTCGAACAAGGAGTCCACCGCCGCTGGAACCCACAGCACGAATTCCATGCGCTGGTCACCGTTCACGTCGGTGAACGCGGCCGCTCCCGAGTCGCCGAGGCGCATGCCGGTGTCCTCGAACTGCACCAGGTTCCAGAACTGCCCCTTGGGATGCAGGCGGAACAAGGTGAGCCGCAGCGTCGCGTCGGACGATCGGCTGCGGTCGAGCACGCACCACGAGTAGGGCGCATCCTCGGCGCCGGTCCACCACACGCGCATCTGCGGCTTCATGCCGCCCATGAACTGCGCGCCCTGCATGCGCAGATCGTTCTCGCGATACCAGTAGAGGAACCCGGCCGCCCGGGCGGTCCGCCGGTAGGGATTGCGCACCATGAGAAGCGCGAAGTAAGGCAGATCGGGATCGACGGCGATGTCGGTCTCGAGTCCGAGCGAGTCGAGCACCGGCTTGATCGCGCTGGCCTGGCGCATGTTCTCGCGACCCAGCGAGCGCAGCAGCCTCCTTCCCATGCGTCCCACCAGATCGTACGCGGCGAAGTTGTCGCCGCCGATCGAATCCCCGCGGTTGCTCTTGAAGTGGGCCTTGGCGTCGGTCGCCCAGCGCACCAGCGAGTCCGTCGCCGGCGGCACCCAGGGCTTGATGTTCTGGGCGAAGCTGGTCGCGGGCAGGAAGGCGAGGATCAGGAAGACCGCGGCGGAGGGAAGACTGCGTCTCGGGCTGCCCGTCGCGGAATCTCGGGGTGGGGCGCCGGTCCGCGGGCGTTTGAGATTCATCGGTAAAGCGGCGTTTCCCTCGGGCTTCGGCCGTGCGCGTGAACTGAGCCGTGCGAGACTACACGGCGCCTGGACGCCCGGCAAGACCGCGCCTAGAGTGAAGAGGTGTGCACTTTGATCCTTGCGCGCGACGTGCTGGGCCCCCGGACGGTGCTGCTCGGAGCCAATCGCGACGAGCGACCCGCGCGTCCATCGGCAGGACCGGACGTTCTCATGACCCGGCCGCGCGTGGTCGGCGGCCGTGACCTCTCCGCCGGCGGCACGTGGCTGGCGCTTCGCGAAGAGCGAGCGGCGGTGGCGCTGCTCAACCGGCGCGATCCCGCGGTGAAGTCTCCCCCGCCGGGACGGCGCTCCCGTGGACTGCTCACGCTCGACGTGGCGTCCGCCACGGACGGCTCCGCGGGCACGGCGTGGAATCGGATCGCCGAGGACGAGCTTTCGAGGGCGGGGCTCGAGTGCACGCTGAGGTCGATCGCGCGTGAGAGCTACGCGCCATTCACGCTGGTGTACGCCTCTCCCACCTCGTGCTGGATGGTGGCGATCGAGTCTTCGGCGCCGCGCATCACGCGCATCGAGCCCGGCTGGCACGTGCTCACCCATCGCGAGATGGACGATCCCGACGAGCCCCGGGCCGCCCACCTGCTCGCCGATCTGAGAACCCGGCGGCCGTCCTCGCGCTCCGAGGCGGATCGACTGGTCATGGACCGGCTGCGCTCCCACGGAGAAAACGGCGCGCCGCCGGTGTGCCTCCATGACGGCCTGATGGCCACCGTGTCTTCCTCGCTGGTGTGGATGGACGAGCATGGGGCGCGCTACCTTCACGCCGACGGACGGCCGTGCGAGCACGACTACCAGGATCGCTCCGGGCTGCTCGCCGCGGCGGAGAGCTCGCGGTGAGGCTCGAAGGCCGTCGCGCGCTGATCACCGGTGCGAGCCGCGGACTGGGTCTTGCGATCGCCCGCGCTCTGAGCCGCGAAGGCGCGGCCGTCGCCTGCATGGCGCGTCCGGGACCCGAGCTGACCGCCGCGGTCGACCATTTGGCGTCGGCGGGCGCCAGGGCGATCGCCGCGCCCGCCGACGTGACCGACGAAGCGCAGGTGGCGGGCGCGATGTCGAAGGCGGTGCAGGAGCTCGGCGCACTCGACATCCTGGTCCTCAACGCGGGCACCTGGCAGGGCGCTGCGATCGCCGAGACGTCGCAAGCGCTCTGGGATCACTTGATGAACCTCAATCTGAAGGGCGCCTTCCTGGCGCTCAAGCACGCGATTCCGGCGCTGAAGGAGCGCGGGAGCGGCACCGTGGTCGGCATCGTTTCGATCGGAGCGCTGGTCGGACAGCCGGGATCGGCGGCCTATGCCGCCAGCAAGTGGGGACTGCGAGGTCTGCTGGAGACGGCCGCGCTCGAGCTCAAGCCGCACCGGATCCGGGTGACGCTGGTCTACCCCCATCAGATCAACTCGGCCGGCGCCGCGATCGAGCCGGGACCCGAGCGCGATCGCAAGCTCGATCCGGCGGACATCGCCGAGCTGGTCACCCTGGCCTGCTCCGCGCCTTCGCACGTCGCGATCGGCAACGTCGCCATCTGGCCGCTCGCCGCGGGCATCCGCGACTCCATGCGCTGAAGCCCGCGCCCGCGGGTCCGGTTCGAGGCCACCGATCCCCGTTGACAGTGCGCGCCGTGACTCCCCTAGAATGCTTTCAACGAACGGTCGCGGAATCTTCGGAGCTGGAAGGGAAGAGGGGGACCGGGATGGACACGAGATTCCCGGAGTGCCGCAAGTGTCGTGACGGCGTGTTGCTTCCGCTGTCCGACTACGGCCGTGACGGCGCTCCCATTACCTATAAAGCCTGGGTCTGCAGCAATCCGAGCTGCGGGTTCAACATCCGCATCGACAACGGCGAGATCAGTCTGGGCCGCGGACTCAGCGTCTCCGCCAAGTAGACCCACGAGCGAGGGGCTTTGGTTCGAGCGATCATCTTCGATCTCGACAACACGCTGACCGACTTCATGAAGATGAAGGAGGAGGCGATCAGCGCCGCCATCGACGGAATGATCGATGCCGGCCTCCAGTTGTCGCGCGAAGCGGTGCGTGCGCGCATCGACGCCATCTACAAGGAGCAAGGCCTCGAGTTCCAGCAGGTCTTCGACGAGTTGCTCGAGAGCGAGCTGGGACGGATCGATCCCAAGATCCTCGCCTCCGGCATCGTCGCCTATCGCAAGGCCCGCGGCTCCTCGCTCAAGACCTACCCCCACGTTCAGCTCGCGCTGCTCGAGCTGACCAAGCGCGGCATCCGCCTCGGCGTGGTGTCCGACGCGCCGCGCGCACAGGCATGGCTTCGCCTCTGCGACCTCTCGTTGCAGCACGTCTTCGACGTGGTCGTGACCTTCGAAGACACCGGCGAGCGCAAGCCCGGGCCCGCACCGTTCCGCGAGGCGCTGCGCCGGCTCGGCGTGACCGCCGAGGAGACGCTGATGGTCGGCGACTGGCCGGAGCGGGACGTGGTCGGGGCCAAGAGCCTGGGGATGAAGACCGTGTTCGCCCGCTACGGCGACACTTTCGGCACTCAGGACTCCGGCGCCGACTTCGAGATCGACGATGTTCTGGAGCTGCTGGCGGTGGTCGACCGCCTGAACGGCGTCACTCCCCAGCCGCCCCCAGGCCACACCCAGACCCAGGAGGTTTCATGAGCGCAGGCAAAGTGAAGGCGTCCAAGGTCAAGGTCCATCAGCCGCCGGATGGCATCGCCCCGGACGCGCACTTTCACGTCTACGTCTTCGATGTCTTCAACCAGGGCTTCGGGCCCGCGAAAACGTTCGACACCGTCGAGCGCGCGGCGTCGTTCCAGCGTCACGAGCAGGAACGCATCTACGCCGAGCAGGAAGCCGACCCCGAGCTGTTCGATCTTCCGTTCATCTCCGCCGACCCCGATTTGATCAAGCGCATCGAGAGCGACGAGCAGTACAAGAGCCGACTGATGCGCGACCTCGCCTCCGAAGCTCGCGGCCGCGGCCGCGGCCACTGATCGTCTGAACATGTCCGACCTCCTGCTGGTGACGGCGGCCGAGATGCGTCTCCTCGACCGCGCCACGATCGAGAAAGGCCACGCCAGCGGAGAGGTCCTGATGGAGCGCGCCGGGCAGGGCGTGGTCGTCGCCATGGAGCGCACCTACGGCGCTTTGCTCGGCATGCGGGTGCTGGCGCTGTGCGGCACCGGCAACAACGGCGGCGACGGCTTCGTGGCGGCGCGTTACCTCGCGGCGCACGGCGCGGACATCCACGTCGGCGTGCTCGGCGATCCCGAACGTATCGCCGGCGATGCGCGACTCCACCTCGATCGCCTCGAAGCCGCGCGCGTCGCCGTGCATGCGCTGCGCACGACGAGCGAGCTCGAGCGCTTCGTGCGCTCGCGCGACCAGTGGGACTTCGCGCTCGACGCGCTGCTCGGCACCGGCGCGCGCGGCGTGCCCGAGGCGCTCGCCGCCGACGGCGTCAACGTCCTCCGCACGCTCGACGACCACGGCACCATCGTGGTGGCGGTCGATCTGCCGACCGGGGTTCAGGCCGACACCGGCGCCATCGCCCGCCGCGCGGTGCGCGCCGATCTGACCGTCACCTTCGGCTTTCCCAAGCGTGGGCACTTCCTCTATCCGGGGCGCGCGTTCGTCGGCCGGATCGAGATCGTCGACATCGGTCTCGCGCCCGACGCGATCGCCGCGTCGGCGGCTCCGGTCTCGGTCTCGACCGCGCCGGAGATGGCGGCGCTGCTCCCGGCGCGCGACCCCCGCGCCCACAAGGCATCGGTAGGTCGGGTGCTGGTGGTCGGCGGCTCGGTCGGACTCACCGGAGCGGTGACGCTGGCCTCACGCGCAGCGCTGAGGAGCGGCGCCGGGTACGTTCAGGCCGCCGTGCCCAACAGCCTGAACGACATCCTCGAGGTGAAGCTCACCGAAGAGATGACGCTGCCGATGCCGGAGACCGCGGAGCGCACGCTCGCCATGGCGGCGCTCGAGCCGCTTCTGGCCCGGGTCGGCCGGGCGGACGTGGTGGCGATCGGCTGCGGACTCTCGCGCCATCGCGAAGCCGCCGAGTTGGCGCGGCGGGTGATCGCGGAGTGCGATCGTCCGATGGTGATCGATGCCGACGCACTCAACGCATTCGAAGGGCATGGGGAGGCGATCGCGCGCGCCTCCGGAGCGCGCGTGCTCACGCCGCACCTCGGCGAGATGGAGCGGCTCACCGGCGTCCCCGCCGCGGAGCTCGAGGCGCGCCGCATCGACGCCGCGCGGGAATGGGCGCAGCGCTGGCGCGCGACCGTGGTGCTCAAGGGAGCGCCCACGGTGGTAGCGGACGCCGAAGGGCGCACCGCGGTGAACCCTACCGGCAATCCCGGGCTCGCCACGGCGGGCACCGGCGATGTCCTGACCGGCGCGATCGCGGCGCTGCTCGCCCAGGGACTCGCGCCATTCGACGCCGCTCGACTCGCGGCGTACGTGCACGGCATCGCCGGAGACCTGAGCGCCGCTGAGAAAGGGCAGACGGGAATGGTCGCGGGCGACGTGGTCGAGCAGCTTCCGGTCGCGCTCCTCGGCCTGGCGCGACTGCGCGCCGGCACACCCGCCCATGCGAGCACCCAGCCTCGAGTCAAGGATCGCGCGGTCATCACATGAACCCTTCGCCGCAGCGAGCCGTCTTCGCATGGCTCGCGCTGGCCCCGATCCTGATCGGCTGCGGATGCGCCTCGGGGGGAGGCGCGCAGGGCGTCAACTGGAGCGGCGTCCCGCGGCGCGCCACCGATGCGGCGGACTCGATCTATGCGTTGCTCGCTCGCGCGACGCGCGGACACGCTCAGCGGGCGCGGGGCGAGATCAATTCCATCTACCGCTGGTGCGAGCGTCCGGCGGCGCGCGTCGAGCTGGTGTGGCGCACCGATACGCAAGAGCCGCCCGATCCGTTCAAGATCCTCGATCGTGAGCTTCCGCGCATGGGATGGAGACTCGACCCGAGCAGCGGCGCCGATGGCCCGGACGGAACGGTGTACGCCTTCTTCCGCGGCAAGCTGATCTGCGTGGTGGAAGGCCGGTGGGACGGCGGCCTCGATGACGACTCCACGGCCGTCATCGACCCGGGCCGCTCGCTGCTCGTGGACGTCGGTAGCGCCGATCCCTGCAAGGGCGAGCCGCCGCGGCACTGAAACGCGTGAAGCCCGCGCGTGGGCGCGGGCTTCGGAACGCGAGCGAAGCGAAGCTTACGGCAGGTGGGGCGCGATCTTGGCCAGCAAGGCCGGCTTGGGAAGCGCCCCGATCATCTTCTCGACTGGATGTCCGTCCTTGAACAGGATCAAGGTCGGGATGTTCAGTACGCTGTAGCGGCTGGAGATCTCATTGTTGGCGTCGACATCCAGCTTCACGACTTTCATCTTGCCGGCGTATTCCACCGACAGCTGATCGATGGTCGGCGCGATCACCTTGCAGGGTCCACACCACTCCGCCCAGAAGTCGACCAACACCGGGACCGACGACTGCAGCACTTCTTCCGCGAAGTTCGCGTCGGTGACGGCTACGGCGTTTGCCATGGCAACTCCCCCTCGAAGCCCCTTACGATCGGAATGCAGTCCTTGTTGATGTCCTGGGGGACACTTTCGATGCACATCGACTTCTGCCTGGGCCCCAACCATAGTGTGATGGTCAAGGATGCGTCAAACTTCGCCCTGGCCAACGGTGCCGCAGTCCCGCCGCTCGCTTCGCGTCCGCCGACGTGATTCCGCTCCGCGACGAGAATCCGGCGAGCCGCGCGCCGGTGATCACGCGAGCACTGATCGTGATCAACGTCGTGTTCTTTCTCTACGAGCTGCTGATCGGTTCCAACCTGCGGGACTTCATGTTCCAGTGGGGTCTGGTGCCGCTGCGCATCACCTGGGCGCTCGAGCGCGGAACCGAGCCCGTGATTCAGGCTGGCACGCCGCTCATCACCTCCATGTTCCTGCACGGCGGCTGGATGCACCTGATCGGCAACATGTGGTATCTCGCGCTCTTCGGCGACAACGTCGAGGATCGGCTCGGTCGCCTGCGGTATCTCGGCTTCTACTTGCTCGCGGGTCTGGCCGGCGGCCTTCTGCATTACGCTTTCAACCTCCAGTCTCGCATCCCCACCGTGGGTGCGAGCGGCGCGATCGCGGGAGTGCTCGGCGCATACGTGGTGGCGTTCCCGCGCGCGCGGGTCATCACCCTGGTTCCTCTGTTCCCGTTCTTCCAGCTCATGGCGCTGCCGGCGCTGGTGGTGCTCGGATTCTGGTTCGTGTTCCAGTTCTTCACCGGAGCGTTGTCGCTGGCCTGGAGCGCGAATGCGGGAGGCACGGCCTGGTGGGGGCACATCGGTGGATTCGTGTTCGGAGCATTCGTCATGGCGCTGGTCGGTGGAGGCCGCAGACCCGTCCCTCGGTCCGAGGCCTGGGTCGAGCCTTGAGTCGCTCGCACGGCGGCGCGCGACCGCTTCCGCCGACCTCAGCGATCGACTACCATTCCGGGCCTCGCAACGAGCCGACCTTCCACTTCCGTCCACGACGCCAGTCGGGAGAACCATGCGAAACGATCTCGATCGATTGATGCAGGAGCGCGGCCTCGCCGGGCTGGTCGTGTTCTCCTACGACCGCTACAACCCGTCGATGTACTACGTCACCGGCCAGAAGCTCCACTATGCGATCTATTTCCGCGCCTCCGACGGCCGCGCGCACCTGGTGCACGATCCCATGGAGCGCGACCAGGCGGCCCAGGTGGGATGCGAGCACGCGCCCTTCGCGCAGCACGGCTTGCTGACCCGCATGCAGCGCGAAGGCCACCCGGCGCGCGCGTTCGGATCGTTGATCGCCGACGTGCTGGCGACCATGGGCATGCGCGGTCCGGTGTCGTTCTTCGGCGATCTGCCCGCGGGCTTCGCCTATGAGCTGCTCGAGCACACACGGCGCTCGGCGCCGGACGTCGAGGTGGACCGCACGCATCCCGACGTCATCACGCCGGCGCGCATGACCAAGAGCGAAGACGAGCTGCGCGCCATCCGCCATGCCGCGAAGGGAGCGACGGCCGGAATGAACAAGCTTCGCGCCCACCTCGCGTCGCTGAAGCGAGACGGCGACCACTTCCGCGCCAACGGCGGCTCATCGGTGACGCTCGGCGATCTGCGTCGCCTGCTCAACCAGGAGTTCCTCGCCTACGGTCTCGAAGGCGGCGAGAGCATCGTGTCGCAAGGACGCGATGCGGGCGTTCCCCACAACCGCGGCAACGACGAGGAGCGCCTCCGCGCGGGCGCGCCGCTGCTGGTCGACATCTTCCCGGGCGAAGCCGGAGGCGGCTACTACAGCGATCTGACGCGGACCTTCTGTCTCGGCGGCGCGCCCGATCCGCTGCGCCGGCTCTACGACGACGTCCACCAGGCGTTCGAGGTCGGCATGCAGGCGGTGCGCACCGGCGAGCCGTGTCGCGCCTCGCAGGAGAAGGTGTGCGACGAGTTCGAGCGTCGCGGGCACGCCACGCTGCGCACCAACGAAGCCACTCAGGAAGGCTACGTGCACGGCCTCGGCCACGGCGTCGGCCTCTCGGTGCACGAGGCGCCGCGCCTCGGAGGGCCGCCCTCGAACACGCAGCTCTTCGAGCCCGGCATGGTGGTCACGGTGGAGCCGGGGCTCTATTACCCTTCGCGCGACATGGGCGTGCGGATCGAGGACCTGGTGGTGATCGGCCCGGATGGCAAGGTCGAGAATCTGACCCCGGTCCCCTACGAGCTGGAGATCGGAACCGGCGCTTGAAATCATCGCACGAGGTCGTGAACCCTCCGCGTCCCGAGCGCGCGCTGCTCGTGGGCCACGCCGGCAACAATGGCCGTCGCGTCGAGCGCTCGCTCGAGGAGCTGGCGCTGCTCGCCGACACCGCGGGCGCGGTGGTGCTCGATCAGGTCATCCAGCGCCGCGGCACGCTGCATCCCGCGACCTTCGTGGGCAAGGGCAAGCTGGAAGAGATCAAGGAGCAGGTCGGGCGCCGGAACGCCGACGTCGCGATCTTCGACGACGACCTGTCCCCCGCGCAGGTTCGCAACCTCGAGAAGGCCCTCGCCATCAAGGTCGTCGATCGCTCCGAGCTGATCCTCGACATCTTCGCGCGCCGCGCGCGCACCCGCGAGTCGCGGCTCCAGGTGGAGCTGGCGCAGCTGGAATACACGCTGCCGCGACTCACCGGCATGTGGAAGCACCTCGAGCGGCAAGCCGGCGGCATCGGCACCCGCGGACCGGGTGAGACCCAGCTCGAAGTCGACCGCCGCCGCGTGCGCGAGCGGATCGCCACGCTCAAGCGCGAGCTCGAGTCCGTGGCCCGCGAGCGGGAGGTGCAGAGCCGCCGCCGGCGCGGGGAATTCCGCACCGCGCTGGTCGGCTACACCAACGCCGGCAAGAGCACCTTGTTCAACCGGCTGACGCGCTCCCAGGTGCTGGTCGAGGACCGGCTGTTCGCCACCCTCGACTCCACGACGCGCAAGATGGTGAGCCCCGATCGCGAGCTCGTGCTGGTGACCGACACGGTCGGCTTCATTCGCAAGCTGCCACACCATCTCGTGGCGTCCTTCCGCAGCACGCTGATGGAGGCGATCCATGCCGATCTGCTCCTGCACATCGTCGACGCGTCGGATCCGGAGTTCCGGCTGCAGATGGCGGCGGTCGAGCAGGTGCTGGAAGACATCGCCGATCGGCCTCGACCGGTGACGCTGGTGTTCAACAAGGCCGACCGTCTGGAGGACGAGAGCGCGGCCGGGCTGCGCGTCGAGTATCCGGGGTCGTTCGTGGTATCGGCGCAGGACGG
>Ga0207670_10001818_pt1 | contig 11128 bp, 10 predicted proteins | sample KBSS23HmetaG_FD_184339 | JGI IMG/M metagenome (GOLD analysis project Ga0207670, IMG submission 184339) | Switchgrass rhizosphere microbial communities from Kellogg Biological Station, Michigan, USA - KBS S2-3H metaG (SPAdes) (version 2) | ecosystem: Host-associated > Plants > Roots >... | reverse complement strand
GACTCGTACGTCGCCCTATCGGCTAGCGCTTCCCCCGTCATCTCTGTTGCGACCCATCCGGGCGCAACGCAGTTGACGTTGATGCCAAAGCTCGCCAGTTCCGGTGCCAGTGATTTCGTGAACGAGATCTGCGCACCTTTTGATGCGGCGTAGTTGGAAACGTAAGCTTCCCCTCGCTGACCCGCGGTCGAGCTCACGATCACGATGCGGCCGAACTTCTGTTTCTTCATCAGCGGAACCGCCGCACGACAAACCGACCACGTCCCCTTGAGATTGATGTCCAGCGTCTTGTCCCAGAGTTCTTCCGATATCGTCTCCACCGGAGCGCCTTCCCAAATACCCGCATTGCAGATCAGGAAATCGATGCGACCGAAGTGTTCGAGTGTTTCTTGAAGTAGTCGCTCCGCTTCGTCCAATCGCGAAACATCCGCCTGGATGGCAATTGCTTTTACGCCGTGCGCCTGTGCGAGGTTTACGGTCGCGGTGGCTGCGTCTTCATCTTTTACGTAATTCACGACGACGTGAGCGCCGCACGAAGCGAGTAGCGCAACCACTGCTCTGCCAATGCCGCGCGATCCACCGGTAACGAGCGCAACTCGATCAGCTAAGCGCAGGTTGCCATTCTGCACGAGTGTTCTGTTCCCTTCCCGGACTTGCTGCGCGGTTTATAAACGTCTGGAACAGACGCTGTGACAATCCGTCCTTTTGCCAGCCAAGCTCCGGATGCCATTGCACCGCCAGCACAAACCGATCCGGCCTCGGATCTTCTATTGCTTCGATCACCCCGTCAGTGGTCCATGCGGTCGCGATCAGATCGGCTCCAATGGCCTCGATCGCCTGGTGGTGATGACTGTTCACTACGGCGTCGAGGTTTCCGGCGATCTGCGCCAGCCTCGTGTTCTCCAGTAGTTTGATGCGATGAGAAGGTCGATCTCGCGGTGGTCCCTGTTCGTGTTTGATCGCTTCAGGTACTTGCGACCTGATGTCCTGGATTAAGGATCCGCCTCGCGATACGTTGAGTATCTGCATTCCGAAGCAGATCGCGAACAGTGGTATTCGCCTGTGCTCAGCGGCTTCGATCACCAGGAGGTCCGTTTCATCTTTGATGGTTTGGACCGTTCCAAGCTCCGGATGTGGTTGTTGACCGTAGCGCAAAGGATCGACGTCCGAGTCGCTGCCAGGCAGCAGGATTCCGTCCATCCCCTCGACGATTGAGTCGACGTAATCGGAGTTTGGAATCAGGCTGATGTGGAGCGGGGCTCCGCCGGCTGCTTCGATTGCCTCGCTGTAATGACGCGCAAGATAGAATCGATCGGTGGTGTGTTCAATTCGCATCGGGATGCCGATGCGTGGTCGTTTTTGCATAATTTATTTCGCCGCAGCTCTTTTTGGCCGCGCCATATAATAACTCAAATAATCTCATTCACACCGGGCTTTAGTCCGGTGCAGGTTAGGAAACAGCAGCCGGAAACCGTTTAAACGGTTTCTCAACAATTGTGTGAGCGCCATTTTCACCGGGCTGAAGCCCGGTGTGAATGAGAGGCAAAGCATGGCCGTGATCGACAACGGAAGGCGTCCTTGACTTACATTGAAACGAGTTCCTATAGTCTCGTTAAAAGAAAATGCACAAACAAACCAATCGGGTTCGCAGTACGACGGTACTGCTCGTCAGAAAGGATGCCACCGTGGCTCTCGCCGGAGACGGGCAGGTGACGATGGGCGAAACCGTCATGAAAGCGAGCGCCAAGAAGGTCCGCCGCCTGTATAACGACCAGATCCTGGCAGGTTTTGCGGGAGCAACAGGAGACGCGTTTTCGCTATTGACGCGATTCGAGAGCAAACTCGAGCAGTATCACGGCAATCTCGAACGGGCGGCGATTGAGTTGAGCAAAGAGTGGCGTACAGACAAGATGCTGCGCCATCTCGAGGCGTTACTGGTCGTGGCTGATAAAAAATCTTCGTTTCTTTTGTCAGGGAATGGCGACGTGATCGCGCCCGACGAAGGCGTGCTGGCGATTGGTTCCGGCGGGTCTTATGCGTTAGCCGCTGCACGTGCATTGATAAAACACACGGATCTTTCTGCGCGTGAGATCGCTGTCGAAGCGATGCGCATCGCGGGCGAGATTTGCATCTATTCGAATCAAAACATCATAGTTGAGGAGCTTTAAGCTGTTTTAAGAAATGGTTATTTATTTGGCTGGAGAAGTTGATGAGGAAGCTCGGCTCGACGAGATGTCGCCTCGTCAAATCGTGACCGAACTTGATAAGCACGTTGTCGGACAGCGCAACGCGAAACGTGCGGTGGCAGTTGCTTTGCGGAATCGTGTCAGGCGACAGAAGTTGCCGCCCGAAATGGCAGTCGACGTGATGCCGAAGAACATCATCATGATCGGCTCCACCGGCGTCGGTAAAACTGAGATCGCTCGCCGTCTCGCGCGGATGTCCAACTCGCCTTTCCTGAAGGTCGAGGCTTCGAAGTTTACCGAAGTCGGATATGTGGGACGCGATGTGGAAAGCATGATCCGCGATCTCACTGAGATATCGGTGGAGATGACCCGCCAGGAGAAGAGCGAAGAGGTTGCCGAAAAAGCGGAGCTGAACGTCGAGGAACGAATTCTCGATTTGCTCCTGCCGCCACCGCGCTCAAGCATGGGCTTTTACGACTTCGACGCCGACACCAGCGAAGAACAATCAACCGAAATCGACGGCCCGGCGCGTGATGAGCAATTTCAACGTACGCGCGAGAAGCTTCGTACGCAGTTGCGCAGCGGCAAGCTCGACAATCGGCTCGTTGAGCTCGAAGTGAGGGAGAAAAACTTTCCCGTAATCGAGTTGGCTGGTCCACAAGGCGTCGAAGAGATGGGCATCAACATGAAAGACATGTTGGGCAACCTGTTTCAGGGTCGCACCAAGAGACGCAAGCTGCGCGTCGACGAAGCGATGGAATACCTGATGCAGGAAGAAGAAGAGCGTCTCATCGACATGGACCAGGTGGCGCGAGCGGCGATCGAGAGAGTCGAGAACTCGGGCATCATCTTTCTCGACGAGATTGATAAGATTGCGGGCAGAGAGTCGGGACATGGTCCGGATGTTTCTCGCGAAGGTGTACAGCGCGACATCCTGCCGATCGTTGAAGGAACGACAGTCAACAGTCGCTATGGAATGGTGCGCACGGATCACATTCTCTTTATTGCGGCCGGCGCCTTTCATGTTTCCAAGCCGTCTGACTTGATTCCGGAGCTTCAGGGTCGTTTCCCGATTCGTGTCGAGCTGGAGTCGCTCACAGTCGAAGACTTCAAACGGATTCTGACCGAGCCGCGCAACGCATTGATCAAACAGTACCAGGCGATGATGGAAACCGAAGGCGTCACGATGGAGTTCACGTCCGACGCGATCGATTCCATTGCGAATTACGCGGCGCAGGTCAATCAACAGACTGAAAACATCGGCGCGCGTCGTCTGCAAACGATCATGGAAAAACTTCTGGAAGAGATCAGCTTCGAAGGCCCCGATCTCGATCCGAAGCACCAGCGTATCGACGCGGCTTACGTATCCGGCATGCTCTCCGAAACTGTGAAGGATCAGGATCTCAGTCGTTATATTCTGTGAAGCATCGGCCTAATCACAAAGGCACTAAGGCACAAAAGATCGGATTAAGGCTAACCAAAGCTTTGTGTCTTTGTGTCTTTGTGGTTTTTATCTTCGGATGCGGCAAGCGCAGGCCGCCATTACCTCCCGTCGAGCGCGTGCAGCAGCGCACGGAGTTTCTCTCGGGCGCGCAGCAAGGGAATGAAGTCATACTCAGTTGGCCGGCCCCGCAGCGAAATGCGCCAGAGAGCAGCGTTCAGAGCATCAGGCGAATCGATGTTTACCGGCTCGCGGAAAAACCGGGGGCGCCGCTTGCTCTTACTGAAGATGAATTCGCGGCGCGGGCCACGCTAGTCGGTTCGGTTACTTTCGAAGAGATCCAGACTGCGGGAGACACTCTGAGTTATCGAGACAGGCTCGAGCTTGCCGGACAACCCACTCGCCTGCGTTACGCGATTCGTTATGTAAACGCGTCGGGCCAACGCGCAGCGTTCTCCAACTTCCTGAGTATCGAGCCGGCGGCGCGCGTCGCACAGGCGCCTACGCTCGCAGGGGACGTCAAAATCGCGGAAGATGCGATCACTCTCTCGTGGCAGCCACCGGCAGCCAACATCGATGGCTCGACGCCGGTGAATCTCCTTGGCTACAACGTCTATCGCACCGATGAGTCGCAAACGGCGCCGGGCAATCAGCCGCTCAATCCTGAGCCGATCCTTGGAACGGAGTATGCGGACAAGAATTTTCAATTTGGAAACAACTATCGCTACATCGTTCGTTCAGTTTCACTCGGCACGGGAGGCGCGCAGGTAGAGAGTCTTAACTCCAACCCTGTCGTGGTTACGCCGAAAGATGTGTTCGCGCCGGCTGCGCCCGAACGACCGAGCATCGCAGCGCCGGAACCGGGATCCGCGAGGCTTGCGATCTTTTTTGCGGCGAACAAAGAGACGGACATCGCGGGTTACAACATCTATCGCTCGACCGATCCGGACCTCCCGAAACAGAATTGGACGATGCTCAATCAGACACTGTTGACGCGCACGACTTTTCAGGACGACAAGGTCGAGCCGGGCAAGACTTACTACTATTACGTGACCGCAGTCGACAAAGCCGGAAACGTCAGTCCTCCATCTGAAGTCGGCTCGGAGAAAGCGCCTTAAACGCAATGAGACTCTGTCGCATTTCACATGAAAGCTTTAATACAGCTCGATATGCCGTGTTGGAAGAGTCTGTTCACCCTCTTACGGACGACTACAAATTTGGAAACGATCGCGGTTACCTCGGCCGTGAGGGGACGTTCGAATTAGACGAAGTAAAACTGCTCGCACCTGTCACACCTTCGAAGATCGTCTGTGTTGGTCGGAACTATCGTGAACACGCCGCGGAGCTAGGCAACAAGATGCCCGACGAGCCACTACTCTTTCTTAAGGCGCCGTCGGCAGTGATTGCCTCGGGTGATTCAATTGAGTTACCGATCGCTTCGCAACAAGTCGAGCACGAAGGTGAGCTTGGCGTCGTAATCGGAAAAGTTGCGCGCAATATTTCGAGCAGTGACGATCCGCTGAACTATGTTTTTGGTTACACCTGCGTAAACGACGTGACCGCGCGTGATCTTCAGCGAAAAGATGTTCAATTCACGCGTGGCAAATCGTTTGACACGTTTTGTCCGGTGGGTCCGTGGATTGAGACTGACATTGATCCGACCAATGTTGCAGTCGAGACGCGTCTAAACGGCGAAGTGAAACAAAAAGGCAACACGGCTGACATGGCATTCCCTGTCGCCTTTCTTATAAGGTACATCTCTGAGATCATGACACTGTATCCCGGCGACTTGATTGCGACCGGAACGCCCGCAGGCGTTTCCCGCATGAAGCACGGCGATACAGTCGAAGTGGAAGTGCATGGGATCGGCATTCTCCGCAACCAGATCGTGAGTGCCACATGATAGGAGTCTTGCTATGAAATTCTTTCTTGATACTGCAAATTTGAACGAGATACGCGAAGGCGCGTCGTTGGGTCTGGCTGATGGTGTAACAACAAACCCGTCGCTGATCGCGAAGGAAGGCGACGTCGACTTCAAGAAACACATCGCCGCGATCTGCGAAATCGTCCAGGGGCCCGTCTCGGCTGAAGTGACGAGCCAGGACAAAGACGGCATGGTTCGTGAAGGACTGGAGTACTCGAAGATTGCTCCAAACGTTGTCGTCAAGTGCCCGCTGACACGCGAAGGCCTCAAGGCGACGCGACAATTGACGGATCAAGGAATCAAAGTGAACGTTACTTTGTGTTTCTCACCCGCGCAGGCGATCGTGGCCGCAAAGGCCGGCGCTGCATTCATCAGCCCGTTCCTGGGTCGTTTGGACGACATCGGCGAGAACGGATTGCTGCTGCTGCAAAGCATCATCGAGATCTATCAGAACTACCCCTGGAAAACAGAAGTGCTGGCCGCGAGTTTGCGCCACCCGGTTCACGTCATCGAAGCGGCGCGCATGGGCGCAGACATCGCAACGATGCCGTTCAAAGTGATCGATCAACTGTTCAATCACCCGTTGACCGACAAGGGACAAGCGCAGTTTCTGGCCGACTGGGCGAAGAGTGGTAGAAAATAGGCCGAACGAAATAGTCGTCAGTGTGCTGAAATACGATGGGCGTGAACATCGTCGCTGGCCGGCTCGAATTGCAAAAAACTCAGGGTCGCTCCTCGTGCTCGACGCAGTTTTCGATGAGGAGATCGAACACGAGCTGCTGGGTACGATTTCATCGGGAACGATCAGTACGGAATACTATTGGCTCGATCGCTGGTACAACGTCTTTCGCTTCAGTGACTCAAATCAGACGTTGCGGAACTTTTACTGCAACATTAATCAACCGCCGAGTTTTGACGGACGCGTTTTGAGCTACATTGATCTAGACATCGACGTGCTGGTGGCGCCCGACTTCACTTACAAAATTCTCGACGTGGACGACTTCGAAGAGAACGCCAAACGCTACGCTTATCCGGACGAGGTACAGGCGAACGCGCGTGTCGCATTGGCGGAGTTGATCTCGCTTATCGAAATGCGGGCGTTTCCGTTCAACGAGTAGATATGGCCTCAAAACAACAACCGAAACAATCAAAATCCCGGCTCGACGTCTTGCGCGAACGAAGCGTGCAAGCTGAACAGGGTGGCGGTACGGCGCGAGTGGAAAAACAGCACGAGGCCGGAAAGATGACCGCTCGTGAGCGGATCGAGTTTCTGGTTGACGAAGGCTCATTCGAAGAGTTTGACAAGCTGGTGGTCCATCGTTCGCGAGACTTTGGACTCGACAAGCAGCTTTATCCCGGCGACGGCGTGGTTACCGGGCACGGATTGATCGATGGGCGCAACGTGTTTGTGTTTGCGCAGGACTTCACGGTGTTTGGTGGTTCCCTTTCCGAGACGCACGCTGAAAAGATCTGCAAGGTGATGGACCTGGCGATGAAAGTCGGCGCTCCGATTATCGGTCTGAACGATTCGGGCGGCGCGCGCATTCAGGAGGGTGTTGTCAGTCTCGGTGGTTACGCGGATATCTTCCTGCGCAACACGCTCGCGAGCGGAGTGGTGCCGCAGATCAGTTGCATCATGGGGCCGTGCGCTGGTGGCGCTGTTTACAGTCCGGCGATTACTGATTTCAACATCATGGTGAAGGACACGTCGTACATGTTCATCACCGGTCCGGACGTGATCAAGACTGTGACGCATGAGGAGGTCACAAAAGAGGCGCTGGGTGGCGCGGTTACGCACAACAGCGTTTCCGGTGTCGCGCATTTCGCAGCTGATTCGGATGAACATGCGCTGCGGATCGTGCGCGAGCTCTTCTCGTTCATTCCTTCGAACAACCTTGAAGATCCGCCGCGCGTTGAGGCCAGCGATCCCATCGACCGTCTCGAGCCGAAGCTGAACAACATCGTTCCGGAAGCTTCAAATCAACCGTATGACATTCGCGACGTCTTAAACGCCGTCGTCGACGGTGGTTATTTCTTTGAAGTGCAACATATGTTTGCGCCGAACATCTGTGTGGGATTTGCGCGACTCGGTGGGCGTTCTGTCGGCATCGTTGCGAACCAACCTGCTTTCCTCGCCGGCGTTTTGGATATCGCTGCCTCCGTCAAAGGCGCGCGCTTCGTTCGCTTCTGTGACTGCTTCAACATACCGCTTATCACGTTTGAAGATGTGCCGGGCTTTCTGCCGGGTGTCTCGCAGGAGCACGGCGGCATCATCACTCACGGCGCCAAACTTCTTTACGCTTTTGCCGAAGCGACCGTGCCTAAAGTCACTGTGATCACGCGCAAGGCGTACGGCGGCGCGTATTGCGTGATGGCCTCCAAGCACATCCGCACCGACGTGAACTTCGCCTGGCCTTCAGCGGAAATCGCAGTGATGGGGGCTGAGGGCGCAGTTGGAATTCTCTACCGGCGCGAGCTCAACGACGCACAGGACAAAGATGCAGCGCGCAACAGCAGGATTCTGGAACTGCAAGACAAGTTCGCCAATCCCTACATCGCCGCGGAAAGAGGATTCGTTGACGAAGTGATCGAGCCGGCGCAAACGCGACCCAAACTGATCCGCGCCCTGAGCCTCCTCGAAAACAAACGCGACACCAACCCGCCCAGGAAGCACGGCAACATCCCACTTTAATTTCCCGCAAAGGCGCAAAGGCGCAAAGAAAGGCGGCTGAGTAAGAGGTGGCGTCTTTCTTTGCGCCTTTGCGGGAAACTATTCTGCCGGCTCGAAGGCGATGAGCCTTGAGGCGGGATCGAAGGTGATGCGGAATGGAAAGAGCGCGCGGCGTCCGATGATGATCGGTGTTCCCGGTGCAACTCCCGTCAACACATCTGTCGGCACGTTGTTCAGAACAAGTGTGCCAATATTGACTGTATGTGGCGCGACTTTCCGCGATTGAACTGTTCCACCGCCCAGGTCATGAGTCGTGTTTCCACTACGCCGGTGATTTGCTCCACTGACCTCATTCAACGCGAGACCAAATCCCGATCCGGTGTCGATCAGTGCGAGGCGTCCATCACCGAGCCTGACGAACGGTCGATCGTTCCCTACCCAACGCACCACAGCTCCCTCGGGTGGCACGTCACTCAAGCGCAGCCGGTACGTCGCCGTGTCAAAAACATGTAACTCGTGATTCGGCAGGTCAAAAGAATATCCAAACGGCTTTAAGACCTCAGTCGGATCCAACACGCCATCAATCGAGCCCGGCAAATTACCAACTATCGCAGCCGAAAAACTCCCGGGCACGTGATTGTCACGCCTGCCCAACGCCAGCCCCGCGATGCGCGTCTCCTGATCTGAAGAAATCGGCGACGTGCTGAGGCCACCCACGAGCGGCCTGCGAGATTTTGTCACTTGGAGCCGCGCCCGCTCGACCACGCTGCGGCTGATAAGCGAAACTCCGGCGCCCGTGTCAATCGCAAAGACAAACGGACCCGCGCCGTTGATCCACCCGCTCGCCAACAACCCACTGCTTTCATCACGCAGGCGTATCGGCGCCACCGGTTCGTTCACTCTCGGTTGCTGAACACGTTGATGGGCGATTCCTTTAATCGGAACCGCCCATGCAACTAATACAACACTGAGAGTACTTAGAGCGATAGCAAGTTTAGCTTTGCTCATTAGTAGTTACGATCTCGGTTGCGCAGTTTGTAGGTCCACAACGCTGAACCACCGGCACCCGACAGCCCACCGATCAGAGCGCCCTTCTTACCACCAATCAGTCCGCCGATAGCAGCGCCCGCGCCGGTACCCATCGCAACCGTCAACTTATCGCGGTGCTTGTCCCAGAAGCTGCGCTTGCGCGGCTGATAGTCGTAGTAAACCCGATTAGACGCCGTGCGGCTACTGCCGCTGTTGCGATATACGACTCGAGTCGGAGTGCGTCTGGTGGTCGTCACCGTTCGCTGTTCGGCCTGTGTCGCTGCGGCGAATCCGTCCGCGAAACCTGTCTTATACGCTGTTTGCTCGCCTGCTGTGTTGAAGGCTGCCGGAACCATTTCATTGTCCGAAACCGGTTCAGCGGTCTTCGCGGTTTCCTGAGCCGCGGCTACTCTGGTTTCAGCCGTCGCCGGCTGACTCTTGTGCATAACCAGTGCGCCTACCGACCCACCGACGAGCGCGGCAATCAAGGCCACTGGGAGTAATTTGTTTGTCATAATCATCGCTCTGTTTCTCCTTGCAAAAGATCCAGTACTTCTCAACGCTAGTCGGGAGTTCAGCAAGCGCTATTCCTCAGTGTCGGGTGGTTTGAAGAAGACGGTAACTGCCTGTAATTCTACCAATCAATGCTTGAAAATAGTGATTTGCAACACTTTCATAAGCGAAATCCAATGCTGATTACCCGATATCGGCCACAGAAAAACGCGGATGGGATACGGTTTTAATCCGTACTCCATCCGCGTTCATCTGTGGCCTGATTTGGTTAGGCAGCAGCGCGTGCGGCTGGTTTACTCAAGAGTTCGAGCGCTTTCTTCAATTGCAGATCCTCGGCAGCGGGCTTGATCGCAGGAGCCGGTGTCGTCTCTCGCTTTTCATTCCCTGCTTCGGGTTTGACGATGTCGTCGTCATCGTTACCAGTCAGATCGTCAGGGTCGACGCTTTCGGCAATCTCGGGACCCTTGACTTCAACTGTCGGTGTAACACCCGAATGAGCGCGATCTTCGCCCAGGAATGTCTTGCCGTTCGCGCTCGCCCATTTAACAGTCGTCAGCAGCAGACCATCGCCACCGCGCAGTGAAAAGAGCTGTTGTTCAGTTCCCGCGCCAAAACTCTTCTCGCCCACAACTTGTCCACGGTTCCGATCCAACAACGCTGACGCAACCACTTCCGCCGCGCCGGCCGTGCCGGTGTCGATCAACGCCACCACTGGGCCTGTAAACTTTGCCAACTCCGGATCTGCTGTAAACGTCTTCAACGGCTTCCCTTCACGACCGATAGTTTGAGCAAGAACACCATCTTTGAAGAAGAGATTCGTAACTGCGACGGCTTCGGTCAGCGATCCACCCGCAGTGTCACGGAGGTCGAGCACGATCTTCTGTGCGCCCTGCTTCATTAGATCCTGGAGGCGGTTTCGTACATCGGCTGACTCACCGTCAGCAAAACTGTTGATTCGCAGGACTCCCACGCGTCCGGCTTCCATTCGTGCTTCCGCAGCCGCGGCGCGCGTCGAACCACGCTTCACAGACACCGTCAGCGGGCTCGAATTCGCACGTAGCACTCGCAGCTTAACTTCCGTGCCGGCGGCGCCATTCAAAAGCTGTTTGGCGTCGTAGAGTGAAATGTCTCGCGTGGCTTTGTTATCGATGTACTCGATGATATCGCCGGGTTTGATTCCAGCCTGATCCGCAGGCGAGCCTTTCATCGGCGCGACTACGTAAAGGTACGAGGCGTACTGTGAAAGTTCCGCTCCGATACCCGCCTGACCGTCTTTATTGGCGGTGTTGAACTCGCGTACTTGCTCGGGCGTCAGGTAGGTCGAATAAGGATCGAGTCCGTACGCGAGGCCGCGCAAGGCGCCT
>Ga0207670_10001817_pt1 | contig 11129 bp, 6 predicted proteins | sample KBSS23HmetaG_FD_184339 | JGI IMG/M metagenome (GOLD analysis project Ga0207670, IMG submission 184339) | Switchgrass rhizosphere microbial communities from Kellogg Biological Station, Michigan, USA - KBS S2-3H metaG (SPAdes) (version 2) | ecosystem: Host-associated > Plants > Roots > Rhizosphere... | reverse complement strand
CGACCGCCGCGACGACGGTGCGGGTCGGCTCTCCGCCCGTGTGAGAATCGATGACCTGGATGCGCTTCATATGTTAATTCAGTCGTACCGCCCGCTGGATTTGGATCGGCGGTCGCAGCGTCTGCCCGTCCGCCGGCGATCCCTGGATCCGCCGAACCACGTCCATGCCTTTGGTCACGCGGCCAAATGCGGCAAATCCCTGCCCGTCGGGATTGCGTTTGCCACCATAGTCGAGCTCCGGCTGATCGCCGATGCAGATGAAGAATTCATCTTGGGCGCTGTTCGGTTCCGATCGTGCCATCGAGATGGTCCCCTCCAGGTGTTTCAAGCCGGAGTCCCTCGTGCGTTCGATGGGAATGCTGGATAAGAATTGGTTGGTCTTCGCCGGATTGGCCGCCCCTTGGATCACTTGAATCTTCACGTCATTTTGCGGCTGGTTGTCCAGCGTGACCGTCCGATGAAAGCGGCCATCCGCATAGAGTCCTTCGTGCACGTAATGCAGGAAGTTGGTGACCGTGAGCGGTGCGGCCCGACGATCCAACTCGACCTCGATGTCGCCGATGGCGGTCTGAATGATGACGCGAGGTCTGTCCGGAACCGGCTCACGGCGCCAGCGAAAGGCCGGGGAGTTTTCCGGCACAAACCCGCGCAAATGTTCGCGTTGGTGGGGCGGCCGTTCCATCGGTTTTTGATAGCGCCACGGGATATCGCCGAAAACCTCCTGGCAAAGTCCGGCGAGGGCGGGGTCATACGCCTTCAACTCAACCCGGGTGTTGACGTGGTTGTGCAGGGCATCATTTTCACGGTTGTTGTCAAACCAGCTTTGCACGCCTTCGGCCCAGTATTCATGCGGGTTGGTGTAGGCGTAAGTGCCCTTCCACAAGTTTTCGTTGGTGGCATTTCGATGCGCCTGCCGCAGTCTTCGATCGAAAGTGGAATCGACGGAACTCATGCCCATGTCATGGATGGCGTGGGCGAATTCGTGCACGCAAATGTTCTCGGTCGAATAGGGATCGCGTGGATACGCCAGAAGATTCTCCTCGCCGCAGCTGACGGCCGGCGCTTTTGGTGTGGCGCCCAGGCCGCGGGCCCGCCGGTCCCAGAAGATCCGGGTTTCCAGCCAGCCATGTTCGGGAATGTCCGTCGTGTATTCGTTGAAGGCCATCACCGCCAGGCGCGTGTGATTGGAAGCCATGGCCTGGAGGACGTCGGGACGATTCGTCAACATCTGGCCGACGATCCACGCCGCTTCCAACAGGGCGAAGTCGGTGACGTTGCTCGAACCCACCACGGGCAGTCCGCTCGCCGAGACATACTTCTGGTAGAATGGTGACAGCTTGAACTCGCTGCGGACGGAGAACGGCACCGGTCCCACGGCCGCATTGACCGGGAGCGAGCCCACGAGAAGCGCGGCGAGCACGAGCAGTCGGGCGGTGCGTGAAGAGTTCATGGATTAATTAATGCCCGGCATCAGGCGCCGGATCGGTTTGGCGCAGACCAGCAGGAGGACTCCGACCGCGGACGCAAAGAGCGCCACGTGCAGGAATCCGGAGGGCATCGCTGCGGCGTTGGCCCCGCTCACGTCGCCGGCAAACAGTCCGGCCAGGAGATTGCCGAGGGACGTGGCCAAAAACCAGATCCCCATCATTTGGCCAACGAGGCGGGCGGGCGCGAGCTTGGTCACGGAGCTCAATCCAACCGGGCTCACCAAAAGTTCGCCGAGAACATGAAGGAAGTAGGTCATGATTAGCCAGCCCGGCCCGACTTTGCCCACTTGAAGCGCTCGACCAGCGGCCTGGGATACCACAAAAAAACCGCCTGCCAGCAACAGCAGTCCCCAGCCGAACTTGGCTGGAAGAGATGGCGCGATACCGCGCCGGGCCAATCCAACCCACACCGCGGCGACCACCGGGGCCAGGGTGATCACAAACAAGGGCGCCACGGATTGAAACCAGCCGGCCGCCAGCTCGACGTTCAACGTTTCGATCGAACGCGATGTGTAATTCTTGGCAAACAAGTTCAAGGACGAGCCCGCTTGTTCGTATCCGGCCCAGAACAGGGCGGAGGCAACGAACAAGATCCCGATGACAATGACCCGCCGGCTTTCGGGGGTGCTCAGCTTTCCGAAAAGGAACACGCCCGCGAAGTAGAGGAGCGCCAGCCCGGCGATCACACCGGCCGTGCCTTGAGCGAGCCGGACGGGATCGAATCTCACGACACCAGTCATCACCAGGATTACGGTGACAACCAACGCGACGACAGAAACGATTACCAACTTCCAATCGCGACGATGCGTTGCCGAAGCTTCCGGGAGGCTGCCGGCTTTCCCGAGAAGATGTTTGGAGAAGCCGAATTGAACCAAACCCACCACCATGCCGACCCCAGCCGCGGCGAAGCCGTAGTGCCAGTTCACTTTTTCCCCCAGCGTGCTGCAAATGATAGGGCCGAGGAAGGCGCCGAGATTGATTCCCATGTAGAAGATGGTGAAGCCGGCATCCCGGCGTGGGCCGCCTTCAGGATAGAGCGAACCGACGAGCGTGCTGATGTTGGGCTTGAGCAGGCCGGTGCCGATGACAATCAGGACCAGACCCAGAAAAAAGGTCTTCTGGTTGGGAACCGCGAGCGTGAAATGACCGATGGCAATGATTGTCCCGCCGATCCACACGGCGCGTTGGGCTCCGAGCAAACGGTCCGCGATCCAACCGCCGGGCAGCGCCGCGAGATAGACCCCGGCGACGTACAGCCCATAGATGGCACCGGCGACGGGAGTATCAATGTTCAGGCCGCCGGTGCTGGCGGTGCCAGTCAGGAACAGAATGAGCAACGCCCGCATCCCGTAATAGCTGAACCGTTCCCACATCTCGGTGAAGAAGAGGGCGTAGAGACCGGACGGGTGCGGTTGCGGTTGCGCAAGCATGGGTATCTAAGGCACAAATCCGAAATCCGAAATCCGAAATCCGAATAAAGCCCGAAATCCGAAGACCGAACGGCCTTCGATCGCACGGCGCGATCGGACATACGATCGCCCTTCGGATTTCGGGTTTTGGATTTCGGATTTCGGATTTTCCTTCATCTCTTCCCCCGTGGATTCTCAAGGAAGTACAAGTGTCCATCCTCTCCGCCCCCGACGAAATCCGGGATGCCGTCGCCATTCCAATCGACGGTCGTCGGACTGACGTCATGCGCCTCGATATTGTCGGCCGCCAGCGGCCCTTCATTGCGAAAGAGCCATCGTCCATCCCGCTGCTCGACCTGCCGCAGGAAGTCCGCGTTCTTGGAATTCACCAGAAGATCGAGGCGGCCGTCCCCATCCCAGTCCACCACGCAAAGTTTGCGACGTCCGCTCTTGCCTCCCGCATTGGCGTTCAGGCGAAGTGGCCGGTCCTGCTCGTCGCAAAGGACGCGTTGGGGCGGCAACAGGACCACCTTCGAATCGCGTTTCACCCGTTGCCAAAAGCAGAGATATCCTTCCGAGTCGAGCATGACCAAATCTGTAAAACCATCCCGGTTCCAATCAACGGCCGCCGGCGTCGTGCGCCACTGGGTAACCAGCTCTGGCCCGCGCGGGTCCCACCAATTCCAGGCTGGCTTCGGCGGCTGACCGGGCCATTCCACTTCGATCGATCGGGCGGCTGCGAGCCTGGGCTGGGCACGTGTCCCGACGTTTCGATACCAAATCACCCGGCCCCAAATCGAGTTGGCGATGATGTCCGGCAACCCGTCACCATCCCAATCCGCCACGGTTGGCGTGGTATAACCCCACTTGGCTTCGATCGGTCCCTGAATCGAACCATTGGGACCCGCCATGATACGAATCGTCTCACCGCCGGCCATGAGGAGTTGCGGGGCGCCAAACTTCGGGCGTGCGACGCCAGGCCCACTCTGATTCTCGATGAATGCGATGTAGCCGGCAGTGTTGCCGGCAATTAGATCGATGTCGCCGTCCGCATCCCAGTCGAACCCGCAGGGTGTGACCAAAGCGCCGAATTTAATTTCATCCGCCTCCTGGCGAAAATATCGGGCTGAACGGAACTGCGGCATCCCGTTCACGACCGCACCGGAATGTTCGATCAGCGCGACGCGCCCATCTTCGTCTCCCACGATCAGATCAACGTCGCCATCGGCGTCCCAATCAATGGCGTGCGGGACGGGCATTTCCAGATCCATCGCGATCGGTCGGCTGCCGGCGAAGAGCCGGCGCCCGGCCGCATAGTTTGGCGCCGTCCGGCTGCCGGTATTTTGGAAGTATGTAAATCCATCCAGGAACTCGCCGCACATCAGATCGAGGTCGCCATCGCCGTCGAAGTCCGCGAGCATCTGACCCGGTCGACCGGCCACGTCGACGGCTTTGCCATCGGCGAGGATTGGAGCCGGAGCCGAAAGACTGGGGGCGGCGTCAGTACCTTGATTGCGGAGCCAAAAGATTCGAGCATGCAGAGGCGCTCCTTTCCACGATCCCTGGGCATCGTAGCCTTTCCACCATTCGTTCTTGTCGAACCATCCGAATTCCGACCAGTCGCCATGTCCGGCGATGAGATCGCTTGCGCCATCTCCATCGAAGTCGACCCATCGCCAGAAGTGATCCCGAGCATGACGAATGGGCGCGACGGTAACTTGCTCGAACCAGGCACGGCGTGTACCCCAGTCGCCTTGTCGAAAGTTGGGAATCTCATGGCGACCGGCCATCAACCGCGCCTGACCATTCACCGAGGAGATGGTCATGTCAGGGGAAGCGGGAGCGAGACGGCGTCCCGGCTTAAAGACCGGAAGCTTGTCGTTTCGGTCCGAGGGATTTTCGAACAGGTAGACGCCGTTGTACGGCTTGTCGGGACACGCGACCAAAACGTCGAGGTCACCGTCGTTGTCCCAGTCGATGGGCATGGGCCACGCCCAGAGGCCTACTCCGAGATCGACGATGAGACCCGGGTTGTGATGTCTCAGGCGTTCCAGGGTGCGCGAGTCGGCGCCGTGCAAATCGGGGCATGGAAGATGAACCCACGCCACGGCGACAAGCACGTGCAGAAGCCCGCCACGGGGGCGACGGTTCATTGAACATTGAGCATTGAACATTGAGCATTTGGCATTTTCCATTCCACTTCGGTCGCCCGGGCCCGCGCTCAAAGTGGCTGTGGGTAACTCCGAACGGTTTGCCGTCGTCGTCTCTCCGATGCGAAATGCCAAATGCTCAATGCTCAATGTTCAATGAATCGGCCTCGTGGTTGTTGCCGCAAAACGCACCTCAGGTTTCACTTGGACCGTCGTGATTTCCATGACTTGGGCAGGCTCGGACGCCGCTCGATCCCGTCATGGATGATCTTGAGCACTCGTTTGCGTTCCTCACCGGTCAAAGGGCGGCGGGGTGAACGCACCCATTCCCGGCCCAGTCCCGTCTCCTGCACCGCCAGCTTGATGTATTGGACAAATTTTGTGTGCACATCCAGATGCAGCAGGGGGGTGAACCATCGATAGATTGCGCGCGCCGCGTCCCAATCGCCCTTTCGGGTCAATTCCCAGAAGTATTGGTTTTCGTAGGGGAATGCGATGCCGCTGCCGGCCACCCAACCGTCGATGCCGAGGATGCTGGCTTCCAGCGCGAGATTGTCGACTCCGGTGAAAATTGCGTAGCGATTGCCAACCGTGTTGTGCAAATCGGTGATGCGCCGGACGTCGCCCGAGCTTTCCTTGAGCGCGACGAAATTTTTCTGAACGGCCAGCTTGGCAAACAACTCCGGGGTCACGTCGTTGGCATAGCTGATCGGGTTGTTGTAAATCATGATCGGAAGGCCGGTGGATTTCGCCACCGTGAAAAAATGTGCGAGCGTCTCGTCGGGATCGCCCTTATAGAGCATGGCGGGCATGACCATGACGCCGTCCGCTCCCAGTTTTTCCACATCCCGCACATACCGGACGGCCTCGCTGGTGCTCGTTTCGGCAACTCCGCTCAAGACGGGGACGCGGCCACTCACCACCTTGACCATGGCTTCGAGGACGAGACGTTTTTCGCCGCCGGTCATGGGCTGGTTCTCACCGAGTGAGCCGAGGAAGATCAGTCCGCGCACGCCTGAGTCGATGAGCGTTTCCGCATGTTGCGCGGTGGCTTCCAGATCAATTGAGCCATCCTTGTTCATTTGCGTGGTGATGGCGGGAAATACACCGGACCAATGCGGTTTCATGATGGCGTGTCTCTGGGTTGATAGTCAGTTCTCAGTAATCTGGAATCAGCCTGTTCTTTTGCTCAAGGACCAAGTTGGCGGAGCGCCGATTCCCAAAAATAGGATTTTCCAGCGTGGGCCTTTCGTCATTGAATCTCGTCCAATCAGTCTGCCAGCGACCGCGGGGTCGTCTTGGCGGGGAATGACGAAGCAACTGTGAAAAACGGCACAATCAAGGCGGCCGTGAAGACCGGCGGAGCCGGCCAACCGTGGCCGGTCGGTCTGGACTCGATGGCGGATCTGTTCGATCACGTGCCGGACGTTGTGTTCTTTGTGAAGGATTCAGCGGGACGTTACCTGGCGGTGAATCGCGCGCTGGCGGAACGCTGCGGAGCCGATGAACGCCAGGCCCTCATTGGACGTAAGGTGAACGACGTTTTTCCTCCCGCCTTGGCGGCCCGCTATGCCGCCCAGGACGCCGCGGTCCTTCGCAGCGGCCGCCCCATTCTAGACCGACTGGAGTTGCACTGGTATGAGCGGGGACGCGAAGGCTGGTGTCTGACGACCAAGCTGCCCATGCGCAATGCGCAGGGGAGAATTGTCGGTCTCATTGGGATCTCCCGTGATTTGCGGGCGCCGGGCGAGCGGGACCATATCCCCGCCGGATTGGTGGGAGCGTTGGAACATCTTGAGGAGAATTATGCGGAGGCGGTGACTCCGGCAATTCTGGCTGGGAAAGCCGGACTGCCTCCCACCCGGTTTGCCCGATTGATTAAGCGCATTTTTCGGCTGACCCCCAGCCAGCTGATTACGCAAACGCGACTGGCTGCGGCATCGCGGCTCCTGAGAGAAACCAGACAAGCGGTGGCGGACGTGGCGGTTTCGTGTGGGTTCTATGATCACAGTGCATTTACGCGCGCCTTTCGTTCGGCGACGGGGATGACCCCGACTGCGTTTCGGGCGCATCGGGAGTAGGCAGAGGGCTTCACCGAAGCAACGAAGTTAACGAAGGCTCAAGAACGTAGCGCCCGCATCCCTGCGGGCCGGTGACGAAGCCCTTCGACAGGCTCAGGGCAGGCTCCTTCGACAAGCTCAGGATAAACTTCCAAGCTTCGCTTGCTCCCGGTGGGTATCCGGTGGTCGGTCCTCGTCCTCGATTCTTGCGCTTAACAGCTTCAGGGGTTCAATGCGCGTCATTGAGCATTGAGCATTTTTCATCGGCCATTGGGGTAAGCGTCTCGGAATTTCGCGGACCAGGTTCAGGGGTTCACTGTGCGGGCAGTTTGATCGGAGAATTTTTGAACATTCAACCCTCAACGTCAAACGCCGAACATTCAACGAATGGATTTGTTGGACGTTGAAAGTTCAGAGTTGGAGGTTCGACGTTTATGTTTCCTCATTCCGCCTTTCCTCCCGTAGAGTAGGCCTGCTTGCCTCCAACGCTGTACGATTTGATCCCGCGGGAAGGGCGTCCGACAAATGATGTTTTGCTCGGACGTTTCCTCGATTACGTCGAGGGTCGGAAACTGCAACTCTACCCCGCCCAGGAACAGGCCATCCTCGAGTTGTTTGAGGAGAAGAACGTCATTCTCAACACGCCCACCGGCTCCGGAAAATCAATGGTGGCCGCCGCCCTTCACTTCAAGTCCATCGCCCAGGGAAAACGCTCGGTCTATACCTGTCCCATCAAAGCCCTCGTCAACGAGAAATGGCTGGCGCTGTGCCGGGAATTCGGCCCGGACAATGTCGGCCTCAGCACCGGCGATGCCTCCGTCAATCGCGATGCCCCAATTCTCTGTTGCACCGCCGAAATCCTGGCCAATATCGCCCTGCGCGAAGGGCCGTCCGCCCATGTTCACGACGTCGTCATGGACGAGTTCCACTACTACGCCGACCGCGAGCGCGGTGTGGCCTGGCAGGTGCCGTTGCTGACCCTGACCGGAACGCGTTTTCTCCTGATGTCCGCGACGCTGGGCGAGACGGCTTTTTTCGAGGAGGAACTCGCCCGTCTCAACGGACGTGACGCTGTGACGGTGCAATCCTCCAGCCGGCCGGTGCCGTTGGAATTTGCGTATTCGGAGATCCCGCTCGCGCAGACCCTCGAGCGGCTCGTTTCGGATCTCAAGGCCCCGGTTTACGTCGTCCATTTTACCCAGCTGGAAGCCGCCCAAAGCGCCCAGGACTTCACCAGCATCAATGTCTGCACCCGTGAGGAGAAGGCGGCCATCGGCTCGGCCTTGGAAGGGTTTAAATTCAGCAGCCCTTACGGACCGGAGATTAAGAAGTGGCTCCGTCACGGCATTGGCCTTCATCACGCGGGCCTGCTTCCGAAGTACCGCGTGCTCGTCGAACAGCTGGCCCAGCGCGGGTTGCTCAAGGTCATTTGCGGGACGGACACGTTGGGTGTCGGCATCAATGTGCCCATTCGCACGGTCCTATTTACGAGGCTGTGCAAGTTTGATGGACAAAAGACCGGGATTCTCAGCGCGCGCGATTTTCATCAAATCGCCGGACGAGCCGGGCGGAAGGGATTCGATAATGTGGGCTGGGTGGTCGCCCAGGCTCCCGAACATGCCATCGAGAATCTCAAGCTCGAGGAGAAGGCTCGTGACGGGAAGAAGGTGGTTAAACGGCGCCAGCCCGAAAAGAATTTTGTGAACTGGGACAAGAACACCTTCCTTCGTCTCATCGGCGCGCCTCCCGAGCGGTTGGTCTCCAGGTTTCAGGTCACCCACGGCATGCTCCTGAATGTGCTCAGCCGGGAAGGCGACGGCTGTCATGCCATGCAGCAGCTCGTGGCGCGTTCCCACGAATCTCCCCAGGCGAAGAAGGCCCATTCCAGGCGTGGGTGGCAATTGTTCCGCTCGTTGGTTGACCGAAGAATTATCGAGTTCATCGGTCCAGGAGAGGGTCCCGCAGCCGGAGTAAGGAAGGTCCGTGTGAACGTTGAGCTGCAGGACGATTTCTCGATGGACCAGACGTTGTCGCTCTACCTGATTGAAACGATTCCCCTGTTGAATCCGGAGTCACCAGACTACAGCCTGGACCTGCTGACGCTGGTGGAATCCATTTTGGAAGACCCCGACATCATCCTGCGCAAACAATTGGACAAGGTGAAAAGTGAGAAGATGGCGGAGATGAAGATGGCGGGAATGGAATACGATGAGCGGATGGAGGAGCTGGAGAAGCTGGAGTACCCGAAGCCGCTCCGGGAGTTTGTTTATTCGACCTTCAATGCGTTTGCGGACAAACATCCGTGGGTGGGTCAGGAAAACATCCGGCCGAAATCGATCGCGCGCGAGATGTTCGAACAGTTCCGGTCGTTCGCTGATTACATCAAGGACTACGAGCTGCAACGGGCAGAGGGCGTGCTCCTGCGCCACCTCCATGGTGTGTTCAAGGTGCTGTCGCAAACCGTTCCGGATGCGGCCAAGATCGAGGCGGTACGGGACATGGAAGTTTACCTGTCGACCATGATTCGGCAGGTGGATTCGAGCTTGCTGGATGAGTGGGAGAAGATGCGCGACCCAGATTATCAACGGGTCGAGGCGCGCGAAGTGCGGCCTCCGGGAGCGGACGAAGCGGCGGCGGATGTGACGAGGGATACCAAGGCTTTTACTGCGGCGGTGCGGATCCGTATTTTTGGATTCTTGCGCGGGTTGGTTGTTGGGGATTTGGAGGGGGCGTTGGCGGGTGTTTCGCCGGTGGAAGCGGTGGAGGGAACATGGACGGCGGAACGATTGCGGGCGGCGTTGGATGCCTACCAGGTGGATCATCAGAGGATTTGTTTGGATCCGGAAGCGCGAAACGCGCGGCACACGTATGTGAAGGTGGCGGAGGATAAGAGGACTTGGAAGGTGCAGCACGTGCTGGTGGATCCGGAGGGACACAACGATTGGATGATGGAGTTCACGGTGGACTTGCTGGAATCGCGGAGAGTGAGAGAGCCGGTGATGCGATTGGAGAGATTCGGGATCATTGGGTAGATGGCATTGGGTAGGGCTGGCCCGCTGGGCCGGCCCCGCCGACGCAAGGAGGCGGAACCATTTGGATTCACCCTCTTCGTTGCATGCTCCTTAAACGGTGCCCGAAAAGTGTTCCGCCGCTAAACGCGGCGGGGCCGGCCCAGCGGGCCAGCCCCTACCCAACAGTGAACAACCTGTGAAAAAGAGTTAATAACTTCGGCTTTGTTTTCGTCGGCGGTGTGGTAGAAAAAGAGGTAGCGAAGCAATAGCACGGGTCCAAATTCCGGCCGTTGAGACCTTCTGGGCCGGGGCGTCAGGACATGCGCTGAAAAGCGCCGCTCTAAGAGAGCTCAATCCCGCTTAGCGGGAGCGCCAGTCTCCATTGTGCATTGCTTCGCTATTTTCTTTTTTCACCTTCGCATCTTGCGCACCTTATACGTCAGCAGTGGTCGCAAGGTCGCGATAATCGAGATAAGCCCTGCCTCGACGAGTTCGCCAATGACCGCCTCAATGTTCTTGTAGGCCATCGGCGCTTCCTCGTAGAGCAGATCCCTTTCCTCGCAGATCACACGGCCCCCCAGCGGCGTTTGCACGAGTTCATCCCGGTGGAATCGTTCGCGGACACGCAATCGGCTTTCGCTGCGCATCCACTTCCGACCTGCTCCGTGGGCGAGGGACCACGCGTTGCCAGCCTGATCGCCCACGGGCTCCACCAGATAGCTAAACGTTCCCCGGGAGCCAGCGATGACCAGTGGCCCCCGATTGGATGGCGCGGCGCCACGGCGATGGATCCAATCCATCGGCGCGGCGGGATTCGACCCGCGGTGACGCGAGATCGCGTTATGACAGGAATCGAGCACGCGCTGACAGTTCCCGCCCACCGCGCCGACCAGGCGTTCGGCCACCAGGGCGCGACTGGCTCGCGCCCAGTTCACTGCGTGATCGTGCACGAGGAGATACTCGGTAGCCGCGTCGGAATCCGCCGGCACACCATTGGCGCCGTGTTCCTCCA
>Ga0207670_10001815_pt1 | contig 11132 bp, 14 predicted proteins | sample KBSS23HmetaG_FD_184339 | JGI IMG/M metagenome (GOLD analysis project Ga0207670, IMG submission 184339) | Switchgrass rhizosphere microbial communities from Kellogg Biological Station, Michigan, USA - KBS S2-3H metaG (SPAdes) (version 2) | ecosystem: Host-associated > Plants > Roots >... | reverse complement strand
ACTTCCAGCATTATTTTTAATTTCAATTTATACCTATTTGATCCTGCAATTTTTTTATAGTATTTGGTTAAAACATATTCCCGTCATTGATATTTTAGTAATCGCGACAGGATTTGTAATTCGAGTCTATGCGGGTGCTTTTGTCATTGATGCACATCTTTCTGTCTGGTTTCTCCTTTGTGTCATCTCTGTCGCACTCTTTTTGGCTTCAGGTAAACGCCGAGCTGAGCTTGGGGTTGTCGGAGAATCAGGAGAACAAGGAAAGACACGCTCCACACTCTCCCACTATACCCGTCCACTTCTGAATTCATATGTCACCATGTTTGGGAGTGCAGCATGGCTTTCGTGGGCACTCTTTACGTACAATGAGTCTCCCCCTGTTGATGTCCAATTTTGGACGTATCTCGCTGAGATTAGTAAAACAACCACCATTAGTAAACTTCTCATGATCACTATCCCCGTAGTTATTTTTGGCATCATGCGATATGAAAGTTTGATTTTTGAAGATAGAAGTGAAGCGCCAGAAAAGGTCCTCCTTACGGACAAATCTCTCATCATCTCTCTCCTCCTCTGGGCAGGCCTCGTCATCTGGATCCTCTACGGCATTTCCCCCACCACCAGCTTCCCAGATTTACCCACTGTTATTAAGTAATAGTTATCCTCCCAAAGTAGGTGAAACAATTGGCGTTGGAGTAAGAATCGGGCTTGGCTTAGCAGTAACTGCTTTCGTAGGTGTCGGTGTTACACTTCCACTTGGTTTTAACTCAACCTTCTTTGCATATTGACTCGATACCCATCCTTCTTTCCCTTCAAATGTAATCTTAAACCACCCAGTTACTGTATCCCGATCTAAATAGGGATAGGTCTCACCTGATTTGGCAACTCCGAGTTCTTCACTGGTCGTCTTCGCCTCTTTTCGAACTCGGACGGTGCCTCCTGCAGTCGGCAGTATCTGAACGACAGTTCCTGATAGGATTTGCGTTGGAGTTGGAGTCGGAGTTGGTGTTGCGACAAAACCAATAGGATTTTTAGAAAGGGTTACTATGGCTGTCAGTTTATATCCTTCGTGCGTCTTTACCTTTACCGTTCGATCAGCATACCCTTTTGCGTTGATAAGAAGGGTATGGTCGCCGGCAGAAATACTTGACGTTTTATGCGGACCAAATACTTGTGTCCCATTATCTATCGTTATCTCGGCTCCATCAGGAATTGTTACAATAGCAAGCGATGTTTCAGTCTTAGACACCTTTTCAAATGAAATGATTTCTCCACTTCCCGAATCTTCAGTCGCACCGAAGGTATGTCTGACTACTGTTTCAACTCCTGGAAGGAGCGCCACTCGTGTCTCATAAGGGAATAAATTCGTTTGACTAAGATCTTTGGGGACTAGTTTTAATACAACTTCTCCAGGCTCCTGCGTTACTTTATAGGGAGTATTCCCCATCTCTTTTCCATTAACAAAAACAGAAGCTACAGGCACTGCATCAATATAAATTCCTGCGACTTTCGGTTTGAGTGCAAAGAAAGCAACTCCCGAGATAGCCATGACCAAGCAAATGATAAAGATTATAAGAACGAATTTTTTAACCTTTCGCATACCATCCGAGTTTACCAGACAAATTCATATCTTGACAATGTAAAATATTTTTCTTAGCTGCAAGCCAAAGAATCCTTCTTTCTCTTGACAATCTAATAAAATTTTTCTATTATCTTCTTGGCACTCATATAAACAGAGTGACAATTTGATTGGAGGTGAATATTATTTATGACAGATTTAGTACGCAGAGATCCACTTTTTGGAAGATTCATGATGCCTTCGTGGCTTACAGATATCGATGATATGATCCCAAGTACCATGAGACGTGGTCTTCGAATCCACGAAACAGAAACACAAATTGTGGTTGAGGCAGTCGTTGCAGGAGTTCCTGCAAAAGATGTAGAAGTCCACATCGAAGATGGCGTTCTTACTATCAAGGCTGAAAAGACCGAAGAAATTGATAAGAAGAATGAATATCGATCCCAATCTTATCAGTATTACTATACGACGGCACTTTCAGGAGGTGCGTGGGATAAAGCAGACGCAGAAGTTGAAGATGGAGTCATTATGATTACTATTCCAAAGACTGAAGCAGCACGACCTCGACATATTGAGGTTAAGACAAAGGCAAAAGTATCAAAAGAAACTTCTTCAAAGAAGTAACCTTTTGTCTTTACAAAAGTAAAAACCCAATCGGGAAACCGGTTGGGTTTTATTTTGTGAGTAAAGTACAGTACAATACAGTGACCGAATGGCCAAGTGGCGAAGTGGAAACGCTGGGGTCTGCAAAACCTCCATGCGCGGGTTCGATTCCCGCCTTGGCCTCAAAGAAGTCCTCAAAAACTTGACTTTTGACCTATAATACGATAGAATTCTCTCCATATCTCGCATATTGCGAGATTTTTTTATGCCTGGTTTTTCCGGGTCATATGAGAAAAATTACTATCAGCTTGCCCCCGAGATATCGACTTACCGTCTCTTTGACCAAAAGCCGGGAGCTTGAAATTGCGCCAATCATTCCTGATTTTGGAAAAATCATGCGTGCACGAAAAGGCAATAAGCTCTCACGCTTCTTCATTCATATTTTCCAACATAAAAAATCACGGAAAATCCTACCACTCTACTTTGCTGCAATTATTGGGACAAGTGCCTACATGCCTCATGATTTCCCAACCACTGTTTCTGCTGCAGAAATGGCCCCTGTCTCAGGCACAGAGACCTTTATCACAAAGACAATGCAAGGGATACGAAATCCTGTTGATACATTCAAATTGAATCAAGGATATTCCTTTTTCCATCCAGGACTCGATATTGGAGGAGTAATTGGCAATAACATCTATCCAATCATGACCGGAAAAATAGAAACTGTTGAATGGTCAAAAGTGGGTTATGGACTTTCAATCGTGGTTGACCATCAAAATGGGTATAAAACTCGTTATGCTCATTTATCAAAGACATTTGTGACTGAAGGTCAGGAAGTAACCAATAGTGAAATTATTGGTCTCATGGGTTCAACTGGCCATTCGACTGGCCCTCATTTACATTTTGAAGTCTATGAATATGGAAAAACCATTAATCCTTCAACGATTTTGCCTAAGTAAGCTTTTTCCACTTCCCTGTCCCCTTTCCATAAATTACAACATAGAACAGAATACATAGGACATAAGAAAAGGCACAAATCAAATGCTTGTACTCTATGTTGTATGTTCTCTGAACTATGAACTATTTCTAAAGTAGGGTAGGGTCGAGGAGGCTAGGGAAGATATCATCTCCCATTGGGATTTGAAGGTTTATTTTGCAATACTGGGGCAACTTCTTGAGCTATTTCGATTTGTTTCCAACCAGATTTAAGTGCATCAGTATTTATTGCATGAAGTGGATGTTCAGGATCTAACGTCCAACCTGCAAGTGTGCCATTATTTTTTGCTTCAAGAGCCGCAGCTTTTACTCGTTCAATTGCCTCTTCTCTACTTAATTGATCTGTTTTTTCGTGGTCTTGTACCATATTAGTAATCCATTCCTCCCATACCACCTGGCATTTGAGGCATTTCTTTCTTTTCTTCTGGTAAATCAGTGATCAAACCTTCAGTTGTCAAAACCATCATTGCAATTGATGCTGCATTTTGAAGAGCTGAACGCGTTACTTTGACTGGATCAAGAATTCCAAACTTGGTCATTGAACCAAGCTCACCTGTAAGAGCATTGTATCCAAAATCCATATCTTTATTCTTCTCAATTTCTTTGAGGATATATCCATCATCTTCCCCTGCATTTTTGGCTAACCACCTAACTGGTTGCTCCAAAGCAATACGAACAATATCGACACCGAGTTGCTCGTCAGCACTATCGACTTTAACCGTTGCCAATACTTTTCGTGCTCTCAAAAGTGCTACTCCTCCACCTGGTAAAATTCCTTCTTCAACTGCAGCTCTTGTTGCTCCAACTGCATCTTTGACTCGTTCTTTTCGATCATTTAGTTCTACTTCAGTTGCAGCTCCAACATTAATAACGGCGACTCCCCCTGCAAGTTTTGCAAGTCTCTCTTCAAACTTTTCTTTATCAAATTCTGAAGTCGTCTTTTCAATCTGATTCTTCAAAAGATCAATTCTAGTTTTGAGCATCTTCTTGTCCCCTTTTCCACCAATGATTCGTGCTTTATCTTTATCAGCCCATACTTTATCAGCTTGGCCAAGATCTGTTATTTCAAGAGAGTCTAAAGTTCTTCCTGTATCTTCACTTACTACTACCCCGCCGGTAAGAACAGCAATGTCTTCGAGCATTTCTTTCCTGCGATCACCAAATCCAGGAGCTTTAATAACGAGGACGTTTAATACCCCCTTGAGTTTATTGACTACCAATGTGGTCAGTGGTTCTGTTTCTACATCGTCAGCAATAATAACTAAATTTTTAGAAACTTTAACTAACTTTTCAAGGAAAGGAACCAAATCTGCAATTGCAGAAATCTTTTTGTCTGTTAAAAGGATATACGGATTTTCAATTTCTGCTTCCATCTTTTCAGGATTGGTTACCATGTATGCTGACGCGTATCCTCTGTCAAATTCCATTCCTTCTGTATATTCAATATCAATATCAAGTCCCCTTCCCTCTTCTACCGTCACTACTCCATCTCTTCCTACTTTATTCAAAGCCTCTGCAATTTTTGCTCCAATTGAGGCGTCCCCTGCAGAAACTGATGCTACTTTTTCTATCTCATCTTTACTCTTGATTGGTTTTGCTTGTTTTTTCAGTTCTTCAATAACTCTTGCAACTGCCTTCTCCATCCCCTTTTTAATGATCATCGGATTTGCTCCTGCAGTTACATTTTTCATCCCTGCGTGAGTCATTTGCTGCGCGAGAAGCGTTGCTGTTGTTGTTCCATCCCCTGCCTTGTCATTTGTTTTTGAAGAAACTTCTTTTACTAATTGTGCACCCATATTTTCAAATGGATCAGAAAGTTCAATTTCTTTTGCAACGGAAACACCATCATGGATGATTGAAGGAGCACCATATCTTTTATCAATCGCAATATTTCTGCCCTTTGGTCCAAGAGTTGTAACAACTGCACGTGCAACAATATCAATACCTTTGAGTAAAGATTGTCGTGCTTCATCACCGAATTTTAATTGCTTACTCATATATTTAGATCATTAGTAATTAGATGAATAGATCATTAGTTTTTCTTTTCCTAAAGATCTAATGATCTAACAACTAATTACTTACGCTGTGATAACAGCGAGTATATCTTCAAACTTCACAAACAAATATTCTACTCCATCAATTTTCACTTCATTTCCTCCCCATTTTTTATAAATAACTAAGTTTCCTACTTTTGCTGGGGATGGCTTTTTGGCTCCACCATCAGTTATTTCATCAGATCCAGTTGCCAATACTACTCCTTGTTGTGGCTTTTCACCACTCGCATTATCTGGTAAATAAATACCACCTTGTGTTTTACTTTCTTTTTCTTGTGGTTCGATTAAGAGATATCCTGCTGCTGGAGTTATATTCATTTTTTTTGTTTTTGGAGAACTGGTTTTTGCCATATTTCGTATAATAGCAGTGAATCGGAGTAATTGATACTCACAAATTCTTTGGTATTTTAGAAATTGGAAAAAAGTTTGTCAAGAAGAATTTTGGAAGTTATCATTTTAGATGAAATCGCAAAGGCGTTAGCCTTTATGTTGTGTCTTAAATTGTCCTGGATTAAACTTCGCTCCTCCACCACGCATATTTCCACCGAATTTATTTCCCATTTTAAAAAAGTTTTGTGGTTTAAAAATGGGACTCGGTGGAGTTACTGGTTCTGATTTTACTGGATCTGCCTTTTTCATACAGATATATCATATCAAATTCTTATTCTTTTGCCAAACTATGAAGAAACCATGAAACCAAGGAGAGAAGAAGTGATGCAACAAGTGCAGTCATAAAAGAATCAATGGTAAATCCAGGAACCACCGCACTCACCATCCAGAGAAGAAGGACATTGATTAAAAGTGCTCCGATACCAAACGTAACAATCGTTATAGGAAGAGCAATGATTTGAAGGATTGGTTTGATGAATGTATTGACTACTCCCAAAACAACAGCAGCAACCAAAAGTGCTTGCCATGTTGCAAAACTCATTCCAGGAACTAAATAATCAACAATCCACAAAGCAAATGCATTAATAAGAAGTCGAGCAAGAAGATTCATAGTTCATATTGGAGCTTTTGGAAAGGTTTGTCAATACGTTTAATTTAAATCCATTGTGGGGGCAATGAATTATCGTTTAACCTTGAGATTCTTGTTCTTTCGCTCTTAATTCTTCAGCTTCTTTTAACTTTCGTGCATCATCTGCATGAACTGAAGATATATATGCTCTTGCAATCTTGTCCGTAGCTGCACGCTCCTTCATATAATTATACTTTCCTGCAGCATCGTTAGGTTCGTATCCTCTTCTTTGGTCATTATCTAGTGCCATAAACTATCACCTCCTTAAAAAGTTCTTTCTAAATTCAATAGTACGAATTATAGGTACTTGTAACAATAGAATCTTTAGTTCTATAATTCTGAGGTGTGTTTCTTGAAGAACTCAACATCTTTCTCCACCACTTCATCCCAACTTGGCCTCAGGTTATGATCAGCTCCGAGATAAGTAAAATAGGTCACGTCTTTATCAGCTTTCTTTAAATTCCCCACTAACTCATTTGTCCATGAGATGGGGACAGCATCATCGGCAGTTCCTTGATGAATCTGAATCGGTGCATTGATAGCATCTACATAATTCGTGTAACTATAGTTATCTACATCATATACATCTTCAAATTTTGCTAATTCATTTCGAATAAACTTCCCCCCATCATTACTTTCATCAGTAAAATACAAAACCACATAGGGAAACGGCTTTGAAGCTGGTGCCCAGAGCGTTGTGGGATACTTGGCACCGGTTATTGCAAGTGTTGTAAGAGCAATTTGACCACCATTCGAATGAGCCCAGATTGAGAGAGAAGAATAGTTAATTAAGTGATTGGTTAATTCAGAAAAACCATCTATATCTGAACTTACTTGTGGAGATTTGGTATCTAATTTGAACTGTTCAATTGTTTTTAGGAGAGAAACTGCAGTTGTATACGTTTGAAAACGAGATTCAAAAATAGTATCAGCTTCTGTGTCACTTCCCGCATACCCCAAAAAGTCAGGTGCGATTGTCATAAACCCGTGTTCAGCAAAGTACTTGGCAGCAGGTCGTGTTCCTGTTCCAGTCGAATACATGGTTTGATCAACATATCCACGAAACATAAGAACCAAAGGAAAGGGTCCATCGCCTTTTGGGATATTAATCTGCCCTGTTGTTTTTGCTTTTTTACTTCCTTCAACTTCTGGATTAAATGTAAATGTAAAAAGATATGAGGTGTACTCTTTCTCATCAGCAATCTTTTTTTCAATAATAAATATTCCATCTTGCCAATTGGCTTTTTGCAAATTTTCTATAGAATACTTTTCCAATGGTTTAGTGACCGCTTGTTTTGTTTCTGTTACAACTTCTTGAGGAGTGGTCTTATGAAGGTAGCCATAGGAAAACCAACCAAGGGAAAACATTACTATTGAAGTAAACACAGAGATGAGAAAAACTCGCATACTTCATGATTATACCAGTCGAGAAAACAAAATATCACCTATAGTTATAATAAAATGATATACTATGCGGTTATGTCAGAAAGAGAAACACCATTCGAAGAAGTTCTTGCAAGACTCGACCATTCCCAAGTTTGTGTCAACTTGACAGCATATTATGATCAACATTTATTGGAAGATTTGGGGGGAGATATTTGGCTCGAAATAGCTCATGCATATTATGAATCCTATGCTCGTTTTGCTTCCCAAGTGCTCGGACTAGAACGTAGCATTCATGAGACGGAAATACCAGGAGCAACATTAGTTCTTACAAGTGACAATGAAGTTTTCCGGAGTCTTTATTTTGATCCCAGTCAATTTGAATCGTTACCTCCTTGGGTTATGGACTACGTCAATTTAGATAGTGGACTTTATGTGCGACGTATTTCGGAAAAGAGTAATGACCCAGTAGACGTTGATGGCTCTTGCCATGAGTTTAACCATTTGACAATGCCTGGCGTTTTAGGCATTCAAACGAAAACATTTGGAAATATTTGGAATCGGGGGCTTCGAGAAGGATTTGCAGTCGGACTAAATCAGAGACAACAAGATCTTGACGCGTGGCTTCAGAAAAATTGGCGATCTGCCACACGTCCACCATCACTTCAAACTATTGAAGACAAAGGGATCTTTGCGCATGATCAAAGACAACCTCATGAGAATGTTGCATATCAGTATTGTGTAAAAGTTACAGAGGTAGTTGGAAAAGAAATTCAACAAAGGACGCTACGACCAGTAACTCCACTTGCTGCAATTTGTGGAACAACTGTTACGGCATTTAAAAACGGTAGAACGTTTGAAGATGAAGCCAAAAATATTGGAATAAATATTCCGGAAATTGAACATCAAATAAAAGCACAACTCTCCCTCAATTAGACAAACTGCTTTATTCATTCTAAAGAGATATCGGAGTAAACGGAGTTTGCCGCACGCTTCGCATATGGTAAAATGCGGCATGTCCAATACAATAAAATGCAAAAACTGTGGCGAAGAAATTGAAATTTCCGAAGCTTTTCGCCATCAAATGGAAGAGCAAATTGTTGCTTCTCTGAAATCCTCACATGCAAAAGAATTGGAAGATGCTTCGAAGGTTGCTGAAGAAAAAGCATTGAAAAAGATTACGGAAGAAATGGAATTAAAAATGAGAAACGGCGAAAACGAGAAAGAAGAATTAAAAGCTCAAAAACAAAAACTTCAAGAAGAACTTCTCAAACAAGAAAAAGAAAAACGAGAATTAAGAGAACGAACGGAAAGTCTAGAACTGGAAAACCAAAAGAAGTTAAATGAAGAGATTGAAAAAATTAAAGAAGAAACAGCTAAATCACAATCTGAAAAACACCGAATTGAAATGATGGAATATGAAAAGAAAATTGGCGATTATAAAAAAATGTTAGACGATGCCAACTATAAACTTTCTCAAAAGTCACAGCAACTGCAAGGTGAAGTGATGGAGTTGGATTTAGAGAAAGAACTCCGAAGTGCTTTTATTTATGATGAAATTTCAGAAGTGGGAAAAGGCGTGCAAGGCGCTGACATTGTTCAAAAAGTGAAAGGTCAATCAGGCCGGCTCGCAGGAATAATTTTATGGGAAAGTAAACGTGCAAAATGGTCTCCTTCATGGCTTCCAAAACTTCGAGAAGATGGACGAAAATCTGATGCAAGTGTCTGCATTTTGGTGTGTGACAATTTGCCTAAAGAAATTACTAACTTTGCTCTCATGGAAGGTATCTTAGTAACCTCAATGGAGTGTGTACTCCCTCTCGCCTCTCTCATTCGACGATCAGTTTTACAAACCGCAGTTGCAAAAGACACTGCGGCAAACAAAGACGAAAAACTTGAAATGCTGTATGAATACTTGCAAAGTGAAGCATTCAGACATCGCTTTGAAAGTTTTGCAGAAGGGATAAAAGAAATGCAGGATGACTTGGATTATGAACGACGAGCAATGGAACGCATTTGGAAAAAAAGAGAAACGCAAATAAAAAGAATGAGTATCAATTCCTCACGAATGTATGGAGAACTGCAAGGAGTTATGGGGAATGCTTTGCCTGAAATTAAAACATTTGCTCTACCTTCGGATGTCTCTGGAGATGATTAACGTTCGATTCTTCTTTTTGGATCATCTTGATCTGGTGCAGCAGATCGTTCTAATGCTCCCTCAGCTATAGCCAATGCATCAATCAATATCTTGCCAGCCTTTATGCTAACAGCATTTCCTTCTAAATGTCGTTGAGCCTTCTGCTCTAATAAAGCTCTTTGTCGTGGGTTTAGGTCTGCGATTTGTTCAGCTAAGGACATTGAGAAACTTCGGAGGTATTTCTATTGTTTCACTAATCGCGAATCTATGCAATAGAATCTTCTTTTCCATTTCATACATATTTAACACAATGTCTCATTGCTTGTGTCTGATATGATAGCACATATGGCAATTAATCGATCTGGGACTGTCTTTGTGCAAACAGGGAAAACTGTGCGTGAGGAGCTCGATGGGAAGACAGAAATTCTTCCAGCTGAGGATCCAGAAGCAAAAAAGGCAAAAGAACAATTACAAGAGGTTGTGGAAGCAAATAAGAAACTGAAAAATCTAGCAGCACAATCACGAATTATTTGTCAAGTACGTTCGGCTTTCCCCTTTCAACTGTTCCCTGACGAACTTATTGTCGAAGCAGATAAACTTACAGTAATTCATCGAACATTTGCTTGGAAAAACATTTTTCCACTTCCCATCGACACCTTAAACAATGTGAATGTAACACGCGCGCTCATCTTTGCGACACTTTCTTTCGAAATCCACGGATATGAGAAAAACCCTGATAACATACAATATCTTTGGCCATCAGATGCAGCCAAAGCAAAACGATGTATCATGGGACTTATTGGGGCACACAAAGCTGGAATTGATCTTTCAAAAATTCCTTTTGAAGACTTAATAAAATATTTAGAAGAAATAGGACACACTGCAGGAGAAATAGAGACACTTCCTATGACCTAGTCTCATCTGACATAATTTCGTTGTCTACATAAGATCGTTTTAAACCCATTCTTTCAAGAACTTCTCCCATCCCCATCGGTAACCCACTTATGTGTTCTTGGAAAGCCTGTCGTAAAAAATATAAGTTCAATTCTCTTATTGCTTCATCTAACTGTTCTTCAGAAGGATTATACATGCGTTGCATGTCTGGATGACAACCTATTTCACTACACATATTATAAAAATCTCCCAATACTTTGGATAATCGTAAATATACTAAATCCGCCGTAAGCCTTATTATTCATAATTTTCCAAAGAAAGTCTTGCGGCTTATAGTAGATATTGTATCAGAGTGAAAATGGAAAATGCGCCGTAGAAAACAAATGCCAGAAATACAGCAATGATTCTTCCGAAACTTGGTCGAGAATGTTTTTCCAACGAAGTCATATTCATCCATAAAATAAGACCGGT
>Ga0207670_10001814_pt1 | contig 11144 bp, 8 predicted proteins | sample KBSS23HmetaG_FD_184339 | JGI IMG/M metagenome (GOLD analysis project Ga0207670, IMG submission 184339) | Switchgrass rhizosphere microbial communities from Kellogg Biological Station, Michigan, USA - KBS S2-3H metaG (SPAdes) (version 2) | ecosystem: Host-associated > Plants > Roots > Rhizosphere... | reverse complement strand
CTCTCGAGCACTATCGCGAGGTGATCTTGGAGCTGCGCGCGCGCCGGCTCGAGCCCGTGGTGACGATCCACCACTACACCTTCCCGCGCTGGCTGGCGGCGAAGGGCGGTTGGGACGTCGCAGACATCGAGCGCTTCTACGTGCGCTACGTGGAGCGCGTGGTCGACGCGTACGGCGACCTGGTGCGTTGGTGGATCACGCTCAACGAGCCCGTGGTGCAGATCTTCAAAGGCTGGCTCATCGGCCAGTGGCCGCCCGGTCGCGTGAACGACTACCCGCGCGCGCTCCAGGCCGTGCGCCGCATGCTGCGCTCGCACGTGTTGGCCTATCGCGCGATCCATCAGCGCCGGTCGGACGCCATGGTGAGCGTGGCGCACCATTGCCTCGCCCTCACGCCCAATCATCCGCACAACCCCTTCGACTGGATTTCCACCCGCACGCGCGGATTCCTGTTCAACCACCTGTTCCTCGACGCGCTGCAGTCCGGGCGCCTGGCGATCCCGGGAGAGTTCTTCGAGCGGCTGCCCTTCGGTCGCACGCTCGACTTCATCGGCATCAACTACTACACGCGCGACTTCGTGCGGAACACCGGGATGGACTGGCGCGGGCTCGTGGGGGGCTCGGCGACGTTGGAGATCGAGCGACGTATCGGCAAGCGCAACGATCTCGGCTGGGAGGTCTATCCCGAGGGGCTCGGACATTTCCTGCGCAGCTTCCACCACTACCGATTGCCGATGCTGATCACGGAGAACGGCATCCCCGCGGTCGACGAGGACGATCGCTGGGGATTCATCTACCTGCACCTGTGGCAGGTGATGCGCGCCATGTCGAGGGGCGTCCCGGTGGTCGGCTACCTCTACTGGTCGCTGCTCGACAACTACGAGTGGACCGACGGCTACACTGCGCGTTTCGGCCTGATCGGCGTGAATTTCAAGACCCAGCACCGCATCGTGCGGCCGAGCGCGCGCTGGCTGGCGGACGTCATCCGGAGACGCTCGCTGTGATGCGGTTCATTGCGGCTCGTAGCGCGAGGAGAATGCCGTGAACGAGATCAGAGAATTCCTGCGACACGCCACCGCCACCATCGCCTACCGCGGCTCCAAGACACTGCGCGGCGCGCCACCCGAGTTCGCCCACTTCAAAGCCGGACCGACGACCAGAACTCCGCTCGAACTGCTGGCGCACATCGGCGACCTGCTCGAAGTGTCGGCGGCGCGCCTGCGTGGACCCGCGCAATGGAACCCCCAACCGCCCGACACGTGGGAGAATCAGGTGGCGCGTTTTCATCGCGCGCTGGCTTCGATCGACGAGGCGCTGGCATCGGACGCGCCGATCGACGTGGACTTCAACCGCTGGTATCAGGGACCGTTCGCGGACTCGCTCACTCACGTCGGCCAGCTCGCCATGCTGCGCCGGCTCTCCGGAAATCCGATGAAGGGCGAAGCCTACTTCTACGCCCCGATCGAGGCCGGGCGCGTTGGCCATGCGCAGGAAGCGACGGATCCCAAGTTCGAGTTCGACTGAGTCGATCCAACTTCCGGAATCCGAGTTCAAGAACGGGCGTCCGGGGGCCGATGACTCCTTGGGTTCTTCCAAGGGTCCTCCTCAAATGCCCGACCATCTCTCACCTGGCCGCACCTCAGATTCGACCGACTCCGCGACCACCGCAGCGGTTCGCGAGGTCTCCGGCTGGGTCAACCAGCTGGTGCGCACGCTCAAGACGTGCCGCCTCTACGATCGCAACAATCCGACCGTGGTGCGATTCCGTGAGGATCTGCATCGCGATCTGGCTCGGCTGCTCGAGCGATCGGGGGCGCTGAAGCTCGACATCACCTCGCGAGCGCTGCACCACGAGGGCGCCGCCGTCTACACCTCGCGCACACGCGACGAGAATCTGCCGGCGACGCTCTACCGCGACGGCATCCGCGCCCTCACTTTCCAGACCGGATTCGAAGCGCAGGAGCTGGATGCCTTTCTCGATCAGATCATTCGCGTGACCGCACCCGGCATGGATGCCGACGATCTCGTCACGCTGCTCTGGGAGCAGAACCTTCCCTCGCTCGTCATCGATTCGGTGCCGTTCGAAGGTGAGATCGATGGCGCGGGCGAGGACGAGGATGCGCAAACTCCGGCGCCGTGGCCCGAGCAAGGGGCCGCACCCGGCGCCGGATCCGCTCCGGCGACGTCGAGTGGCGTGCCGCTGCGGTCGGACGACTGGCAGATCGCCGAGAGTCCAATCAAAGCGGAGGGCATGCTCGATTGGCTCGAGGCCGCCGCCGGCGAAGAAACCCAGCGCTTCATGGCCGAATACCAGTCCGAGGTCCATCACTCGCTCGTCGCCGCCGTGATCGACGTCACGACCGACGCGCTGGAGTCGGCCCTGACCGAGGATCGCGCCGAGCTCGCGACCTTTCTGCCGCGGGTCATCCGAGAGGCCATCTCGCTCGGCGAATGGACGTCCGCGCGGCGTGGACTGGCTCTGCTTCGCACCTCCGATCCTCAGTGGACGCCGGCGACCTTCTTCTCCGACTCGAGCGGCACGGATCTCCTGACCCGGAAGTCCGTGGCCTCACTCGATCATCAGGGGGACGCCGAGATCCAGGAATTCCTGGCGCTCGCCGAGGACCTGGGAGCGGATTCGGTCGACTGGCTGATGCACGTGCTCTCGGAGAGCCAGCAGAAGCGGGCGCGCCGTCCGCTCGCGCGCACGATTGGAACGCTGATGAAGAGCCAGCCCGAGCGCGTGCTGCCCTGGATGTCCGACACGCGATGGTACGTGGTGCGCAACGCGGTCCACATCCTGGGATGGATCGGCGGCGACGGCGTGGCGGGCTACCTGCGCGCCATCACGAGTCATCCCGAGATGAGGGTGCGGCGTGAAGCGGTGGCCGCCTTGAGCCAGTGCTCGCCGGCCGTCGCGCGGCCCATCCTGCTCTCGATGCTGGAGGGATCCGAGCCGCGCGTCTTCATGCTGATCCTGCAGCAGCTCTCGGTGGTGCCGGACGGCGAGGTGCGCGAGCGGCTGATGGCGCTCCTGCGTCACGCGCAATTCCACCAGCGCTCCGAAGAGGAGCAGCGCGGGGTCTACATGGCGCTGGCGGCCCAGGGAGAGACAGCGTTGCGCGAGCTGGATGAAGAGCTGAACAAGGGAGGCTTGTTCGCGCAGGGTCTCGACTTCCACCGCCAGTCGCTGGCGCTCTGCATCGCACGCATCGGAACCCCCGCGGCGCGGGCGGTGCTGCAGCGCGGGCTGCGCTCGAATCAGGCCGGGGTTCGGAAGGCCTGTGAGATGGCGGCGAAGTCTTCCGAGGCGACCGATGTCTGATTGGCCGCTCGAGGACGATGAGCGCTCGCTCGAGACCGTGCTCGGACCTCAGCTCGTGGTCCGCCTGCACGGACTGCTGCGCGCCATGCGCATCTATGAGCTGACGAATCAGGCGATCCGCGACCAGCTCGCCGATCTGCTCTCCCTCATCCAGCGGGTGATGGAGGGTGAGGTGCTCGTGGTGGCGATGGGCTCCTGCTTCTACGTCAATGGCGTGCGCATTCGTGCGCATCCGTCACAGATGGCGCTGTTCGAGAACCTTTCCGCGGAGCTCGATCAGCGCCGGCTGAGCGGCGTGCGGCTGCTCGACGGCATCGGCGCCGAGGAGCTGGGCGCGTTCCTCAAGCTGGTGGCGAAGCACGAAGGCGCGAAGGCGGCCGAGAAGATCGCCGAGGCCGCGTTGGCGGCCGGCATCCAGAACGCCTGCCCGATCACGGTCGAGGAGCTGCAATCGCTCGGCCTGCAGAACGCGGTCGCCCAGGAGCCGCTCGACCGCGCCGACGAGCGCGGCCGCGCGCGGCAGACGTTCCAGAACGCCGTCCATGGAGCGCGTCGCGCGCTGCTCGCCACCGCGCGAACCGGGAAGCCGGCGCTGCGGAGAGTCAAGCGTCTGATCCAGCCGGTGGTGGACACGATGATGCGCAACGAGTACTCGATCGTCGGGCTCACGGCGCTCAAGGACCATGACGAATACACCTACGTTCACTGCGTCAACGTCAGCATCCTCTCGGTGGCCATGGCGCACGCGCTCGGGTTTCCTCGCATGGCGCTAGCGAATCTCGGGGTCGCCGCGCTGCTCCACGATCTCGGCAAGCTCGAGATTCCCGCCGACGTGCTGTGCAAGCCCTCGCGACTCGACGAGCGCGAGTGGGAACTGATCCGCCGCCATCCGCTGCGCGGCTTGATCATGGTGAGCCGGATGCCCGGACTGCCTTCCACCACGCTCGACATGATGCGCGTCTGCCTCCAGCATCACCGCATGATGGATGGGAGTGGGTACCCCAAATCCGCTCGCGACGAGCGGCCCTCCGTGCTCAGCCGCATCGTGGCGCTCGCCGATTGCTTCGACGCGATGACGGCGCATCGCGAATACCGCAGCCGCCCCTACACCGGCTACGAGGCGTTGCAGATCGTGCTGGGATCGGAGCACGAGCGGTTCGATCCGGCGGTGCGGTGGGCGCTAATGAAGTCTGTCGGCCTCTACCCCGCCGGCAGTTTGCTCCAGACCAGCTCGGGATACCTGGTGATCAGCCTGGGCATCAATCCCGACGACCTGCGGCGTCCGCACTGCCGCGTGCTTGCCCGCCGCGACGGAACCATTCCTCCCGATTCGCATCCCGAGCTGTGGGAGCCGATGCCCGCGGACGAGAACGTGGTCCGTGTCGTTCCTCCCGACGAGTTCGACGGCGAGGTCGAGCAGCTGCTGGCGGCCTGATCCCGAGCATTCCGGAACCGTTTGCAGGAATGCCTTGAGTGGAACTCGGTCGCGCCACTACGCTCATGGGCCAATCTTCTGACGACCTTCGCCGCCCTCTCCCCCGTCGAGGTGGATATGCATCGTGGCCCAGCAGCGTGCTCAACCACTCTCGCGGCGCTGGCCGCGATGCTCTTCATCTGCAGCAGTCCGGCCCTGGCGGCCGACGTCGATGGAATCCCGCTTTCCACCGCCGCCGGGAATCAGGTCCTTCCGGTCACGGTCTCGGATGGCAGCGGCGGCGTCATCGTGGCATGGCACGACGGATCGAACGGGCTCTGCTATGCGCAGCGGGTGAGCGTGGCCGGGGTAATCCTGTGGGCGCCGGGCGGAGTGGCGCTCTCTTCAACGGCCGACATCAGCCAGGAAGTCGTGATGGTCGCCGACGGCTCGGGCGGCGCGTTCCTCGCCTTCGACGGATCCAGCACACCGCCACGCGCGCAGCGCGTGAACGCATCGGGAGCTCCCCAGTGGGGCGCGGACGGCGTCCAGCTCACGACCAATCTCTCGTCGACTCGCGAGCTGGCGATCGCGCTCGATGTCGGCGGCACGGGTGGAGCGTTCGTGGCCTGGCGGCTGGACAACGGCTTGGGGGGCACCGCCGACGTCTACGGCCAGAAACTGAATTCGAGCGGAGCGCTCCAGTGGGGATCGGATGGAATCGCGGTGGCCGCGAGCTCGATGAACGGCGAGGGGAATCCCGCCATCGTCTCCAACGGGGCGGGAGGCGCCATCTTCGCCTGGATCGGTCCGGGAGTGCGCGCGCGCGGGTTCAACGGTGCCGGCACGGAACTCTGGTCGAACGCGAACCTGTCGAGCGCGGGGAACAACATGGCGCCGAGCATGGCCTCGGATGGAGCAGGCGGAGCGATCATCGCATGGGCCGGCGGGGGTGCGTTCATCCACCGCGTCAGCTCCACCGGCGTCCGGTTGTGGAATCCGGGGCTCGGGGGCGTCACCCTTTCGGCATTTGGAAGGGCGCCCACGGTGATCGCTGATGGCGCGGGTGGCGCCATCGTGGCCTGGGAGGACAATCGGAGTGGAAACTACAACCTCTACGCCCAGAAGCTGAGCAACACGGGGGTGACGCAGTGGATGACGGACGGCACGCCGTTCTGCTTCGCGAGCGACGATCAGAGGGCTCCGAAGATGATTTCCGACGGCGTGGGAGGGGGAATCATCACCTGGTACGACGCGCGCAGTGCCTTCTTCCTCAGGGACATCTACGCCCAGCGGATCAACAGCACCGGGGCGTCCATGTGGACCACGGACGGCGAGTACGTTTCCAGGGCCGCTAACCATCAGGATTTCCCGACGATCGCGACGGATGGCGCGGGAGGTGCCTGGATCGCCTGGCAGGACTTGCGAAGTGGCACGAACGAGGACATCTACGCCTCGCGCCTCTATCCCAGCGGAGCGGTGGTGGACGTGCCGAACGAACCGCTGTCCAAGATGCAGGGCCGCGTGTGGCCCCACCCGTTCGTCGACCGCGTGCATCTGGACTTCGCGCTGCCGGCGAGCGCGAGCGTGCGCATGGCGGTCTATGGAGTCGACGGTCGCGCGGTGGCGGATCTCGGAAGCGCCACGCTGCCGGCGGGGCGTCACACGGTCACGTGGGACGGCCTGGCCCGAGATGGGCGCCCGGCGGGTGCGGGACTCTATTTCCTGCGCGTGCACGGACCGGGGATCGCGCTGACCCGATCGGTGGTGCGGCTCAGGTAGGTCGAGTCATTTGAGGACGACGACACGGCGCCTCGCCCGCTCGCCGTGCTCGGCCGCCACTTCGAGCACGTAGACGCCGGGGGCCATCCGCGTTCCGTTCTCACCTCGCAGGTCCCACCGGAACGAGTGACTGCCCGGCGGCCGTGTGCCGAGAGAACGGCGCATGACCCGCCGGCCCGCGAGATCGTATGCGCGAAGCTCCCATGACGAGACGCGCGGGCTCGTGAAGGAGCACTCCACGCCGCCCGTCGCCGGATTGGGATGGGGGATCCCCATCGAGAGCGTCGCGGGCAGCGAACGTGGCGTCACACCGACCAGCGAGTTCCAACTCAGAGCCCCGGAGTCGCCGACGGGAATGATGTCCTCGAAGGCGGTCTCGCGCGATCCCGTCATGATGACCATGCGATCCCGTCGCTCGTCGTAGATCGCGAAGCCTCGACTACGTCCGCGCGCGGGGGCGCCGGTCGGAGCCAGGCTCGTCCATGCCGGCGCTCCGTTCAGCGAGAGCGCCCACACTTCGCTCGTATAGATGGTGCTGCCGGTGTACCCCGAAAAGACGACCATTCGCTGGCGCACGGGATCGTAGATCGCCTGAGTGAACTGTCGACCCGAAGGCGCGGTGCCCGACGGAATCAGCTGCGACCAGCTCGGCGACCCGGTCAGGGTCAGGGCCCAGACCTGGTTCCCTCCGCCGTTGCCGGCGAAGAGAATCATGCGATCACGTGGCTCGTCGTACACCAGCGCGTATCTGTCGCGCGCGGACGGAGGAATTCCCACCACGGCGAGATCCGACCAGCTCGGCGGCCCCGTCAGGGACAACGCCCACACGTGTACGCCCGTGGCGTCGTTTCCGAATGCCAGCATTTGGTCGCGGACCGGATCGTAGATCACGGATCCCTGACCAGGGGGCGGCGTTCCCGAGCTCGCCATTGGACTCCAGATCGGAGGAGCGGACAACGAAAGCTCCCAGAGTGAGGCTCCGCCCTTCCAGACGATGAGTCGCTCGCGCAGGGGATCGTACATGGATGGCGCGGGACCATCCGGCGGCGGGGAACCGGCCGCGCTGATGAACGCCCATGCCTGCGATCCGAGGTCGTATTCCAGCACGTCGTGGACCAGGGCGGCGCAGTTTGCCCTACCCGATGGATCCAGCATGCATCCCCGATAGACAAGGATGCGGTCGTTGGCGAAGTCGTACGACGCCGAAGCCAACTCCGTTGTCCCGACCGAAACGCCGGCCGGCGCCATGAGATTCCAGGCTGGAGATCCGGCCAGCGCTTGCTCCCAAACGTCGTCGTAGGGCGCCGCGCCAGCGAATCCAGACCTGGCACCGCCGTGGACGATCATTCGATCGCCGATCGGATCGTAGATCGCGACGTGCCACCAGCGGGCTGGCGGGCTCGGGCCGGAGGGCGTGAGCTGAGCCCACGTCGGAGTTCCCGCGAGAGACAGCTCCCATTCATCTGCCAGGAAGACATAACCGCCGAACATGACGAGACGATCGCGTGGCGGATCGTAGATCACGGTTTGCCTGGAGCGGGCGCTTGGCGGCGTTCCCGACGTGGCGATCAATCCCCAGCTCGGAGTCCCCGAGAGCGTGAGCTCCCACACCTCGTTCGTCGACTGCGCGGCCGTCTCGCCACCCACGATCAGCATTCGATCGCGCACCGGATCGTAGATCGCGGCGTGATAGGTGCGCGGCGCCGGTGGTGAGCCCGTCACCAACAACTGGCTCCATGCGGGGCTGCCCGAAAGGGACAGCTGGTAGACCTGGTTCGTGCCGGCCGCCGTGCTGCCTCCGAACATCAGCACGCGATCGCGGATCGGGTCGTAAATGGCCGTCCCCATTTGCGGTGGCGGCGTTCCGCTGGTCGTGAGCGGATTCCATGCAACCGTTCCCGACAGCGTCAGCTCCCAGGACGCGACGCCCGAGAACGAGAACATGATCAGGCGGTCGCGAAGCGGATCGTAGATCAGCTGACAGTATCCGGAAGGAGGCGTGGCACCACCGGGCCGGATCAGGGACCAGACCGGAGTCTCGGTCAGGTTCAAGGCCCAGAGTTGGTTGCGACCCGTGGGATCGGAACCGCCGAACACCAGCATGCGGCGGCGAACCGGATCGTAGGCGGCGCCGTGAGTGGAGCGCGGGAAGGGGGCGAGGCCGAGCCAGGTGCCATCGTCGACCTGAGTCGCGCTCGGTGTGGCGAAGGCAGTTTGTGGAGCGATCAGGAGTGCGGCGACGGTGCAGACGCGTCGCCACGAGAGACCCAGAGTCATGACGGCCATCCTTCCTGGTCTCGCGGCCGGTCCTCGCGACCCGGGGGAATGGTACGCCGACGTCGGCGGCAACCAAGAGACAATTCGGGCGAGTCAATCGGAGGCGATGAGCGTTTGCCGGGTTACCATGCTTCCGTACGGAGGGTTACGCCAATGAGAAAGCTGCTCGTTCACGAGTTCGTTTCACTCGATGGAGTCATGCAGGCGCCAGGTGGCAAGGACGAGGACCGCGACGGGGGCTTCGAGCGCGGCGGCTGGACGATCCCCTACTGGCACGACGACATCGGCAAGACCTTCGGCACGCTGATGCAGGGCGTCGACGCCTTACTGCTCGGCCGGCGCACGTACGTCACGCATGCCGAAGCCTTCGAACCGATGCCGCCCGGCGACCCCTTCGGCGACATGATGAACGCGCCGAAGAAGTACGTGGTGTCGCGAACGTTGAAAGAGCCGATCTGGCGCGACACCACGATCATCCGCGACAACGTGATCGAGGCGGTGCGCAAGCTCAAGTCGGAGCCAGGCAAGACGATGGTGACCGACGGGAGCAGCCAGCTGGTCCATGCTCTGATCGCGCACGACCAGGTCGACGAGCTCTTCCTGCACGTCTATCCGCTCGTGCTCGGACGCGGGAAGCGCGTCATGCCGGAAGGCGTCTACTCGAAGTTCCGGCTGAAGGAGGCCAGGCCCTATCCGTCCGGCGTCGTGGGCCTCCACTACGAGCGGGCATCGGATTCCTGAGAGGCCTACTTCTTGAACCAGTTTTGATACTGGGCCCAGTCGGCGTCGATGATCTTCTTCTGCTCGTCCTCGGTCAGTCGGTCCATGCGCCCCCACTTCTTCGTGTACAACGGATACTCCGCCGGGCTCAGGACGTCGCGGTAATCGCACTTCGCCTGCTCGATCCAGTATCTCAGCTGCTCGAGGTCGCGATTCGCGAGCTTCAGGACCGCCATTCGGACGCGGTCCGCTTCCCGGTGAAAGTTCTCCCCTCCGTATTCGCTCAGCGTCGCGAGCACGGAGCTCACATGCTCCGGTGGAAAGTCGCGGCGCACGACCCGCTCGACGTCGGCCGCGCTCACATCGGGGTGCGGCTGTGACAGGCGCATGGCGAGGGCCCCACGAGTTGCGTCGACCGTACTGACGTGCTCAGGCCGGTAGCTCGGTGATCTCCCCGGTCTCGAGGTCCATTCGGTATCGCCAGCTCTCCGCGACCTCGATGGTCGGATAGCGCGTGCCGTTGAAGGTCACCTTCACCTGCGCATCGTAGTGCGCCTCTTTCGTGCCTTCCGGCGTCTGCTCGAAGGCGTCAGCCGCGACCTGCCAGCGCAGCACACCGCTCAGGGGATACGGGTTCTGCGAGGCATCCTTGAGCTGGCGCACCTCCTCGAGGGAACCCGCGGCGAGCAAGTCGTAGCGACGGGAGGCTGATCCGTCGAGCGCGGCGAACGTTGCGTTCGCGGTGTCGTTCGTCGCCCCATCCACGTGAAGCTCGGCCTCGGAGGGAAGCAAGCCGCGCACGTCGAGAAAGCGACGCACGCCGATCGAGGCTTGGTGCTCGGCGGTGGTCAAGTGGCCGCGCGCTCGCGCGTCGGCGGTGAGACGGCTGGTTTCACCATGGATGTATCCGCCCTGTTGGTTCCCGTCCGCGTCGAAGAACGCGATCGACAGCGACCACGAGAACCCGCCCTCGTCGGTGACGGCTCCCGAGCGCAACTGCCGGGATGTTCGTGCGGCGTCGGCCACGACCTGCAAGCTCGTCCCGCCGAGGCGGTCGATCGGCACGCCCTTCTGGCGCGAGAGACTGGCGGCGAAGTGGGCCGCGATGTCCTTGGATGCTCGGGCGGTCAGCGCATCGCGCTCGTTTGGCCGAGAGGACGTTGGGAGGTCCTTGCTGCCGCAACCCGCGATCGAGGCTATGAGGACGGCGGCGGCAAGAACACTGGCGATGGAGCGCGAGCGGTGGAATTCCATGCGGCACCTCCAGGGGCGCGAGGAGCGAGTCTGAGGAGAGGGAACTCCAGCCACGACGTCGCCACCATACGTCGATCACCCTAGGCCGGTCGATTTCCCGGTCTATCGAATGCGGGCGATCCGCTTCGAAGCCTGGCCATGGGCCGTCTCCAAGCCTGCGAAATAGACGCCATCGGCGACGCGGCGCCCGGCGTCGTCGCGACCATCCCATGTGACGTGGTGTTGCCCCGCCTCGAGCACGCCGCGCTGCAGCGTGCGCACGCGCCGGCCGTCGACCGCAAAGACTCCGATCGTGACCCGCTGCTTCCGAGCCAGGGTGAAGCTCAGGTCGGTGCTCTCGCGCGACGGATTCGGCGTTGCCTCGAGCCCGAG
>Ga0207670_10001811_pt1 | contig 11148 bp, 4 predicted proteins | sample KBSS23HmetaG_FD_184339 | JGI IMG/M metagenome (GOLD analysis project Ga0207670, IMG submission 184339) | Switchgrass rhizosphere microbial communities from Kellogg Biological Station, Michigan, USA - KBS S2-3H metaG (SPAdes) (version 2) | ecosystem: Host-associated > Plants > Roots > Rhizosphere... | reverse complement strand
TCTGCCAGTTGGTCACGCCGTGTTTCTTGGCTCCGCCGGCGATCCGAGAGAACCACTCGGGGTCGGGACCGCAAATGCCATCGTGCAAAACCACCATCCCGCCGCCCCCTCGCAGGTAACTTTCCAGATTTTTCCGATCATCAGGTGCGACATTGGCTCCATCGGAAGCGTAAAGGACCAGAACGTCCGTATCGTTCAACTCGGCGCGGGTGGGAAATCGAAGGGCGCCTTGGGCTTGTGCGCCGCGTTCCCGGAGAAGTGTCGTCCAGTCCGCCAGGAATCGCGGGTAATCGTGGGCGCCGGGGCCGTGGGTTTTGGCGCTGGCGCGGATGAATATCCGAAGGGGCTTGGCGGCCTGTGCCGGGCCGGTGAGCAGAAAGCCCAGCAGCATCATGGCCAGTAACAAACGCAACGGTGGCGTAATTCTCATGCAAGTCATTGAGTGTCCGACAGTCTGTCGTCCCTGTGGGTTTCGATCAAGTTCTGTCAGGCGACGAATTCGGAACGGGGATAGGACGACAATAGAGGGAAGAAAATTTGCAAAACCTGTCTGTCGCCATACCGGCTTCGGGTCCATGTTGATCCCAGCCGGGACAGTGATAATCCCGGCGGAAACCCGAACGAAAGGCGACGTATGAAAGTGAAACCTTCCAATAGAATGCGTCAGGTGCGGGGCCGGGGCGGTGTCGTGATCAAAGTGGTCGGCCCCAAGGACGTTCAGTTGCCCGCCAGCAGGCGCAAAGTCAAAGCAGGCGCTTTCCCGCTGCCGGTGTTCAAGTTGAAAAGGATCCTGGTGCCGCTCGACTTCTCCGACTGCTCCAAAAAAGCGTTGCAGTACGCGGTGCCTTTCGCCCGCCAGTTCGGCGCCACTTTGTCGCTGCTCTACGTCATCCAGCCGTATTATCCGGTCTCGGAAATGGTGCCGATGGATGGGGAGCTCTTCGAGCAGCGCATGCGCGAGACGAGCGAAGCGGAAATGGCGGCCCTGAGGAAATCGTTGGATCCAGCGCTCAAACCCAGCGCGACCATCCGCTCTGGAACTCCCCATGTGGAGATCGTTCGCGCCGCACGCAACTTGAAGTGCGACCTGATTATCCTATCAACTCACGGACGAACCGGCCTCTCTCACGTTCTGATGGGCAGCACCGCCGAGCGAGTGGTTCGCCATGCGAACTGTCCGGTCCTCGTATTGCGGGAGCACGAGCACGAATTCGTCAAAGTAGGGTAGGGCTGGCCCGCTGGGCCGGCCCCGCCGCGTTCAGCGGTGGAATCTTTTCGTGCTCCAAACCTTTTGCGTAGCGCCCGCATCCCTGCGGGCCGGTCGCTTGCACCGCTGGATCTACCCCACCGTTCGTTTCACCTTTTCGGGTGCATGGGCGGCAAGATGCCGCCTCACCAACAAGCAAGGATGCATGCGCTACGTAGCGCAAATGCGGTCGCATGTTTGGTGCCTCCAAATGTTTCCGCCGCTGAACGCGGCGGGGCCGCCGCAGCGCAGCAGCCCTACCTAACTACCAGCGGCAAGCTTTCCGAATGGCTGTTGAATTCCGGCGCATACATGCACTGAATCTCGGCGATGCCACTCTGATATTGGCCGCGGTGTTGGACTCGCGTCGAATATTCGAAAACGTAGGTTCCCTTCGGCAAATAATCGATGAAGAAGTGGCTGGCTGTGTCCCGCGTGCTTTCGTAATACGCGAGACCGTCCTGGTAGCGGTACTGGCTGAGGACATTGACCGGCTCAGTGCCGCTTCCGCGTTGATCCTTGAGATGGACGTACTCCATGTCGCGATCCACGCGCAGCTCGACGCGCACCACGAGTTCGTCGCCGACGGCGAGCGCGCCCTTGACGGCTTCCAGCTGCGGTCCCTTCTTGGTGTTCACTTTCGTGAACAGTGATTTTTTGAGCTTGAGCGGCGTTCCTTCGTGCGGGGTCACCTTGCTCATGTCTTCGAGGTACTGCCAGTGCACGCTGCCCCATGCCACGCCGTCATCGAGCTTCCGCACAGTGATGTCCCCCAGCTTCGATTTGATTTCGGTGGCGGCAAATCGTTTCTCGTAAAAGCCCGTGCCCGCTTCGACGGTTGGCGCCGGAGTTCGCTCCGGACGCGCGGCATTCGCCTTCGTGCCACCCGTTCGCGGTGGGGTGATGTCGACGCCGCCCACGCTAACTTCGACCAGGGCGTCACTGGCCAGAATATCCTTTCCCCGCAACAGCAAGGCGTAGACAGCATCAGCGGTGGCCTTGGTGGTTTTCCAATCCTGGGTTTGTTTTTGTTTTAACAACCACACCCGGCATTCCTCCACTGCGGCTTTGTCGCCGGCGACCTCGTCGAATGCCTCGATCATGAGCGCCTGCGTTTCTATCGGAGCGCGATACCACCACCAGCTCAATTCGGTTTCGCGCCAGAACATGCCCATCTCTTCATTGGTCACGCTGCGTTCCTTGATGGACTTCATGATATCGCGGGCCGTTGCCAGGTTGGCGTCCGTTCCCCATCGTTTCAAAGCGATGGCGAGGTGACCTTGCGACTGGCGATTCGCCACCTTGAGCCAATGTTTGCGTGACTGGGCGAGGAAGAACTCAACCGCCTTTTGATTCGGCCCGGCGACAGGCTGATCCTTGAGGAAAAAGCTGCGTCCGTAGAGATAAAGGGAGTCTGTGGCGGAGGGGACATATTTCTCCGGGTCCGGCCATTTCATGATTCGCTCGTAGTGCTCGGTCATCCAGTTGTCGAGTCGTCGCAGCGAACGGACGGCCGGCGCCATGTCGATGTCGGCGCCCAGATGCCGGAGGCGACCGAAACCTGTGGTGATGTAGAGGGTGATGTAATCGTTGCCTTGTCCGCCCGGGAACCAGGGCCACAGACCTTCCGCCAGCTGCATTTCGACAAGCTTGGCCAGGGTGCGGGCGGTCTCGTCGTTCAGACGGTTTTCGTCGAAGAGAATGCCGACATTGCGGCGGGCCTGGCTTTCCGAATTTGCCTGGCGCAACCAGGGGGTTTCCTCCAGCAGGACAGCTTTCAAATCCTGATTTTTCTCGAGAGGCGAATCGAGAGTGGCGGTGCCCTTCCATTGGTCAAAGATGCGCCGGATTTTTGGATCGCTGCCGGCGATGTGGCGGGCGAGGGCGTTTGCGTAAAGCCGGTTAAAAGTTTGCTCGGTGCACTCGTGCGGATACTCCATGAGATACGGCAGCGCCATCACCGCGTACCAGGAAGGATTTGAAACCATTTGCACCACGAGATTTTGATGAACCAGCGAGCTGGAGCGTCCGGAGCCGGCCAGTTTGGCGAACTCAAACTTTTTGGTCACCGGCCCGTTCGCACGGCCGCGAATGGGCAGGGGCAGAGACTCAGTCACAAAAATCCGACGGGACAGGACGGGAACGCTTCCCTCCTCTCCATCCGACAGCTTGCCCGTCACTGCGACCGCCTTGTAGGTTAGGAACGGAGCCCGGTCCGGCACCTTGATGCGCCAGGAGAAGCTGCGGGATTCCTTGGCCGGAATGTCGAACGCTTGATCGGGCGTGGTATTTCCCAGGCCTGGATCGAACGTCCGCTCGGTGGCGGCGTCGGTGAAGGTCAGTCGAACCTTCCCTTCCTGGCGAGCGGCGGATTGGTTGGAAATCTTGACGGTGAATTCCAAGGTGTCTCCTTCCCGCAGGAAACGGGGTGGATTGGGCTGGACCATCAGATCCTTGGCCGTGACCGCCTTGCCGTCGAGGAAGCCGGAACGCATGGCGCGGTCGTGGGCGAATCCGAGAAAGCGCCATTCGGTGAGGGCTTCGGGCATGGTGAACTCGAGACGAACGGCGCCGTTGGAATCGCTCCGCAACTGCGGGAAGAAGAACGCGGTTTCATTGAGATTGCGCCGGGCGGTGACTTGGGTCAGGTCCGGGCTTTTGGCTCCGGCCCCAGGGGCGCGAGTGGCCTCCGATTCCGCTTTTTTTTGTTTTGCCATATCGGCCATTTCCACCGCCGCCCCGGCCGAGGTGGCGACCGCAAGCTCCGCCGCCGGGGCGGCGACGGAAGCTGGGACGGCGGCGCCATCGAATGACATGTTGGCGCCTCGCATGCGCATGAGGTCCCGTCGTCCGGAAAATTCATAACCCCAGAAGTTGGCGACGAGATCGCCGGGAAACTGCCGATAGGTGAAACCTGTGCCGGTGTAGTCCTGTCGCCATTGGCCGCTCAAGTGTTGGAGAGCCTTCGCTCCATTCAGGAAGTCGTAGTTCGCGGAGCTGTGGTCATAACGAAAGAAGCTGAAGCGATTGAGCCATCCATGGGGGTTGAACTGGTCGAGGGACGCATCGTAGAGCGCCGCCACGAATTCGGCGCCAGCCTTCTCGGCCTTCGATCCGGTGATGACGGCGCTCCAGGTTTCCTTCTTCGCCGGATCAAGCTTCGAGGTGAAATGCTCCCACTTCACCTCCAGTTCCTTGTTGCTCCACGGCACATCCACGTGCCGGGCGGATGTGTAGGCCCGATTCTCGCGCACTTGCGTTACGTGGAGGGTGAACCCGCCCCGCATCGCTTCGTCCACCGCCTGCCGAATCTGTTGTTGAGTCTGGTCCGCCTTGGTCCAGAACTTTTGCAGAAACCTGCCACGATGCTCAATTTCGATATAGGCCCGTCCGGTGTCATAACCCGTGCCCCAGACCGCCATAAATTCCTCACCTGGCTGGGTGGACCATTTCGGGCCCGCGACAAGATGCGGAATCTTGATGGCAAATTTGGTCGCGGACGGCTGAATAACCTGGATGGGCAGGCGGCCCGTCACTTTCTTGCCGAACCGATCCTGGGTCTCGAGCATGGCCCGATACATCCCGACTCCCAGCGTCGCGTTTAGCGTGGCCTTCCCTTCGGCATCCGTGGTGAAACCGCTCTCCTGAACGATATCGCCCAGTTCCCACCACGTTGGGTCCGAGAGATCCGGTTTCTCGGGCGTCCCCCCTGGCTGATAACTACTGACTTCCCCGAGGTGAGGCCGATAAACGGACGGCGGTTCCTTAAGGCGATAGATTCTCACCCGGCCTTCGGCTGTTTGCGGTTCGCCGTCGAGCGTGGAGGTATGAATCTTCAACGGAACAGCTTTTTCGTCCGTCTGCCACGGGTCCGCACTGAGGAGCGCGCTCAGCGCGGTGAAGCCCACGTTGATGCTGCGATCGCTGGAGCGCGTTTCACCGGTTCCGTCCGTCACGTCAGCGTAGACACTGAACTGGAAGGACGCCTCGTTGGTTTCAGAGACCTGAGGATCAGGGCGCGCGACGAACTCGACATTAAACGACCCATCGGCGGCTGTCCGCATTGTGCCATTGGCAATCTCCTGGCTGGCGGAAACATTTCGCACCCGCCAGGAGTCGTACCATCCCCACCACACGGGCCACCGGACCTCGCGCACGACGCGCCACTTGACGAGGGCGTCATCGACCGCGGCGCCGGTGTAGCTGTCCGCATGGCCGCGCACGACCACTTTGTCCTTCAACCGGGCGGCGGTTTTGGGGGCATCGAGTTTAACCTGAAACTTCGGCCGCTTGTACTCTTCGACCCGGAAGGTGGTTTGCCCATGTTGACCGCTGCTGACGTAAATCCGGTACTGTCCCATGACGCGATCCCGCGGTGCGGTGAAACTGCCGTTGAAGGAGCCGTAGTCATTGCAGGCGTGCTCCATCTTGGCGACCTCCTTGCCGTTGGGATCGGCGAACACGACGGTGATCTTCCGTCCGGCGAGGACTTCGTAATTGTCGCGCTCCGCATCGACCCGAACGGCGATGCCCTTGTATTGAATGGTTTGTCCCGGCCGATACAGCGAACGGTCCGTGAAGAAAATGGTTTGGTCCTGGGCCGGTGTCGGTTCGCGCTTCCATCCCCAGTAATCCTGTTGGGCGGCAACCTCGCGTCCATTATGCCGGACCCGGAGGAGATGGCCGCGCTGAGCGGCGGAGCCCAGGGTAAAGAAACCATTTTCGTCGGATTGAACTGCCGGCACCGCGGTGCGCATTCCGTTTTGATCGAGAAACCAGGAATCGACGGTCGCCGCGGAAAGAGGTTCGCCGGAGAGCGCTTCGAGCACGAACCCTTCGATGCGGCCTTCGCGGGTCCGAACGACGACCGCGAGTTCACTCACCCAAAAGTCGGTAAACTGAACCTGATTGTCGTCCGAGGAGAAATCCGGCTTGTAGCTCGCGATAAGGAAGTAGAACCCGGGCTTGAGCGAGTTGGGTGCCGTCATCGTCCGGGCTCGTTCCTGATAATCCGTGGTTGGCGGAAGCGCTTCCGACCATTCGAGCGCTGCCGGTTTGGCCAGCAATTCGGCCCGTTCCTGATCATTGAGGTATTCCGGACGATTGCGGCGTTTGTCCAGGAAGTCAGTCCAGGTCCAGGGCACGGCGCGGAACCAGACGTTGGTGAGATTTCGGTAGCGCACGGTGATATTTGGCCACGGCGCATTCCAGACGCGCTCAGACGAAACCTGGGCGGAAGGGGCCTCGATTTCTTGAATCAAGTTGTGACAGAGACGGCCGCCCGCGCTGTCGCGATGTGCGTTCTCCCCGCGTTGCGCCAGCCGTCGGGCCTCGACCAGGTCGCCTTCCCGCTGCACGACGCGCGCCCAAAGGTGGAGCGCCAGCGCGGACAGCTCGTGGTCAACGTATCGAGCAGCGAGCGTTTGCAGGGCGGCTTTGTAGCGCGCGTCCTTGGTTTCGCCAAAGGCCAGGCTATGGCCGAATTGCAGCCGGCCCAAATCGGCGTCGAGAAAGGCGGTGATGTCGGTGTCCTTTTCATGGAATCGGAGCAGTTGCTGCGAGAGCCGAATCGCCTTCAGCTTGATGGAATTCGTGTCGGTGGAATCCGGATTCCAGGCGAGAAACGCCGCGACATCGGAAAGCATTGGTCCATCAGCGGAAATTTCGAAGGCGTCCTGGGCTTGGGCGGCCGCGTGCTCGCCGCTGGTGTAAAAGCGAAGGGCCTCGTTTCCGATGAAGTCAAAAAGTGTCGGTCGATACCGATCGGGCAGGCTTCCCTTGTCGAGCAGATCGTCGAAGGCGGTGATGGGAGTCTTCTGCAACAAATCCGCGGATTGCAGGGCGATGGCAAAGCGCATGTCGATTTCAGCGAACAAGCGCGGGAGATCCCAGGTGGTAAAGTCGCGACCGGGAGGTGCGGCCGTGGCCGTGCGTCGAAGGAATCGCCAGCGGTTGTTCTGAAAATAATGCCAGTACCACGTCGCCAGGACGGTTTGAAGAAGAGGCTTAAGTTCGCGGGGCGCTTTCGCTATCTCCGCCTCCATCCGAGTGATTTTTTCCTCCGCCTTGTTTCCTTGAACATTGCCTTCCAGAACGATCTTGCGGGCGATCGCCTTGGTGGCTTCGCCGTAGGCCTTGTCCTGGAGGGCGGCGGGAATGATCAGGTCCAGATTAGTGATCGCTGTTCGCGGCAGGCCCTTTTGGATGGCTTCATCCACTGCCTTCCAGGCCGCGTCCCGCGTCGCGGCCAGCGGGGCCAGGGTTGACATCGCGAATAGCAGGCCTGCGACCCAAAGTCTTTTCGTCATATAAATGGCACGGAACGCCCTCTTATGCAGTGGCGTTCTACACGCATATTGGACGCCGGACCATCCGAATTGCTCCGGACGGCACGTGGATTTCCTTACGCCGCTGCAGTGAACGCGCAGGTCGCGTCCTGGTTCCAATTCGGGCACCGTCGTCGGCGCGTCACTGAGCAGCTGGGCATCATGTAGGACAGAGACGGACAGAAAGATCAGACCAACAGCAACTGCCTGCATAGTCACGGCGATGCCAAATTCAGCCCGTGAGGATTGAAGTTGTTGTTTACAGGGTATCGTTACTGTTTCTAACCTTGAGTCTCGTCAGTGCGCGGGCGGGTGACTATTACGTCTCCACGCAGGGGAACGACTCGAGCCCCGGAACCTCGGCACAGCCCTTCCGGACGATCACGCGCGCCTACAATCAGGCCGTCCCCGGAAGCACCATCATCGTCCTGCCCGGCGTCTATACCGATTACACCAGCAACTGGGGGTTGCGCCTGAGCCGAAGCGGGACTGCCTCCAGTCCAATCACCCTCAAATCACAGGTCCGCGGCGGGGCGGTTATCGACGGCCAGAACGCCGGGGACCGCAATGTGGGGATCTATGTGGATGGCAGCCACAATATCATTGATGGATTTGAAATCCGGGGCGGGCCCCACGGTGGCATTACCATTTGGGGGAACTTCAACCAGATCCTGAACAACGACATTCATCACAACGGAAATCCCGACAGCACCAGCACGCTAGGGCAGGACGGCGTCTATTCCAGCGAAAACACGCAGAATACCACGTACATGGGGAACTACATTCACGACAATGGACGGACCGGCAGCAATCTCGACCATGCCCTGTACCTGTGCGGCGACAACGAGACGATCGTCAACAATGTCTTGATACGCAACGCCGCCTACGGCCTTCACATCGCCGGCTACGCGACGGTCAGCAACATGAGGGTGTACAACAATGTGATGGCCCATAACGGCAAGAGCGGCATCATCCTCTGGATGCCGGTGAGCGGCGTGGACATCAAGAACAACATCCTTTACCAAAACGGCAAATTCGGAATCGACTCCTATGACGCCCATGGCGGCGGTGTCGTAATTGATCGCAATCTCGTATTCGGAAACGGCCTCGGGGACTACGGCTTCGCCCGGGACGGATCAGATTTCACCTACACCATAGGCGCGACGATCTCGATCGCGCCGAACTTCGTCAACTCCACCTCCGCTGGCTTTGATGCGCATCTAAGCGCCGGTTCGCCGGGCATCAGTGCAGCCATGAATCTTTCCTCGACCTTTAACACGGACCTGGACGGCGCGGCGCGGGAGGCTTCTGGCGCATGGGACCTTGGTGCTTACAAGTACGGCAACACGGGCACGCCGCTCTCGACCTCGACCGTTTCGGTGACAGCCAGCGACCCGACGGCAGTCATTGGCACGTCCGACACCGGTACATTCACTTTCACGCGCACGGGCAACACCAGTGCGCCGCTCACGGTAAATTATTCGCTCGGCGGCTCGGCCGTTAAGTGGAGTGACTACCGCAGACCGGAAGGGGACATGCCGACCTCGGTGACGATTCCCGCAGGCGCCAGTTCCTACACGATGACCATCGTCGCTGTGGCAAATGTGACTCAGGCCAATCCCCCCACCGTGTCGCTGACGTTGTTGCCGGACGCCGCGTACACCGCCGGCCTACCGGGCAATGCGACGATTACACTCGGCAGCAACGCCATAGTGGTCTCGCTGCGCAAAGTTTCGGCTAACAACATGCAGATCACCTGGACCAGCACGCCAGGCCAAGTTTATCGCGTGATCTGCAAGAATAATTTAACGGATGCGAACTGGACCGGCCTGAGTGGCAACATCACCGCCACGGGCACGACCACTTCATGGACGGATACCCCGTCCGCCGAGTCGAAGCAGCGTTATTACTCGGTTTACATGTCAAATTAGTTGAACGTCATCCTGTCTCCGTCGGGGAGGCAGGATGAAACCTCTCTTGCGGCGGTCCGAAAAGAAACCCGCCCGCAGTCTCCACAAGTTCCGACGCCGTTTGAATCTTCGGCGCATCAGCCAAGCAGGATCTTCGGATCGTTCGGGCTGGTTGCAGGGTGAGCGGGCATGCCCGTCAATGGGCACCTGTTCTTCTTTCCTTGCCAGGAGCTTTCCGGCAATGGAGCAACCTCTCCCTCGCAATGATCGAGGTTCCGAGGCCAGTTGCCACCATGTTGTTGTTGCAACGTAATCCCCAACGTAACGGATTTGCATGAATCGTCTTGTGGGGTTTTGCACCCCGGTATGTTCGTTCTTTACCTACCTATTCAAGGCTCGAACAAAGGTTAATTTACTTGCGGATTGTACGCTTGGTCTGAAGGCCACAACGCTTGGTCTGCCAGCACAAGTGGGCAGTCAATAATGCGAGCCGAAGCGAAAACGGAAGAGAAGGAAGCTTCCTCTCCAAGTGCGGAGCTTTGTATCGATCAGAGTGTTGCAGCCTGGCATTGCATCCGGACGCATTTGAAACACGAACACATTGCCGAGGCCCATTTGCGACAGATTCCCGGCGTGGAGGTGTTCAACCCGCGGCTGCGACTTTTGCGCTCGACGCGGCGCGGACGCAGATGGAGCACGGAGTCCCTGTTTCCCAATTACTTGTTCGCCCGCTTCGCGCTGGAGGCCATGCTGGAAAAGGTCAAATACACCCCGGCCGTCAAGGTGGTGCTGCGGTTTGGAGATGAGGTGCCGAAAATACCGGATGCCGTGATCGAGGGCTTGCGCCAGGGCCTGGTTGAAATGGGTTCCCAGGTATTCACGGACGCTCCTGTGGAGGGAGAGGAAGTGGAGATCGCCACAGGGGCTTTTGTGGGCACGACCGCGCTGGTTGCTCGCGTGCTGCCGGGCAAGCAGCGAGTCCGAATTCTCCTGGACGTGATGGGCCGCTCTGTGCCCGCCGAACTGAGTCTGGACTTTGTTCTGTTCAACAAACGCAACCGAGCTCAGATCGCGCTAGGTCCCGATTCACCCTCTTCCATTCCAAATCACGGCAGGGGATGAAGGCCATAAACTGAAATTCATGTGCACGATACGGCGCCGCGGAAGTGGCGTTCAACGCAACGAACGTTCCACGCTCCTTCTGCTGGTGATCGGCGGGATGGGGATGCTCGGGGACGGCGACAGCCATGGCCAATCTGAGGAGTTGGTGGCCGGCGAAGCTGCCGCCCAGGCTCTAAAACAGTCGATCGCGGCCGAAGAGTATAATCTGAAGTGGGGGCCTGTCCGATTCCAAACTCAAGCCGGCCTGAACCTGGCATACACGGACAACGTCTTCTACTCGGACATCAACCGGAGCGAGGATTTTCTAGTCATCCCTGAAATTGATTTGAAAGCATCATGGCCGATCACCGAACTGAACTCGCTGAGGTTTTCGCTTGGCCTGGGCTATGAATGGTATCTGAACAATACCGAGTTGAACAGCGATGGTCCGCTGATTAACCCGAATTCCGAACTCGTGTTCAAAGTCTTCGTCGGTGATTTTCGAATCAAGCTGCGGGAGAAGTTTTCCTACGAGGAAAGCCTGTTCTACAACTCCCCAGTGGGA
>Ga0207670_10001808_pt1 | contig 11169 bp, 9 predicted proteins | sample KBSS23HmetaG_FD_184339 | JGI IMG/M metagenome (GOLD analysis project Ga0207670, IMG submission 184339) | Switchgrass rhizosphere microbial communities from Kellogg Biological Station, Michigan, USA - KBS S2-3H metaG (SPAdes) (version 2) | ecosystem: Host-associated > Plants > Roots > Rhizosphere... | reverse complement strand
TTCGGCGGCGTGGCGGCGGGTGCGCCCGGCTTGGCCTTGGGCAGGATCACGCCATGCACCAGGCCGTCGCCGGCGGCTTCACCGGTGATCAGCGAGGTCTGCGTGTTGTAGACCAGTTTGTCGCCATGAAACTCGCCGCGACCCTGCTGACGCACCACAGCGTTACCCGTGAGCACCGCAATGCCGTTGATGTTGTCGTAGTCGAGTTGGAGCGCGTCGCCCTGCATCAGGTTGCCGGCGTCGTCGAGCTGTTCGATATGCGCCAGGTTTCCCGTCACCACGGCGCGCGCCACCTGGGTGTCGGCATCGAGATACAGCTTGGCCACGGCGCCGGTCAGCTTCATCGTGCCCTGGGTGGCCACGACATTGCCGGTGAGCGTAGTGACCGTGTTGGGCGCGTTGAACCCGTCCATGGACTTGGACGAGAAGTTCATCGGCTGGTTGCGGTCATCCTGCTTGGCCAGTGCCGGCTGCAGGATGAGCAGTCCCAGGCCCAGCAGGGCGAGGGGCAGCTTGAGACTTCTTGGGTCGCGGCGGAAACGAGCCGGTGACTTCATCGAACAGCTCCAGATGATTGGTGTTGAGGTTGGCACGCATGCCCACCCCGTTAAGTGTACGTGCGCCTTGCTTCATATGCGCTGGGGCGTCCGTCACCATTCGGTTTTCTTTTGGCCAGGCGGTGACGTCGGAGGTGTGCATTTCGGCCGCATCGGTCTGGGCAAAGGCCGCCCGGTGCATGTAGACCGGGCCTTGCAGCTTGAGCAGGGTGCCGCTCTTGTCGACCCAGGCGTACAGCGACTTGCCCAGCCACGGCGGCACGCCGGCCTCGTTGGACGGCAAGGTGAAGTCGGGCGTGTTGATGTACAGCGACTCGTCGTTCTCGCGGCGCTCCAGGTGCGGGGCGACCATCTCGAAGCTCGGCAAGCCGTCCACGTCGTACGACCACAGCTGGAAATTGGTCAGCGTATAGCCCGAGCGCGGCGGACCCACGAACTCGCTGACCTTCGGCGCCGGCGCCAGCCACCAGTACAACAGCTGGGCGCCCCCGGTAGCCAGGCCGATCAGCACGATCGCTACCGGCAGGCCGCGATCGCGCAGGTAACTGCGCAAGCTCACTTCCAGCGCTCCCGCTCGGCATCCGTCTTGCCCTGGGCGTGCAGGACCAGGTCGCAGACCTCGCGGGCCGCGCCCAGGCCGCCGCCCAGGCGGGTGCGCCAGTGCGATTGCTCGGCGACCCACGGGTGCGCATTGGCCACGGCCACGGCCAGGCCGACCTCCCGCATCGCCGGCAGGTCGGGCAGGTCGTCGCCCACGAAGGCGGCCTGTTCCGGCGTCAGGTTGAGCGCTTCCAGCAGCTGCTGCAGGCAGGCGCGCTTGTCGCCCTGGCCCTGGTAGACGTGGGCGATATCCAGTTCCTCGGCACGCAGTGCCACCGGGTGGCTGATGCGCGCCGAAATGATCGCCACCTGCACCCCATGGGCCATCAGCAACTTCAGGCCCAGGCCGTCGTGCACATGGAACACCTTGGTCTCGTGGCCGTCTTCGGCATACCACAGGCGCCCGTCGGTCAAGGTGCCGTCCACGTCGAACACGACGAGTCGGATCTTGGCGGCACGGGCGAGAACGTCAGCGGGAAGGTCAGCCAGGTACATGGGATCTGTCGGCAGAAGGGCGGGAGGGCGATACCGTCAAACGCCGGGCGGCGCTTGCGGTGCACGCGATAAGTGATAGCAGCCGAGCCTTTCGATCAGACCACACGGGCGCGGAGCAGATCGTGAATGTTAAGCGCTCCCACCACCTGCTGCTGGTCGTTGACCACCAGCAACGCGTGGATCTGGTGCTTTTCCATCAGTTGGGCGGCCTCGATGGCCAGCTTGTCGGCGCCGATGGTCTTGGGGCCGCGCGTCATCAGTTCGGCCACGGTGGCGCCGCGCAGGTCCAGGTCGTCGTCGTCCAGCGCTCGGCGAAGGTCGCCGTCAGTGAACACGCCGAGCAGGCGATGGTCGGCATCGACCACGGCGGTCATGCCCAGGTGCTTGCGGGTCATTTCCATCAGTGCCTGGGTGAGCGAGGCGTTCGGGGGCACGGCCGGAATGCCTTCGCCGGTATGCATGACGTCGCTGATATGCAGCAGCAGGCGACGCCCCAGGCTACCCGCCGGATGCGAGCGGGCGAAATCTTCCGAGGTGAATCCGCGGGCTTCCAGCAAGGCGATGGCCAGCGCATCGCCCATCACCAGCGCCGCGGTGGTGCTGGCGGTGGGCGCCAAGCCCAGCGGGCAGGCCTCGACGGCGATGCTGGCGTCCAGATGCACGTTGGCCTGATCGGCCAGCGAGGAATGGGCGTTGCCGGTGATGGCGATCAACGGAATGCCCTGACGCTTGATCACCGGCAGGATGAACAGCACCTCGTCGGTTTCGCCGGAGTTGGACAGGGCGAGCACGATGTCCTGCGGCAGGATCATGCCCAGGTCGCCATGGCTGGCTTCGCCCGGATGGACGAAGAACGCCGGCGTGCCGGTGGACGCCAGGGTGGCGGCGATCTTGCGGGCCACATGGCCCGACTTGCCCATGCCGGTCACGACCACGCGGCCGGCGCAGCTCATGATCAGGCGGCAGGCTTCCACGAACTCGGGTCCGATACGCGGTTCCAGCGCGCTGATGGTGGCCGCCTCGGTGGCGATCACGGTACGCGCGCTCTGCACGATGGCATCGGCGTTGATCGCGTTCGGGTTGGCTGGGGCAACGTGGGCGTTCATGCGTCCTCGAAAGTCGGCCGGATTTCCGTCATCACCCTGAACAGGTGTTGGTAGAGGGAAAATTCCGCTAAATCATATTGTTGTGAGTGGTTAACGGCCCAGGGCCGGAAGGCGCCGACAGCACGTGTCGTTTCTGCGACAGAGGTTTTCCATTAACATGGCATATTCGCATTTTAACGTCATAGTCGCTGCCATTGGGTTCGGTTACTTACCGGATCGGCGGCGCTGACCCCATCAAAGCAAGTGGAACAACCATGGACGCTGCCACCATTCAGGCAATGATCGAACAAGGCCTGCCCGGTGCTCAGGCTTCCGTCAGTGGCGACGACGGCGTGCACTTCGAAGCCCAAGTGGTGGCGGAACAGTTCGCCGGCAAGCTTCCTTTGGCGCGACACCGCCTGGTTTACGCCACGCTTGGCGATCTCATGGGCGGTGCGATCCACGCGCTGGCCCTCAAGACGCTGACTCCCGCGGAAGTCGCTGCGCGCCGATAAGGCGCCGCAGCGCTCCCCAGCAAACCATTCGCAAGGACATTCAATGGCCAAGATCCTGATCAGTGGCGGCGAGCCGCTCCACGGTGAAGTGGGTATTTCGGGCGCCAAGAACGCCGTACTCCCGATCCTCGCTTCCTGCCTGCTGGCCGACGAGCCGGTGGCGATCAGCAACGTGCCGCATCTGCACGATGTGACCACCTTCATCGAGCTGCTCGGCCAGATGGGCACGCAGCTGGTGCTGGACGACCGCATGAAGATGCACATCGACCCGCGCACCACCGACCGCCATTTCGCCCCGTACGACCTGGTGCGCACCATGCGCGCCTCGATCCTGGTGCTGGGCCCGCTGGTGGCCCGCTTCGGCGAGGCGGAAGTGTCGCTGCCGGGCGGTTGCGCGATCGGTTCGCGTCCGGTCGACCAGCACATCCGCGGCCTGCAGGCGCTGGGCGCCGAGGTGGTCGTGGAGAACGGCTACATCAAGGCCAAGGCCAAGCGTTTGAAGGGCGCGCGCATCTCGATGGACATGGTCACCGTGACCGGCACCGAGAACATCATGATGGCCGCCGCGCTGGCGCAGGGCACCACCATCATCGAGAACGCCGCGCAGGAACCGGAAGTGGTCGACCTGGCGCATTGCCTGATCGCCATGGGCGCGCAGATCGAAGGCGCCGGCACCTCCACCCTGGTCATCCACGGCGTGGAGCGCCTGCACGGCGCCGAGTACGAAGTGTTGCCCGACCGCATCGAAACCGGCACCTTCCTGGTCGGCGCGGCGATGACCGGTGGCAAGGTGCGCGCACGCAACGCCCGTGCCGATACGCTGGATGCCGTGCTGTCCAAACTGGAAGAGGCCGGCGCGCACATCTCCACCGGTCCGGACTGGATCGAGCTGGACATGCAGGGCCGCCGTCCCAAGGCCGTGAACATCACCACCGCACCGTACCCGGCATTCCCCACCGACATGCAGGCGCAGTTCACCGCGCTCAACTGCGTGGCCGAAGGCGTGGGCGTGATCACCGAGACGGTGTTCGAAAACCGCTTCATGCACGCGCTGGAACTGCAGCGCCTGGGCGCGGATATCCGCCTGGAAGGCAATACGGCCATCATCAAGGGCGTGGAAAAGATGAGCGGCGCGCCGATCATGGCGACCGACTTGCGTGCATCCGCGTGCCTGGTGCTCGCCGGCCTGGTGGCCGAGGGCGATACTACGGTGGATCGCGTGTATCACATCGATCGCGGTTACGAGAACATCGAGGAGAAGCTCGGCGTGCTTGGTGCGAAGATTCGTCGACTGCCGTCTTGAGTCATAGCGCAAGGAAGCGAGCTCATGGCCTATTGGCAGCGGAGTGATATCCCCGAACTTGACGGGCTCGATCTCAATGGTCGACAGACCCTATGGAGTAGGGCTGTCGCTGAGAGTCGCTCGCCATGGACTGCAGCCCTCCTGCTCGTCTTTTGCGTGATGGGCGGTGGGATTGTGTACTTGCTGACCTCGCTCTTTCCGACGCTTGAGTCTGGCTGGCGGCACCATCTGCTCTTTGCCTGCGTCATGGCGCTACTTCTCGGTAGCTACAACTACTTCGTCACCCGGTTTTTCGCCCGTCGATGGCTTCGTGCTCATCGCGCGGCGGATATGAAGACGGGTGTCTGACGTCAGGGCTGTTTGTAGCTCATCAGCTGCAACTTCAAGTTTCCACCGGCGCTCTGGGACAGCTTCACCATCACCGGCCATTTCTGCGGCGCGTACCGCGCGCTGAAGGTTTTCTAAAACTGGAAATGGTGTCAACTGGAAATGGTGTCAGGGACAATTGGGCATGGCTGAGTCCGTCCAATTGTCCCTGACACCATTCTTTGGGTCCCTGACACCATTCTTTGTTTCATCGCTTCCGCAAATTCCTCAGGTGTTTTCAAGCTCAACTCCCCCTTGGGATGATCTGCAGTGCTTGTTGCGAAGATGGGTCAACACCGCGGCACCCACAATCAGGCAATTGCTCACAGCTTCCTGCAGTGCTTAGGTCGCCGTGAGTTGAAAGCAGATGCCGCGTATTCGGGCCAATTGTCGCAGCGAACAGAGCAAACGCGGCGGAGGTAGTTAATTCGAGCCATGGCGGTGGGGCTCAACTATCTCCGTCCCGTTTGTCGTGTCGTGCGTTGGCCCTCAATCAACGAGAGGACGATAGGCGCGGATCGCAGGTTTCGTCCTCTCCAGGTCGTATCGGGCCTGAAGCGCCAGCCAATAAAAGGCGGTGGTGTCGAAGATGAGGGAAAGGCGCAGCGCGGTCTTGGGAGTGATGGGATGAGTGTCCGCGATGAAGGCTTTGATGTGATCGGAAGGGATGCCGGAGCGACGGGCGAGTTGGGCGGGGTTGAGAGCGCTTGGGATCAGGTAGGCGTGCAGCAGGATGTCGCCGGGGGCTCGCAGGGGTTGCGAGGGGTCTACTTCCGAATGCGGGGTGAGCTGGATCAGTTCCATGGTGGTTCCTCCCTTTCGGACACGGCCCTACAGCGGATAGGCGCTTACAGCGATCCGTGTCAGTGAATGCTTGTCAGCTTCGTCGGTGATCGCCCGAGTGCGGCGCATCGCCCTACCGGCCGATGCGCTGCAATGGCGATCATCGGAGGTGTGTGGTGTTCACTCGAGGCTCGTCAGCGAGCAGGCGGGCGTACTGCTGCAGGCAGCAGATGGCCGTGCCCAGGCTGGCCGTGACGGCCACGGGAAGCGGCCATGGCAACGGTCTGCCGGGGAATCCGCGCGCCTGCGCGATGCGGCACTGCTCGCTGTCGAGACGCAGGCGCGTGAGGGCGAGCACCGCCAGGGCGATGTCGCCGCGAGTGCCATGACGCAGGGTTTCGGGCCATGCCACCGCAGTGGATGACGGGACGTGAGGCGGAGGAGTGAGGGTGTCGTCAGGGGGAACGGACGAGCGAATGCGTACCGTATGATCGCGGATAGCCATGATCAACTTCCAAGTAGTTGGTGATGGTTAGCGGGTCGTGGGTGTTGTAGCACTCACGGCCCGCGCCTCATGACTTGGTAGTCATGGTCATTCGCGAGGCCGTGCAATACGACAGCGCGAGTGACCGACTGACCCTAACAAGCAGGGTTGGCATCGTCTGTCAGGGTTGGGCGAGATGGATGTCCGCGTTACCACAGGCGAGCGTAAAGGCTCCCAACCGGTCGCACCGTACTGAAGCGGTCCGTCCTGGCTTCAACCCACGAGCGGAAGCGATCGGTGCCAAGCACTTTCTGTTGCTGTAGATAGCCGCGGATATCCTCGATCAGTTCACTGGGCAGCGCCTCGTCAAACAAGGCGCGAGCAGACGAGGAAACTGTTGGGCCAATGCCGTGGCCGAGTCCTTCTTCGGCAGTCTCAAAGAAGGAGCGCGTCAAGAAGCGTATCTATACCAATCGCGAAACCGCCATCCTTGACGTATCCGAGTACATTGATGAGTCCTACAACCCGATTCGCCTCCACAGCCACCTTGGCCGCGTCAGTCCGAATGAGTTCGAGGCCGCGCATCGGCGACGGCGATCAAGTGTCCACTAAATCCTGGTAACTCCACTCTGACCCTTGCTTTACCTGTTTTAGTGCAGAAATTGTTCTTGGCGCCTTTCTAAATTATTTGTCTCCCTCTGGTGGCGTGGGGAATTCACTGAGTATTCTCTTTAGCCCATCTGGAGATATATCAAATCCATACTCTTGACCTGGATTGACAACCACGCCGCATCCGGCGGGAATGCCCCTTAGGAACTGCGCACCCTTCATGGCGAGATAATAAGGAGTCATCTTTGCGTATTCTCCAATCCGGCTCCTGTCGGTGAAGCATGCCACCATCTGCACTGCTTCTTTTGTGAAAAGAAGCGGCGCAAGCCCGGATCCATCGGATAAGACTTCTGATCCACTGGGCAGGACTACATCGGCAACCATGAGGGCACTCAAAAGCTCCTTCATTGTTGCGTGTCCATCTCTCGCCTGGACCAGTATCGACTCTAGCGTGCTCATTGGCACAAATTGGGACATTTTTGGCGTCATACCTTAAGAATCCCTGGATAGTGAACGCGCGCGTCAGCTTCGGCGATTGTATCCGCGAACCGCTCAAATTGCTCCCAGTATGTTCCGCAGGATGTGCATAGATGCAACCTGGTGTGAGACGAAGTACTCACTCCGAGTTCTAAAGGGTGTTTGCCGCTCTCCCACAAACTACGACAGATTACGCACCCTTTTTCCTTCCAGTTGATTTTCATCAGAAGTGCCTCAATGGAATCCACTCCCCATTTGGACCGAGTTGAAATAGAACGCTGTTCTGCGGAACGGTATTTCCGCCGGGGATAACGAATTCCCGCGTTGGATTAACTAGGTAACCGCCGCTGTTAGGGAGCGAAACAGCTGTATTTCCGCCTTCTAAGAAGTGCGGCCATCCTGCTGCATCCGATGCCGTGGGCAAACTCACTTGCATTCCGTTACTAGGGAAGCTAATTCCATATACTTTGCCCTGATTCATATACGCATCTAGAGCAGACGGCGCATTGCCCGAGAAACGTGCTGCGCTAGATGCATCAACAACTACTGTCGAGTCCTCGGCAGGCATAAAGAAAAATGCCCTTCCATTTGCTCCTAGTGTTGCATTATCCGCAGTGTAGTAGCTGAGGTTGCTTTTGCCGAAGAAGGCTACGCCGTAGCTGTCCGCACTAGCGTCCGCTGCGGCGGCTTCGCTGGCCGCGGCGGAAGTTAGGATTTTTGCGCCATAAAGCAAAGCCTCGCCAGGAAATCCAACCGGTGTAACCTCGCCGGAACCCGGCGGCGCCGTGTAATTTACATCGCAACCGCTACAGCCGATCCAGGAGATGAGGCTGCTCGCGAGGCTAAGGATCGCAGCGTTTCCGTAACGGAATATGGGTGTGGCTTGATGATTGGCCTGTTCGTATGCGTCAGAACTGTCAGATACGTCCTGAGCCATTAGGGCTCCCGCGCCGGCCAACTGATTGCCATTGAATCCGTAATAGCCACCTGCACTGTAGACGTTGGCATCGTGCAATGCGCTCTGGCAGGCAGATCCCGTCGGGTCGCTCGTACAGTTGGCGATCATCGTTTCATTCTGTTGATCGGAGACTTGCTTTGCGGCAGCGACGGCTTGTTGGCAAGCAGGCGACCCAGCGCCTTCTTTGCAGGCATTGTTTAGCGCATCCACCTGCTGATGCGTCAGGTAGTTGTGTTGCGTGCCGTCCAACGCCGTTGCTGCGCCGGTACCGCCACCGACCGCAGCACCAATGGCTGCACTGCCGAGCTGAAGCATCGTGGCGAATTCCCCCGATCTCGGGTTATAGCCCTGACTGACGAGGTAATTGGCCATCTCGTTGATGACTAGCTGATTGGCTGCCGCACCGACTGCGCCGCCGACCACATTGCCGCCGCCCAACGCAGCAATGCCCGCACCCACGACGCCATGCAGGATCGTGCGTTCCGGACTGCCTTCCGTCCAACCCATCTGCCCTGCGATATCACCGGCGGCACGGAAGCCCACCTGGCCAGCTACGGACGCCATCTCCTGATTAGCTTCGATCTTTTGCTGATCAAAGATGGGTTTGAGACCCGACGCGTTGATATCGGGACTGCGATCCAGCCCACTCAGATCGGTACTGCCGTTACGCGTAATGATCGTGCCGCTCGCGATACCCGCCTTCGTGGTGCTGTGCTCGCTATCGCCCTGCGGAATGCCTATGGAGGGCGCGATGCTCCCACCGCCGCCAGCCGAGCCACCACTCACGCCAAAGCTGCTGGCACTGTACTTCGCATCATTCGCGATGTTGCTGTAGGTGAGGCTGCCAGTGTCGAGCACGTTCTTGGAAGCATCGGCCGTGCTGGCGATCACGCCGCCCTTCAGGTCCGTGTTGCCATTGACGTGGATCTCGAAGCCACCGTCACCCGCTCCGATGCCGCTCACCTCGGTGACGCTGGCGTAGTGGCTGTCTGCCTTGCTTTGGTTGTAGCTGCCGCTGGCACTGGCGCCCATGCCCACCACCACCTTGCCGCTGGCCTGCATCTGCTTGCTGGCGTAGTCGTCGGTGTCTTGTTCGCTGGCGATGTTCAAGTCGCCACCGATGTTGGCCAGCACGGTGTTGCCCTTGGCTTGCGCACCCTGGATGGTGGTGTCGCCGCCGCTGATCAGGGTGAGGGTGTCGCTGGCGTTCACCGTGGTATCGGTGTGGGTGGTGCCGTTGCCATGGGCGTTACCCTTGCCGACGGAGGCCTGGGCGTAGAAGCCGATGCCATCGGTGCCGATCTGGACGCCCACTTCGCCGCTGGCGTTCTTGTTGTCGCTCTTGAGAGTGTGCTGCTCTGCCTGGCTGAGCAGGTTGATGTTGTTGGCCGCCGCCAGTGCAACGTTGTCGCCGCTGATCTGGCTGCCGATCACGTTGAGGTCGCCGCCGGTAGCGGCGATGGTGACGTTGCCTTTGCTTTTGATGGTGCTGCCGTAGGCGGTCTCGTCGTGCGTAGTGGTCTTGCTGCTGGCGCTGGCTGCGCCAATACCGATCTGCAGGCTGATGCCACCGGGATTGCTATCACTCGCGCCCTGCGTGGCCTGAGCATTGCCCGCGACTTTGGAGAGATCATCGACGTCGTACGCAGTCTTAGCGGCGTATAGGGCTTTGAGGCGCGGATCGTTCACTTGTTGGCCGCGCTGGGCATCGCCGATGACGTTGTTGGCTACCTGGGCCAAGGCGCCGCCGAGGCCCGCGTGGATACCCGCCTGGCTCTGCTTGTAGGTCTGCGTTGTGTCGCTGGTGCCCACTGCCGCATCGATGGTGACATTCTTGCCGACGATGGTTGTGCCCGTCTGGCTCAGCACGTCGCTACCGGTGATGTGCACAGTGTTGCCGGCACTCAACGTTACGCTGCCATCGGTGCTGCCGACGGTGCTGCCGCTGTAGCTCACATCGTTGATCGTGGTGGTGGTTGTGGTGGTCCGCTTGCCCGCCATCACACTCAAGCCACCACCGTTCATCACGCCCGTGTGGCTCTTACCGGCCGTGTCGGCTTCGGTATAGGTGTTCTGGCCGGCATTGAGGGTGAAGTTGTTGCCGGCCGCCATCACTACGTCGTGGGTGCCTACGACTTGCGCGTTGGTGCCGGTGAGGTCGTGGCCAGCGGCAACCGTCACGCTGTCGCCCGAGAGCAGCGTGCCCACGCTGGTGGATTGCGTAATGCTCTGCGTGCTGTTGCTGCTGCGCTTGTCCGGGTCGACGTTGCCGAAGCGCGGGTCGAGCACGTTGGTGTTGAACGTGCGCGAGGAGGTCTTGCTGACGTCGTGCTCTTCGCTGTGCACGTCGTGCGCATCGGTCAGGTTGACGTCATGGCCGGCGGCGACGTAGATCGCACCGTTGGCCTGGACCTGCGCGGCTTGCGCGGTGAGGTCGTGACCCGCGGTGAGTGTCACCGCATTGCCACTGATCGCCGTGCCCACCGCGTCGGTGTCGCTGACGCTGTCGTGATTGCGCGTAGTGCTGTGCGAGTTCCAGTTGCCGCTGGTGGTCTTGGTGTCGACGGTGCTGGTGTGGGTTTCGCTGCCGGCGTTGAGCGTGAGGTCGTTGCCTGCGCCCAGGGCTACGTTGCCGTTGGCACTGCTGAGCGTGGCGGCGGTGGCCGTGAGGTCATGGCCGACCGTGGCGGCTACGCCGTTGGCGCCACTTAGCGTGGTGCCTCGCAGCGTCTCGTCCATGGTGGAGGTGTTGGTGACGGTGTGACCCGATGCGGTCTTGCTGGTCACGCTCTGGCTATCGGTCACCGCGTTGAGCGTCATGTCGTGGCCGGCGGCCAGGCCCAGCTGATTGCCTGCTCTGAGCTGTGTGCCCTGGCTGAGCAGATCGTTGCCAGCCGCCAACGCGAGGTTGCCGCCTGCGCTGATGCTGGTGACGCT
>Ga0207670_10001806_pt1 | contig 11178 bp, 6 predicted proteins | sample KBSS23HmetaG_FD_184339 | JGI IMG/M metagenome (GOLD analysis project Ga0207670, IMG submission 184339) | Switchgrass rhizosphere microbial communities from Kellogg Biological Station, Michigan, USA - KBS S2-3H metaG (SPAdes) (version 2) | ecosystem: Host-associated > Plants > Roots > Rhizosphere... | reverse complement strand
GAGCTCGACGGCGCGCTTCAGTCGTTCGATCGCTTGTCGCATTCCTTCCGCCGTGCGTCGAGTGGCGTAGTAACGGCCTGCGGTGTAAAGCTGTCGCGCTTCCTCGTTGGCACTGTCCAACGTTTGCGGGGCGGGACTGGGCACCGGCGAAGTTATCGCGGTGCGTTCCGTCGAGCGCAACGGCGGAAGCGAAGCGGGCGCGCGCGATTTCATCTCAACGCCGACAGCCGCCGGATTTTTTGTCTTCGCGAGAATTTCGGCGAACGCGGGTTCAGCTCGCAGCGGATCGAGTTGCGGCTCAACCGCCAGCCACGCCAGCCAGCCTTCATTGATCGCCGATGCTTTCTTCAGCTCTGCCAGCGCTTCCGAGTGCGCACCAAGAAAAACGTAAATCAAGGCACGTTGATAAGGCGACGTGTAATCTGTCGACGACATTTCGTCGAGGCGTTGCAGCGCCGCTCTCGCATCGTCAACGCGTCCGGCGGAGGCGTACGCTGCCCCGAGCACGGCTACGTAAAACTGGCCGCCACTCGAAAGGCGCAGCGCTTTTTCCGCCGTCTCCACTGCTTGCGCGCCTCTGCCAACCTGACGCAGGGCCCAGGAGTAGGTGGCTAACCCGTATGCCAAATCTGGCGCGATAGCCAGCATGCTTTCATACGTTGCCAGCGCTTCGTCATAACGCCGCGCCTGGTAATAAGCCCAACCGAGACTCTGAACAATACTTGGCGATAGCGGATCCAATTCGCGTGCGCGCAACATCTCCCGGATCGCATCATCGAAACGGCTGGTCATAATGAGGTGGAAACCATACCAGTTGTGACCAGTGGCGTAGTTGGGATTGAGGTTGATTGCCAGCCGATGCTGGCCTTCGGCAACACCCCAGTCGAAATCGTGGCAGACGGTGGCAAAACCGAGGGCACTATAAGCTTCAGCCGAAGTGGCATCCATCTCAATCGCTTTGGTGGCAGCGGCTTTGGCGGCTGCGGAAGTTTCCGCGAACGGGCGGATGCCAAACACGCCGAGCCAGTTGTAGTAGTCAGCGATGCCGGTGTAGGCGAGCGCGTAGCGCGGGTCAAGTTCGATCGCGTGGTTGTAACACTCGAGGGCTTTCGCGAGTCCCGATTCGGTATAACTATTCCAATAGAAGCGCCCGCGCAGATACGACTCAAAAGCCTGGGCGCTCTCCGTGCCGCGCTTATGCAATTGACGCTGCTCGTCGCCGGTGAGTTGCGGCAGCAGGGCTGTCGCTACCTGTTCAGAGATCGAATCTTCAATCTGCAGCACGTCAGTTGAGTCTTCATCAAACTGCTGGGTCCAGCGCTCTTCGCCGGCGGAGACATTCAAGAGCCGCGCCGTAACCTGGATGCGATCGCCCACGCGCTGCAGGCTGCCTTCGACGATGTAGTTCACGCTAAGGTCGCGGCCCGCAATTAACGCATCGATTCCGGCGCCGCGATAACGGAGCACGCTGCTGGTCGGACGAACGATCAATCGCTGGACGTTGCTGAGTCGCGTGATTAGCGCATCGGTTAGACCAATCCCCAGGTATTCGTCTCCCGTGTTCTCCAGCGCCGCACTCATGATCTTGAAAGGCAGGACGGCGATCGATTCTTCACCTGACAGCGAGCGCGCCGGCAGCGTCGGCAGGGCGCCGAGCCGGTGGTTGAGTTTGCGCAGCAGATCATTGAACCGGGGATGACCGTGCAAGACGTCCAACTCCGGATCGACGGCCATCCAAAGCAATTTCGCGTCGTGGATTTCGTGGGCCTTCTCCAGCAGGTCGAGCGCTTCCTCGACCCTTCCCAGGCCGCAGTTAATCAGGGCCAGGTGATACGGAGAAATGTGGCGGCGCACCGCAATCGCTTACATCTCCGCCAACACCGCTTCGGCGGCTTCCGTGTTACCGGCCAGCGCGTTTGCCGCCCCCAGCCGGCCGAGCGTGTTCGAAGCTTTGCCCATCGCTTCGACGCATTTTTTAGCATTCGCAATCGCTTCTTCATGACGACCCATACGGCTCAGCAGAAAACTCGAGGCGTAAAGCATCATCAGGTTATTCGGTTCGGCTGCAAGCGTCGTTTCACACGCCGTCCATGCTTCTTCAAAACGCCGCGCGTGATACAAACACCAAACGACCGTGAAACGCGAAATGATGGCGAGCGGATCGAGATCGCGAGCGAGTTGAGCTTCATAGATCGACTCGGTGAAACGCCCTTCCATGGCCAGCTGCAGCGAGTAGTAGATGCGCGCGGCTGAATAATTCGGGTTGAGATCAATCGCGTGAAGCAGTTGTCCTTCGGCGCTGGCCCAGGCGAAATCGCGGCAAAGTATGGCCTGGCCCACGGCGGCATATCCTTCAGCGAGGGTCGGATCGAGCGCAACCGCTTTTGAGCCCGCTTCATACGCAGCCGCGGAACACTCGGCAAACGGCAGGACAGTGAAACTCCCGAGCCAGTTGTAGTACGACGCAATACCAGCGTAGGCGAGCGCATAGTTCGGATCGAGCGCAATCGCCTGGTGGTAACAAACAATCGCGCGCGCGAACCCGTCTTCGGTAAACGTGTTCCAGTAGAAGCGGCCGCGCAGGTAAGCCTCGTGGGCCTGGGCGTTGTTCGTGCCGCGCTTGGCGAGTCGCACGCGCTCGTCGCCGGTCAGGTGCGGGATGATCGCCTCGGCCACGTTTGATGAGATGGCGTCTTCGAGGCTGAGCACGTCAGTAAACTTCTCGTCGAACTGTCCGGCCCATTGAGCCGTGCCATCGATCACACTGAGCAACTGAATGGTGACCCGGATGCGCTCCTCGACTCGCCGGACGCGGCCATCCAACACAAAAGCAACGCCGAGCTCGCGGCCGGCGACAATCGGATCGTAGTCGCCGCCATAACGCAGCACGCTGTTTGTCGGCCGAACTGCAAAGCGGCGAACCGCGCTCAGTCGAGTTATGAGGGCGTCAGCCAGTCCGGTGCCAAGATAGTTTGGACCGGAGTCGCCGCCGTTTTGCAGGTCCAGGAGTTTCAACGGCAACACTGCGAGGGAGTTTTCCGTCGAGATTGGTTGCGGTTTGCGCGTGGGCCGGTTGAGCGGGGTTTCCGGCAGCACGGAAATCGGCGTGCCCGCGAGGTAGCGCGCGATGTCTTCGCGCAATTGCTCCGCGGTTTGATAGCGCCACTCCGGTTCCTTCCGGAGCGCGCGCATCACGATGTTGTCGAGCGCGCCGGAAAGATCGCGGCGCAGGGAATCGCCGGTGCCGCTGCGCGTCGAATAGAGTTGTTTGAGCGTGGTTACTTCGTCGCCGGCAACGACAAACTTGGGCAACAAATCTTCCGGGCGAGTGATGATGAAGCTCGGCGGCGCCGGCGCCTCTTCACAAATAACTCGCGCCATCTCGTGTGGCGCGCGATTGCTGAGACGATAGGGCCGGTGACCGGTCAACAACTCATAAAGCAAAACGCCGAGCGAATAGACGTCGGTGGTTGGCGAAGTGGCGCCGCCCTGCACTTGCTCCGGCGAAGCGTATTCCGGCGTCATCAGACGCATGGCCGTCGCGGTCGGATCGTGCGTGATGTCGCCCACGAGGCCCGGGTCGAGCAGCTTGGCGATGCCGAAGTCGAGCAGCTTCGGAATGCCTTCGGAAGTTACAAGGACGTTCGACGGTTTGATGTCGCGATGAACCACCTGCTTCTGATGCGCATAGTGCAGCGCATCGCAGATCGACATGAAGAGGATGAGCCGCTCGCCGATGGTTAGTTGGTGCGTGTCGCAGTAATTGTAAAGCGGCTGCCCTTCGATAAACTCCATGACGAAATAGGGCAGGCCGTCTTCGGTGGTGCCGCCGTCGAGGAGACGAGCGATGTGCGGATGGTCGAGCGCCGCGAGGATTTGGCGTTCGGTGCGAAAGCGACGCAGGATAAAATCCGTATCCATGCCGCGCTTCACCAGCTTGATCGCGACGCGCATGTTGAATTCTTTGTCCACGCGTATCGCTTCGTAGACAGCGCCCATGCCGCCGCGTCCAATTTCGCGCTCAATGCGATAAGGGCCGAGACGGCGGCCAATCATCGGGTCTTCGTCACCGAAACTTTCAATTTCCTCAAACGAAGTCAGGGCGTTAAGTTCGGTTGATCCGTAGAGTGGTTCTTCGAGCAGGTTTCCGGCGCTCTCGTGCTGCGACAACAGTCCTTCGACGTCCTTCCGCAAGGTGACGTCACCCGCGCAGACGTTTAGCAGGTAGCGTTCGCGCTCTTCCGGAACGAGGTCGAGGGCCGCCTGAAAGATAGCTTCAACTTGTTGCCAGCGTTCGGGGGTCATAGGAACGAGTAGGACAGACATTCCTGTCAGTCCGGTGGGACGCACATCCCTGCTTGATCAAATTAATACTCGAGTTGAGGTGCAACAATCAGAACCGGAAGCGGTAGCGACCGGCCAAGGGCTCAACAGTAGTTATCAGACTGTTAGTACTTCGGCTCAAAAATCGACGTTATGCGAAGTTGACTGCTTGGCCGGTCGCTACCGCTTCCGGTTCTGATTGTTGAACTTCGGACTGAAACCACTTGCTACTTCTTCTGCATTTCACCGTAAAGCCAGGCCTTGGCAAACCGCCATTGGCGTTTGACCGTCGTCGGGGCCACGCCCAGCACGTCGGCCGTTTCTTCAATTGAAAGTCCGCCGAAATAGCGCAACTCCACCATGCGTGCTTTTTGCTCGTCGAGAACGGCCAGCGTTTTCAAGGCATCGTCCAGCGCGATTAGTTCGGCGCTGCGCTCAACCGCGCGGTCGATATTTTCATCAAGGGAGAGCTTCTGAAAATCCTGCCCGCGCTTTTCTGCGTTGTGCTTGCGCGCATGATCCACCAGCAGGCGTCGCATGATTTGGGCGGCAACTCCGAAAAAGTGCGCCCGGTTCTGCCAGTTAACTCGCGTCTGATCCACCAGCCTTATGTAAGCCTCATGCACCAGGGCGGTGGGCTGCAAAGTGTGGTCGGGACGCTCGCGACGCAGGTAATTTGCTGCAAGTTTACGCAGTTCATCGTAGATGACGGGTAATAAAAGATCAACCGCGTCTCGATCGCCTTTTGATACTTCGATGAGCAGCTGCGTGACGCTGTCGGTTGGGTTTTGAGTCAAACGTTTTTTGCGCTTTCTCGTCGGACAAGATAGGGAAGCATTCTAGTATAAAGCGCACGAGGTCAGTACCACCACGCGATAGCCGGTTCTTCGGATTTCCCTTGAGTTTGCCACAGAGGCACAGAGGCGCGGAGAAAAGACAAAGACCGAATAGCTCACCGTCAAGATTCTTTCTTTTGAATCCTGCTCTGTGTCTCTGTGGCTCTGTGGCAAACTGATTCACACGCTACCGCGTTGTGGTACGCACCTCACTCCAAAATAATTTCCCCCCGCGTGGCCCTGTTTGCCGATCTTCTGCGCGTTAGCAGGTGAAGACAATTATTAAGCACTTAAAGAGGTCCGAAGCAATGCAAGCGCAACAAGCAATCATGACAAACAATTCGCGGGTTTTAGCGGGTATTCCGTCGGGGGGCGGGGTCGGCGGCTGGATAACACGACTGCTCGGGTGTTGGCATAAAGAAATGAGCAGGCCGTTCTCACACCAGGGCCACAGTTATAGAACTTGTCTTAATTGTGGCGCCAGCCGCCGGTTCAATGTTGGCAGTTGGGAAATGCAGGGGAAGTTTTATTACGCACCGGCGCGGGCAAACTGAACGGTAGACAGTAGACAGTAGACAGTAGACGGAAGCCGGAAAGAACATTTTCCATTTGTCATTTGAAATTTTTCATTTTTCATTTCAAGCGGAAGCCGAGAGGTTCTCCTTAAATAGCGTCGCTAGTCGGAGAGATGCGTGGCACCCGCATTGCAGACTTAAATGAAAAATGAAAAATTTCAAATGACAAATGGAAAATGTTCTTCTTTGCTCTGCTTTCCGGCTTTTACATTCACTCCTTCCAGACAATATACTCACCAATCTTAAGAATCTCTCCAGCGTCGAATTAGGGCGTTACTCGTTTCAATAACCCAGGCAACTGAGGAAGATGGTGATTTATGTCGCGCATGACCACTCGCAGCCGCGTGCTGCTGTTTTTGTTTCTGGTAACCACGGCCGTTCTCGCCTATAACATGACTCTCACTATTCCGAGCGAAGCCCGAACGATGGAACCCGCCAGCCCACCCGCGAATCCGCTGCTGGAAAAGTGGGAAGGGCCGTATGGCGGCGTGCCTCCGTTTGATCGCGTAAAGGTGGCGGATTTCAAACCGGCCCTCGAAGCCGGCATGGCTGAGAACCTCGCCGAAGTTGAACGCATCGCCAAAGATTCCTCCGCGCCCACGTTTGAAAACACCATCGTTGCCCTGGAGCGTGCGGGACAGACACTCGATCGCGTGCAAACCATTTACGGCGTCTTCGGTTCAACCATGAATGGCCCGGAGTTCCAGGTAGTGCAGCGCGAAATGGCGCCGCGCCTGTCGGCGTTCAACGACCAGATTACGCAGAACGAGCCGCTCTTCAAACGCATCGAGGCGGTCTACAACTCGCCCGAGAAAAACAAGTGGACGCCTGAACAACAACGTCTCGCGTGGCTTTACTACACCAACTTTGTTCGCGCCGGCGCTCGCCTGAATACAGCAGACAAGGCGCGGCTCTCGGAGATCAATCAAAAACTTGCTGGACTCTACACGAAGTTTAGTCAAAACGTTTTGGCTGAAGAAGACAGTCAGGTAATCGTGCTGAAGAGCGAAGCGGAGTTGGCCGGCCTGCCGCAATCCGTACGCGATGCGGCGGCTGCGGCGGCGGTCACGAAGAAACAACCCGGCACGTGGATCATCAATAACACCCGTTCGTCCATTGATCCTTTCCTAACCTATTCAGACCGCCGCGACCTGCGCGAAAAAGCCTGGCGCATGTTTGTGAATCGCGGCGACAACGGCGACGAGCACGACAACAACAACAGCATCAGCGAGATTCTGCAGCTACGAGCCGAGCGCGCCAAGTTGCTTGGTTACGCGACGCATGCGCACTGGCGTCTGGAGAATGCCATGGCGAAGAAGCCGGAGAACGCGATGGAGTTGATGATGCAGGTTTGGAAGCCGGCCGTCGCGCGCGTTCACGAGGAAGTCAGGGACATGCAGGCGCTCGCCGACGATATTAATAGGGAAGGCGCCAAGATCAAGATCGAGCCGTGGGACTATCGTTACTACGCCGAGAAGGTGCGCAAGGCGCGTTACGATCTGGACCAGAACGAAGTGAAAGAGTATTTGCAGCTGGAGAAATTGCGCGAAGGAATTTTCTGGGTGGCAGGCGAGCTGTTTAATTTTAACTTCACGCCGGCGACGAATGTTCCCGTCGTTCATCCGGATGTTCGCGTTTGGGAAGTCACGGACAAGACCACGAAAAAGCACATTGGACTGTGGTACTTCGATCCTTACGCGCGCGCCGGGAAGCGCTCAGGCGCCTGGATGAACGCGTATCGCAGTCAGGAGAAAGTGGACGGCCAGGTCACGACTATCGTTTCGAACAACGCGAATTTTGTTAAAGGCAAACCCGGCGAGCCGTTGCTCATTTCGTGGGACGATGCGCAGACAATGTTTCATGAGTTTGGACATGCGCTGCACGGTCTGAATTCGAATGTGACGTACCCGTCTTTGTCCGGCACAGCGGTGGCGCGCGATTACGTCGAGTTTCCCTCGCAACTGCTTGAGCATTGGCTCTCGACTCCCGAAGTCTTGCAGCGCTTTGCGGTCCATTACAAAACGGGGAAACCCATTCCGCAAAACCTGGTGGATAGAATCAAACGCGCTGCTACTTTCAATGAAGGCTTCATCACGGTCGAATATTTGTCGGCGGCTTTGGTTGACATGAAGCTGCACCTCGCAGGCGACAAGAAGATTGACGCGGATGCCTTTGAAAAGGCGACCCTGGCTGAGCTGGGAATGCCCGACGACATCGTGATGCGCCATCGCACGCCGCAGTTCATGCACGTCTTCGCCAGCGATGGATACTCAGCGGGCTACTACAGTTATCTTTGGTCCGACGTGTTGACGGCTGATGCTTATGGCGCGTTCACGGAAGCCGGTGGACCGTATGATCAGAAGGTGGCGGAACGACTGCGGAAGTACATATTTTCCGTCGGCAATACTGTTGACCCGGCCGAGGCGTATCGAAGCTTCCGTGGTCGCGATCCGCGAACTGAAGCGCTGATGAAGAAGCGTGGCTTCGCGGGGACGGAGACGAAGACCGCGCCGGGACATTAGGTAGAAGATGTACCCCGGTGATAGAAAAGGCGAGCCCGCACAGCTCGCCTTTATAATGCCGCATGCGAATGGCGTAGAAGGGTTATTTGGACTAGCTAAAAGGGCGTCACGACTACTGGACGCTAACGCCCGAGTGCTTTTCTTTCCAGGCAGCTACCGTCAGCGGTTCGGGTTAACTACGGGCGGGACCGATGAAGTCGGGTGAGTGCTACTACCTGATCCCGATCCTCCATCGGGAGGAGTCGAAAATACGCAGGGACAGCTGTTGGGTACCCCTTCGCTATTAGAGCAACTCCCCGAACAGGTGTAATCAATTACCCCGCCTATCTCAACTCTGTCTGCAGTGCAACTCCCAGAACATGCAGAGAAGCACGCGCAGGTTACTGTTTGAAAGTCGTCGTTGTCTCGGGCAATGATCTTAATCTGGTGCACCAAGCCATCTTTGCCACCGATGGGCTCGATCCTGGTTCCCGGCGCTATTCGTATTTTTTGGGCTGAGACCGCGGTAAAAAAGGCGTTCGTGGTCCCAGCCTCGATGGGCTTAGGAGCGTTTACCGAAGTGGTCGGCTTTGGGCGACAACCCACCGCGAGAGCGGTCAGGATAAACAACGCGGCGATAGCTAGTTCCAAGGATCGGAACGAGGCTGGCTTCCATTCAAATATTTTCATCATGGTGTTAAATCTCCCCTACAAGTTATGAGCGCATCCGGAAAGGCAGAGCCTGTGCGCATAGATCAGTGATGCAGCCGCGGCCAGGGCTACTTGTTAAGCGCGACTCTAATAGCTACTCCATTGTTTCTGCCCGGAACCAGGAAATAGTCGATGCAAACGTTCGCGTTGGTAGTGAACGCATCCCTGAGCAAATCCAGCATGCCACGTCGAGCAGCTTCATTGCCGTCGGTTCGTAGCTGAAAGCCCATCGATCTGGCTGGGAGGGTGTTGAGTTTGGCTACGACTTCAACGTCGATGAAATCGTTCGCTGGGCCGAATCCACTCCCAACATCATGTCCACGCAGAAAGCTGACTTTTCCGCACGACTGCAAAAGGCCAGGCGGCGGTGGCTTCACCTGGATCACAGCCGTGGCTACCTCGGCCAACAAAGTCCCGCTCGTGCCACGGACCCTGGCACGGTAAGTTCCTTCCGCCGTTGCCGTAAAGGAAGTGTTACTGGGAGTCTCAAGTGTTTGCGTGGTTTGGGGACCGAGACTCGAAGTGATTTCGGTTTCTTCACCACCGGTAGGCCGGAAGAAGAGACTCCACGCTAGTGTCGCTAACGTTTCTGTATCACTACAATCGGCCTTCGTTGTCAACACTCGCGCGGTTCCTGAAAGCTGGACCCGTGTTCCTATCCTGACCTGAATACCCGGTTGCGAAGAATCAAGATCCGGACTAGCGTCGGCCGAGACATTTAGGTCTCGCGACACTTGGCATGGGCCGACAGGTATCTGAGCGGAAACTTCAGTCGCCAGCCACGAACTGCCGAGGCAAAGTAATGCGACACATGCCGCGCTCTTTATGAAATTATTCATCTGCGTTCTCCTTTGTGCTTCAATTGATTTCGACCCGGATGATCCTTCCGTTTCTTAAGCCGGTGCGAATGTAGTCGAGCCGGACCGTTCGATTTTGACGAAAAGCCAAACGCAACAGGTCTAACATGCCGCGATGGTCGGCCTCCTCTGAGTCCTTCCGCAAAGTGAAACCAAAGCCTCTGCCTGGTTGCGAATCAAGCAGAACTATTGCCTCGGCATTCAGAAAATCGGTGGCTGGCCCAAAGCCGGTGCCGGGATCGTGTACTCGCAAGAAGGTGAGTTTGCCCGTCGCCGATAATACGGACCCCAACGGAGCGCCGGTATTAACTTCAAAGGCGCTCCGTCCGAACGTCGAAGCCAGCATCACTCCGGATATCGGATGAACCTCGAGGTCGCGCACATCGGCGAGTGGCAGGCCGTTTAGATAAGCACTCCAGCTCCAGGTTGTGCCGCCGTCAAACGAACGTCCGCGATACACACCTTTGTTCGTCCCCGCATAGATGGTGAATGGATTCATTCGATCCACCGCCAGGGTTTTGACGGACAGTGCCGAGGGAAGACTTAGACTAATGTCCGGAGCCGTGATTGTGAGCTTGGTCGGTAGCGGGCTTGAGCGCCGCAACCTGAATACACTTCTGCCGTTTGATATGTAAACAGTGGCTGGGTCGTCAGGATCCACTTCGATGTCGGAGATTTCCCCGGCTACCGTAAAGAGCAGTCGCCAGTCTGTGCCGCCGGGCCCTGCCCAGATCTCACCGCCGGTAGTTCCCGCGTAGTACAAGTTCAAGGTCGGATCGATGGCCGATCGAACGACCTTGCCGCGCACTGAATCCTTCGGAAGAATCTCTCGCCATGCCTGGGGTGCACCAGGGTCGTCTTCGTCCCTATTTGAGCAACGGGCACAAACCGGAGATGCCGCCTGCCACAGCGAGTGACACGGCGCCAGCAGGGTCGATGGCGTGCCCGGGTGCACTTGAAAGGCCAGGTTAAAGCAGTGGTCCAGAAGCGCCAGATCCCCGCAACTGATGCAGAGTGGGTCGCTGCTCCCAACGTGTTTCGCCATGCTCTCCGGTCCTTGATTCATCGAATACTTAATTTCAGAGTTGGTCGGATCGATGGCGACTGTGCCGCCGTCGCCGCCCCTGATCTTGTCCCAGTCAGTACTGCCGCTGTATTCAAGCGTGCCGTTGTCCTGTGTGCCGCCAATCACCGTCGTTTGGTTAGTAACAGCAAGTGCAGAATCGTAAAACTGGACGTTGAAGATGCCGTCGCCTATAAATTGCCAGGTGTCTTCGTTTGCGCGGTTTGAGGAACGAAATATTCCACCGTCGGTAACGACATAAATGATCCTGGGATCGTTAGGATCTACGGCAAAGACATGATGGTCCACATG
>Ga0207670_10001800_pt1 | contig 11214 bp, 7 predicted proteins | sample KBSS23HmetaG_FD_184339 | JGI IMG/M metagenome (GOLD analysis project Ga0207670, IMG submission 184339) | Switchgrass rhizosphere microbial communities from Kellogg Biological Station, Michigan, USA - KBS S2-3H metaG (SPAdes) (version 2) | ecosystem: Host-associated > Plants > Roots > Rhizosphere... | reverse complement strand
GCGATGCGCCGCCTGCGGGCAGGCTTGGTCGGAAAATGTGCCGGGGGATCTGCCATGAAACACCTTTCCATCCTGCTTGCGATGACACTTGTTCTCTGCGTAGGCTGCGCGTCGACCGGCAATGCCGACTCACGCGCCACGTCACCTTTATTGGGTGTTTTCGATAGTCAACGGCAATGCTATGACGCATGGGCAACCATTCTCGATGAATGGATCAAGCAGACCGGCGGATTGCGACCGGGTCTGCAAGCCTCGCGCCGGATGATTGCCGAAGACAACCGCACGGAATTGTCGCGCCTCATACGAGCCACCTGGAAAAAGTTGGGTAGCCCCGACAACGTCTCTGCCCGCGATATTTCCGTGGCATTTACGGAGGTTCTCGGGGATGAAGTGCCGTATGACTGTCGAACGATCATCTGGCTCCCGCCGTTGCTCACCGAGACGCCTGAAACCTTTGCCGCCGGAGCGAAGCAGGCTCTGCTCAACGAGGCACCCGTCGCCGATCGCATCGACAACTATACGTTCTCCGGTTGGCTCATCATCGGATTGCTTGCCCCGCAGAATCAGCTGGGCAACGCCCGTTAGGCGTCAACGCAGAATGCCTCTGATGGTGGTCACGTATACCGCGCCACGATTCGCAGCTATCGACGCGACCATCCGAAGCCTTGGAACGATACGTCGACACGCATGATCCCGTCATCTCTCCCGATAGATTCGAGCAGGCGCTCTCAACGCGGTGCGAAGCCAGGCATCTGCGTACTGAGAGCGCTCTGATCAAGCGCGGGCCCATTTGATCTACCCGGCCCCGCGTGGCACGCTCGCACTCCATACCCCCGGACGGCCAGCCGTCCGAAACCCATGGAGAGATCATGCGCCGCACGTTCCTCGCTTTCGCGCTAGCCGCGAGTCTGACCACCGTCGCTTCGGCAGCGGTTCCCGCCCCCGAGCAACCGGGCCTCGCGCAGATTCGCCAGGGCGACCTGCGCGCGGACATCACCTTCCTGGCCTCGGATGCACTGCAGGGGCGTCTGTCGTTGCAGCCGGGCGATGAGGCCTCGGTGCAATGGATCGCTTCGGAGTTTGCCAAGGCGGGTTTGAAGCCGGCGGCGACCGATGCGCAGGGGCAGCCCAGCTTCCTGCAGGCCGTGCCGCTGGTCGAGTACCGGACCGATGCGAAGGCCACGCTGCTAACGCTCAAGCGCGGCGGCAAGAACACCGAGTGGAAGGATCCGGAAGTGTCCGGTTCGTTCCCCACCGATCAGAATGTTTCGGCTCCCGTGGTCTTCGCCGGCTACGGCATCACGGCGCCGGAGCTTGGCTATGACGACTACGCCGGTCTCGACGTGAAGGGCAAGATCGTCGTGGTGTTCGATCACGAGCCGCAGGAGAAGGACCCCAAGTCCATCTTCAACGGTACCGGCAACACGCGTTACGCCACCGGCTACGTGAAGGTGTTGAACGCGCAGGAACACGGCGCGGTGGCTGTGCTGATGGCGCCGGAGCCGTCGCATAACCACCCCTCCGCGCAGGAGGTGCGCAAGCGCATCGGTCATCAGGCCGAGCACGCGGCCAACCCGATTCCCGCACAGGTATTGGCAGACAGCCCGCTGCACATCCCCAGCATGATCATTTCCGCTGATGTGTCGAACGCGCTGTTCAGCACCAGCGGCAGCACCCCGGCAGCGTTGCAGTCGGCGATCGATGGCGACCTCAAGTCACATTCGCAGGCACTGCCGGATACCTCGATCAGCCTGCATCTGAAGAACAGCTCGCGCCGTGAAGCCACCACCTGGAATGCGGTCGGCCTGGTCGAAGGGAGCGATCCGAAGCTGGCACCCGAGACCATCATCATCAGCGCGCATCACGATCACGACGGCCAGGCCGGCGACAAGATCTGGCACGGCGCCGACGACAACGCCTCGGGCACGGTGGGTGTGGTCACGCTGGCGCGCGCATTCGGCGCCAATCCCACCAAGCCGAAGCGCTCGATCCTGTTTGCCGTGTTTGCCGGTGAAGAGCGTGGCCTGCTGGGCGCGTACTATCTCGCCGCGCATCCGCTGCGTCCGCTCGACACCACGCGCGCCATGATCAACTTTGACATGATCGGCCGCGACGAGAAGCCGAGCCCGCAGACCGATGGCTTGATCGACATCCCGGCCGATACCAGCAACCGCCTCAACCTGATCGGTGCCGCGTACAGCCCGGACTACCAGAAGACCGTGGCCAAGGCGAACGGCGACGTGGGCCTGGTGCTCGACGACCGCTTCGACCACGAGTACGCCTTGAACGTGTTCTTCCGCTCCGACCAGTTCCCGTTCGTGTTGCACAACGTGCCGGCGTTCTGGTGGTTCACCGGCTTCCATCCGGATTACCACCACCCGAGCGATACGGCCGAGAAGATCGACTATCCGAAGATGGCCAAGATCCTGAAGCTGGCCTACCTCAGCACCTGGCAGTTCGCCAACGAGGCAACGCCGCCGCGCTTCGTCTCGCATCCGGGCAGCCAGTCGGCGCCCTAAGCGGTCGTTGCGGTGATCACGAAACGCCCCGGCATGCCGGGGCGTTTTCGTTCACGGGTTGAACGGCACGCGCTGAAGAGTGGACAAAACACCATGGTTTGTACCCTTTGCACAAACTATGGTGTTCTAGATCAAACGGAAGCCGTTACAGACTATGGCGCTTTTGCGCTAGACAAAAACAACACGCACAGACACTTGTTTACATAGGCCCGCCCTCTCGGAGCAGCACGAGTTCCGGAGCTTGAACTTTTCATCTGTTGGCCTTGAGTGGCCGGTTTGGGTCGGAAGAGGACCTTACTAGCATGCGAATGCGTGAGCTATCGCACAAGTAGCGCCCACGTCCAGTAGACCGCGATCGCAAGCTGCACGAAGAAAAAGAAGAAGCGAATGTTGACCGCGAAGACACTCAGGGAAACGAGATGAGTGATTGATTGGCTTATGCGAGCAAGCAGGAGCCACGGGGCCAACGAGTCAGTAAGCCCGGTACGTCCGGTCGCAATGGCTATAAGCAAGAGGCCGCCAAAGACGGGAAGCCCTTCAATGCAATTGGCATGCGCGCGCGCGAGCCGTTGCAAGAACGGAGAGAGGTTGGCGTTGTCCGGCCTGAATTCATTGGATTTGGCGCGTCCGGAGAGAACAAGATAGGAGCGAACGACCTCCATGAGAACGAGTAGGACGAGTGTCCAAGCTATGAAGAGGGTCAGTACCAAAGCAGATGTACTCATCGACAAACTCTCCCATGTGGTTGAATGGATGGCGGTAGGTATAGGCCTGCTTCGGTAGAAGGAGGACATTCCGTATTCGTCGAACCATTGCACTGCGTGGGCCTAACGCCTGACGATTATGGGTTTTCTGGAACCCATTTGCGCTGTCCACTGCGGCGCTTGGATGCCCCGGCGTGGTTTGAAGCGTAGCGCCTCCCTTTCCACGAGGCGCCATGAAGCGGCCGCAAGTGCGAGTGTCACGGGAATCCGGGAGACGGGATACCTGCGTATCCCGTCATTGTCCCGTCAAAAGTGACGGGATTCTCGGCGATTGCGTCAATGTCGAGAGGGCAACGGCCACCTGGGTGGGAACCACCCATCCGTAGCGGCTACCGACGAGTGATGGTGTCCCGGCGGAAGCGACTGGTAATCGTCGCTGCAGCCCATTCCCTATCGCTGATAATGGCTCGCGCTTCCCTGCTTTTTTTGACAAGACGCCCCCGCGACCAGCCGTGACTCGGCGACCACAACGCATGACATATGGCATTGCTGCGGCCCGCGACTACGATCCTGGAAGGCCGTCGGTGTGCTTCGCCGCCAGCCATGCTCACTTCCCAATACCGAGTTCGCCATGCGTCGAGCCCTTGCCTTTGGCCTGTTATTGGCCCTTGCCTCCTCCCCGGTGGTGGCCGAGACGCAGTGGACGCCGTTCCAGCTGCGTGAGGTGTCTGGCATCCGTCCCTTTGTGGAGGTGCGCATCAACCAGGTGCCGTTTTCCTTCATGGTGCATGCCAATGCGGGGTTCTACGCCATGACCACCCATGCCAATGCGGAGCAGGCCGGGGTCGGGCCGCTGCAGTCTAGTGGGCATTACGGCATTACCGCGCCCGGCCAGGTCAGCGACCTGGGTGTGGCCACGACGACGGTAAAGACGCTGCAGGTGGGCGATGACGTGGTGAAGGACGCGCCGCTCAAGGTGTTTGAGGTGCCGCAGAAGCAGACCATGCAGGGCATGTTGGGCATGGGCTGGTTGCGTGCGCGGCGGGTGCTGGTGGATTTTGATCAGCACCGCATCGGCATTCCGCATTCGTCGGCCGACACCGCGCAGGAACGCCGGCGCTTGCTGGCTGCGGGCTATGCCGCGCACGCCATGCAGTGGAACGCCGCCACCAACGAATACGAGGTGCAGGTGGCGCTCAACGATGCGAGCGCCAATTTTGTGGTCTCCACGGTGGCCAAATTCTTGATCGATGACCACACGGCCAAGCGCGCCAACATCACCCTTGGCAAGGTAGTGGATACCTATGGCGGGCCCAGCGGCACCACCGGCAAGGCATACGCAGCGGCCAGTGCGCTATCGCTGAGCATCGAAGGTCAGGCGGTGAAAGTGCCCGACAACACCCGGGTGCTGGATCTGTATGGCTACGAAGCCACTACGCGACCAGCGTCGCCAGCGGAGCAGATCGGCGGCTTTCTGGGGGCCGATGTGATGCTGGCGAATCATGCGGTGATCGATTTTGGGGATGGGGTGTTGTATTTGAAGCCGTGATTGGGGTTGGTTTGGTTGGCAACGCCGCCGGGCTTATTCAACCTGGATGGGCTGCGGGTTTATCGGCAATCTTGCGGGGCTTGGTTTTGTCCGGTGACTGAGGCTGGAGCCGAGTCACTGGATTACTTGCTGCTCTCGCCCCTTCGGGGCCGCCCTTTCGGGCGTTCTGCGCGCTTCGCGCTTGCCCCGCCTTTGCCCCCTTTCGGGGAACCTGGAATGTACTGCGCCACCCTGTTTTTTGTACTCATAGTCTGTGTCGGCGGTTCAGTAAACCCACAAACGATGAGGTTCTAAAAGGTGCGAACGATGATGTTCCGTTCAAGAGCGCGCTCGATCAGCGCCTTCTCGATGGCTGGCCAGCGGTCGTGTGCCGTGCCCTTCTCGCGGAGCTGCGCCGCGGTGAAGCCGGTGGGTGCGAGATCCTCGCCGTAGATCACCATCACTTCCTTGCGCTGCTCGGCATCGGGCAGATGGACCAGGCGCACGTACATGCCGTTGGCGGGCCGCTGGTAGCCCTTGGCGGCGAGCAAACGGCGCTGGTGGTCGCCATCGGAGTCCTTCTCGGTCGGCTCATCGGCGCTCTGTACCCAGGTGTCCAGATGGAACTCCAGGCCGTTGATGGTGATGCGACGCGAAGCGGAGTAGTCGTGATGCAATTCGGGGCGCTCAGGTATGTATGCCTCGAACTGCACCCAGTAGAGACGCTGGATGCGTTTGTCAGCATCGGCGTCGACGAACAGATGCATCTCGCAATCGTCGAAGCCCAGCAGCAGCCAGCGATCCGCGCCAACGTACTTCGCCGTGGACGGCAGGTCGATGCGCATGCGCGGATCGTGCGTGGAGGTGACGGAGGTGCCACTCACCGTCCGCTCCGGCTCCATGGCAAAGGCGGGCAGCGCACAGGCCAGCGCCAGCGCCAGCGCCAGCATGGCGATTGTTTTCCACATGACGTACCTCATCGTTCCGTGTCGGGATGGGTGCAGCGCGGCGATATCCGCATTGCCGCAAGATCATGAGGCAACAGGCGTGCCACCCGCCTGGCGTCCGACAACGGCGCAGCATGGGTCTTGCGGCACGCGGCCCGCCGGATTCACGTTGTCCGCGGACACCCGACGGACGTCCGCTTCCGCACGAGATCAGTTCTTGCTGGAGCCCGCCTGCTTCGCCACCTGCGCGCAGTTGTTGCCGTAGGTACGCAGTTCCTTGCGCACGGCATCAAGCGACATCCAGAAGCCGTAACGCACAGCCCCGCCCCGATCGGCGAGCCATGCCGCCATCAGGTTCGCCGACAGCAGCTGGTTGAGCTGGGTCACGGGCAGCGGCTGGCTGAACACCACCGCCTGGTCCATCGCCGAGGCGTTGACGCGCTCGCTGCCGTTGATGGGCTGGTCGTTGATCTCGAAGTACGAACGCGTGGCGCGCGCCACCATCTGCCGGGCGCGCTCCGCGCCGATGGCGTAGTAGGCGGTGAGGGTGAGGCCATCGGGGCGGCACTGCAGGGTGATGCGATGCTCACCCTCGCGCGTCATCTGCGTGATCGAGATCGAAGCGACGTTGCTGATCGGCATGTTGACGGCGGTGGGCAGCAGGCGTCCGTTGTTGGAGAGGCCATTGGCCAGCATCTGATCCGCGTTGAGCCACGTCACCTCGCCGCTGGCCGCGCTGCCGAACACCTGCGGGTTCACGCCCATGTCTTTCAGATAGGCGGCGACATCGGTAGTGGGCGTCACCGTGGTGGACAGCGGTTGCGCGCCGAAACGATCGCTGCCGGTTGGCGCCCAGCGAAACATGCCGCCCGCATAAGCATAGGCACAGGCGTTCACGCACTGCGAGGACTTGGGCACGATGGGCTGGCGCGCGGTCTTGCGCGGCGAACCCAGGTGGGTGGTCATGTTGCCGGCGCGGAACAGGCGGCCGAGGGCGATGCCTGCGGCGACATCGCCACCGGGCGAGTTGAGATAGATATCGCTGTTCGGCGGAATCCTGCGCGACTGGATCATCGACTGCACGCGCTGCGCGGCACCCGCATCGATGGTCCCATACAGATAGACCTGCGGTACCTTGGCTACCGAGATCGTCATGCGGTCGTCGTTGACCTGGATGGCGAGCTGGTCGCTTCCCGTACTCTGGCTGATGCGTGAGGGGCTTTCGCCATGCGCGTTCAGTGCTGCAAAGCCAGCGACCAGCATGCTGGCCAGCAGGACCGAACGGCGAAACCGGGACCGGAAATGACGCTGGACATGAACGACGGGCACGCGGCTGATCCTGCAACAGAAGGCGGCAAGTGTGCGTCAAGCAGGATGTCCCGTGAGTGAAGAGGTCGTAAGAGGGCGTTCCCGCGTGCGGACAATGCGGACGTCCGCCAGGTTGTCCGCGGACGCATCACGGGTGCCGCACTTGCCCGCAAGTGCCTGATATGACGTATCCGAGCTGCCCATCGTGGGCTGGCATGCCGCTTGCTCTGGTGGAGACAAGGGCCATGCACGACGTGCTGGCCGTCCCTGTTGCTATCGTGGAAGCGAAGGCTCCGCGTATCGCCCAACCATCCGCCTGGAGAGCTGATTTGAACATCTTGCGTGCATCCCTGTTCGTCACGTTGTTGCTTGCGATCGGTGTCCCTGCCGATCGCGTTCGCGCCGATGAGGCACCGGCCAAGCCAGCCGCCGCCTCTACGCCGGACAAGTCGATGATCTCGCGCGACGAAGTGCGCCGCATCCTCGACAGCAATCGCATGATCGTGACCCCGCAGGGTGTCGACGAGAAGATCAAGTTGCACATCAACGGCATCGACCAGTGGATTTCGGTGCGCGGCAAGGATCGCCGCAACCCCATCCTGCTGTTCCTGCACGGCGGTCCCGCTTCGCCGGCGATGCCCGAGGGCTACACCTTCCAGACGCCGTGGGAGGATTACTTCACCGTGGTGCAGTGGGACCAGCGCGGTTCGGGCAAGACCTATCGCGCCAACACCGAAGCGGCGATGGCGCCGGGCATGACGGTGGACGGCATGACCGACGATGCCGCCCAGGTGACCCAGTACCTGCGCGAGCACTACAACAAGAAGAAGATCTTCCTGCTCGGCCATTCCTGGGGCACGGTGCTCGGCGTGCATCTGGCGCAGTTGCATCCGGACTGGTTCTACGCGTACATCTCGGTGGGCCAGGTGGTGAACGGCCGCCGCAACGAAGCCATCGGCTACAACTACGCGCTAAACCGCGCCAAGGCCGAAAACAACACCAAGGCGATCGCCGAACTGGAAGCCATCGGCCCGTATCCGGGCGACACCAAGCTCACCATCGAACGCATCGGCGTGCGCAGCACCTGGGAGATGTACTACGGCGGCCTGGCCTGGGGCCGCAAGGATTTCCAGTTCGATAGCGATGCCGAGGAACTCTCGCCTGACTACAACCACGACGATCTGGTGGCCATCGACAAGGGCAGCCTGTTCTCGCTGAACCACCTGCTCGATCCGCTGCTGGACGTGGACTTCGATCACGTCACGAACTTCAAGCTGCCGGTGATCGTGTTCGCTGGCGCCCACGACTACACCACGCCCCACGAAACCGCCGAGAAATGGTTCGGCGATCTGCAGGCGCCGTCCAAGCGCCTGGTGATCTTCGCCGATTCGGCCCACATGATGATGCAGGAACAGCCCGGCCGCTTCCTGCTGCACCTTGTGAACGATGCGTTGCCGCTGGCGCAGCAGGCGGGTGACGCGGCGCCGGCGGAAGTGACGCGCGACAAGTAAGCCGCCAGCGTGTGGCTTCGCTGCGGAACCTTCCTGGAGTTGGCGACAAGCGAGGCGGACTGAAACGATGGGCTTCATGCGGCGATAGCCGATTCCCGGGCGAAGCAAACGAATGTTGCAGAACAAAATCACACCGCACGCCGGCGGCGTGCGGTGTCTTAATGTTCGGCAAGCGCGTCACTTGGGCTCGCACCCAGCAAGCGACTCGCTACTCACCCCAGGTACGGCCGCTCCACCGAAAAGAGCGAGCGATAGGCGAAGTCTCGCCATTCGCGAGGCGCCTTCTCTCCCATCAGATAGATGCCTGCCACGTAGGCATGTCCGCGCAGCTCCAGCGGCACGCCATCGAGCTGTGCCTGGGCAGCGCGGGCATCGCCATGGCGCGCGAGCTCGATGAAGCTCTTCATTTTCGCCACGGCATCGGGTGAATCGTAATAGCGTTGAATCTTGCTCAGCTCTTCGGCGATCGCGGCGCTATCAGCGCTGGAGTTCGCTGCCAGGGCCAGCCACAGGGTGTCGCGGTCGATGCCGGCGCCAGGTGGAAGCAACGCAACGCGAAGGCGAAGATAGGGCGATGCGCCGATCGACGCGGCGGCCATGCGCAACACATGCCCGGCCATCGGCGTGCCGGCAGCCGCCCGGACGGCTTCGTCGATCTGACCGTTGGACAGCATCGCTATCGCGCGGTAGTTCCCCTGCCGCACCGTCGTGCCGCGTTCGAACGTCAGTATGTTGCCGAGTGCGGTCGACTCGCGAACGTATTCGGCGGCCTTTTTCTGCGCGTTGCCGGGGTCGATCAAGCGAGTCAGCCGCAAGGCTTCCACCGCGGTGCCCTGACGCAACGACAAACTGTGGGGCATCGCTTGCTCGTAGGTCTGCAATGCTTCCTCGTAGCGGCCGTGCTCGCTTGCCACCGATGCAGCGGCATTGGCGAACCACGGCGAATCGGGCCAGCGGCGATGCCCTTCCTCGAAGCCGGTATCGCGTTCCTTGCCCGCGGGCAGGCAGCGGACCGCCAGATACGCGGCATCGGCCTGCGTGGGCTCGGCCGCCGATTGCGCCCGGCTGCGTGCGCAGACCGCATCGGAACCTGCCTCGTGGGCGAGATCCTCTTCCAGGCGCCGCGAAATCATGTCGTGCGGAAAATGTTCCAGGCGTGCAGCAAAGGCCTGCTGGAAGCCAGCCGTATCCTTGGCCGCATACAACCAGTTGATCAGCTCCGGCGACTCGGGCGCATCGAAGCGCACATGCGCCAGCAACATGGCATTCGCTGCCGACTTGTCGCTGATCTGATCGGCCAGGATGTCCGGTGAAACGTGTTCCGGCGCATCGAGCACCGTCAACATGGCGCTGCCGGTCTTGCTTTGCACGCGGTCCGGCGGCTGGCTGAAAAGATATTGCGCACTGGCTGTTTGCCAACGCTGCGGTGTCGACAGCGTGGGTTCCGGCGCTCGCGCGTTGCCATAGACCGCGGTCCAATGGCGCAGCGGACTGGCGGCGGCGACGGTATAGATCAACTGCGTGGCGCCGCGATCCACCGTTGCCTTGAACGCTTCTACCGGTTCGCCGTCCAGTGTCTGGGTCACCACGGAAACGTCGCCGCCCTGCACCGTGACATCGGTATGTGCGCCCGGCTGTACCTCGACGCGATGACCATCGATGGTGGTCACCACCGCGCGCGCCAGTCCGTTGTACACGATGACGTTGGCGCGACTGATGGTCCAGCCCAGCAGCAGGACCGAACCCACGATGGCGACGGCCACCAGGCCGCGGGCGAGGCCGGGAAAGAAGCCGCTGGCGGTGCGGAAGCGTTCCCAGAATCCGGGCTTCTCGGTGTGTTGGCCGCGCTCGGCTCCCACCAGGAGGGTCTGGTATTCGACCGGCACCGAGGGCATCTCCGCAGGTGCATCGGGCGGAGCCGTGCCCTGGGTCGCCGATGCAACGATGGCTTCGGCGTGGAGCAGCTCGTCGAGGGCGGCGCGCCGAAGCGCTGACAACCAGCCGGCCGTGTGGTCGACCCACTGGTCGACGATGCGCAGCCAGTCGTTGATGTTGGCGCGCACCGGCTGATTCAGGCCGAATTTGCCCAGGGCCTCCCTCCAGTCCTCGCAGTGCATCTGCGCCAACACCTTCGCGCCGGGACGGACCTGCGAAGCGCCGTCGTAGACAACGCCGAGCGAACGGTGGACGTCACTGGCAGCAGCGAGGATATGGCGCACTCCCTGCTCATTGATGGCGCCGGCAGCGGTGGCACGCTGCCACCAGCGTGCCAGGCTGGCGCGTGCATCGCGCACGTTCACTTCGTTGTGTTCGGCGTAGTGAACCAACGCAAGCAAGCCCCGCAGATAGGCATGCCACTCGGGCGATAGCTTCGCGGCGGCCGCCAGATGCAGGCTGCGCACCCGCTTGAGGCTACCCTCCAGGCTGGCGCGCATGGCCGAGCGTTCCTGGTGCACGGTGCCGATGGCCGTGGCCAGTTCGTTGCGCTTGATGATCTTCCCGCGATGGCGGATGACCCCGTCGGGTGCGTCGTAGACCCGGTCGCGCAGCGAGCAAAGCAAGGCGTGCTCGCGTTCCAAGGAACGAAGCTGCGAGAGTTCCTCGCTCAATCGCGCGGGATAGAGATCGTCGAGGTGCAGCGGCTGCGTGACTGGAGCGTGCCCGTGCAACTCGTCGATCCGCCGGGCGTGCCTGGTC
>Ga0207670_10001797_pt1 | contig 11222 bp, 8 predicted proteins | sample KBSS23HmetaG_FD_184339 | JGI IMG/M metagenome (GOLD analysis project Ga0207670, IMG submission 184339) | Switchgrass rhizosphere microbial communities from Kellogg Biological Station, Michigan, USA - KBS S2-3H metaG (SPAdes) (version 2) | ecosystem: Host-associated > Plants > Roots > Rhizosphere... | reverse complement strand
CTGTCGACGGATCGACCGCGTAGCGCTCCAGCAATCGCTGGTAGATCCGCGGATCGGGTTTGATCAGGCGCTCCTCGCCGGACACCACGATGCCTTCGAACCACTGCAGGAATGCGAAGCGCTGCCGCGCAATGGGAAAGGTTTGTTGCGACCAGTTGGTCAGCGCCAGCAGCCGCACGCCTCGTGCGCGCAGCTCCGCCAGCAGCGCGACACTGTCCTCCATCGCGCCGACCAGCGTTTCTTCCCAGCGCAGGTGGTAGGCATCGATCAGCTCGGCGTGTTCGGGAAAGCGGCCGCGCAGCAACGCCGTCGCCTCCGTCCACGGACGGCCCGCGTCCTGCTGCTCGTTCCATTCGCTGTTGCAGACTTCGCGCAGGAACCATTCCATCTGCGCCTCGTCCTCGATCAGTTGCCGATACAGCCGGCGCGGGTCCCACCCGATCAGCACGTTGCCCAGGTCGAAGATCACCGTATCGATTGGCTTGCTCATCGCTTCACGATCCTTGCCGACAGTCCCACCAGCACCAACAGCGCCGCCACGCCAACGAAGGCCATCGGCAGGCTGCTGACGTGCGCCACGAACCCGATCAACGCAGGCCCGCTGAGCAGGCCTGCGTAGCCCAGCGTGGTGGCCGTCGCAATGGCGATGGCTGGTGGCGTGCCCGGCAGACGGCCCGCGGCGCTGAACATCACCGGCACGATGTTGGAAGCGCCAAGACCAATCAGCACGAAGCCCAGCAGCGAGATCGCCGCGCTGGAGACGCACGACACCAGCAGGAAACCGCCCGCCGCGAAGGCCGCCCCGATGCGCACCGCCCATTCGGGCCCATAACGGCCGACGAATCGATCGCCGAACAAACGCCCCAGCGCCATCGCCACCGAGAAGCACGCGTAACCGAAGCCTGCGGACACCGCGGGAACACCGCGGAAATCGCGCAGGAAGACCGCGCTCCAATCAAGCATCGCGCCCTCGGCCAGGAAACTCGCGAAGCACAGCAGGCCGAGCAGCCACGCCAGTGCGTGCGGCATGCCCAGGGGCGCCTTGGGCGATGCATCGGGCATGGGCGCATCGTCGAGCAGGTCGGTACGCAGCCATAGCACCAGCAGGGCGAGGCCGACCGCGATCAGCGACGCGGCGAGCGGCAGCGATACGCCCGCGGCAAGCAGCCCGCTGATCAACGCCGCGCCGGTAAGGCCTCCTACGCTGAAGAGTCCGTGGAAGCCCGACATCAAGCGGCCGCCGTCGAGCCGCTCCACGTCCACCGCATGCGCGTTCATGGCCACGTCGACGGCGCCGAGCATCACGCCGAAATACAGCAGCGCCGCCACCAGCGCCGGCACGCTGGACACCAGCGCCAACGCCGGCAGCGCGGCACACATCAGCAAGCCGGAGACGACGATGACGGTGCGATTGCCCAACCGATGCGCCAGCCAACCGACGAACGGCATCGACAGCATCGAACCGCCGCCGAACGCCAGCAAGGCAAGCCCAAGCTGGGCGTCGTCCAGGCCCAGCCGCGCCTTGGCATAAGGCACCATCGGCGCCCAGGTCGACATGCCCATGCCGGAGACGAGGAAGATCAGGCGAGTCGCCCGCCGCGCCGCTGGCAGCGCCATCGTGGACGATCCGTTCAAGCGATGGGTGACGGCATCCACGGGCATACTCGTTGGGAGAACGGGTACAAATGTATTGAAATGTGCAAAAACGTGCAAGACCCACCTCAGGACGATGTTGGCCGCCACCGCTTCGCCACCTAACGTCCCTTTTGGCATGACACGGTAAAGCACCCGGAGCAAGGAAAGCCCCATGACCACCCTCTTCACCCACGCCGCCGTCCCGCTGATGCTCGGCGCGGCCCTCGGACGCCGCACCATCAGCGGACGCCTGCTCGCTGCCGGCGCCATCGCCGCCATGCTGCCCGATGCGGACGTGCTCGCCTTCCCGCTGCATATTCCCTATGCCGATGCGTTCGGCCACCGGGGCGCCACGCATTCGATCTGCTTCGCCGTCTTGCTCGCGGCTTTGGCGGGGTTGGGCCATCGATGGCTGGTCAGTACACCCCGCGTGGCGGCTCTTTTCGTGGGATTGGCGACGCTATCGCATGCCCTGCTCGATGCCTGCACCGATGGCGGACTCGGCGTTGCACTGGGCTGGCCGATCAGCGATACCCGCTGGTTCGCACCATTCCACCCCATCGCGGTCTCGCCCATCGGCGCACGTTTCTTCAGCGAACGCGGCCTGCATGTGCTGGTCTCGGAGTTCTATTGGGTATGGCTGCCCACCGCCGTGCTAGCTCTAGGCATCGTGCTGTGGCAACGGGCGTCCAAACGGCCGTGATGCGGTGCGCGGGGAGCCGCGTGTCATAATGCCTGACCCACTTCCCAAGTTCGCCGCCCATGAGCCGACGCCTCCTCGTCACCAACGCGCTGCCCTATGCCAATGGCCCGCTCCATCTCGGCCACCTGCTGGGCTACATCCAGGCCGACGTGTGGGTGCGTGCGCAGCGGATGCAAGGCAACGAGGCGATCTATGTGTGTGCGGACGATGCCCACGGCACACCGATCATGCTGGCGGCCGAAAAGGCCGGACTGTCGCCGGAAAACTATATCGAAGGCGTGCGCGTCGGCCATGAAGCCGACTTCGCCGCGTTCGGCGTGGCGTTCGACCATTACCACTCCACCCATTCGGAAGAAAACCGCGCGCTCGCCTCGCTGATCTACACGCGCCTGCGCGACAGCGGCTATATCGCTCGACGCAGCATCCAGCAGCTGTTCGATCCGGAAAGGGAAATGTTCCTCCCGGATCGCTACATCAAGGGCATCTGCCCCAACTGCAAGACGCCCGACCAGTACGGCGACAACTGCGAGAACTGCGGCGCCACCTATGCGCCGACCGATCTGATCAACCCGTACTCGGTGATGTCCGGCGCCACGCCCGTGCTGCGCGATTCGGAACATTTCTTCTTCGAACTGGGCAAGTTCGAAACGCTGCTGCGCGACTGGTTCGCCGGCAAGTTCACCGGCGGCCAGCCGGTAGCGAACAGCGGCGTCACGGCCAAGCTGCGCGAGTGGCTGGACGGCGGCCTGAAGGATTGGGACATCTCGCGCGATGCGCCCTACTTCGGCTTCCCGATTCCCGACGAGCCGGGCAAGTTCTTCTATGTGTGGCTGGACGCGCCGGTGGGCTACCTGGCCAGCTTCAAGGCGCTGTGCGATCGCACCGACCTGAAGTTCGAGGATTTCCTCGCACCCGACAGCCGCGCCGAAATGCACCATTTCATCGGCAAGGACATCATCAACTTCCACGGCCTGTTCTGGCCGGCGATGCTGCACGGCGCGGACTTCCGCACGCCGACGGCGCTGCACGTCAACGGTTACCTCACCGTCAACGGCGCCAAGATGTCCAAGTCGCGCGGCACCTTCATCAAGGCGCGCACGTATCTCGACTCGGGCCTGCATCCGGAATTCCTGCGCTACTACTTCGCCAGCATGCTCAGCGATGCGCCGGTGGACGTGGATCTCGATCTGAAGACGTTCGAGGAACGCGTCAACTCGCACCTGGTCGGCAAGTGGGTGAACATCGCCAGCCGCACGGCGGGCTTCGTGCAGAAGTATTTCGACGGTCGCCTCGCGCCCGCCTTCAGTGCGGACGAACAGGAACTGTGGCGCGAGCTGCTGTCGCTCTACGGCGACGTGCCCGCGCTGTACAACAGCGGCGAATTCGCCGAAGTCGCGCGCCGTTTCGTCAGCATGGCCGACATGGTCAATGGTTATATCGCTGCCAAGGCACCGTGGGCGATGGCCAAGGACGAAGCGCGTCGCGCGGAACTGCACCAGGTGTGCTCGTTCGCACTGGCCGCCTTCCGCCTGCTGGCCGGCCTGTTGAAGCCGGTGGTGCCCGCCACGGTGGAAGCGGCCGAGCGCTTCCTCGCCGCGCCCATCAACGGCTTCGACGATGCACGCGCCGAGCTGCACAACCACACCATCAACGCGTTCGAGCCCCTGCTCGGCCGCATCGATCCCAAGCAGGTGGAGGCGATGGTGGAAGCGTCCAAGGATTCGCTGGCGCCCACCGAAACCAAGCCCGCCCCGAAGAAAGCCAAAGAACAAGCCAAGCCCATGACTGAAGCCAGCACGCCCGCCGCCGCCACCGACACCGCCGTGATCGGCATCGACGATTTCGCCAAGCTCGACCTGCGCGTCGGCAAGGTCCTCGCCTGCGAATTCGTGGACGGCTCGGACAAGCTGCTGCGCTTCGAACTGGACGGCGGCCCGCTCGGCAAGCGCCAGATCTTCTCCGGCATCCGCGCCGCTTATGGCGAACCGGACAAGCTGATCGGCCGCAACGTGGTGTTCATCGCCAACCTGGCGCCGCGCAAGATGCGCTTCGGCCTGTCCGAGGGCATGATTCTTTCGGCCGGCGACGGCGGCAGCGACCTGTTCCTGCTCGACGCCGACCAGGGCGCCCAGCCCGGCGCCACCGTTCGCTGATCTTTCCCGCCATGTCGCTGGTCGACCGCATCGACGCACTGTTGCCGCAAACGCAATGCGAGCAATGCGGTTACCACGGCTGCCGTCCGTATGCGGCAGCGATCGCCAGCGGCGAGGCGAAGATCAATCAATGCCCGCCGGGCGGAGCCGCGGGCATCGCCCGGCTCGCTGCACTGCTGGACGTTCCGCCGCTGCCGCTCGATCCGGAACACGGCATCGAGAAGCCGCGCACGCTTGCGCGCATCGTCGAGGCCGATTGCATCGGCTGCACCAAGTGCATCCAGGCGTGCCCGGTGGATGCGATCGTGGGCGCATCCAAGCTCATGCATACGGTGATGAGCGACGACTGCACCGGTTGCGAACTGTGCGTGCCCGCCTGCCCGGTCGATTGCATCGCGCTCGAACCGATGCCGCTGACGCAGGTGGACGACCCGATGCATGCCGATGAAGCGCGCACGCATTTTCAACGTCGCGAGGCGCGGCTGATGCGCGAGCACGCGCGGCGCGAAGCCGAGCTGGCCGCGCGCAAGGCGGAAGTGGCAGCGACAACGACGCCGACCAACCCGGTGCTGGCGGCACTCGCCCGGGCCAAGGCCAAACAGCAAGGAAAGCCCCAGTGAAGAAAGCCGACGTCGTCGAGCTGTTCACCCGCCTGCGCGAACTCGATCCGCATCCGACCACCGAACTCACCTACACCACGCCGTTCGAGTTGCTGGTCGCCGTGGTGTTGTCGGCGCAGGCCACCGACGTGGGCGTCAACAAGGCGACCAGGAAGCTTTATCCGGTCGCCAACACGCCGCAGGCGATCCTCAAGCTGGGCGAAGAGAAGCTCAAGAAGTACATCAGCACCATCGGCCTGTTCAACGGCAAGGCGAAGCATGTGATCGCACTGTCGCGCATCCTGGTGGAGCAATACGACGGCGAGGTGCCGCGCACCCGCGAGGCGTTGGAGGCGCTGCCCGGGGTGGGCCGCAAGACCGCCAATGTGGTGCTCAATACGGCCTTCGGGCAGCCCACCATCGCGGTGGACACGCACATCTTCCGCGTCTCCAACCGTACCGGGCTCGCTCCCGGAAAGGACGTTCGTGCGGTGGAAGACAAGCTGGAAAAAGTGGTGCCCGCCGAATTCAAGCAGGACGCTCACCACTGGCTGATCCTGCACGGCCGCTATGTGTGCAAGGCGCGCAAACCCGATTGTCCACAATGCGTGATCCGCGACCTGTGCCGCTACAAGGACAAGACGGCGGCTTGAACGCGGCTCGCATGCCGCGTGCGACAACACGTCAATCTTGTGTGAGCACCGTTGTGCGCGGCGGATCGATTGCCTGAGGCACCTCGCGCACAAGTGCGCTCCCACACGCGCGGGTTTCGTCGGTTACAGCGGCAACGATTCTGCGTCAGTCCCCTGCAAGCGCAGCTCGGCAACGATGACGCAATCATCACGTCGCGGCTTTGCGTTCTCTCCATCGCATCGACGCATCCGATGCATCGACCATTCGTTTCTCGCGCAACCACTGCATCAGGTCGCGCTGGCGACGATGTGTTCGTGTCATCGCGTGGACATGCAGCACTTCGATCACAGTCGACCACTTGTCACGGACAAGCGGCGCTTATTGCAGTCCCGCTTAAGTTACGCACGAAACAGCTGTTACTAGTGGCCTATACCGTGTGGCGAATCTTCTAAAACCTAATGAATCCCTCAGCGTTTCGTGCAAGTTCCTCAAGCTTGCTGCGCGCCGCGGACCTAACGTTGAACCTCCCCCGGACCACTCCCCGTTAGGAGACCTCACCATGAAGCGCATGATTCTCACCGCTGCCGTGGCTGCATTTGGATTCGCATGCATCGGCTCCGCCCACGCTGCCGTCGAAAGCTACATCGTCGACATGAACGGTTATGCCGTGATTGGTTTCGTTGGAAACACTCCCGCCGACTTCGCACGCGCCCAGCAAAAGGCGGACAGTTGGGAAACGCAGCGTCACCTGATGCTCAAGCCCCAATCGATCAAGGCCGTAGCCATCGACCAGTCGCAGGGCGTCGCCCTCGACCAGACCCAGTTGCGCAATGCCATCGTGCAGGCTGCGCTTGCCAAGACGCCTTAAACACGCGCCATTCACGTTTTTGACGACGCCACTGGCGCCGAAACAGGAAGGAAGACGGCGGGCGAGCAGGCCCGCCGCTTTCTTTTTTGCGTAGGCGATTGACGTCGCACGCCTCGCTTGCCAACGTGATACCCGGCCGGCCCGCAGGGGTCGGCAAAAGATCCGCAAAAGGTAGATGACGGATCATGGACCGGGGCACCGGCCTGAACCGTGCCTTCGCCGAGTCCGACACGGGTGCCATGGCATGCATATTCTGCTGGTCGAAGACGATGCCGAACTGGGCGGTGCGATCAAGCACGCGCTCGAGCATCAATCCTATGCCGTGACCTGGCTACGCGACGGGCGCGAGGCGATGGAGGCGTTGCGCGGCGACCCGGTGGACCTGGTGCTGCTCGACCTGGGCCTGCCCGGCAAGGACGGTCTCGAAGTGCTCGCCGAGGCCCGTCGCTCCGGCGTGAAGACGCCCGTCCTGGTGATGACTGCCCGCGATGCGCTCGAGATGCGCATCCGTGGACTGGACCTGGGCGCCGACGATTATCTGGTGAAGCCGTTCCATCTCGGCGAGTTGGCGGCGCGTATTCGCTCGCTGACCCGCCGTACCCAAGGCCTTGCCGACAATCTCGTGGAAGTGGGCGGCCTGCGTCTCAACCTGGCCACGGCCGAGGTCGAGTTTCGCGGCGACCGGGTCACCCTCACGCGCCGCGAATTCGCCCTGCTCCGCGTGTTGATGGAGCGCGCCGGCCGCATCGTGCGCCGCGAGGCGCTGGAAAATTCGGTGTACGGCCTGGACACGATAGTGGAACGCAACGCCATCGAGGTCCAGGTGCACTGGCTGCGCCGCAAGCTGAGTCCCGAGGTGATCCACACGGTACGCGGCATCGGCTACATGATTCCCCGTGAACCGCAATGAGCCCTCCCGCATGAGCATCGGCCTGCGCCCCGCCAGTCTCCGCACGCGCCTGACCTGGCTGATCATCGCCGTGATGGTGGCCGTGCTGATTCCGCTGGGATGGATCAGCTATCGGCGCGAATTGCGCGAGATGAACGAGCTGCTCGACGGTCGTCTCGCCCAGGCGGGGCGCACGCTCGGCACCCTGATCGCGCATGGCCAGCTGCCTCTGCACGACGCGGACCTGCCGTCGATCACGCAAAGTGCGGATGGCCATCATCATGGCGTGGTGGTTTCCGTGCACCCGCACAACTATGAGCCCGAGGTCGGTTTCCAGGCCTACGATCCCCAGGGCGAGGTGATCGCTGCCACCTCCAATTTCGCCGACTTGCCTCCGCCGACCAGCGAAGAGCGCGGCTTTCGCGACATCGAACGCGAGGGCAAGCGATGGCGCACGTTCACGCTGCAGAATCGCGCCAACCTGGTGATCCGCATCGGCGAGCAATCCGACAATCGCGTCGACATCGCCCGCGGCTTGGTCATCGAGCACACGCTGCCGCTGCTGATCGGCCTGCCGCTGCTTGCGCTGCTGGTGAGTCTTGCCGTGAAACGCGGCCTGCGCCCGGTGGCCGTGCTCACCGAGATGCTCGACCGCCGCACGCCGGGCAGCCGCAAACCAATGCCTGCCGATGTGGCGCCCGGCGAGATCAAGCCGCTGATCGTGGCGTTGAACCAGCAACTGGAGCGACTGGAAGATGCGCTCGACCGCGAGCATCGCTTCGCCACCGATGTCGCGCACGAACTGCGCACGCCCCTGGCGGCGACGATGATCCATCTCGAGAGCGCCATGATCGCGGACGATCCCGGCGAAGTGGAATTCACCGTGCGCCACGCGCAGCAGAGCATGGCGCGACTGGGGCGGCGCATCGAACAAATCCTGGCGATGGCGCGACTGGAGGCGGGAGCCGCCTCGCAGCAACGCACGCCGATGGATCTGATCCGCATCGCCACCGAAGTGATCGAGGAGCTAGCGCCGCTGATCGTGGAAAAGGATATCGCGGTCGGCCTGTCGCACGACGAAGACAGCATGGTCGTGCTTGGCCATGAAGTGGCGCTCACGGCGATGTTCCGCAACCTGATCGAGAACGCCTTGCGCTATACGGAAAGCGAAGGCCAGGTGGATGTTTCCGTTCGCCGGGAAGGTGGGCACGCCATCGTCGACATCTGCGACAACGGCCCGGGCATTCCCGAGGATCGTAGGCAGGCGGTGTTTCAGCGCTTCCATCGCGAGGTGGAGAGCGCGACGCGAGGGTACGGCCTGGGCTTGAGCATCGTGCAGCGCGCGATCGAGTTGCATGAGGCGTCGATCGAGCTGCTGGAATCGCCGTCGGGGCGAGGGCTGCTGGTGCGCATCCGGCTGGCGGCAAACGGCTAGCGGCTCGCGCTTCTGCCCGTCATTCCGGCCTGCGCCGGAATGACGGGCAAAAACCAATACGGCGCCCCAAAAGGTTCCCACAAGACTCCCTCGCCATCATGGCAAGCATCGGGTCCCGATTCCCTCATGCTGCGACGCCCATGCTTGGTCTTGTCCGAATCGCCCTGTCACGACCGCTGACCTTCATCGTGTTGGCCGTGCTTATCCTTATCGCCGGTCCCCTGGCGGCCTTTCGCACGCCCACCGACATCTTCCCGAACATCGGCATTCCGGTGATCAGCGTGGTGTGGAGCTACAACGGCCTGCCGCCCGACCAGATGTCCGGCCGCGTGGTCTATTACTACGAACGCCAGCTCAGCACCTCGGTCAACAATATCGAGCACATCGAATCGCAGTCGCTGCCCGGCATGGGCATCGTCAAGATCTTCTTCCAGCCCGGCGTGGATATCCGCACCGCTACGGCGCAGGTCACCTCGATCTCGCAGACGGTGCTCAAGCAGATGCCACCCGGCATCACGCCGCCACTGATCCTCAACTACAACGCCTCGACCGTGCCGATCCTGCAGATGGCGTTGTCGAGCACCAGCATGTCCGAGGCGAAGATCCTCGATCAGGGCCTCAATGTGATGCGCCCCATGCTCACCTCGGTGCCCGGCGTCGCGGTGCCCACGCCCTACGGTGGCGCCGCGCGCCAGGTCACGCTGGATCTCGATCCGCGCGCGCTCGCGGCCAACGGTCTGTCGGCACAGGACGTGAGCAATGCGCTGGCGGCGCAGAACCAGATCATCCCGGTGGGCACGGCGAAGATCGGCACCTACGAATATCACGTGCAACTCAACAACAGCCCCGAGGCCGTGGACGAACTCAACCAGTTGCCGGTGAAGACCGTGCGCGGTGCCACCATCACCATCGGCGACGTGGCGCATGTGCGTGACGGTGCCGCGCCGCAAACCAACGTGGTGCGTGTGGACGGCAAGCGCGCCGTGTTGATGCCGGCGCTGAAGGTCGGCGAGGCATCGACGCTGGCCGTGGTGTCCGGCATCAAGCAACTGATGCCGCGGGTGCTGGAATCGCTACCGTCGAGTCTCAAGGTGTCGCTGCTCAGCGATCAGTCGACCTTCGTGAAGTCGGCCATCTCGTCGGTGGCGCGGGAAGGCATCATCGCGGCCCTGCTGACCTCGGTGATGATCTTGATCTTCCTCGGCAGTTGGCGCTCCACGGTGATCATCGCGGTATCGATTCCGCTCGCCATCCTCTCGGCCATCGCCCTGCTCTCGGCCACCGGGCAAACCCTCAACGTGATGACGCTGGGCGGCCTGGCCCTGGCCGTGGGCATCCTGGTCGATGACGCCACGGTGACCATCGAGAACATCAACTGGCATCTCGAACAGGGCAAGGACGTGCACACGGCGATCATGGACGGCGCCAGGCAAATCGTGACGCCCGCCTTCGTGTCCCTGCTGTGCATCTGCATCGTGTTCGTGCCGATGTTCCTGCTCGACGGTATCGCGGGCTTCCTGTTCCGCCCGATGGCCCTGGCGGTGATCTTCGCGATGGCGTCCTCGTTCCTGCTGTCGCGCACGCTGGTGCCGACCATGGCGATGCTCCTGCTCAAGCCGCATCACACGGAGAAGGGCCCGGGCGATCATCCGGAGGACGCCTACCTCAACCATCACGAGGGCGACCAGCCGGCCCGCCGCAAGCGCAGCGCGCTCGTGGCGGCGGCGGTGACCTTCCAGCAGCGCTTCGAACATCGCTTTGCGCAGGTGCGCGATGCCTACCACGCCATGCTTGGCGTAGCACTCACGCATCGTCGCCGCTTCGTCACCGGTTTTCTTGCCTTCGTGCTTGCCTCGTTCGCGCTGGTCCCGCTGCTGGGCCGTGACTTTTTCCCCGAGGTGGATGCGGGCGCCATCGCCCTGCATGTGCGTGCGCCGATGGGCACCCGCGTGGAGGAAACCGCGGCCGAGTTCGATCGCATCGAGCAGGCCATCCGCCGGGTCATTCCGCCCTCGCAACTGGACACGGTGATCGACAACATCGGCCTGCCCTTGTCCGGCGTGAACATGGTCTACAACGCCAGCGGCACCATCGGCCCGCAGGATGGCGACATCCAGGTCGAGCTGAAGGAAGACCATGCGCCCACCGCCGATTTCGTGCGCGAGTTGCGCGCACGCCTGCCGCGCGAGTTTCCCGGCACGCAGTTCGCTTTCCTGCCCGCGGACATGAGCTCGGAGATCCTCAATTTCGGCGCTCCGGCGCCCCTGGACGTCTCCATCGCGGGCCGCGACCTGAAGGCCAACGAGG
>Ga0207670_10001796_pt1 | contig 11228 bp, 19 predicted proteins | sample KBSS23HmetaG_FD_184339 | JGI IMG/M metagenome (GOLD analysis project Ga0207670, IMG submission 184339) | Switchgrass rhizosphere microbial communities from Kellogg Biological Station, Michigan, USA - KBS S2-3H metaG (SPAdes) (version 2) | ecosystem: Host-associated > Plants > Roots >... | reverse complement strand
GTGCTGGTTCCGGGACTGAGCCGCCGTTTTGTCGTCCGTAGCGTTGACGCGATTCATGGACCGAGGACTCCGATCGGTTCACTCGGTCTTGTGTTACGCGATGACGCGACAGGCACACCGGACGAGTTGAGACCGTTTACCGAGGGGAAGACTTTTGACTTTGAATACTTTGAATAAAAGATCAAAACGCTGGAGCGAACCGGGCTGAGCTTTTGGGTTCGGCCTTGGGTTTGCTCACGTCAGGACTCCGGTCGCTCATCGTTCGGCACAAAATTATCCATGCTTCGTGTCAGCGACATAGTCGTGCGGGTCGGCAGAGCAGTGGGCGGCGACTTCAAGGAGATTGAACATGTGCCTACAGGCATCAGTAGACATCAGCCTCCTCCACTGGGCGGAGCGGAGGTTCAGAGGGAGACCAAGCAGCGTTTCCTGCGCGAGATCGAAGCGGAGTTGATCGCGAAGGGCCTGACACAATACATTGACGATGAGAATTAGATTGCCATGCGCTGCAGCGAACCCGGCCATTGCATCACTGTTGCAATCCACGCGTCCCGTGGGCCGGGTCGCTGGGTCGTTAGCCGTCATGCGCACGCTTACTCCAATCTTGTGTGGTGTGATTGTGAGCGTCTTGGCTGGCTGTTCTACGCAAGAGCCACCTTTCCCTTCCGAATTGCGGGCTGATGCCCGTGCGACTCCGGTTTTTAGAATCGAGGAGCAGATCGCTGAGATGGTTCGCACCAGCAGGGATTGGGAGATGGCACATTTCAGGAGCTACCGGCAGGAGGATCTTGATGGCGATCACATTGACGATGCGATTTTGCTCACCACTTTTGAGCACGGGATGATTTGGCGTCGGGAGTTGTTTGTCTGTCTGAGTTCGTCACCAGACCGAGTCATGCACGTGAGCCTGGGCAGGAAGGGTGAGCGGTTGGCCGAAGATTTTGAGATCAAAAATCGGACGATTATTGTCAGAGGTAAGGCATATACTGATGCCGACCCGATGTGCTGCCCGTCCCGACCGTATGAGTCCATTTTTCTAGTAGCAGATGGCAAGATAGTGGAGAGACGATGATGACGGCTAATCGGGCAGCCGGGAGGATGGACCTCCCGGCCCCCACACCACCGGACATGCCGGTCCGCGTCCGGTGGTTCCTGGCAGTCCCGAAGGATTGAACGGCACTCTTTCTCTGCCACGCTGGCTCGCGGTTCGCCTCCACCGTTCGGTTTCAACACCAGCCTGCGTCCAGCTATGGTCGTACTGCCTGCCAAGTCCAGCCCTTCCCGGGTTGTGAATCCATCCGGTCTCTTCGTTTGCCGGCTCGTGACCACCGGTACTATGGCCTCTGCTGACTTCTGTGCCCTCACGACAATCCTCTCGGACCTGGGCTTGCTTATTTGACGGGAGGTGTTGACCCCGCCCTCAGTGGGGTGAAGACCTACTGCGAATGCGCGAGCGGAACTGCTACCGTTTGGTTAAACCCCTACCGTGAATCTGGTCGAAAGGCGGATCTTTGAATTGGGAAGTTTTCAACTTGCCCACCGGAAAAAATATATTAGGTAACTCGAACCATGAAACCTCGCATTCTGCTCCTGTCGCTCCTGGCGGTTAAGATGAAAAGACTGCTATCAATCTCAGCGACCGCCGCCGGAAACGCCCGGGTTATCTGAACAATTCTCCTGCCCGGCGGGGCGGCGCTTCGGTGGAGCGCTCGCGTTATGCAGCAAAGTCAACGGCATACCCGTAGGAGTGAATGATGGCTCCTCATTTGAGTCGCACCAACCGCCCCTTTCGACGGACTATGTTCTTATAGTCCCACTGGATTTCGCGTGCCTTGGCCAGCCAGCGCTTCAGGTCGTCTCTGTTTACTTGGTCGGCGGAGGTGTAGCGAACTTCAGCCGCCTTGAAGCTGCCTTCCTTCTTTAGCACGTCTTCCTCAAATGACTGACCACTCCAGAAAAGTAAGCGGACGCAGTCCTTCAACTTGCTGTAGCCGACGACGGGGTTTCCATCGAGAAACCACACAGGGTGAGCGTGCCATATTTTGTCGTCTGCTTCAGAAAGACTTCGGTTGATCTGCGAAGCTAAAAGATCACAGATTTCTCGATCTGCCGAAGCCATCGTCTTGTTGTATTTAGTCGTGTCTGGATGCATAAAGCAAAGCTGACCTATGCCGAGAAGCGCGCCCAAGACGGCAGCATCGGAACCTTCGGCTGACCGCGCTCCTTGTCATTCGGTCCAGCGTATTTAGGCGTCGAGTTCGGATTAAAATTCTTCTCCACATCCGCTTCACTTTAAGCTTCGGAGCCAGGTTGAGGCTTCCTCTTCCGAGGTAAACACATCGCTGACAAAGCCGATGTTGGCGGCCAACGTGGCACCAAACTTCTCGTAATCAATCATCTCCGGGTAAGTCACTACTGCGACGCGCACGAAATGGCCCGAAGCTCTCGCCCACTCATGGACGAAGAAATAGCGCTGGATGACATTCGGCGGTTGGAAGCCTGTAAGTCCAAGCGTGACCACCATGAGCTTTTTAACCTGCCGCTCACGCGCAAAAGCAATCCCAGACGTTATCAACTCAGTCGCCTGAGCAAGCGAAAGCTCACCCGTTGGCCGATATTCGGCGTGGTCGCCCACTATCTCAAAATCTAGTAGTTCGCTCATCGACCCCTTTTCGTGCCGTGACACACCGGGTAGGCCCGAGCGGTTGACCGCTCAGGCCCCCTCAGAACCGTGCGTGAAAGTTTCCGTTCACACGGGCTCAAGCCTTTCAATAGACATAATTCGATCCAGAATGTCCCGGTTGGGCAGGCCCGCCGTAAACTTCGCTTTGGGTCTGATCCGTTCATGTTGGTTGCATCTGGGCCCAGTCCCGTGCCAATGTCCGATCCGCTCCCCCATTCAATAGAACAGGAATTAGATCTGGATGCCTCATCCGCACAGCGGCGTTGCACAGCAGACGGGTATATGGCCGAACGGGGGCACCTTGATCAATCAGCAACCGAGCCAGTTCCGTATGTCCGCCGGCCACCGAATAATGAAGCGGTATTACCCGCCACACCGAGTCATCCTCCTGTTCCCGCACCAGCAAGCTCGGATCCGCGTCCAGCAGTTCTTGCACCCGTTCGGTATCGCCAAGGAAGCAGGCCGAATAAATGTCGAGTACTGTCCCCGCCTGAAGGAGCCGTTCAGCAAGTCGCGTGCGGCGATAGCGCTGAGCGATGCAGTACGGTTTGAGAAGCACTACGATCTCCGACCGGATACGACCAGGCACGTTAGGATCCGCCCCGGCTTTGAGGAGGTACTCCACCAGATTTGGATGGTTGCCGCGAGTGGCTTCCCAAAGCAAGGTCCGATTGTGACCGCCGCTCTTAGCCAGCAACAGCGACGGATCACGCCGCAAATGTCCTCGGACGGCCCGAAGATCTCCATGTCGCGCATCCTTCAGCAGCTCTTCCATGCCAAGGCGACCGCTGTGCGGCCGCGGCTTTTCCTCATTTCCCCAGTCGATCATGCAGATTTTCTAAGCGAATGACCATCATTCCTCAGCGAGTCGTCCCGGGTAGGCCTGGAGCGGTTGCCCGCTCAGGCCCCTCAGAACCGTGCTTGAAAGTTTCGCTTCGCTCAATCCAATATTGAGCCTCTCGAACGCCGCCGGACCCCAGTCAAAGGAGTACCTATCCGACGTTCCGCTTCGCTCAGTCGGTCAAAGCTATTCTTGTTTCGTTAGAGGAAAAGTATTTTTCGACCCATGCGCTGCTAACCGTGACGCAATTGGTCAGGCTCAGGAGCTGATGGCTGTCCACGAGTATAATTGGTCCCACTCTCAACGGCAAATCGTGCTGGAACGAAAAATCCAGCCAGCGCATTCCGAGAGTGTATCGTGAAAATCTCATGGAAAATCTCCAGCCCGCCTCGGATAGGTAAGGTAGCTCACCGACGGCGATCAAATATGAGCCGCGGATCTTCAGCACCGCGCTGGTCAATTGTAACCTACAAACGATATCGTGATCGCATCCGAAACCGGTAACGACTTGCCGCCGCCGCGCACGATCAGGATCAGCAGGGCCAGAATTAGGCCACCAAGTAGCAGCCATAGTTTGCGACGTGTGAGCATGCGAATCCCGTGTAACCTAAAACTCAGCGACGGGAGTCAACCGCTGGTGACGTTCCATTTGTCTCTGAGCGAACCGGCTGGCTCCCGTTCGCTGGACCGGCTTGAGCACTCTGCCCGTCTGCTCCCAGCACCGCCGCCACGGATTCCTTTGGCCTCACAACGGAGCTTGTGGTGGTCTGATGACCCCACGGATGGAACAGCTCACGGCCAACTCGTTGATTGACTAAAGCGAACAAACCCCTCGGTTCACGCTTCACCCATAATCGCAGTCTCCACGGCGTAGCGGTATCCAAACCCTGTGGCCACGGAATCGCATAACAAGAACCGAACCCCGGAGTCCAGGTCGTCCCAAGCGCTGGCTTGAAGTCGTCCGAAACGAGTTCGCTCCAGCGGTTTCCAACCTGCTTCTCTAATCCATCAACGCCAAACTGAACGAAGTGGACTCGGCTTATGTTCGACACCGTGAACAGAGCGTGCAGCCCGCGACCGTCACCGATAACCGACATCCGTGGGTAGGCCGACCGACCAGGATCGTTGGTTAGAGCAAGGAACGCGACGGACAATTCAGGTGGTCTAGGTCGAGAGGTGGCGAGATAAACGACCAACGCGACAAGCACTAACAATCCTACCGAAACCAGTAACGACGCCTTTTTCATGGGCTACCGAAAGAACTCAGCCACGCCGGGCCAAGGACATGGACCGCGGAAGCGGAACTGAGGGTGCCATCCGCCGTTGGCTGCAGTGATCTTGGGTGGTGTCATGGCTCTCCTCATAGGCGGTCCCGATGCGGTTGGTGGTCGCGATTCCACCGAACCAACGCCGCTTTGCTCGTGTCTTGGAAAAGAAATTTCAGCGTTGGTGATTCAACGTGGCCGTCGCAGAATACCACGTTGGCTTTGCCTTGATGGCGGGTAAGAACGTTTCCGCAGGTAAGCATGTCGTCCGCGGGTGTTCCTTCACTCAACTTCCCGCGTCTAAACTCACTGCTGCCATAAAAAGAATCCCCAATGGCCATCATATCACTTGGGACAGCCACTTCTGATTCTTGGATGGGTGTCACGACGTGCAAATCTGAATTAAAGTGACCTTGAAGGCCAAAATCGTTGGCTAGGTCTGTGCGAAAAGGAAGAATTCCCGCTCGGTTATAGCCGTAGTAAGTTGTCGGTGACACTCGGTTGTCCAGGATTCTGGGACTCCATCGGGCAGAGGGACAAAGCCATACACCTTTTTGAAAAAAATCCGGTTCGGGTTTGGCGATGCCAAGCCCCTCGCGTTCCAGTACATGCACCCAAGTAAGCCAAGGAATGCCTTTTTCGGGATAACCCCCGTTTGTGGCCGTTGCTATCACGGGATAGCCATGATTGTTTTCGAGAATGACCTGCAAGCCAACTCCGAGCTGATGCAAATTGCTGACGCACTGAATGCGTTGTGCTCCTGCCTTGGCACTAGAAAGCGTTGGCAGCAGTAGCGCCGCAAGGATTCCAATAATGGCGATGACAACCAGCAACTCGACCAAGGTAAAGCCGCCTCGATTGCGTCCGCGCATACAGAATAGACATTTGCGTTGCTTGATAGTCACGGATGGTTAATTCGTCTCCCGTCCAACGTAAAGATCAGCGACGGGGGTCAGCCGCCGATGACGTTGAATTTGTCTCTGAGCGAATCGGCTGGCTCCCGTTCGCTGCACCGTTTCGCCATTCTTATCCATCCTCCGCTTCTGATACTCGATCATGGTGTCGGTCATATCCTGCCAACCGCCATCCGGTAAGCGACGGTAAAATCGGCCGCCGTCAACATATGCTCCGGTATTTTTCGCGAGTCGAACCTTCCCGAAGGACAAGTGCGTGCGGAAGCCGAAGACCGCCCTCCGCCATTCAAAGGACGACAACAAATCATCGGAATAATAAACCCGGGGTGGCTGGGCTTTCAGGTCCACCTCACCCGACGCGCCCGTGCAGAAACGGAAAGCCATTTCGTAGAGCACGGCCGCAAGGATGAGAATTCCGGATGCTACCAAGAGGTGGCGGCGCATATTAAGGCGAACATCGCTGCTCAGTATTTACAGAACGTCTTGCGGGAGCCCATTGGAGGCGGGGGGGGACGTACGATTTCGACTGGGCCGGCTTGGAAGGGGAGTCTGGGCGAAGCAGGGGATCAGCTTGAAGACCGCGACTTCGCCGCCCTCGGCTCACTCCGTCGGAATCCTCGTAAAAACCGAATGTCACCCGTCGCGAGTTGCAATTGCCGAACGATTGCTCGATTCTCCCTTTTGCAAGCTTTCGCGCTCTGCCAGCCGCTTTGTTTTCGACAACCCAGTACGGCTCTTTGCACTTGTCGTCCCCGTAAACGACAACGTCGGCGAAATCGCCTGGAGCAGGACGGGTTACGGTTACCTCCATCCGCATCCGGTTTGCCGGATAATCCTTGGAGACAAGCAGCCACGCGATGCTGTAGGCCTGACCCATTCCTCCGGGTTATTCCAACTATATGTTCTCTGCTGATGGCGCGTTGAATGTGAGCGGTGACTGCGAAATGGTGCTGATGCAGCCTCATCATCCCAGGACAGTCGTTTTGGGTTTTGTCGATGGTCACGTCGAACGTGTAAGTGTTTCGCGTTTGGGCAACGTTCGCTAAAAGCCGTGACGCTTCGGGCCGGGCGCCGGTTTGTCACGAGGTTGCCCCAGGGCTCAGGAACGCGGGTCGAACCGCGACCGACGCGGTCGCTGCCCCACCCCCGGGCGGACAAATTCCCAAGCGGCTGGACATAAGGCCCCTCGTCGGGCCAGGCCCAGGTCCCTTAAACCTTCTTTGTGACCCGGTTTTGTGACCTGAGACTGGTACTTCCTGTGTCGAGGCCAGCATTCCGCTTCCTCTCGACCATGCCGAGCGCCGATGCCGAAATTAGAGCACCAAAGCTAGCTGCTTATGAAGGATCGGCGTGGGTCCGTCCTGGCAACCGAGCGTGCGCGGAGTCTCAACGCTCATTCCGGGTCAGGCCAGTGGTATTCCCGCCTCACGGCGTCCACTATGCGGTTCACGGCCCCGGAATTGTCGTTCGCGTTTATCATGATGACCACTCCCTGCCCGGACCCGGCATAAGCCATCATGAAGGCGTCGAATCCCTCGTCTCGCCCGCCGTGTGAAAAGCGCAGCGTCTTCCCGCTGCCGTCAAGGCCCAGCCCCAGCCCGCTATTGCCCTTTTGAACGGTGAGCATCTGACGAGTCATCGACTGTGAGATTAGCGGGTTCGACTTACCTGCCAGCGCCTGCTGGATGCCGATGGCGAAGCGCGCCAGATCGGACGCCGTTGTCCACAGGCCAGCCGCCGCCATTTCCGGGTAGATGTGCCACTTACCTTCGACTTGCTTCCCGTTGGCGTAATAGCCTGTCGCCGCTGCTGCGACCCTGTCTTTCGGGATCGGTTGTTCGTAGGTGCTGGCCGCCATCCGCAGCGGCGTCAGCACGGTTTCCTGCATAAACTCCGGGAAGGGTTTGCCTGTCACGTCGATCATCATCTGTTGCATGACGGTGTAGCCACCACCGGAGTACCGGGACTTGCTGCCGGGAACGACATCGACCCGGATCGCCGCCGTGTTGGCGGGCGTGGCCCCATTCAGTATCTCCACCAGCGTCGGCATGGGCGCGCCCACCGCATATCCGGGGAAACCGTGAACCGTCAGCCCCGCACTATGGCTAAGGATGCGCCGCAACGTGACCTTCTCGTCCTTCGTGAAGTCGTTTTCCGGCACCTTCCATTGTTTCAGCCGCTTGTTCACGTCCTCGTCCAGAGACAACCGCCCGTCCATTAGCAGGCGCAGTGCCCCAAGTGCCGCAACCGGTTTGCTGATCGAGCCCGCCTGAAACAGCGTGGAAGTCGTGACGGGAGTCGTGGCACTTTGCTCCGTGAAACCGTAACCCTTCGCCTTGCTGATCTGGCTGTTTTCGATGATGGCCAGCGATACCCCTATGATGTGGTGTTCCTTCATCTCGGCGGCGACCACATCGTCCACCGTGGAGGCAAATGTCGTGAGGGAGGTTGCGGCGAGCAACCACCAGCAGAGACAAAAGACGATGGCCGTCGGGGAGTGCATCGGGCTTCCGGTGGTGGCACGTCCGCCAGCTTGCCTATTGTCGAGGGCGGTCATAGCGCTGTGAGCCCGGGTTTGCAAAAAGCCTTCGTAGAGTTCCGCGAACCATTCCTGGCTTAACCGTTCCACATAGAGAGCAGGTAACCCAGGACGCAAGCCTCCTCAGTCACTCAAACAGAGCGTGGCCAGGCCAGGGAACACAGAATGTTGTCGCCTGTGAAGCGTCCTTTGCGCTGCCAGGATTGCCTCTGCGAAGGTCCGATGCCTACTTCAATTTGATGGCAGGCTGCTTTGCGGCCAAAGCCTGCTTCTTCTTCTGGTTTGCTGCATTCGCCTTGATCTGTTTCTGCGCCGCTTGCTTGTGCACGGCCTTCGGGGATTTGTCGCCCATATTCTCTTTACCTTTCGGCTGCTGGTTTACTGACCCGCAACAAGTTCATGTTTCCGCGAGTGATTGGAACCGTGAGTTGCATCGCGAATGTTGTCAAACCGCAAACGAATATTCGTTCTTCCCAGTGCTCGTCGGACTGTGAGTGATGCGTGTCGCGCAGCAACGACCGATGTTGGCAGGCAGCACGGTCAGAATATCAAGACCCGGCGAGATAACCTATCAAGACGCCCAAGCGAATCGACCGGGCTCGACTTTCTTGATTTCCTTAATGCCTTTCGCCGTAGTGTGGAACCAGACGCTGACGTTGCCGTAACTCTTTCCCAGTTTCGCCGCCACGTCCTTTACCGTCACGCCGGACTTCCCGGCGGCCTTCAGGGTTTGGACGATCCGCTCCTTCAATGGAGCGCCCGAAGTCCGCGCTTTTGCTTTGACCACTCCGAGCGTCGGCACGCGCTGTTTTCCCTTTCGCTTCGCCCACCGGGCCTTCATGCCCGCCGAGATTCTGGCCCTGGCTGCCGCGCTCATCTTGCCCTTCTTCGGTCGGGAATCACCGTTCTTTGCGGGTGTGGCCTGAGTGCCGGTGATCCGGGCCAGGTCCCGCTGTAGTCCGTCGATTCGTTCTCGAATCGCAACAGCCCGTTTGAGGTCTTTGACGGACAGTGTGGTCAGGAGATTGCTTTGCATAACCTATCAGTAAGGGGCAACCGGCCTGAGGTCAAGAATGGTAAGCTACTTAAACCACGAAGCAGGAACACCTACCAAGTAGATCACTGCTAGGCCCAGCGCAACCCGACCTTCACAGGTTCTGCCACTGATTGGAATTGCCACAACGCACACACCGAAGCAGTAGTTCACCCGGCGCTGCCTGCCAGTCGATCGGCGTGCCGCACACCGGACAATGCGATGCGCCCATTCTCGCCGTCGATTCCGTCAGGTCCTGGACTTCGTCGGTTGTCCACCGTCGAAACCGGTTCCGTTGCGGATCATCACCGCGCCGAAATTCCTTTCGCTTGCCGCAAACCCGGCACTCGGCATGCAGATCGTAATCGCCGCCATGCAGCCTGTGTATTTTCAGCTTGAGCGGCGCATTGTCGTCAGGACATCGGACAAGGCCGTCCTGCCAGAATTGCTCCACGATGCGATGCGTTTGCTTTGTTGACCAAGACATGGATCACCTTCGGTTTGCGCCACAATTTTCTGAAGCCGAACGGCACAAGAATTCCGACCTGCACGTTGGACGAACAACACCGTGAGTCGTTCAAATTCTGTGCGAGCGATTTTTTCATGGCTCGCCAGTGAATTGATGATGCAGTTGGTGTTTGCGGGTCAATCCGCTCACCATGCAAAAACGGTCAGACGAAAATCAACGCGGGAGGGTGAACAGCCTGCAATATTGATTACCAGCATTGTGTGAATTTCCTGAAACTTCTCGGCGTCTACCGGGTCATAGGCAACAGAGATTAGGAGTGCAGCGAGTTTGAATATCCGATGGACACCCGTTCGCCCGGCTCTCTCTGGTTTGATCAAGGACGTGGGAGGCGGTCAATAATCCTCCGGCATCAAGACTGTGGTGGCCGAGCGGTCGGCCTCGGTGATGATCCAGAATTTGGTCCCCGCTTCGGACTGATAGACTGAGAACAGGCGCGTACCGTCAATCGATGCACGATCATTGGCCTGCCGGTCTTCGGCGCTCACGTCGCCCCAGTCGCCGACTTGATGACGTTGCAGACCCGCCAAGATGTCCGATTGTGATAATTGTTGGAGCGCATTGGGTGTGGCGACGATTTGGCCGAGCGCAAATGAAGCATTTCGAGTCACCGGTCCTCCTCGAACGCGAAGTAATAGCGAGGCTCGTGCTGGAATATGAGCGAGCCGATTTTGTTGTCGGACTTTCGTTTCACGATGACGAATGGTGCCGCGAATTCCAGCACCTCGAAGTCCTTTGCCAGTCCCGCCGTATTCCACACCTGACCATGGCGCGCTTCGAGTGCGGCGCGCTCGGTGGCTTCGGAATTGATCTTCGACACGAGCGCCCGTCGTGCGCTTTCGGTTGGATCACTCATTGCATTCTCCTCACTGCCGACGGTCGGTTGGAAAAAATGCCCCGTCGCTTCGCATCCGCCGCGGCTCGCTGTGAATGCGCTCCTCCCTTGAGCGATACATGCACGAATTCATGACGGGCCGATCATGGCCCAAACCGTATACAAACCGGCATGGGTGCAGGTCGGTTTCCCGGGGATTCAAACGCGTGGAATCGTATCGAGGAGCTCAATCTCATCGGGGCCGCCACGAGCACCGAGACGCCAGAAATCCAGGCCGATTGCTTGTGCCTCCGGCGGGGTCGGTGGCGCATACTTTCAATCTGCTGTATCCTGGGAAGCATCAATGATTGATTGGAAAATCTTCCCGGACAGGGAATCCAGGCCGGAGGCCAGGATCATCGTCCGCGACGCCGAAGGCGAAGCATGTTACTTGTCCCCGCCATCCTACCGCGCCCGGCGCAGTCGTTGGCGATGATGCCGGACGACAGCAGTGGAGCGTGACTTTGATCCTTTGGCGCGTAGATTTGCCGCACTATGAAATACTCATTGGCCGTGCTCCTTTGCGTCCTCGGGCAATGAGTATTTCATAGTG
>Ga0207670_10001794_pt1 | contig 11231 bp, 8 predicted proteins | sample KBSS23HmetaG_FD_184339 | JGI IMG/M metagenome (GOLD analysis project Ga0207670, IMG submission 184339) | Switchgrass rhizosphere microbial communities from Kellogg Biological Station, Michigan, USA - KBS S2-3H metaG (SPAdes) (version 2) | ecosystem: Host-associated > Plants > Roots > Rhizosphere... | reverse complement strand
TATTGCGGCACCCATTATCCGCCCTCGGAATTAACACTCGATCATGTGCTGCCACGCTCGCGCGGAGGGGAGTCCGCGTGGGATAATCTGGTTGCCTGCTGCAAACGTTGCAATCATCGAAAGGGTAGCCGCACTCCGGAAGAGTCCGGGATGCACCTGTTGCGCAGGCCTCGTGGGTTCTCACTACACGTAAACCGGCAAATCATGCGTTACTTAGGCAGAGCTGACGAGACCTGGAGAAAATACCTGTTCTACGAATCAGATACTCGAGAATAGCCGGTTCCCGAGCCGGCTTGCCCCTCAGGAAAGAAGGAAATTATGAGTCAAACAATGTTCGCGATCGCGGGGCTTGGAACCCCGGAGTTGATAGTCATCGTCCTTGTTATCTTTTTGTTATTTGGCGCCACCAGGCTGCCGCAACTTGCCAAGGCCCTCGGCCAGAGCAAGAAAGCATTTCGCGAGGGTATCGAAGAAGGAGAACGGGACGAGCGGAAAACCATCAAGGAGTAGTGCTTGCCCGGACGGGCTTCGCACTGAACTCCCCGCCTTTGTTTCAGTGGCTGTGAGCCTTTTGTCCGACGACTAGAGTCGCTTTCACAGAAAGCGCGAACTCTGCCTCATGCCTCTCTTCGTTTATTAATCGAGAGATCTCGCTGAACAATGCGGCCCTCCTATCGTCAGGTACGAGGGCCAGCCATTCGTGCATCAGGAACTCCGCAACGAGCGGAGAGCCAAGAAACTGCTCGCCCGACTCGAAGTCAAACTCCTCGATGCGCGTCCATGATGCGATGTCATTGAGTCCTTCGTCTTCTGCCAGCTGTTCGATGTCGGAGACCGTGGGCAGTTCGGTAATCAACTGTTCGACGTCGGATTCGTGATCGATGAGTCCGTTGTTGTGTAGTGCTTCCCAGTAGATTGAAAAGAACTCGCCAAAGCTGGAATAAGTGGGCAACGTGAGGGCAATGGTTGCGCCCGGCGCCGCGACGCGCACGATCTCGGAGAATACCTTACGTACGCGCTGGCGCGAGACGAGTGACGCATTGGCGATGACGAGATCGAAGCGGTTGTCTTTGAGATCGAGATTGTCGATCTGAGTAGTCCTGAAAGTGATCTGTTCGTTAGTTGCTGTTGCTTTCGCCCGCGCCAGTTCGAGGCACTCGGGATTTTCGTCAACACAGAGCAGTTCGAGTTTTTCTCCGGCGCGTTCATGTAGCGCCAACGCATGTCCGCCGGTTCCGGCGGCGACGTAGAGCGCTGCGCCTTCTTTGGGGAGCTTTATGTGCTCATCAATCAACTCGGCGAAACGCTCGCCCCAATCGGGAGCGATGAAAAGGTCTTGCAGGAAAGCCAGTTCCTTATCTGACTTTTTGTTAGTCGTCGTCACTCTCAATATCCTCACCCTTGGTTTGTTCTTCTTCTGAAAAATACTTTCTGCCTCGCAGTTGTTCGGGCAGGCATTCCATTTCTTCTTTAGCGCCCCTGTCGTTGTGGACGTAACGATAGTCTTTCCCGTAACCGATCTGTTTCATTAACGGTGTGACGGCGTTTCTCAAGTGCAGCGGCACCGGGACGCGAGCAGTTTCTTCCGCATCGATGCGGGCTGCGAAGTATGCACTCTTGACTGCGTTCGACTTCGGCGCTCGCGCGAGATAGATCGTCGCCTGCGAGAGGGGAAACAGTCCTTCAGGTAGGCCGATGAGTTGCACGATTTCAGCGGCCGCGGCGGCCTGGACCATCGCCTGCGGATCCGCCAGACCGATGTCTTCCGAAGCGAGGATGCAGAGACGCCGCGCAATGTAGATGGGATCCGCGCCACCTTCGATCAGTCGCGCCAGCCAGTATAGCGATGCATCGACGTCTGAGTTGCGCAACGATTTAATGAGCGCGGAAATCAGGTTGTAGTATTCTTCGCCACCTTTGTCATAGGCGTAGTGAGCGCGACCGAGCGCTTCGATTACTGTTTGTTCGGTGACGGTCCTGACGCCGTTTGCGTCTGGAGCAGTGGATTCAACGGCGGCGTCCAGGGCGGTTAATGCGACGCGTGCATCGCCATTGGCGGAGTGTGCGATCCTTTCCAGCAGCTGATCTGAGAGCGAGGGATTGAAACTTGCGAGCCCGCGTTCTGTGTTTGCGAGAGCGTTCTGCAGGACGGTTTTGATTTCGTCTTCAGAGAGTTGGTTGAGAACCAGCACTCGGGAGCGCGAGAGCAGCGCGCCTGTCACTTCAAACGACGGGTTTTCAGTCGTCGCGCCGATGAGTGTGACGGTACCGTTTTCGACAGCGTGTAACAGTGCGTCCTGCTGCGATTTGTTGAAACGGTGAATCTCGTCGATGAAGAGCACGGTGCGCTTGCCGTAACGCTTTTCAGCCTTCGCCTGTTGAATAGCTTCACGCAGGTCCTTCACGCCGGAGAAAACTGCTGACAAGGCGATGAAGCGCTGGCCACTACTGTCTGCGAGCAGCCGGGCGAGGGTAGTCTTGCCGGTGCCGGGCGCGCCCCACAGAATCAGCGACGGCAGCGCTCCGCCACCGGCGAGAAGTCGCCGCAGGATCCGGCCTTCGCCGACGAGATGTGCCTGTCCGACAAACTCCGAAAGCGAGCGCGGTCGCATCCGTTCGGCCAGCGGAACGCCCTCGACCGGCGTCGCCGTCTCGGGAACCTCCTCGTTAAACAGACTCCTTGTTGAATTCAAGCGGTCCATGGCGCAAAAAGATGTATAATTATCGCCGAAAAGAACTAAACACGCGACTAGCGGGCGCGGCCATTTTTCGGGCAAAGTATCCAGAATCTTCATTGGAACGCGACTGCGGGAATCTGCGTATAGTTGGCTGCGGACGATAAAACCCAATAATTAGGGGGCCGCGGAAGCGATTGGAGAGCAGACGATGAAAGACGCAAAAGATGTTTTGAGAATAGTGGGCATGATACTTCTGGGAGTATTTGTTTTTGTGGTTGCGGTGCCCTTTGTTTTGACTTTGGTTTTTAACGCGGTGGGCATCACGCTGGGTCTCATAGGCTTTTTGATTGGATTGGCGGTGTTCCTGATCAAGGTGGCGGTGGTGTTAGCCATTGGCTACCTGATCCTGGTCGGTATTCGTGCCCTTCTACGCTAGCTTGTTTCGCGGGCAATCGGGAGTTTTAGCTCCTCTCTCGGTTGCCCGCTCGTGTTTTCCCCGCCTCAGATTTTCGCTATCAATACAATTGACCATCCATATGCGCATGTGTGAGAATGCGGCTGATTTTTCACCTCACCTGAAGGATGGAGTAAATGACACCAGAACAACGATTCAAGCGAGTGGAACGTATACCCGGCAGATTGGCGACGAGAGGACGAAAGACTCGGAGCGAATTTCGCGACAAGATTAATATCCTCATCGATGCTCAGATTCGGAGTGAAGAGACATTTCGTGAAAAGATTAATATTCTCGCCGATGCTCAGATCCGGAGTGAAGAGACATTTCGAGACAAGATTAATATTCTCACCGACGCTCAGAGCCGAAACGAAGAAGCATGGCTTCGACACGAAGAAGCTTGGCGAGCTGAATCTCATGCCATAAATGAGCAGATTAAGGCTACAGATGAGCAGATAAAAAACGTCGCTCTTGCTCAGGCTGAATTGACTAAATCACAGAAGCTTACCGACCGGGCATTACGTGACTTTATTAATAGTCTTCGTAAGCCTCAAAACGGCAGGTAAATACTCACACGTTAAATCGGAAATGGACTACATCGCCTTCCTGCATGATGTAGTCTTTTCCTTCCAACCGCAGCAGACCCTTCTCGCGCGCGGCGGCATAGGAGCCGGCGGCTGTGAGTTCCTCATAACTCACGATCTCCGCGCGGATGAAGCCGCGCTCGATGTCAGAGTGAATCGTGCCGGCGGCGGTTTGTGCGCGTGTTCCCTGTGGAATGGTCCAGGCGCGAACTTCTTTTTCACCAGCCGTCAGAAACGACATTAAGCCGAGCAGGTGATACGCGCTCTTGATCAACTGATCCACGCCACTGGTTGAGACGTTAAGACTATTCAGATAATCGAGCCGTTCTTCAGGAGGCAATGCGACGAGATCCGCTTCGAGTTGGGCGCAGATAACCACGCATTCGGCAGCCTCCTTCGCTGCTATCTCGCGCACCGCTTGCACGCGCGGATTATCGTCGATGTTCGTAAGCGCTGACTCTTCGACGTTCGCGGCATAGATAGTCGGCTTGGTAGTTAAGAGAAAGAAGTTGCGAGCTACAGCGCGTTCATCATCGGTTAGCGTAACAGTGCGCGCCGACCGGCCTGCCTCGAGTGCCGGCTGTAGCTTGTCGAGCACATCCAGTTCCTGCCGCGCCACCTTGTCGCCGCTCTTGAGATTCTTCTGTGCCTTCTCACGCCGGCGTTCCGCTGTCGCAAGATCCGCCAATGCAAGCTCGATCTGGATCGTTTCGATGTCGCGTACCGGATCGACCGCGCCTTCGACGTGAACGATGTTCTCGTCTTCAAAGCAACGAACCACCTGCACAACCGTATCTGTTTCGCGAATGTTCGCGAGAAACTGGTTCCCCAAACCCTCACCCTTCGACGCGCCACGAACGAGCCCCGCGATATCGAGAAACTCCACCGTAGCGGGCACGATCTTTTCCGTCTTCACCAGGCGCGCCAGCGGCTCCAGACGCTCGTCAGGCACGGAAACCACGCCGACATTCGGTTCGATAGTGGCGAACGGATAGTTTGCGGCGAGCGCGGACGACTGCGCCGTGAGTGCGTTGAATAACGTCGACTTGCCTACGTTGGGCAGCCCAACAATACCTGCTCGTAACATTGATTTTCCTCGTGCAGAAAACTAACCGATTAGCGAGATGTATGCAAAGTAAGTAAAATCACGCGGAAGCTAATTTATTTCTGAGCGGCGGCAACTCTCCAACTGCGATAGATGATTGCGTCCTTACTACTGGCGTTATTAGTCACTTTCAGCGGCACCCTTGCGACCTACCTCTACGATGAGAACGCCTCTTTCGGCGCGAGACTGTGCGCCGGCGCTGCTTTGGGATTGAGCGCGCTGGGGCTGGTCAGCTTTGTTGTTGCTTCGTTCGTTGGACTGAGCGGCATGGCCGTCTTATTCAGCACGGCTATCTGTTGCAGCCCGCTGGCGCTGCTCACCGATGCCGCGACCTCAAGACGACTAAAACAGGATCTCGAAGGAACCTCAAACTTCATACAACAACTCGTTCGGCCCGATTTGACCGCGATAGGTTATTTTGTCTTCTACGCAGTCGCGGCGATCGTTCTCTGGGCGGTCTTCAATCGCGCGGTGATCGAGAACGAGACCGGCCTCAGCACCGGCCTGCTGAATAACTACGGCGATCTTCCGTTTCACATCAGCGTGATCACTAGCTTCGTGTTCGGCAACAATTTCCCACCCGAAGACCCAACGTACGCCGGCGTTCGATTCACGTATCCATTTATCTCCGACTTCATCTCCGCAGTCTTCGTGCGCTGCGGCGCGGATCTGCGTCAGTCGATGTTCATCCCCAATTTCATTTTGGGAATGGCGTTTGTCGGACTGGTTCACCGTTGGGCCATCGTGATGTTACGGGACAAACTCGCCGCCATCATCACACCATTGATCGTCATCTTGAACGGAGGCTTCGGTTGGACACTGCTGTTTGAAAAAGCGGGAACAAACGAAGGCGGACTCTTCGGCGTGCTCATGAACCTACCACCTTCGTTTACCGTAATTCCGGAGACTACGTGGCGTTGGGGTAACGCGATCTCGACGCTGCTGGTGCCGCAGCGCGGATTTCTCATGGGACTGCCACTGGCGACGATTGCCTTCACGCAATGGTGGCTGGCGACGAGCGAAAAAACAAAACAGCCGGAGACCAGTGTCACCGGCAAAAAGTCGCGTCAGAAAAATGCATGGCACGAGGAAACGCAACCGTCACGTTTCTCTCTCAGCACGCGTCGCATGATTGCAGCGGGAGTAGCAGCGGGATTGCTGCCGCTGGTCCATGCGCACAGTTTCGTGGTGGTAATGGCAATGGCGGGGTGCCTGGCGCTGATTCAGATTCAGACTCGCTGGCGCGACTGGTTTGCGTTCTTTGCTGTCGCGTCGGTGATCGCAATCCCGCAACTGCTTTGGTCGACGATGCACAGCGCGGTCGATGCGGGAAGCTTTTTTGCGTGGGAGGTAGGTTGGGACCACGGCAAGGAAAACCCGATCTGGTTCTGGTTCAAGAACACTGGAATTTTTATTCCACTGATTTTTGCCGCTATTCTTTCAAAGCGAAATGGGTATCTTGTCCCGAAGCGGCTGTTGCTGTTTTACCTGCCCTTCGCGCTCTGCTTCATAATTCCGAACGTCTTGAAGATGGCGCCGTGGATCTGGGACAACATCAAAGTGCTTTACTACTGGTGGCTCGCGTCAGCTCCAATCGTCGCATTACTTTTGGCGAAGCTCTGGCGAGAAGGTCGCATTCGACGCATCATCGCTGTGCTGCTGTTTGTCTGCGTCACGCTCGCCGGCGCACTCGACGTCGCCAGCATCGTGCTGCGTCCTGAACCATATCAAGTCTTCGACGCGGCTGGACTTCGTTTCGCTGAGTTTGTTAAGCAACAAACGGCGCCGCGCGCGTTGATTATTCATGCGCCGGTACACAACACGCCCGTATTTCTTAGCGGGCGCCGCTCGCTGATGGGTTATCCCGGCCATATCTGGACGCACGGGCTCGAGTTCGTGCAACGCGAAAGCGAGATCAAACGCATCTATCTGGGCTCTCCTGATGCTGAACAATTAATCAGACGCTACGGTATTGAGTATGCTGTAGTCGGACCACAGGAGAGGATAGTCACTCAAGTTAACGATCAGTTCTTCAGTCGCTTCGAAAAGGTTGGAGCAGTTGGTGAGTACACGCTCTACAAAATCAAGTAAGAAAAATCGCTCCACAGTGAGGACTATACCGCGGCGTGAGCCTGAAGCTGCGCCGGTGCAGGACCTTCCCGAAAATGCCTGGCGCATTGGTGCCATTGTTATTCTCCTGGTCGCTGCGGGGCTGCGTTTGTACGATCTGAATCTGGTGCCGCTGCACCACGATGAGGGCGTGAATGGAAACTTTCTGGTCAGGTTAGTTCGTGAAGGAGCTTACCAGTACGACCCGGCAAACTATCATGGCCCAACTCTCTACTACTTTGCGGCCCTGATTCCCTGGATTACAAAACTCTTATTTGGCACTTCAGCCCGCGAGACTTATGGCCTCACGACATTCACAATCAGGCTCATACCGGTGCTCTTTGGGATCGGCACGATCGTTCTTGTGTTCTTGCTGCGGAGAAAGTTGGGGACTGTGGCAACGCTCGCCGCGGGTCTGATGTTGGCTGTTTCTCCGGGCGCGGTCTATCTCTCGCGTTACTTCATCCATGAAACACTTTTTGTTTTCTTCACGCTGGGAATCGTTGTGGCGGTTGTGTGGTTTTATGAAGAGCGAAATCCGTCTTACTTGATACCTGCCGCCGCATGCGCGTCGCTTCTGGGTGCGACCAAGGAAACAGCGTTTATTTCCGTGGGAGTCTTGCTCATCGCGCTGGTTCTGACAGTGTTCTACATGAGTCTCAATCGCAAAGGTCAAGCGAGGCGATATAGAGAGGCGGAAGGGCTGAGCAGAATAACCGAGCCATTTGGCACGACCAGCTTTGTCACCAGCATTGCGCTTGCCGCGATAGTCTTCGTGACTCTTTGGATACTCTTCTATTCATCGTTTTTTACAAACAACAAAGGCATCTGGGATTCGCTGGAAACCTTTAACATCTGGACCAAGACTGGGTCCACAGCGCACGAGCACCCACCTTCTCAATACCTCATTTGGCTCGTAAGACAGGAATCGTCACTTTTGTTCCTCGGCGTAATCGGAGCGGCGATGGCTGTGCTGAAACCGAGGAACTCGCTCGCGCTGTTTTGCGCGTTGTGGTCCTTTGGGCTCATCGCGGCATATTCACTAATCCCTTACAAGACGCCGTGGCTGGTCCTGAACTTTTTGATTCCACTCGCGCTCATCTCCGGACATGCAATCCAGGAAATCTACGAGATGGACCAGCGGCAACTGAGATTAGCTGCCGTGATTCTCGTAGTCGCGCTCGGCATAGCCACTTACCAGTCAATCAACCTGAATTTCATCAACTACGACAACGATAACGAAAAGTACGTTTACGTCTACGCTCACACGACGCGCCCCCTGCTTGATCTAGTGAACCAGGTGGAAGAGATCGCTAAAGAAAACCAGGGCGGGCAAACGGGCATAACGATCGTGAGTCCCGATTACTGGCCGCTGCCGTGGTACTTCCGCAATTTCAGCCGGGTTGGCTATTACGGGCGGATGGCAGCTTCCTCTGAGCCGATAATCATCGCGAACGAGAATCAAAAAACGGAAGTCGAGGAGAATTTCGGCGAATTGTACCGGCAGGTGCCTTCGGATGCGGAGGGCGGCACCTTCGAGCTGCGGCCGGGCGTAAAACTGCTGTTGTACGTGCGTCGCAGCGGGTTCCTCGCTCCGGCTAATTAATCCGTGTTTATCCGTGTCATCTGTGGCTGAAATTCTGCTTAACTTATATCACTACTTCAATTAAGGAATCCTGACCTCAAGTTCTAGTTGACATTCTAAGCGGCTGACACTTATATTGGCTCACCCGTACGAAAATGCCTCCTGGGATTCCACGAGGCTGACTGAAACAGAGATTTACAGCGAATGTTCAAACTCCAACGCCTGGAAATCACTGGTTTTAAATCCTTCGCCGACTACACCGAAATAATCTTCACAGGAGACGGAATCACCGCCATCGTCGGCCCCAACGGCTGCGGCAAGAGCAATGTTGCCGACGCGATTGCCTGGGTTTTGGGCGAGCAGCGCGTCAAACACTTGCGCGGCGGCGAGATGAAAGACGTCATCTTCCAGGGATCGCGTGACCGGCAGCCGAGCGGCATGGCGGAAGTCGTCATGCACATGGTGCGCGACGAGGTGACGGAATCCGAACCGGACATCGAAGACATCGATTCCACACTCGAGCAGATCGACGATCGTCTGGTTAATCTCGACGAGATTCTTCCGCCTGAGCCTGTCGAAGCCGCTGCAACTCCGGAAGAAGCACCGGTTGTCGCGAGCGAGACTGAAAGTCAGCCGGCGCCGGACGCTGCTGTCGTTGTTGCAGAATCAACTCCAACACAGAAAGTAACGCACAAGCGACACTGGCGCCGTCGCAATCTCGCGCTCGAGTTTGCGCCTGGTGAAGCCGTATCGGTTACGCGAAGGTTATATCGATCGGGCGAGAGCGAGTATCTGCTGAACAACAAGATCTGCCGGTTGCGCGACATCCAGGATCTGTTTTCGGGGACGGGTTTGGCCGGCGGTCACTACGCGATCATCGAACAGGGTCGCATCGGGCAGATCCTTTCCGCCAAGCCGATGGACCGGCGCACCATCATTGAAGAGGCGGCAGGCATTACGAAGTTTCGCGTGCGCCAGAGAGCCACTGAGGCGCGTCTCGATTCTGCGCGCTCAAACCTCTCTCGAATTTCCGACATCGTTACCGAGATCGATCGGCAGGTAAACAGCCTGCGTCGACAAGCGGCCAAGGCGCGTCGCTATGGCGTGCTGCGCGAAGAGTTGCGCGAGTTGCTGCGTCTGGTTTATGTCGCTGAAGATTGCAAGCTGGCTGCAGTTCTTGAAGAGACGAAATCCAAGCTCGCGGATATCGCTGAACTGGAACTCGGCATTGCTGATGATCTGAGTCAACGAGAAGAAGCTGCACGTTCCGCAACTCAGGAAGCTCGCAGCCTCGAAGACGAATTGTCGACCGCACGCGCCGCGGCGGCGGAAGCGGTGCTGCGACGCGATCGACAGGCACGTGAGTGCGTGTACCAGCAAGAGCAGTTGGGTGAGATCGAAAAGCGCAAAGGCGAGGTCACGGCCGAGATCGAGGCGCTTACGTCGCGGCTGGTTTTGATCGAGGCCGAGTGCCGGCGCCTGCAACAGGAAGATGCGAGACTGCGGGAAGAGTTCGATCAGAGTGCGTTGCTGCTGCGAACTGCTGAAGAATCGTACGCGGAAAAGCTTACTGCCGCGAACGCCGCTGAGATCGAGATTGAAAGCGCTCGTGCCGAGTTGCTCTCGCAAACCGCGATAGCTGAAAGGCTGCGCGAGATTGCGCGGCAGCTCGAAACGACGCTGGAACGCTTGTCACAGCAGGCTGAAGGCCTGGCGCGGGAAGGCGATCGCGCCGCGAGCCAACATGCGGAACGGAAGCTCGAAGCTGAGCGCTTTTCGCGTGAGCTCGGCGACGCCCGGGCCCGCGTCACAAAACTTCAAGCCGAACGCGAAATCGCGGTTGATGCCGTTGTGCGTGGACATGAAGCAGTCAGTGACACGGAAGCGGAGTTGACCAGAGTGCGTGACGAGCATTCGCGCGCGAGTCATCGCCTCGAGAGTTTGAAAGAGTTAGACCAGCGCCGCGCTTACTACTCGCCCGCGGTCCAGCTCATCTTTTCGCCCAGCGAGACTCCTCGCGATTTTCATTTCATCGGCACGCTTGCCGACGCGCTGAACGTTGACGCGAAGTGGGAACGCGCTGTCGAGGGCGTGCTTGGATCTTCGTTGCAATCGATCGTGGTGCCGACGCCTGACGATGCGGTTCGGGCTGCGCAGTGGCTGCGTGAGAACAACGGTGGACGTGCAAGCTTCCTCGTCGCTGGTTTGCACGGCGGCAGTGAAGAAGTAAACACCGTTACCGCACTCGCATGCAGGCTGGAAGAGCGTCCCGCTTTGTCGCTCGGACTAATCGAAGGTGTTCGTGAAGATCTTCGTATCTGCGATCTGCTGGGCGCGCCGCAGCAACTGGTCACCGTTTTGAAACGCACTTTGCCGCAGAAGATGAACGCGCGACTCGCCGCCAATCTCGAAGACGCGATGGTCAAATCGATCGCGACCGGCGAGATGTACGTGACGTTGAACGGCGACTGGATCGCGAGCGGACAATTCGTCAACGCAGGCGACGCACGCGACGTTGAAGAAGGGGCAGGGTTACTCGCCTTCAAACGAGAGTTGCGCGAGCTTGAAACACGCGCGGAAGCGTTGGCACGGGAAGTTGATAACACCGGCCGGTCTGCGAAGGATGCGCGCGCTCGTATGGTTGAGCTGGAAGACGCGGTGGTCTTGTTGAACGAAGCGATTGGCCGCGAAGAGCGTGACGCCCTGGCGCGAGAGC
>Ga0207670_10001792_pt1 | contig 11232 bp, 12 predicted proteins | sample KBSS23HmetaG_FD_184339 | JGI IMG/M metagenome (GOLD analysis project Ga0207670, IMG submission 184339) | Switchgrass rhizosphere microbial communities from Kellogg Biological Station, Michigan, USA - KBS S2-3H metaG (SPAdes) (version 2) | ecosystem: Host-associated > Plants > Roots >... | reverse complement strand
CGTGCTTGATGAGTTTGATTGCTCGCATTGTGTTCGTGTTCGCTATGTCTGACTCACCATGATGAAGACTAGTAGCCGGCGTAACCGTCGGCGTAGCCGTGTTCGTATGCCTCACGAAAGTAGCGCTGAAACACTTCGCGGTCGCCGAGACCGGAACTATAGTCCTTCGTTGCTTTCTGGTAGGCATTATGGCCCTGGTAGCCATTGTTGTTGCGCGTCCTGCGATCTTCGCGGCCCTGTTTGACGCCTTCACCGAAACCAGCGTTCAGAGCGGTTTGACGCAACTGGAACGAGCCCCCGAAGTTGCCGTAACCATCCTCGTTGCGGCCGAGGCGATCCTGATTACGGTTGTCGTTGTTGTTACGATCCCAACGATCTCTGTTGCCGCGTGCATAAGTCTCGGCGTTATATCCGTCTTCGAACGCTTCACGGAAGTAGCGGCGGTAGAGTTCACGGTCGCCGAGACGCGGGCTGTAGTCTTTCGTGGCTTTCTGATAGCTGCTCAGGTTGCGGTGTTCTGTGCGGGTGCCGTTTCCGCGATCTTTGCGGCCTTCCTTGATGCCTTCGTTATAGCCGGCATTCAGAGCGGTTCGACGCAGCTCCGAAGAGCCGCCATGGTTACCGTAACGATCCCAGTCGCGACCACGTCGGTTTTGATCTCCGTTGTCGCTGCGGTTACGGTCTTGAGTGTAACGATCGTCTTGATTCTGCGCCTGAGCATTCGTGCCCAAAACGATCCCTATTCCAAACAGCAACGAAAACACCAGGAAGGCGTTTCCGATTCTGCTTTGCGATTGATCTGTTTTCATATGACTCCTTGTTAAGTTTGGCCCCGGGTAACGGCAGCTTTACGAGACCAGGTTCTTGAACTCGCTGAAACCGGCTCTTCCTTCGCTCCTGTGTATCTCTGTTAGCAGCGGCTAACCGGCCTCAGAGCGGACTCAAATGCAATCCATCTGAAGCCGAGTCTGCGTGAATTGCTTATCGCAGTAGATTTCCGGGACGGATCATCATTAAAAGCTATTTGGGAGGACTTGTATGTGTAGTAGCACACATATCAATCAAAACAGTCGTATATATATATATATGTGTGTGTGTTAGCGCACGGATGCATTTCCTCGCTTGTGTTAAGAGTTCTGCACAGACAGCAAGATCATGCAAGCTACAAGGAGCCAGCGATGAGCGGAGACATAAAACAACACGTAGACACGAATTCTGCCGAGTTCAAACAAGGAGTAGAAGCCGGACTAAACGTTGGAAAGGACCTGAAGAACTGGAAAGCCGGTAATGAATTGGGCCTGGAACTGAAAGAGGAAGTTGAGGATGACAAGCCGGTGTCTATAAGCCTCTTCAAGGAATTCTCGACTCCGCTTTTCTTGAGTGATAGTCCAGAAGGTAACAAGGGAAACGATCAGGATGAAAAGGATGAAACTGAGGAATAGCTGCTCTGCTGCGGCTACTGACCGCGAAAAAGTTCATAATGCATTTAGAAAACTATTAGCTCGCATCAAAATAATCTGCAATGGAAGATTTCGAAATTGGCAATGTAGTTCAGCTTAGATCTGGCGGACCGAAAATGACGATCCACGGTTTGGTTTCAGATGGCGATGTTGTTTGTCAGTGGTTTGAAGGCAACGAGGTGCATGAGGAGAGTTTTCCCAGGGAGGCGCTCCAGAAGGTTGAACCGGTTAAGGCTGGCGGTAGCAGGCGGGAAGATGGAGTATTCATGGCCAGTTGATCTTAAACGAAAAGGCAAAAGACTTTCGCCTTCTGCCTCTTGTCTGCCCAGCAAAATAACTTCACGTCAGCTAATTATTCCGGTTGCCGGGCGATGCGTTGCTGTTCGGACGGCTATTCGCGTTGTTCGCGTTTATGGGACGAACGCCTGAAGTATTCTGATTCCCATTGTTGTTTTGCACTACACCCACATTCGCTGGTGCGGTGTTTGAATTCAGGTTCGAATTGACGTTCGCGGAGTTGCTGTTGGAAGTGGTGCTATTGCAACTTGCAAGACCAGCCACCGCAAACAGACATATAACGACTAAAGTTCGTTTCATCCTATTCCTTCCTTCGAGACGCTTGTTTAGCGATAAACTTCTTCGCCGCGATTTTTCTTCCAATCTTCCTCGAAGTAAGCAGCGTCTTCAGGATTACGCGGTGTTACGCCCATCATGATTCCGCCCTTTTTGATTCCTTCTTCGTATTTCTTGACGCGTTCCTCAGGTATTCCTGCACCGATGAGAGCGCCTATCAATCCGCCTGTCGCGCCGCCCGCCCCGGCTCCCGCCAATCCTGCTGCGATTGGACCAGCAATAAGTAACCCGAGTCCTGGTAAAGCCAAAGTGGTCCCGATTGCTGCGATTGCGGCCAACGTTGCTCCTACTGCCCCACCGATCGCCGCACCTGTTCCCGCACCTTCGAGGGCTTTATTGCCGAGTTCAGTCTCACGACCGTCGACTGCGAAATGTTTCTTTCGTGTTTCCTCCGACATGACCAGGTTGACGTCATCTTGTCCATAACCTCGATCGACGATGGAACCGTACGCGCGCTCCGCGCTTTCTCTGTCTGGGAATAGTCCAGTAATCATGCCTGATTTTGCACGCTTTGTTGTTGATGTTTCTGCCATTTTTCTCCCCTTTTGACTAATTGATTGCTGTAAGTGAATGAATCCGTCGATTTCTATATCACTTCGTCTAATGCGTACTTCCACTACTGCAACTTTGAAGCCGACCAATCAGCGATTGAAGTAAGCGCAGGTTCTTAGCGTCGCCTTAAAAAAAGAAACAGAACCGCAACAACCAGAAGAAGTCCAATGGTTCCCGGCCAGATAAACCATCCGCGTCCGCTGCTATAACCTCCTGCGACCACGCACCCTGACGAGAGGAGTAAAAGTAATGTGATAATGCTGAGCTGTTTCATTGCTCCCTCAAGTTTTACTTGTTTTCCCGCGCTTCGATTTGTTCGATCAGTCTTTCCGGCTGGGTCTCCTCACTTAATGCTTTTAAGTGAGGATCCTGAGTCAAGTCAGCACCCACTTTTGCAGCGATGGCGTGCAACATGACAATCATTTTTGTGTTTTCCTGTTCGCTCAGCAGGTTTAGTTGAAGATCCAGGTGGCTGCGTCTTTCGCTAATGCGACTGTCGAGATTTTGGCTGATGAGAATAAAAGTAGAGAGAAAGATTGCTTCCAATGAAACGATGAGCGTCAGGAAAGTAAAAGGAAAAGGATCGACATGCGGTATTCCCGGAATCAAGTTCGAAAGAATCCAACCTCCGAACCAGGCTACATGCACCCACACAAACGTCATGCTGCCGCAGAAATTCGCGATCTTCTCGGCTATGCGATCTGAGGGTGTCCGCTGTTCTCGGGCCGCTTCTTCGAGTCTTGTTACGGTTTCGACATTCTGCTCTGTCAACTGGTCGACAGATGGACCAGCCGGCCGATTCCCGTTAGCCGTTTCAGCGAAACTAACTGATGACGTTTCTTTCTTCATGAAGCCGGGTACATCAGATCTACAGGCGCATTTGCGAGCAATGTATCGTTTGTCATTTATCCCCGTTGTTTAGTCGCACTCAAATGAATCAGTTCGAGCATCAATTTGCAGTCATGCCATGACAAAGCAAGTTCGATGCCTTATGGATTGCTCTGAGGAATTAAGTTATTTTGGTTTGCGCTCGGGAAGGGATCAACAAATCGTTGAGGCATTCGAGACTCAGGCTTTGCCCGATGTTACAACGTGAGGGTTTTCAGCGGTACGGTGTCGGTGAGATCGTCAATGTGCCATCGAGTAGGTAAACCCTAACTAAGCAGCCGACCTTCAGTGCTCAACCGGTACACTCCCTGCCATTGAGGAACACTGATCGGCTTTCTTGATATACACGAGCACTGATCCCGGATACTTCGTGTCCTCTCTAAGGCGCGCAAGGAGTACCTTGACGGGCACCTCGCCATCTTCGTAATCGCAATTAAACATAAAGCTGCTGCTGCCAGAGTGAGGGTTGTTGTCGAAGGTTTCAAAATGTTGCCGAAACTCTGCCACGTTCAAAAAGGTAGCCACTTCGGAAAAGAAATTACGTCCAACTAGATCTGCGGCTGTGGCAAACTTTTCGTCTCCTTCCAATTTGGAAAAGATCACCGTGCCCTGCAAGTCGAGTTCGAGCAATCCGAGGAGTTTTTGTGGGCCGAGAATCAAACTGCTCATAAGGCCCTCGGCAAGTTAGCTTTGTCTACATAAAGATATTGGTTCACCAGGGAGTCGAGACCGTCCAGGGAAAAGGGCTTGACAAGGTATTCGGTGCAACCGGCGGCAAATGCTTTCAACTGTGCAGCAGGCTCCGCGTGGCCTGACATCATTACAATCGGGATTTCGCGCGTGCGGGTATTTTCACGGATTCGAATCGTCGCGGCATAGCCGTCAAGCAGGGGAAGATCTGTATCCATCAGAATCAGATCAATACGGACGTTCGTCGCCAGAGCGATCGCCATCTCGCCATTCTCGGCTTCGACAACGGCAATGCTACTCCGCGTTTCGAGCATAGTTCTCAGCATCAGGCGAGTATCGTCGTGGTCTTCGACCACCAGCACGCAGGGTTGGAAGGTATTCGCTGAGTTAGTCGCGCGTTGCCTGGTTGTGGTTAGGGTGCGCGTTTGGTGGAAACTTGTGGATGCCATGCGCGGTCTGGAGAGGAGTGATGGCACACCAGCACGTGGCCTCACCCCGTTCCTCCAGTTACCCCCTTGTTGTATTCCGCACGTCAGATGCGGCACTCGCAGAGGACGCAGCAACCCTGAGGGTTACCTCTCCAGTACTGCGAGGATGACGCTACGCGGATTGCTCTATACTTTTAAAATAGTTCGTGGGATTTGTGTATCAGGAAGTTGGGACAAAGCCGTGAGGGTTTTACCCGTACGTCTAGGTATCCTGAAGCCAGTCTTGCAGCATGGCGTACCGGACTATGTCGACCCGGCTTTTCATGCCCATTTTATTCATCGCGTTTGATTTATGAGCTTCTACCGTCTTGATGCTCAGGTTAAGGCGAGCAGCCACCTCCTTGTTGACGTAACCGAGCGCAATGAGTCGCAAGACGTCAGCCTCCCGTGCCGTCAAGTTCGCATTTGGTACTCCGCGAGCAACTTGTCCGCTTTCACGAAGTTGGGTAACCGCCCTTTCGGTGATTGCTGGATCAAGATATGTCTGGCCCGCGGCGACGGCGAGGATGGCGCGAATCAGTTCCTCTGACTTACTCTGTTTCAGCACGTACCCACTCGCGCCCGCCTGTAATAGTTCCTGCAAGTAGCCCGGTTCACTATGGCGTGTGAGGATCAGGACCTTCACCTGAGGAGACTTGTCCTTCAACTTCTTCGTCGCCTGGAGACCGTTTAGCTCAGGCATCGAAATGTCCATCACGACTACGTCAGGTGAAAACTCCTCAGCGAGTTGCAGGGCCGTCCTCCCGTTGTCTGCTTCGCCGACGACTTCCATGTCAGCTCGCGAGTTGACGAGGAGTTTTAATCCATCGCGAATCGTTTCATGATCCTCCGCCAGGATGATGCGCAGCTTATTCATGCCTTCGATCCTCTTCAGCTTGCTTCGGCACGGGAATCTTGACAACTATGGTTGTGCCGGAATCGAGTTGGGATTCAATCTCGATGGTTCCTGCAACAAGTGCCGCACGCTCGCGCATGCCGATCAACCCCAGCCCTTTCTCGTCGGCTTGTAGAACCGCTTGTAAATCAAATCCGGCGCCATTGTCCTCGACGATGAGCAAGAGCTGATTGGCGTGCTGTTCAAGCACGATGGCGACGTTAGTAGCATGAGCATGCTTGGCGACGTTATTGAGGGCTTCCTGGGCAATGCGATAGAGAACGGTTTCAATATCAATGGATAAACGACCTCGATCGATTGCATGCGAATGAAATTCAACGGGAATACCGAGATGCGTTGACCAGCTCTGCACGTAGCTGGTGAGCGCTGCCTCTAATCCGAGATCGTCAAGCGCCATGGGACGCATTTCCCAGACCAGGCTGTCGACATCCGCATCGAGCTGTTGGGCCAGCGCCTGCAATGTTTCAACCTGATCGCACAGCCTCGTATCATCACCACAGTCTCTCTTGAGGGCGTCAAGTTTCAAGTTTAGCACTGTGAGTTGCTGTCCAAATTGATCGTGCATCTCGCGGGCAATACGGGCGCGTTCCTCCTCTTGAGCAAAAACGATGCGGCGAAGAAGCTGGCCTCGTTCGCGCTCGGCCCGCTGTCGTTCGCTAATTTCGGTTTGCAAAGCTTCGTTTATCTCCATCAGCGCTACAGTATGCCGCTCTAGTCCTTCTCTCGCTGCCTGCGTTTCGTTCTCCGCCAACTTGCGTAGCGTGAAATCAATGAAAGTGAGAATCACGCCATCTGTTTCGTCTCCGTGCAAGCGATAAGGTATTAAAACTGCGATATACCAACGCCCCTGGTGGCTTTTCACCTCCAGTTCGGTTTTATGCCCATCCTCGAGCACCTGCCGCATGTCTTGTAACATCGCGGCGTAATCAAGTTTGTGCGTAATGTCCGAAAGAGGCCGCCCAACATCTGATGGAATCAAGTTGAAGATGTCCTGGGCGCGAGGCGTGTAGAATTTAATCCCGAAGTCGCGGTCAACAAAGATGGTTGCCAGATCTGTCGAGGTGATCAAATTCTGCAAATCGCTGTTGGTGACGGCAAGTTCATCGATTTTCTGCTTCAACTCGACGTTGATGGTCTGAATTTCCTCGTTTACCGATTGCAACTCTTCCTTGCCGGTCTCAAGCTCTTCGCTTGCCGACCGCAGCTCCTCGTTCATCGCTTGCAATTCTTCGTTCGACGCTTTCAGTTCCTCAGTCTGCGTCTCATACTGTTCGATGGTCGCTTGTTGCTGCTCTTTTGTTATTTGCAGTTGCTCTTCGAGAACTGCGACTGCACTTCCGGGTCCGCTGTTCCGTGTTCCGCTGCTCTCAGCGAGGGTGAGACCTTCAACTTCATCAAAGAAGACGAGAAAGTAATCGCGCTCAACCCCGGTCGTTTGGTCGTGAACAGGACGGACAATCATGCTGACGTATGAATCTCTATCGTCGCGATCTATCTTTACACGGCGCGCTTCAAATGACTTTCCTGTTTTCGCAGCCTGGAATAAAGCAGTGCGAAGCTCGATCCTGAGCTCCGGGAGGACCACTTTCAGAAGAATATGACTGGGCTCACCGCTGGTGAATTGCAGGAAGCGTCCAGCCTGGCCGGACAAGTAAAGGATGTTGTAATCCTTATCGATAATCACACTCGGTGGCGCGTACTGCTCCAGAAGTTTCTGATGAAGCTCACCTAACGAGATCCACTGCAGTTCGCGCGTCAATTCTCTTTGCGGTGCTGAAGCTTGCTGCAGCGGCAGGTCGAGCGGCCGCATCGGTACGTGCGCTGCTCTGCGGGGAACGTCTTTGGCGCGGTAAATACGCTGCTTTTTGTCCACGGCCACAAACAGTTTTATCTCGCTCCCTATCGACTCAGAATTGCCCAGGAACAGAAACCTGTTAGTAAGCAGCACGAAGTGAAATAACTCGACGATATGTCGCTGCGCTTCCCGGTTGAGATAAATCAGCAGGTTTCGACAGGTGATTGCATCGAGGCGTGAGAAGGGCGGATCTTTTATTAGGTTGTGCACGGCGAAGAGTACGCGTTCGCGCACCTCCTTCTTGATCCGATAGCCGCCATTCGCTTTGGTAAAGAAGCGACGCAAGCGTGTCTGCGACACATCCGCCTCGATGGTTTCCGTATAACAGCCCTCACGCGCCGTTTGGATTGCGGCTTCGTCTATGTCAGTGGCGAAGATTTGAATCGAGGGCGGAGACGGAAGTCGCTCGGCGTATTCCAGCAGCAGGATGGCAACCGAATATGCCTCCTCGCCAGTTGCACAACCCGCCACCCACACGCGCACCTGGTCGCCGGTCGTCTTCGCATGAAAAATTTCGCCCATGACCTCGCGCTCCAACGCCTCGAATGCGTTTCGGTCGCGAAAGAAGTTTGTCACGCTGATGAGCAAGTCTTTCAATAATGCCTGCGCTTCGAGCGGATCCGTGCGCATCAAGTCTCGGTAAGCCGTAAGCTGATGCAACTGGTTGACCTGCAAACGTCGCGCGATGCGCCGCAGTACTGTTACGCGCTTGTAATGCGAGAAGTCGTGTCCTGTGTGGGATCGCAGCAACTTGAAAATATCTCGCAACGCCTCTTCGTCCTCGTCCTTCTGGCTGACAACGGACGGCGGTTCTGTTTCAGGCGGCAACATGATGCGGCTGGCGTTGCGCCGGATTTCAATGAGCTTGGCCGGTATCTCTGCGACCGGGAGCACGAAGTCGACGAGACTGCTGCCAATCGCGTGGCGCGGCATCGAATCGTGTTCGGCTTCTTTCGGATCCTGCGCGAATGCCAGTCCGTTATGCTCCTTGATGCGCTTCAATCCGTTAGTGCCATCCGAACCCATCCCCGAGAGCACGATACCCACCGCATTTTCTTTATGCGTCTCGCCAAGCGTGCGAAAGAAACGATCGATGGCAACTTGCTTTCCCTCGCGGAGGCGTTGCGGGTCTTTCAGGATGATTTGCCCGTCACTCATCTCGAGATTTTTTGTCGGTGGGACCACATAGACATGGTTCGGTTCGACCTTGATGGCTTCGGTGACTTGCATGACCGGCATCTCAGTAGTGGCTTGCAAAAGCGTGGCGACGTGACTTTCGTGCTTAGGGGATAAGTGCATGATGACGACGAACGCCATCCCGTTATCCGCTGGCATGTGAGTAAAAAAATCTTTCAAAGCCTGCAATCCGCCTGCTGACGCGCCCAGGCCAATCACGGGAAAAGTCACAGTCGTTTGGGAGGTTGGCCCAACCTTAATGTCTGGGTTTTGGTTGGCGCTCTCAGCCATATATCTCCGTAGGGTTCTCCGCAAGAGTTTGTTGTGGAGGGTGCGCGTCGGCTAACGGGTTAGCTAACCCTGTCCTCGGCCCGCGAGGTTTGCGACTACAAGTACAAATTCGGCAGGCTCCACCGGCTTCGAGAGATGTACTTGATATCCGCTTGCTAAGGCACGCACTCGATCTTCGGCTTTAGCATACGCCGTTAGCGCGAGGGCGGGAATCCTGGCTGTGTGGTCGGCGGATTCCATCCCCCTGACTTTCTTGATCAATTCGTAACCATCCTGTTCGGGCATCCCGAGGTCGCTGACCAGCACATCCGGTTTTCGTCGCTCAATCTCCTCGATAGCTTCCGCAGCAGAGGCGGCTGTGATCACGTGAGCCTGACACTCGGATAGCACCGCCTTCAACATCTGACGAGTATCAGAGTCGTCGTCGACGACGAGCACGCATACGCCGTCAAGTCGGGGCGGACATTCGATGCTTAGCCCATTCGTGACTCTCGCTTTTGTCAGTGTTGAGTCGCGTGCAGCGGTCTTGCTGCCGGGCACACTATTGATGCTGAGAACAGGAAGTCGCAGTTTAAAGGTCGCGCCACGTCCTGGCCCATCACTGTGAGCGTTAACTGTGCCGCCGTGCAACTCAACCAACTGGCGAACAATAGCCAGGCCAAGGCCAAGCCCGCTATGCAGTCTGGTCGTCTTGCCGTCGCCCTGACGAAACCGATCAAAAACGTACGGCAAAAACTCACTGCTTATCCCCTCGCCTGAATCGCGAACGGAGATCTCAGCCTGAGAATTTACACGCTGTAGCCCAACTTCAATGTGGCCATTCTTTGGGGTGAACTTAACGGCGTTAGAAAGCAGGTTCCACACTACCTGCTGAAGACGGTTTGCGTCGCCGAGCACCGGCCCGGCCTCGGCATCAAAGCTCGTCACGATTGTGATGTTTTTCGCGTCGGCGGCCGGGCGAACAGTGTTCACGGCGTCGTTGAGGACGTGAGCCATTTCGATGGCGCGCCGTTCAAGGATTAGTTTGCCCGTAATGATACGCGAGACGTCGAGAAGATCGTCAATCAGTTTGGTTTGGAGAGTCGCATTTCGCTCAATCGCCTCCAAAGCGCGCGCACTATTCTCGGCATCCAGCTTTCCGGTGCGCAGCATGCGCGACCAACCTACCACCGCTGTCAGTGGCGTGCGTAGTTCATGTGAAGCCGTGGCGAGAAACTCATCTTTAAGCCGATTTGCGTGTTCGGCTTCCTTTTGCGCCGCTTGAGCGTTCGCAAGCAGCCGATCGCGCTCTAATTCCATCCGCTTGCGTTCAGAAATGTCTCGAAATACCAGTACGGCTCCCAGGACTTCACCTTGTTCGCTTCGAATCGGGGCGGCGCTGTCGTCAATGGGCCATTCCGTTCCGTCTTTCGCAATGAGGATGGTGTGGTTTGCCAGGCCGACGATGGTGACTGAACTCAATGCTCGCAGCGCAGGGTTCTCAACAGGTTCGCGGCTCTCTTCGTTAAGGATTTGGAAGATCTCCGTTAGAGAGCGTCCCATCGCCTCGGCCTCGCCCCAGCCGGTCAGGAACTCGGCCACCCGGTTCATGAATGTCACACGACCTTCGACGTCGGTACTGATAACTGCGTCACCTATACTCGAGAGTGTGACCCGTAACCAGTCAGACTGTTTGCGCAGAGTCTCTTCGGCTCGCCGGCGCGCCAGGTTAATGCTCTGGGCATTCTGTTCTGCAACCGAACGAAGTAGGTGCTCCTCATCGTCTTTTGTCGACATCAAGCATCTCCGAGCAACTCAGAGGCCATAGCGGTTCCCGCCACCCGCGCGCGAATTTTTGCGAACGCTGTATCGCGGGTTGTAGAGGTGTCGTCGCTGAATGGAGAGAAGCCGCAATCGTCTGTGGTGCCCAGTTGCGCTACCGGAATGTACTCCGCTGCTTCAAGCACACGTTCGCAAACTTCTTCGGGCGTCTCCATCCTTGGGTCGATCGGCGAAACAACTCCGACAAATACGCGATGCCCGGGCTTCATGTGAGCGCGAATGATCTTCAAGACCTCAAGACGATTCTTTTCGCCCGCGAGGGCGATGTAGAAGTTCCCCGCCATTAACTGAAACAGGTGGGGTAAGAGATCTGCATAGTCCACCTCTGCGCTATGTGTCGAATCGATGTCACCACCCGGACATGTATGCACGCCAATTCGCATACGATCCTCGCCGTTGAATCGGGACAGGGCCAGGTTATTAAGGTCGATGAAGCTTTGCAGCAGATTTCCGGAGGGATCGATTTTGATAGCCAGTCGTGCT
>Ga0207670_10001787_pt1 | contig 11245 bp, 8 predicted proteins | sample KBSS23HmetaG_FD_184339 | JGI IMG/M metagenome (GOLD analysis project Ga0207670, IMG submission 184339) | Switchgrass rhizosphere microbial communities from Kellogg Biological Station, Michigan, USA - KBS S2-3H metaG (SPAdes) (version 2) | ecosystem: Host-associated > Plants > Roots > Rhizosphere... | reverse complement strand
GCACCCGCGCGTGGAACTAGGGAGTAGCCTGATGGACCTCGCGCGGGTGCTTTTCGAAAAAAGCAGAATCAGGGACCACTACACCATCTTTTTCCTGAGCCTCAAGGATGCGTCGTGTCGTTCTTTCATGGTCCGAACGCGCCGACTGCAAGGATGATTCTTTTTGTTGCAGTTCTACCAAAGCAGACTGTATTTCATTCCATGCTCGCGCTGCCCGAGTTCTGAATAATCGCGCCCAGAAACCAGGCTTCGTCGAGGTGTGAATACGCAGCTCCTCACTTGCGCTTTTGATATCGCGTGTAAGCTCGTGGTGTTGTTGTAGTAGCCGTTTTACCTGGCGGACAGCATCTGAATGTTGTCGTGTAGCAGCTTCATATGCCTTCGCTAGCCGTGGAATTGCAAGTACATCGTGACGCAAATTATCAAGTCGTTGCTGCCATTCTTGACTCTGCTTTAGAACTTTGCGAAATCTTTCGCGTGCTGTCTGCCATCGCTTCAGTGCCTCGACACGTGTTAACGGAGGATCTTCTGCCAGAAGGATCGTTGACGGTTCGGCGTTCGCGTCCATCGGCAACGAAGCCGCGACGACGCGCAAATAGGAATTCAATCCCTTGTCGTCGTCCCACCAAAACCGTTGTTTGAAATTGCTTCGGTTTTGAGCATTTCCTAAAACCGCCGCGATTAGTCCCCATGTTTCGCGTTGATGTACCGAGTCTGAGACTGTCGGGAAATACCGAAGCTGAGAGGCATCGTCTGCGATTGCGCGGATGCCTGGTAACTCGGAACTAATATTTTCGACTGCTTTATTATTTGACGAGGCGACTACGAGTTCGAATCCTCGAAGCGCTTCATCCAGCTTGTAGAGATGAATCCAAGCTGAGCTAACATTAAGTCTTAAACCGGTCGGCTCAAATGCGGTTTCAGGATCCGCATACGTCGCCATTTCCTGTGCCCGTTCGGTAACCACGCCTGCAACTAAATCGCGAAGCAGCGTAGTTTTTCCTGTACCTGGTGGTCCATTTATACCGATCAATCCACTCGCTGCAGTTTCGTTAAAAGCAATATTGACTGCGGCTTGTTGGAGTAGCACGAGGGGATGGCGGTCCGGGCCGGGCCATCTAGCCAATGGAGTGTTTTGAGGACTGACTGCGTTCTCCAGTGCATCATTATCGCGAATCAGATCCCTGATTTGCGCTGGACGGTCGAGACCGAGATAACGTCTGAGATTACGAGGAGCTTCCTGGCTTACAAATAACTTTTTGGCAAAAGCAAGATCAGTTAGGAAGAAACTGTTAAGCAGTATGGGCTCCGGCGGGTTTGGATCTTTGAAGTACGTGTACGAGCGAATCGCAAATTGTGGAGGCTCAAGCCAATCGACGGGCAGTCCCAATGAAGCAATGAGGTCTTGATAAGCGCTGATTAACGCGGCTCGTGTGATCGGTTGATTGCGATCGACATCATCCATGGTCTGGTTCTGAAGAATTTCTTCAATTCTCGCTGCCAGATGGGATTCAACTTTGGACCATTGAGCGAGGTCTTCCAGCTCACCCTCTAATGCCGTCATAACTCCCCAACCGAAACTGGAAACGGTAACAGCCGGTGAGTCGACAAGGCAGCCTTGTTTGTCGACGATAACAACGGCAAGCGCCGCATTGCCAACCGCGCCAGGTTTTTCAATGCGGGTATCTCCGTAATGCTCGACAAGCAACTCCACTGCCGGCTCCATCCGTATCGCGCCGAGTACGACCTGATAAAACAATCGGTAATTCGGGCGAGACTTGTCACCGCGCTCCCAGGGAAGCTGGAGTCCATCAAGTTTGGCGACGCGTTTCGGATCTCCTGAAGCGAGATCTTCGGGACGACGAAACGCAGGCGGCGATAGTACCTCCAGTGCTGTCCAGGCTGACAAAATGGATTCGGGTTTATTAGTTACCGGTGGGACCGCGCGCTGCGAATGGTTTTTTATCCGTTCTCGCACAGTTGCACTGCTGAGGTCGGCGTCGTCCGCCGCTTTCTGTGTCCTCGTCGAGGTATTCGCAACTGCGTGAATGATTCCGTCACTCTCCCTATTCGGCACGCTTTCGAACCAAAGCGCCTGTTGCTTTTGCGTAGACGGCGCAGGAGAGATCCCAAGTTCGGTCAAGCGCATCACGACACGACGGCGCAGATTCGCCGCGCGTTCAGTTTTGCGATGCTCTAGCTCGTGTTCGAGAACTGTAAGCAGGGAACCATTGTCCCTTTGATTCTCAAACAAAGTTTCTAACTCGTGAATTGAGGAGCGAAAGTATCTGCGATTCATAAAGCTTCTGCGGTAGAGTGAGCTGCAGTTTAACTTCTGCTTGACAGCAAGGCGCAACGGTTTCGGGCTAGAGGTTGAGGCGAAACAGACCTGAGTACTGCCGTGCGCTCGGTTATGATACCGGAAATGAGGGCTCAGTGGGGGTCAATTTTGAGCCGTGTCGATCTACAGTTGTGGAATTCCTCGCGCTGAGTGCCAAATGCGCGCAATCTCACAGAGCTTTCGGTCGTGATCAACTCACTACACGATCCGATATGACCGAAAAGGGATCTCGCGAAGATTGTCATTCCGGTATTCGGGAACAATACGACCTAGTTGGAATTCTTGCGGGCGGTCTGTCTCGGAAATTAGTTCGTATCCGAAGGACATTGCCCGGTTGGATTGTCTCGCGCGATGAAGATGACTATGTCGTGAAGGTCGTCTCCTGCAGCGGGGAGACCAGATTAGTTTGTAAGCCATGAGGCCAGTTGTCTTTTTACTTCGTCGTGAGGAATGCCATCGCCTCTGTCGAGTTGGTCGAGACCTTTCTGTACCGCCGCCATAAACTCAATGCGCTCGGCTATCTCTTCCAGCGAGCAGTCATCCGGTAAAGCGCGAATTGTTTCAAGGACGATCCCTTTCTCTGTCATGGGCCGATTATGAGATTGAGTGGCAGATTGTGCAAGAGCGAATTAAAGTCGATTCCACAAAGAAATCCGCGCAATCTTCTGCTTTTCCAAAGACTTACCCTTCGCGTCGGCTGTTCCCGGTGTTCCCGCAAAAAGGCGAAGAATAGGACAACGCTTTCGATGCGCTGATGCCTGTTGCCTTTTCCCACGCACTTATATAAATTCTAGCCCCTTTCGCCCAGACCACCTTTGTTCCTACGTACTTTGCAGTTGTTTTTTGCTTGATGAAATATTTTATTGAGCGCTGCCATAGCCAGTGAAAAGGTGCGATGCGATCGTAAGCCGCAACGATCTGACTCGCGCCTCCGGATTCCAATACGAGAAATCCCAAAGCAGCTTATTTGATAAGGAGTCTGCTCAAAATGCCTGAGGAGGGCTCACAAATGAAAGAGCAACAAGAACAACAAGAATTGACAGTACTAATCTACTTTGCCAGCGATAACCCTCTGGCGCCCCTGGTTGTTTCGGAACTCAAGGCGATCAAGGATGCCGGATTCCAGGAAGATACGACTGTGCTGTGCCTTTACGACCCCATGGAGAAGGACGCCCCAACTCAACTGTTGGACGTTAACTTCAAACGTAGGAAGGCAAAAGGAACTTTCATTGGAGATGGTGCGGATCCCTACGTGCGCAACATGACCGAAGACGAAGTCGACCCTGCGGAGTTTACGCCCGCAATGCATGTGACAGTGGATCCGTCAGCTACCGTCACTGCCTTCGAAAGCCTTAGAAGTTTATTGAGTTTGCGCTCCAAAAGCGTCCCGCGCGGAACTACATGCTGATCCTTCTCGGTCATGGGATGATCGTCGGAAACGATACTTTTCTGCCCGATGGCGATACGGATTCCGCCATCACTCTCAAGCAATTAAAAAAGCTTTGCGAGATGTTCAGCAGGGACAATCAAACCAGTCTGAGATTATTGGGCCTGCACAGTTGCTCGATGAGCTCAATTGAAGTTGCTTACGAGTTGAAAGGTAAAGCAGACTACATGTTAGCTACGCAGGGCACCATGTTCGTCAATGGTTGGCCCTATCGACAACTGCTAAAGAAGACATTCAATCAGGTCAAAGATGCCCCCGTGGACTACGATGAGCTGATAGGAAAGCTTTACTACCTGTGTCTTTACAATTTCACTGACTTCATGACCGCAGGCTACTCCTGCGATATTGCGCTTTGTAGTCTCTATCCAGAAAACTTCGAGAGACTTAAGAAGCCACTACAAGACCTGGTGACAGTCCTGAAAAAAGGACTAACTCCGGGGGTGAGTATTGTTAAGGACTTGATACTACTGGCGCACTGGGACGCGCAGAGTTTCTGGAGTGAAAACTACACGGACCTGTGGGACTTCTGTGCTTGCCTGGCAAAAAGATGTAACGACGCAAAGACAGGTCCCGAGATCATCGCGTTGTGTAAAGCGGTACAGGACGCTTTGGCTCCTGAAAATAAGAGAGGGAACCCCGGCGGAATCGTGCGCTACGCTGACAACTTTGGTACCGAGTATCAATTTGCGCGGGGACTGTCGATCTACTTTCCGTGGTGTAAGCCCCTCGACGATCGAAGAGCAACCGTTAACTCAGAACTGGATTTTAACGAAGCCACGCAACGCCAAGCTTCTCGCAGGACAATACTGGAGAATTATAAGGAGTACGACTTCACCAGTGAGTTCGGAGATGAGTCGTCATGGTTCAGTTTTCTCCGAACATATTGGGACGACACGAGACGGGTTCCACGTTACGAGCCGCGAGACGCGTTCTATAACACAATCAAACGCGACCTGGATCTCAGCGAAGACGCGGCGGAACACGTGTACAAAACAGCGGAAAGGACGTTCAACAACGGAGTCTTAAAACGTACGCCGGAACTGAAGAAAACTCCGGATGTAGGCACCGATTGTACCTGTCCAACTATCAAGAACTATCCAACAAGACGAGATTCGGATCGCAATGTCCGGCAGTTTTCGATAACGCCAGGAGCATTGGGAGCGTTCTTACCACCTAAAGAAGGAGAGAACGTAGAGCAATAGTAAGACCCGCGATAGCGATAGCGATAGCGATAGCGAGAGCTAGTATGTCAAAAGCCCGCTTTGCGGTTGGTTTGTTACTCTTCACATGTATGCTGCCGGTGGTTTCGCTGGCCCAGAATGAATCTGTCTTAAATCGGCAAAGCGATGAAAGTGCTCGAACACACGAACAGCGAGAGCAAGCACGAAACATTCTGCTTGATGCTGCACGACAGGTTAGCCATTCTGATCCTGCGAAAGCCGCCGGCTTTTTGAATCGCGCCGCCCACTTGCAATTTCGCTTAAACTCTTCTCAAGAGGCGTTGGCGAGTTATCAATCCGCGTTGTCGATACTCAAGCCTTTCCCTGAATCCACCATCCGCGTCGAAAGCCTGAATGGAATAGCCTATGTGCTTATTCAGTTAGGGAAGTGTGACCAGGCAACGAAATACATCAAGCAAGCACTCTCGGTCAGCGACCAGCAGCACTTTGTTTCTGGTCGGGCCGAGGCATTACGGAATCTCAGCGAGTGTCAAAGCTTAAGCGACTTCCCCAAAGCCTCTCAAACCATTGCCGAATCACTGCGACTGTTTACCTCGGCCGGCGATAAGAAAGGGATGGCTCGAGCTTACATGCTTCAAGGCGATTTTCAGATTGTGCAGAGTGATCTTGTCGAAGCCACTAAGAACAACGAAGCCGCCCTGGAGATTTGGCGCGAGCTCGGTATCCAGGATGAAGAAGCCAGTGCCTTAATAAATCTGGGATTCATTCACTACCGGAAAGGCGCCTGGGAAGAGTGCATGACGTTTCTCACGCAGGCGCAGGCCCTGCTTGATGAAAAATCTGAACCTTCCCGGATGGCGCAGATTTATGCCGGCATTGCCGAAGCCTTCATGGAGAGTGGGATCCCCGAAGCGGGTTTAAGGAACGCGCTCTCCGCCCTGAACAGTTATCAGCGCGCCGAAGATCCTGTAGGGGTCGCGGCCGCCAAGTGGGACATTGGAAAAGCCTATTACTTACAAGGCAATTACGACAACGCCATTAAGTGGATGGAAGAGGCCAGAAACGAGGTCCAGGCTCTCAAGGTCCCGCGAATTGTTGCCCTCTGTGATGATTTCCTGGGTCGAACATACCTTGCACGCGGCGAACCTGATCGCGCCCTTGAACACTTTAGATTGGCGCTCGCAGCCTACATTCAGTTAGGGAACTTGAGAGAAGCAGCGCGAACCAGGGTTTTGATGGGCCGCATTTATGACGGTCAGGGAAAGACAGGCGAAGCCCGCCGTCTCCTGTTGGATGGCACTGCGGGACTCGAGCGGTTATCTGATCATCTTAATCTCGCGGTCGCCTACTTTGCCCTGGGACGACTTGAGCTGAGATTAAACAATCTGGATCGTGCGGAGGAGTATTTGCGCCGCTCGATCGAAATGACAGAGGCGATTCGAGGCGCCACGACGAGTGGAGATTTAACTACAGCAATATCTGCAACTGTGAGTGATCGCTATGAAAGTTACGTCGATTGTCTGATGCGTAAACACGCAAAGCAACCTGAACTGGGGTTTGCGGCACGTGCTTTCGAGACAAACGAATTAGCAAGAGCGCGCACCCTGGCCACGTTGTTGCGCTCAAAGCAGACGGGGTTGGCCTCGCTTGATCCCGAACTGGCCGCGCGAGAGAAGTCGCTCGTGCAGTCGCTTCGAGTTAAAGAGAATGCAAGGATCACGTTGCTGCAAAAGTCTTACGACAAAAAAACTTTGAGCGCTCTTGAAACCGAACTGAGCGAGCTCGAAGCGCAATACCAGCAGGTTCAGAAGGTGATTCGCGAGCGCCATCCCGCCTATCAGCAGATGATGCAACCCGACGTCGTAACGCTGAGCGAAATCCAGCAGAAAGTACTTAGTGACAATCAGAGTTTGTTGCTGGAGTACGCGCTCGGCGATGAACGTAGTTATCTGTGGGTCATATCCGGCGACGAGTTTTCAAGTTATGAGTTGCCTGGCAGGAATGAAATTGAGGATGCGGCCCGCAAGCTCTACGGTTTATTGACTGCACTGCAGCCGAAACCTGATGAGACTTTCGAGCTACGACAGGAACGGACGCGTCAGGCTGACGAAATGCTTCCGAACGAAATTGCTCAGCTAAGCAAATTTGTGCTGGCTCCGGTTGCGGAGAAACTCGGTAAGAAACGTCTGATCGTCGTTGCCGATGGAGCGCTACAGTACATACCATTTCAAGTGCTGACCCTGCCGGGTGCGGGACAAGAGACGCCCGTTCCACTGATCGTGGATCACGAAATAATCAATGAACCTTCTGCTTCCACCCTCGCACTGCTGCTGAACGATTCAAGCGAACGAACGCGGCCCGTAGGGTCAGTGGCGATTCTTGCGGATCCGGTGTTCGAAACGGACGATGTTCGACTGGTTGGTCGTAACCCAACGGCACAGCCCAGACAACCTGAGGTCGCAAGAGTTTTCCGTGATGCCGGACAATCAATCGACAACCGCCGAATTCCTCGTTTGCTCGCTTCGCGGCAGGAAGCGGAGGCGATAATGGCTGTTGTTCCGTGGCGAACCGGCTTCAAGGCTCTCGACTTTGAAGCCAGCCGTGCCACTCTGTCGACGCCCAACTTCGGACAATATCGGATCCTGCATTTTGCTACCCACACGATGATCGATAGTGAGCACCCTGAACTCTCGGGCATCGTCCTGTCGTTAGTCGATCCGCAGGGACGTCCCTTAGACGGGTTTCTCGGGATGTCCGACATCTACGATTTGAAGCTCACCTCGAACCTCGTGGTACTGAGCGCGTGCAGCACAGCGTTGGGGAAGGAAGTTAGAGGCGAAGGTCTGATCGGACTGACGCGAGGATTTCTGTATGCAGGCGCGAGCGGAGTGACGGCTTCCTTGTGGAAAGTTGATGATGAAGCCACGGCAGAATTGATGAGTCATTTTTATGGAGGAATATTTCAACGCGGACTTACGCCCGCCGCTGCATTGCGTGAAGCTCAACTGGCGATGTGGAACCAGAAACGATGGCGCGCGCCTTACTACTGGGCCGCATTTGTAATTCAGGGTCAGTATAATCAAACAGAGACGTCGTATTCGAGCTGGACCTTGCTGCCGGCTCGAAAGGTCGCTTTTGGCGGTATAATGGCCTTCCTTTTGTTGACTGCGCTCATACTTGTTATCCGGCGAAAGAGAAATTCAGTAGTGAACTCACATCAAAGTTAGTGGTGAATTCTTCCTGGAGGTATCATCATCTCGGAAACCGATGAACAAAAACTGGGTTCTGACGCAAGAACTATTTGAAGATCTCCTTGCCTGGTTGGATCCCGACCGGGAGGTCGCCGGCCAAAAATATGAGAACATTCGTCGTGGGCTAATCAAGATCTTTGTAATCAATGGTCGCCACTCTGTCGAAGATTTGGCTGATGAAGCGATAAATCGAGTTGCGAATAAGCTGAATCAAATTAAGGACGATTACCAGGGCGATCCTGCTCTCTATTTTTACGGTGTGGCAAAGAAGCTTGTGCACGAAGATCGGAAGAGGACCCGGACACCAGTACCAGCGTTGACTTGGGACGCTGATGATGTCGACCCCGAATACGAGTGCCTGGAAAAATGCTTAGAGCAGTTGACCAACAAAAATCGGGATTTAGTTTTGCAGTATTACCAGGAAGAAAAGAAGGCGAAGATAGATAACAGACGCGTACTGGCCGATAAGATGGGAATTGCTCTCAACGCGTTGAGAATACGAGCTTATCGCATCAGAAATTCACTTGAAGAATGTGTTCGTACGTGTGTTATGGCCATTACGTCTGAACTGAGCTAGACGGCGAGGAGTAATTGGAAGCATCACCCACCGATCACGAAAGAATCAAGGATTATCTGCTGGGGCGGATACCTGAGGAGGAGGATGCTGAAGTTGGAGCGCGTCTACTGACCGATCACCAATTCTACGAAGAATTGTCGATTGTTGAAGATGAGTTAATCGATCGATATCTTGGCGGCACACTGTCAGACTCAGACCGGGAAAGTTTTGAATCACACTTCGTTTCATCTTACGAACGTCAGCAAAAAGTCCGTTTTGCCAGGGCGCTGCGAAAAAGAGTATCAGTCACTCAAACAGCGAGATTAGTTTCACCACCGCGGTCTTCTTTCTTTCCTTTCAGGATCTCTTACGCGGTCGCCGCCGCCACCGTTCTGATCATCGTGGGTGGGAGTTTGTTGTTGCTTTACAGGAGGTCTTTGTCGCCGAGCGGAAGAGTTTTGGCAATCGAATTGACTCCGGCGCCGGCGACGCGAGACGTCAGTGAAGTGAAACAGTTTGGTCTTACACCTGACATTGGCTCAGTTCATCTGCAACTGGACTTAGCAGACAACGAATATCAATCTTATGAAGCGGTTCTACGCGATTCCTCACTCCGCTCGATGCACACCGTTAAGAATCTCAAGCCTCAGATCGTTAATAACTTTGCTGCTGTAATTGTCGACCTCAACGCGGATCTGCTCTCTCCGGGTGACTACCGCATTCAACTCAGCGGAACGACGCCAGACGGCCGTTCCGAGAATGTTGCCACCTACTCATTTACGGTTCGCACCAGATAAATCCCCCTCAAAGTCCGAACTCATTCCTTCCCGTTGAAATATTTTTGCGGAAATTCCCATACGAGAGCAAGACGCCCGGAATTATGGGTTGGTTTCACTTCAAAAGGAGAAAAACCAATGAGGACTATTCTGAATTTCACCTTGTGTATGTTGATGTTTTGTGCAGCGTGTCTGAGCGCGCTCGCACAAAGTGGAAATGATGTTTTCCAACTGCCGGATGGCCAGGCTCGAGCAGCATACCAAGCCGACATTGAAGCTGTGCTGCGTGAGAAATATCGCCAGAAGATTGAGACGGGTATGAACGACTCGATACTTCAGTGGTCGGTAGTCGATGGCGAATTACCTGCGGGCCTGATGGTTCGCACCAATGGCCAGGTGGCCGGCACTCCCGAAATGGCCAGAGAACGACCGTATGTGTTTCGTGTGAAGGTTGTCGACCGAGCCATAGCTAATTCCAGTTCTTTAATGATTTCTCTCAGCGTCGTGATAGCGCCACCTCGTCTTCGGCTAGCTCGTATCGAAGGACCTGCGTTGGTGCCCATGGAAGGCTCGACGTCATCTTCGCAAGGCAGCGGACCGCAACTGAATGATGCTTCTGAGACGTCCGGGCCGGACGTTTCACGGCCCGTTATGACATCGCAGCCCGAAGTGAGGAACAACAATCACTTGCCTGCGCCCGCTGACGTTGCCGCGTCACGCTCCGGAGGTGGCGGTATTTTGAAGAAAATTGCCGGGCTGGCGGGGTTACAGGGAGGAGGAAATACAACACCCTCGGATCCAACGGGTTGTGAGCCCGGTAGCGGTGCGAGGCGTGACGAAAGTGATGAGTTACATAATGCGCTAGAGGGCGACACAAGCAATCAGAACACATGCGTTAAGTTCCGCAACCTTAACAGGTTGAAATATCGGATCGAATTTAATACCAAAACTACAAGGTCAGAGGGACCTGACCTTAGCAGTCTGCCGTTCCTTCCAAAGCTTGCTCTGACACCGTCCACGCCGACGACACCAGCACCATCAGACAAAGCACCACCGCAAGCATTTGTGTCGGAGCGTGTCGGTAACCTTAAAGGAGAAGAGAAAGATAACGCGACCAAAAACGCAGAAGCGGAGTTCAAAAGAGAAATAAAAAAACTTAATGACGAATTCAATCGCGCCCGTGTTGCGCTGAATGGCGCCGAAACAAAACTCCGTGAAGAGGTCGAAAAGAAAATCAATGAGAACAATACCGCACTGGAAACTGCCCACGCGAATGCTAAAGGGGTAGCCAATCATGCGGATGACAAACTTCAAGTAAACAATACAAAGGGTCTCTTGGATGAAGTCGACGCTGTTTTAGGGGAAATACAAGACGCGCTTGATACCGAGTGGCCCGCCGATAAGATACTAGAGGTTTTGTCCAAACTTGATGAAGTTACAGGGCGACTGGAGGACCTCAGAGGCCTTGTATCTGAAGAGGTGTGGAAAGAATGGCTTGTTGCTAATCAGGACAGGTACAACCGCGTGCGAGATCGTGTGACTGAGTTGAAGAATAAGGCCTCCTCTTTCAATTCCAAGTCCTTCGATGATGCAAAGATAGTACTGACTGGATGGCAGCGTATCTTTAAGAATGTGCAGGAGCGAAAGGAAAGTGCTTTCGAAGAGAGTGTTTTCGTCAGTTGTCACACTGATG
>Ga0207670_10001786_pt1 | contig 11258 bp, 8 predicted proteins | sample KBSS23HmetaG_FD_184339 | JGI IMG/M metagenome (GOLD analysis project Ga0207670, IMG submission 184339) | Switchgrass rhizosphere microbial communities from Kellogg Biological Station, Michigan, USA - KBS S2-3H metaG (SPAdes) (version 2) | ecosystem: Host-associated > Plants > Roots > Rhizosphere... | reverse complement strand
CGTTCCATGGTGCCATCGTCGGACTCCTCGCGGTCTCCAGACGCATGGAACGTGCAAGGTTACGGTCGTGCTCCCGGCTGCTCCTCGGGCTCCACTCCGGCCCGCCCGAAAGGCGCGCGTGACGGGAATCACGCGCGCCTCGCGCGGTGGACGAGAAGAACGGGCTATTCGCCGTGACAGATGGGCGGATCGCTCTCGTCGAGGGCGAGGACGATGCGCGGCAATTTGGTCACGACGCTGCACCGCGTGCCGGGGGGCGGCGGGGCCGTGCGGGAACGAGAGCGGGCTGGTCGGGTCGCCGAACACCTCGTCCGTGTTCGCAAACGCGCACGAGAAGCCGCATCCTTTGCAGGTGTACGTCTCGACGTGGAGCGCGTTGCGGCCGCTCCGGAGGGCGGCCATGTCGCCGGCGTCGAGACCGTCGAGCGCGTCGAGGTTCTCGTCCACGCACACCTCGACCTTGCCGGTGAACTTCGCGGTGGTCGACAGGTCGAGGTATTCGAGCCCGGCGAACGCGTTCGTGGCTGCGTGCAGCGGCTCGGGGACGTCGACGCCCATGCTGGAAGCGGTCGCCGTGGTGTCGCCGGCTTGGGTCACGTGCTCGAACGTGACCTTCACGCCGAGCGGTCGTCCCGCGCCGTCGAGCAGATCGACCGCGACGCGATCGCCGGTGAGCGTCGCGATCGGCGCGCCGAGCTCGAGCACCCCCGAGTCGATGGGGACCGGGTCGCCGTCGCCGTCCAACCCGGTCACCGTGCCGGCGTAGCGGCCCGGCGGCGCGGTGAGGACGAAGGTCGCGTGGTCGGGGATTTGCGCGAACCTCAGCGTGCTGATTTGGATCGTATCGCCGGTCGCCTCGTCGACGCGAGAAGCGTCGATGAAAAAGACGTCGGCGTCGGGCGCGGCGGCCCGCGATACCGACATCGACCCCGTCGCGACGGCGACCGCCCTCGATCCGAAGTCGGTGTCGGCGCCAGCGACGACGTCCTTCGGCTCCGGCGCGCTGCGGAGGAAGCTCACGGACCTCGGGAACGTGCGCGCGTTGCACCCCTCCACCGAGGGAACTCCCGCCTGGAAGCTCACCGTGTCCCGCGTGTGGCGCCACGGAGTCGCCGGTTGTCCCTGGCCGAGCGGGACTCGGAAGCTCGTTCCGTTCTGCGGCTGCACGATGTCGGCCGTGTCGCCGTCGTCGCGCTCGAAGAAGGCCAAGGTCTTGTCGGGCACGACGCCGCGGACGGTCAGCCCGCCCGTGCCGAACCCCACGTCGTCGAAGAAGTCGATCGTGGTGCGCTGACCGTCCTGGAGCACGATCGGCCCTCGCGGATGAAATTGGTATACACCCGCGGCGAGGACCACGAGCGCGCTGACTTCGTACGCGTCGGGGTCGAGATTGGCGAGGTCGTAGTCGACGTCGTTCCCGTTGCCTCCGGTCCCCTGGGGCGTGTCACGGTCGCCGTGAAGGAACGCATCGACGTCCCACGACGGGACGTCCTCGTCATCGAGGCCGGCGAGCAACAGATGCCCGCGGAACCCCGTCGAGCAGAACGTCGGATCGACGGCGAGCGGGACCACGACGTCGGTGGTGGCGCCCGGGGCGATCGCGATCTGTGTGGACGCCGTGACGGGCGCGGTGCAGAGCGCCGCACCGTCCGGGCCGTTCACGGTCACCACCGCCTGGACCTCGATCGACGCGTCGCCGACGGCCGCCATCGGGAAGGTCGCCGAGCGCGATCGCGCGTCGTAGTCGCGTTGGATATCGCCGGTGAGCACGGCCTGGGCGCGGTACTCGGCCGAGAGCAGCGTGCCGCCGGACACCGGCGACGTCACGTGCACCGCGCCAGCCGGCGCGACGAGGAGCCCGCTGTCGAGCGTCGTCGTGGCGCCGCTCGTCACCGTGAAGGGGACGAAGACGCTCACGTGGACCTGCCCATTGGGATACCTCAGCGTCACGCCGATGGTGTCGTAGGTCTGGTCGCCCTGGATCGGGAGCGAGAAGCGATCGCCGCCCGCGACGGTGATGGTCGCCTCCGCGGCATCGTCGTCAGGGTCGAGCACCGTGACGCGGAAGCTGTCGGCGCTGAGCCCGGTGAGCGCCACGGTCCCCTCGACGACGCCGGTGGGGCGGGTGTCGGCGAGCGCCGACGTCGCCGCGGCGAGGCCGAGCATCGCCGCGCCCGCGGCGAGCCGCCTTCGCGGTGAACGGAGCGGAGCGCGCTTCATCGTGCACCTCCCGTGGTGGGCAGCGTGAGGACGACGGAGCGGACGAACCGGCGCGGCGCCGTCTGCGCCAGGGACGGCGGCAGATCGAGCGCGCGGCCGCGGAGGCGCGCGAGGCACGCGGTAGCGCGCGGATCGAGCCCGGCGGCGCCGGCGGTCGGGTGGATCGACGCGGCGTAGTAGCGCGGCGCCGCGTCGTCGCCCCCGCGCTCGAACGCGACGAGCGCGCGCGTCGGCATCCACGTCGCGTCGGGCGCGCCGACGCACGCCGCGATCAGCGGGGCGCCGTCGTTCGCGAAGCGGGTGAGAGAGAGGCGCGCGTCGGGATCGCCGGAGAGGGCGCGCGAGAACGCTTCACCGGCGCGGCGCACGTCGCTCGCGACGTCGGTTTGCGCGGCGTGATCGTGCGACGACGGCGTCGCGCCGGTCTCGGCACGACAGCCGCCGAGCGCGGCACACGCCGCGACGGCGGCGAGCCACCGAAGAGTGGTATTCATGGGATAGAGGGCTCCTTGAGAATTGGCTCGTCGTGCGGCGAGACGAGCGCTGGCCGAGCGCCGGCCATAAGGAAACGCGCGACGCCGAGGCTAATGAAAGTTGAATTGCGCCGTCCGCTCGGCGCCGCCCGCGCGCGGGGCCATGGCAATGCACGCGCTGAGAGCAGACCCTGGTGCGGCACTTTGTGAAAGGCGTCCGCCAGGGAAAAGCATGGCTGAGCTGTCCGCGGCACCTCCAGCGGCAACGCCCCGGGCTCTCGACCGCCTGATTCTGCGCCACAGGATGTCGACCGGCGTCTCGACGTGTCGATATCCGGCTTCGCGTCCTGGCGTTGGAAGTCTGTGCGTGTTGGGCTTGGCGGTCGTGGCGTGCGGCACATCCCCCACCGAGGCGGCGGCCCGAGGGGATGATGTCGATCTCGACAAGGTGCCGACGATCTCGCGGAGCGCGTGGATGTCCCGGGCGCCCGCGCCAGCGGGGACGACGTGTACGGAGACCGTTGGGGCGTGCAGGGTGCGGACGTGCGAGGGCATTCCCAACGACACCGTGCTGATGCTCACCGAGACGTGCTGCAATGCGTCCGGCTCGTGCGAGGTCGAGCACTACGCCTTGTGCGGCGGCTGCTGAGGGCTCCTCGACCCCCGAGGCGCATCCAGGACAGCTACCAACGAAGCTCGAGGAATCGAGTGCCTTCGATCGGGTTCTCGGTGTACGGCTCGATGTCGCGAAAGCCGAGCGACTCGTAGAGCCCGATCGCGGCCTGCATGGCCGGCACCGTATCGAGCCTCATCGCCCGGTAGCCGGCGCCCCGCGCCTCGTCGAGGAGGGCTTCGACGAGGCGCCGCCCGCACCCCCTGCCGTGGAACGCGGGACGGACGAACAGGCGCTTCATCTCGCAAGAACGGTCATCGATCTTCCGCAGCGCGACGCACCCTGCCACCGCGCCGTCGACGCGAGCGAGGAGGAGGCGGCCGGAGGGCAGCGCATAGCGACCGGGCATCTCCGCGAGCTCGCGATCGAACCCCTGGAACGACAGCGAGAACCCGATGGATGCCGCGTACTCTTCGAAGAGGGCGCTCACCTCCTGGAGATCGTCCGGCGAGGATACGCGCGACACGATCACCGGCGACATCGCGCTGATCCTACCATCGAGCGGCTTCAGCGGATGCCCGGCGGCGGCGTCGAGGTGAGGCCGGGGCGCGGCGTCACCTGCGGCGTGCCTCCCCGGAGCGGTGACGTCGTTGCTCCGGGGAGTCCGCCGCGCGACGCGCCGCCGGGCATCGGAGCGATCGACGTGGGCGCCCCCGGGCCGGTGCCGGTGCCGGTCCCCACGTTCTGGCACACGCACCCGCCGGGCACCGGCGTCGGCGTTTGCCCCTCGCCGCACCGCATCGTGGCGCACGAGCCGGCCGACGCCGTGGAGCCGTGCGACGTGCTCCCGCTCCCGCGATGCCCGCAGGTGCAATGGCCGTCCGCGCCCGCCATCGCTTCCATATCGCCGGGGCAGTTCATCGTCGGACACGTGCCGGGGACGCTGGGCGACGACGAGGACGAGAAGCACGCCGTCAGCGCCGCGACGTTGGGGTTCGGCGGTCCGGGGCGATCGGTGTTCGGCGGCGGGCCGAACGACGTGCGGTGATCCTGCTGCTCCGCGCACGTCTGGAACGTCTGCGTGAAGCGATCGGTGCCGGTGCACCCGGTCGGGCAGCTCCCGTCCGACGAGCACGATCCGCCGCTTCCGCACGCGGGGCCGATGCAGACGCCGAAGACGACCGTGTCGACCGAGACGTTGCCGTCCTCGCCCGTGCCTCCGGAGAAGTCGTCGAGCGAGAATCGGATGTTCGAGTCGTGCGACGAGTCCTGCCCGTGCTGCGTGACGAGTCCCAGATCGATGTGCTGACCGCTCCCTCCGGTATGCACGACGGTCGGGCTCACGCTCGGAGTGGTCCCGTGCGCGGTCGGCGTCGACGTGGGGGTGGTCGCCGTGGGCGCCGAGGTGCCGGTCGACGTCGGCGCCGACGTGGGCGCGGTGCCCGTGCCGGTGCCGGTCGCCGTCGCGGTCGGCGTCGACGTCGACGCCGGCGCGCCGCTCCCGGCCGGCGCCGGGGATCCGCCGCTGTCGGGGTCGTCGGGATCGGTGCCCAGCGTGCAGCGCCGCATCGAGCCACCGCTCGGCGGGGACGGAAGCGCGCCGGACGCGAGGCCGCGCGTCATGCACGCGAGGAGCGAGCCGCCGCCGGCGGGCGACGTCGGCGTCGCGTTCATCATGCACGCGAGCTGCGCGGCGCCGGGCTGCGTGCCGCCGATCGCGCCCGCACCGCCGGCGCCCCCGCCGCCGAACGATCCGCACGCGCGCTGCACGTCGCCGACCGGGCCGCCGAGCGGCGTCGCGCCGCGGTGCAGGAGACCGCTCAACATCGTGGTCTGATCGCCGAGGCGCGCGGTCATCGTCCCGGCGCGGCCGGGCGATCCGAGCGCCGACAACGCGTCGCAGCTCGAATGGCAGCCGAGCTCCGACACCAGCCCGCCCGCTCCGCCGAGCGGCGCGAGGTCGCCGCCGCGGCAATCGCCGACGCCGAAATCGCCCGCGCCCAGCGATCGGATGAACGCGGCGAGCGGGTCGCACGTCGCGCCGCCGCTCGGGCCGGCGAACTGCACCGAGCGACCGCCGCTCCCCGCGCGGCACGCCGCCGAGAGCTGCTCCATGTGATCCGGAGTCGCGCGCTCGCCGACCCAGATGCGCATGCGCGACAGGATGGAGCGCGGGTCGGAGAGGGCGGACATGAACGCGCTTCGGCGCGCGCTCATCCAGTCGAGGGGGGTCTTCCCGTACGGGAGCGAGCGCTCGAACGTGCGATAGACGAGGTTCAGCGCCGCCTGATCGAGCGCGCCGAGGGCCTGCACCTCGCACGCCCCGCCGTGCTTCCTGGTCATCGTCTCGGTGCGCTCGAGCGCGTACTTGAGCGCCACCGACGCGCGGTGCACCTGGCGTACGCTCATGCACGAGAGCTGTTGATCGATCTTGCCCAGCGCGTCGGCCGCGGCGGCGAGGTCGTCGCGGCCGATCGCCTCGAAGTACGTCCCGACCATGCGATCCATGGTGATGTCGCCGGCGCAGCGCGGCGCCGATCGAAGATCGGGGACGCTGGTGTGGAGCGTCCCCGCGGCCCGCCGGAAGATAATCGTCGCGCGCTCGCTCACCTCGGCGAAGGCGCGCGCGCGCCCTTCGGGGAGAGTGCACGACACCGCGGCCCCGCCCTGCGACCACGCATGCATCGCCTGGTTGACGCGGTCCTCGGCCGTCTTCACGTCGGCCGCGGCGGCGGCGGTCGATCCGCGGGCCGCGCGCGCCGCGGCGTAGCGCTGCGTCGCGTGCACGGCGTCGAGATCGAGCGCACGAACCTTGGCCTGGTCGACCGGGCCGATCGGCGCGAGCGGCGTCGACTGGGCGAGGCCGCCGGCGAGCACCCCGGACACGACGGTGACCGCGAAGGCGCCGCGAAACGCGTTACGAAGTCTCATGGCTGGACGTCTCTCCTCACGTGGAGAGGAGTTCTCCGCGGCCGCTCGATTCCTGACACGATGTTTCCGCCGCCCGCGCGCGCTAGACTGGCTCCATGGCCGCGGCCGATGCGGGCGGAGGCGACACGCCGCGAGAGCTCGTGATCGACGCGGCGCCCGCGCCGGGCGACAGCGGCGACGGATCCGGATCCGCGATGGCACCGTTCGTGCTGACGGCGCTCGCGGCCGGGATGCTCGCCAAGTACGTGTCGCCGACCGCCGCACTTTTGCCCATCGCGGTCGCCGTCGTCGTGTTCCTCTTCAGGTGGCGCGCGGGCGAAGGGCGCTTCGTCCTTCGCGTGGAGAACGGGGCGGTCGAGGTGACGCGTGAACGGCGCAAAGGTCCCGCCGTGCGCGTCGGGCTCGACGATCTCGTCGACGTCACGCTCGACAGGGAGACGCGGCAGACCGAGAGGGGCGGGCAGGGGAGGGAGCGCGTGCGCATCGCGCTCGAGCGGCGGGCGCCCGACGAGCCGATCTACGTGCCCGACGAGCGCGTCACGCCGATCGAGGCGCAAGAATGGTTCGCCAAGGTGCGCGTGTTCCTGCGGAAGCACGGATGGCTCCCGGAGAGCGAAAGGCCGCCCCTCTCCGATGACGCCGCGGGGTAGGAGCGCTGCCTCCGGGCGTTACTCCGTGCGGTCTCCGCAGCGCGTGAAGTGCTCTTCGACGAGCGCCGTCGGGATCGCGACCTCGGCGCGCAAGGCGCCCTCGAGCGTCCTCACGCGCGACGCGTCGAGCAGCCGTACGACGTGATCGTGCCCGTCGCTCTTCGCCTTGACGCGCGCCACGGCGAGCGCGGCGCCGAGCGACTTCCCGAGGTCGTCGATCTCGTTCGCGCTGTCGCCCTCGACGTCGGCCACGAGGAGCACGTCGTCGCGCGCGTCGACGTGGATCACCGCCTGCGCGGCGTCCGCCTCGATCCGATCGCGCAGATCGTCCGGGGCGAGGCCGGCGAGCGCGCGCTTGCCGACGACGCCGTAAATCTCGCCGTACTCCTCGGTCTCGGCGAACGCGAGCGGCACGCCGGCCCCGCCGTCGCGCAGGCGATTCAGGCGCACGTCGAGCGCTTCGGCGGTCCTCGAGACGAGGACGAGCGAGTCGTTCCAGACCGCGGCGTGTTGCTCGCGGGAGGTGCCGGAGGCGCCGGAGGTGAACAGCGCGGCGCCGGTCGGGTGCCGTTCGACCGTCGCGCCGACGAACACCTTCGACCAGTCGACGCCGCCGAGCTTGCCGGCGACGATGAAGACCGTGTCGTCGCTCCCGGCGGCGAGCGAGACGGCGACGCGGTCGACCACGTCGAGCCACCGCACGCCCTGCTCGTTCATCTTGCCCTCGAGGTGCTCGCGCTCTTGCGCCGTCATGCACCCGAGCATCCGCTCGCCGAGCGGCGTGCGCAGGATCGTCCCCGCCTCGACGATCATCGCGACGTCCGCCGGCGCGGCGAGCGCGACCAGCAGCGGATCGTGCGGGCGCGCCGGCGCGGCGGCCACCGATGCGGTCGCGAGCGGCGCGGGCGTGAGGGTGCGCCGCGCGTCGAGGCGGGCCTCGTCGGTCGGCCGCGGGTGGGTCGGGAACTCGAGGCGCGCGACGCGCTCGCGCTCGGCCGCGGCCGGATCGTTCCACGTCATCACGAAGGCGCCGGCGCCGAAGAGCGCCAGGGCGGCGCCGAGCCAGATCGCGTTGTTCATCAGAAATCCTTCCGCTCGAATTTCCACATCCCGACGACGACACACCCGCCCGCGAACATCCCCAGCCCGACGAGAGCCTTCAGCATGACAGCAAGAGCGACCGGGCGCGAGGCCGCGAAATCGGCGGCGTGGCTCGCGAGCTGCGAGATGCGCGGTGCCGGCGCGGTCGCGGCGAGAAAGGCGGCGCGGGACACCCCTTCTTCGAAGAGCGGGGCGAGGTCCTCGCGCTCGCCGGCGATGATCCCGAAGATGACGATCACCGCCCCGACGGCGGCCGAGAGGGCCGCGCTGCGGACGAAGACGGCGGCGGCGAGCATCGCCGCGTACACGGCGCCGAACGTCGCGGCGGCGAGCAGACCGGCGACGATCGGCCGCGCCGTCCAGACGCCGGACTTCACCGAGAGGAGCAGCGTGAAAGCCCCCGACCCGTAGAGCGATCCGACGACCGCGAGGCCGAGCACGCCGAGGTACGTGCCGAGGAGGAGCTGCCAGCGCCGCACTGGGAGCGAGAGGAGGTGCTCGATCCGCCCGGGCGCGAGGAGCTCCGGCGCGAAGTCGGCGCACGCGACGACACCGAAGGCGAGCCCGCCGTAGAAGACGAGGTAGGCGAGGGCGAGGAACACGGAGCTCATCACGCTCTCGGCGGTGCGGATGTCCGTGTGCATCGGCCGTCCGAAGAGGCGCGTCGCCGCGAGCGCGCCGTCGACCACGTCCATCCGCAGCGCGAAGCCGAACACGAGGACGACGAGCGTGATGCCGGCGAAGAGCCCGAGGAACCAGCGCCGCGCCGCCGCTTCGCGCAGCAGATCGCCGGCGATGACGAACACCGGCCTCACGCGTCCCCCACGACATCGGAGAGTACCTCTTCGAGCGTGCGCGCGTCGGGCCGGAGCTCGACGAGGCGCGCGCCGCCGGCGCGGGCGCGATCGAGGAGGACGGACAGCGCGTCCGCGTCGGCCGCGTGACAGCGGAACGTCCCCGGCGAGAGGCCGCGCGTCCACCCGATGCGGAGGAGCGCGTCCTCGGGGACCGGCTCCGCGAAGCGCGCGATCCACGCGTTCGCCTCGCCGCAGAGCTCGGCCAGCGTCCCTTCGCGGAGGAGCTTTCCGCCCGCCAGGATGCCGATTCGATCGCACACCCGCTCGGTCTCGGAGAGGAGATGCGAGTTCAGGAACAGCGTGGCTCCGCGGGCGCGCTCCTCGGTCAGGATCGCGCGAATGGCGGCGCGACCGAGCGGATCGACGCCGTCGGTCGGCTCGTCGAGCACGAGCAGATCGGGGCTCCCGAGGAGCGCGGCGGCGAGGCCGAGGCGCTGCCGCATCCCCTTCGAGAAACCGCCTATCCGACGATGCGCGTCGCCGATGAGGCCCACGCGCTCGAGCGCTCGCGAGAGCGAAGACGGCTCGGCGTCGAGCCCTTTGAGGCGCGCCACCGACGAGAGGAACTGCGCCGGCTTCAGCGCATCGGGCAAGTGCAGTCGCTCCGGCAGATACCCGATTCGCGCGCGGACCGCCGGCTCCTCGGGGGAGCCGCCGAGCACGCGTACGGTCCCCGACGTGGGACGGACGACGGAGAGGAGCAGCTTGATGAACGTCGTCTTGCCCGCCCCGTTCAGGCCGATGAGGCCGAACGCGGCGCCCCGCTCGACGGCGAGATCGAGCCCGTGGAGCGCGAGATCGCGGCCGTAGCACTTGCGGAGGGCTGCGGCTTCGATGACGGGCATGGGGAGTCCTTTCTATACCGAGAGTGCCCAATGCGAGGCATCGAAGTATGTTGATTATGAAGGTGCCGCCGCTCCCGCCGTTCGCTCGCCTCACGTTGATCACCGCCATCCTGGGCTCCGCGATGGCGTTCCTCGACGGAACCATCGTGAACATCGCGCTCCCGGTGATGCAGCGGGATCTCGCGGCGACCGTCGGTCAAGCCCAATGGGTGGTCGAAGCGTACGCGCTCCTCCTCGCGTCGCTCGTTCTCGTCGGCGGCGCCCTCGGCGATCGCATGGGGCGAAGGCGCGTCTTCGTCGCGGGCGTCGCGGTCTTCGCGCTCGCGTCCGCCGTGTGCGGCGCGGCGCCGACGTCCGCGCTCCTCGTCGGTGCGCGCGCGGCGCAAGGAGCGGGCGCGGCGCTCCTCGTGCCGGGGAGCCTCGCGCTCATCAGCGCCGCGTATCCGGAGAACTTACGGGGCGGCGCGATAGGAACGTGGTCCGCGGCGAGCGCGATGACCGCCGCGATCGGCCCGGTGGCCGCTGGCTACGTCGTGGCGCACGCGTCGTGGCGGTGGCTCTTCTACGTCAACGTGCCGCTCGCGATCGTCGTCGTCGTCCTCGCGCGCCGCGTCCCGGAGAGTCGCGGTGACGTGACGGCGGCACGGATGGACTGGCTCGGAGCCGCGCTCGCGACGGCGGGCCTCGGCCTCGTCGTCTACGGGCTCATCGATGCGCCCGCGGCGGGCGGGATCCGTGCGCCGCGCACGGTGGCGCTCGTCGGCGGGGGGCTCGCCACGCTCGCCGTCTTCGTCGCCGTGCAAGCGCGCGTCGCCCATCCGATGGTGCCGCTCCGGCTCTTTCGCTCGCGGACGTTCGCCGGCACGAACCTGCTCACGCTCCTCCTCTACGCGGGGCTCGGCGGGAGCTTCTTCTTCATCCCCTTCAACCTCATTCAAGTGCAGCGCTACGCGCCCCCGCAAGCCGGCGCGGCGCTCCTGCCGTTCATCCTCATCGTGTCGGCGGGGAGCCCGTTGGCGGGGAAGGTCGCGACGCGCATCGGCGCGCGGCCGCTCCTCGTCGTCGGCCCGAGCGTCGCGGCGGCCGGTTTCGCGTGGCTCGCGGTCCCCGGCGTGGGTGGCTCGTACTGGACCACCTTCTTTCCGCCGCTCGTCGTCCTGGGTATCGGGATGGCAATCACCATCGCGCCGCTCACGACCGCGGTCATGGGATCGGTCGACGTGAGCCACGCCGGCGTCGCGTCCGGGATCAACAACGCGATCTCGCGCGCAGCGTCGCTCCTCGCCGTCGCGGCGCTCGGCGTCGTGGTCCTCGCGCGCTTCGATACGATGCTCGACGACCGCCTCGCTGCGATCCACCTCCCGGCCGCGGCGGCGGCTCGCGTCGCCATCGAACGCCGCAAACTCGCCGGCGCGACGATCCCCGACGACGTCGCGCCCGCGCTGCACCGCGCGCTTCGTTCCGCGTTCGACGACGCGTATGTCGACGGCTTCCGCGGTGCGATGATGGCGAGCGCCGTCCTCGCTCTCCTGGGCGCGGCAGCCGCGTTCTTCCTCGTCGCGCCGCGC
>Ga0207670_10001782_pt1 | contig 11271 bp, 18 predicted proteins | sample KBSS23HmetaG_FD_184339 | JGI IMG/M metagenome (GOLD analysis project Ga0207670, IMG submission 184339) | Switchgrass rhizosphere microbial communities from Kellogg Biological Station, Michigan, USA - KBS S2-3H metaG (SPAdes) (version 2) | ecosystem: Host-associated > Plants > Roots >... | reverse complement strand
GAAATGAAATTGACGTTTACGTTCATCGTTACATCGCCCTTGTGATTTACGTCAACCTGGTTCCCATAGCCCCGGTCCTTGTTGATGGTCTTATTTACGTGGATCACGGCGGCGGGGTGGCCCATGTTCACCAGCTCGACCATCATGTCTTCAAAGAAGTTTTTCTTGTACCATTGGATTTGCTGGAGCAGCTCCGGAAAGTCGGGGTCGTTCTGAATCCACAGATCGAGCGTGCGTTTGGTGGTGCCGACGGCCGCGAGGGCTTTATTGTAGCTGAAATTAAAATGCACCAGGGCGTGGATAAAAATCTGCTGGCGTGTCCTGGTAGATTGGCCGTGGAAGATTTTCTCGATTTGGTCAATGGAGGCGGTCTCGTTCTCGCTCCAAAACATGACCTTTTGCCAAATCGGGTGCAGCTCTTTGGGGAGGTGCCGGTGGCAATACTCGATGAAACTTTCCCGGTCGCCCCCCTCCTTGGTGGCGGTGCGGGCGCGTTGGAGGACGGCATTCAACTCCGGGTAGTCTTTCTTCCAGCGTCGCCATCTCGTATCCGTCGTGCCCAGCCATTGCCAGATTTGGGTGTCGCTTTCGCCGCGCTTGGCGAGCAGGTAAACATCGATGAGGAGCTCATAGCTCCAGGTCCGCTTCAACTTAATCATGGGTCGCGTCTTGGCTGTTCAGTCTTAGATTGGCAAGCTCGTTCTGAGGCGGCCTTTTTCAGCTGAAAAAATAGTTTCCACCACCCCGCACGGCGAGGTCCGAGACGGACCAAACGAATTTTAATACATCGCATGCCATAGGAGCCGTTCTGCGCGCAGGCTTTCAAGGAGTTGGCGGGTTACAGGCACTTCGTGTCGTTTGAGCAATGCACGCCGTATTTAATCCCGAAGGAAGACATCCGCATCGCTTTTATCGCATTCGATTGCCTTGCTCCGTTGCACTAACCTTGGGGTTACCTCTTTGGCTCTGTGGGGGTGGTGGAATTTAAGTCGCGGATGATCGCAGCTGGATTCTTTATGGATTGCTCACACCTAGCCAGCCAATACCGCAACTCTCGGCATCCGCTCCAAAAATAATTTCGAACCTAGCCGTTACCCCTTTGGGGCTGTTGTCGCGTGCTCGAGTTCCCCTTTTAACCCCACTGTTTGGGTTTAAATTTTGAGTCGCACCAGCTAAGTTCAAATTTGGTGGGTGAGGGCCGATTTGAACAGCCGATGCCCTGACAGCTCGAAAACCAATGAAGGAAAAGAGCCGACCGCAGCTCACCCAAAAAGTGGTGGACCTGGCGGGAGTTGAACCCGCGTCCTTCGCTCTGCGTCCTTCGCGTTGCACATGCTTGTGTCCATTTCTATCCAGCTTCAACTTTTGTCTCTAAGGGGTGCCGGTTTAGCGCGGCACCTCCACCAACTCGCTGGTGACGTTAGATTCTGCCTAGCGAGTATCGGCAGGCTAACGGCTCGCGTGCTTTAGGCCGCGAGAGCGTGGACTTCCTGACGGAAGTTCACCTTGGTAATGTTGCCATTTCCAGTTTGGCGTCGGGTTAGAGAGTCATCGCCGTCCTCTGCATGCAGCTAGGGATTACGACCGAAGTAGAATCCGGTACAGGCCCAATGGGAAAGAACAAAAAAACTGAGTGCCCTATTATCAACGGGGCGGCAAATCATATCTCGGGTGCACGGATGCCCCGGCACTGCGCAGCTCTTTTAAACGCGCTTCGTAATCTTCCTTTTTGACAAAGCCGTGCATGATGTTGGTGCCGCAGATTGGGTTTTCCGACCTTTTAACCGCCCCAGCGTTTAGTTGTCCACAGGCCACAAAATAGGGTTTGGGCAGCTGCGGATTGTGTCGCTCTTTAATCCAGTATTTCATTGGTGTGGGTTCCTGCTAGCGCGGGATGGGGAGCAGCCAAAGCACCGCCAGGATCAGCAGCGCCAGCCAGAGGTAAAACAAGATGTTCAAACAGATTTTTAGGACGCCAACTAACTTCTTTTTCGTTACGCGAGGTGGTGCTGGCGGCGGCAGTTGCGGTTCCGCCCGCTCGGGAAGCTCGCAATCGAGCGTAACGTCGTATGGGTAATCCCGGTACCGTTTCATTTGATCCAGCGTTTGACGATCTATTCCGGTGACGGGACTTTCGAGTTTGGCCCTTTCGCGCAAGCGTTCTCTCATCTCATCCTTAATCATGGGCGGGGCCTTTCTTGATCTGAGGTTCGTTGCCATCCAAAATCCAAAGCACTAATGACATTAGAATAAGTGCGGCAAGGATTAGCGGGGTCATCACCAGCCAGAACAAAAACGCTTTGATCTTTTTCATGTTTGCGGGGCGGGGCGGTAGGTGATGTAAAGCTGCGAGCTGCCACCCATGCGGTTAAGGTTAAGCAAGACCATGGTGCCGTCTTTAACCCACGTAACCTGGGTCAGCGATTCGTTGCGGGTGTGCTTTGTTTCCGTGCCGTATTTGAAAGTAACCGCCCCGCTCAGCTTCTGGAAGACGGCCGCTTGCTGCATGGTGGGCGCGGGCGGGGCGCGCATAATGATTTCGCGCAGCGTCTTTTTCGGGCCAAAGATGAAGGTGATTGTAAAAACGGTGCCCGATCCGGGGTAGTTGTTGATGACGATCGTTTCGCCCCCTGGAGCTTTTTGGGGGTGGCCTCGGCCTTGGGTTTGGGCCAGGACGGATTCAAACGTCTGGCCAACTTGATAATCGTTCCAAAGGGCGGGCTGGGCGCAGGCGGCGGTAATGGTTAGCAGGAAAAGCAGGATGGTTTTCATAGTTGAAAAGCTAGTTCATTTGGGGCGGATGGCAATGCAAATGAAATGTTAAATTCGGCGTTTCGCGCTGGGTAAAACCCGCACTTCGACCCGCTTTACGGTCAACTTCTTATGTTCGAAGTCCGGATGGCGCTGGCGTTCGTCCATGTTGAACTCGGCTTCCGATTTCCATGCGTAAACACAAGCATCCCCAGTAATGGTTCTAATGATGCGCCGTCCCAAACAAATGCCCCACATCTTCATTTGTCGCCTTTCTTGGGGAAGTCTACATAGGTCGCGACGTCTCGAATCAGCCCCATAATCACGCCGCGCTTGAAATCGTTCTTGCGGCTGACGGCCGTCGCCAGCTTGAGCAGGGTCTTAACGTTGCGTCCGCTGATGCCAGGAAATTCTTTTACCAGCGCCTTGATATCCGCTGGCATAAGCCCGGCCTTGTAATTCTCGCCCAGCACTTCCCAAATGAGCGCGAGGTTTTCATCGTTGGGCAGTTCGTATTTTACGTGAGCAATCGCGCGGCTCAGAATGGCGTCGTCGATGGCCGTGGCGCGGTTGCTGGTCATAAACAGCACACCCTGGAAGCGCTCGAGCAACCGAAGGAAAACGCCGACGATGGCGTTCTGTTGCAGGTCGTTTTCGCGTGCCCGCACATAAACGTCGGCTTCGTCAATCAACAGAATCGAGCCCCAGCGGGTTGCCCGCGCCAGGATGGTGATCAGGTTTTCTTCCAGCTCCTCTTCATCGGTGCCTAACTGCGAACACTGCACCGCATAGAGCGGGCGCTTGATCTGTTCGGAATAAACTTCGGCCGTCAGGGTCTTGCCCGTGCCGGGGTAGCCGGTGGCAATAACAATTACCCCGCCGCTCTTGCCCTGCACAATATCTTCGGTGCCGTGCGCAGCGCCTTCGATCAAAACGGTCACCAGTCGTTTTATCTTAGGATCGATGATTAACTTCTTTTCCAAATCCTCGGCGTATTTATATTCCACTAGGTTATCGACATGCACCTCGACAAAGCTGTGCGATTCGAAAGAAAATATCTGAACGTAGGTTTGGATGGGACGAATAAATTTGTATTTATCGTCCACGTCATCGCACTCCTCATCCTTTTTCCCATCCCAAAAACTATTGAACCGAACCGTCGACTCGGGCTCATCTTTTTGCTTTTTGCGGTGACGTCGATCGTCATCCTTATCCGGGTCGCCCTCATCATCGACCACGCATCGGCTGGGCTTGCCGTCACGAAGCAGGCTGACCACCGTGTTGTTCTGCCAATACCAATTGTCGTCCTCGGCATAGCCGTATCCGCTAGCCAGAAACTGTACCCCCATTTTCTTGGAAATCTCGTAGTAGCGCGGCAGCGAATTTTCCCAAGTTGTAAACGCTTCCGGGGTTTCGATGAACACTTTTTTCTTAGCCAGGATTTCAGACAAACGGTTTTTGCGACCCAGCAGTTCCTGGTCGTAGAAAATGATTTTTTCTTCCTCGAGCTTGTCGCGGTATAGCGCCTCGATTTCCAAATCAGTGTGCGCGGGGTAATAACAGTGGTCACGCGTATAGGCTTCGTGGAAACGAACAGAAATGCAAAGCCAGGGCTGCATCGAATCGTCATCGCCCGGCATAAAAACAAACTTGTGCGGGGTTTTGTTAATGCGGGCGATCAGTGCCGTCCGCAGTTGTTGCAGCCCCTTAATCGCCGCGCCGTCGGGCTCGGTGCGCAGCGTATTCCATGCGCTCAGTTTGTTGTAGAGCGCAGGGTTGTTGTCCTTGGCATAGGCCAGAAACTTTTCCAAATCCTCCTTGGAAAAGTCCTCAGCGTCCATGGTGACTTTCTGGTTGCCGGTCTTCCACCGAATGTCGGAACAGATTTCTTCACCTGCTTTCTTGCCAAAGCAGTCGATGAAGTAGATGGCTAGCGTTGAAAAGACCATGGGTTATTTGTTTTTAGCGCGATGCTTGACGAATTCTTTCCAAAAGTTGATCGGCTCCTCATGCGGGGTGACCGCATCAACCGCCGCCATCTGGTCCATCAGCTTGATGACTTTCGTCACGATGGCGACCTGCATGGGCTGGGGCTCGTCCCAAAGATCGTCGCCCAGCTCCTGAATGACAATCGCAACGCCCAAGCGGCGGGAGACGGTTTCGAAAAACGCGGGCTGCTTTTTCTCCAGGACCTTGGTGATGGCGATGCTTTGCTCGGTAACGACGACGCCGAGTTCATGCAGCGCGGGCGGGCCTTTGGGCTTGTCTTTGTTCATGTTCTTTTGATTAGTTTGGAAAAGTCGACCATCGGGTAATTATCAACTACCCCAGCGCGACAATTCGACCGGTCGTTAGATTGATTACATGCCACCAGTCGGCGACGCCATAATCCTTTCGAAATTCCTCCGAATGCAAAAAATCGGTAGCTTCTTGGCTGGTGTCAAAGTCCCTTTTGAAATCCATCCATCCCCCACGGGGGTAGTATTGACAGCCAGAAAATAGGAGGAATTTTTTCATTTGCGTTCGACAATGCGATAAATTTGGCCGGCGGTGTTTTTCCATTCCGGTGGGCCGACCCACGTCGCCTTGATCTGAATGGTCTGCCCGCGCATGTATTTGAATTTCTCCGACCGCAGCACGCGCTCGTGCGCGCGGCGAGTATGGGCAACGCGCAAAATGTGCTTCTCCTCATTCTGCTCTACCACCTCGCCCTGGGCCACGTTTTTCGAATTGGCTGCGTGCGTCCGGTGAATGATGGTATAGTGCTCACGGGCCTGGACCCATTCGACGCTTTTGCCTGGACGATCCTCGGGCGAGACGCGCGCCACAAAATTACTGGGACGGAGGTAATCCCGGCACATCAAATGAAGCACGGTGATGCAAACAATGACCGTCCGGTCGATCTTTTTTTGCATATCCGGAGGCAGGTGGCCACGGCCGTGTTTGCCCGTAGTAATTTCCTTTCCATCGTCAAAACGAAACATCCGACAATTCCACGAGGTTTTGCCGGGGATGCGCGGCGGGTGAACAAAAACTTTCAGCACCACCTTGGCTTTGGCCGCGTCGGTAATGACGCAAACAATCCCAAGGCCAGCGTCGTGCCGATCGACGCAGCCTGCCCATACCGTATGATTGCCCGCTTTGATCCAATAACGAAAGCAAGGGAAGGGCGTGGGGAAAATCGCCACACCTAGGGCTGCCAACGTTTCCATCTTTTGAACTTCGGCCAGCCAATCGTCGTCGCTAAACGCATAGGTCAGCAACGGCGACGGCCGCACCATTTTTTGCATGGGGCCGACGCGTTCCCGCTGAAAATCGGGGTACGCTACGTCAATCGCGTACATCAAATCTTCGGTGACCGTTACCGGATTCATTTACTTCGGGTCGTGGGGGTGCTTCCATTTGATCCGCCCGCAAACGGGCTGAAGTTGAGTGAACAATTTGCGCGGATGCTTAGGGCTGGCCTTGATTACGGATTCTTTGTGGCCCCGCTGAATGGTCAGCGGTTCCGTGATCGTCAAATCGACTCGGCCCTCAGCCCCATAGCGACGGCCGCTTTGCCGAACAGCTTCTACCTTATGCGCGGGGACCCGAAGCGTCCCCAGGCAAACGGAAGGGAAACAAGCCGCATCCCAAACCTCCTCGAAGTAGCCCTCCACTTCGAACTGCAAATTTGGGTCAAGGCTCATCGTTTCGTAAAGTAGGCGAAGGCATACAGCGCGCAACCAATCGCAGCCAGCACGAAGCAGGCAATGATGATACGGTTGCCGTTACGGTCGCGTTTGGCTTGGCGGATCTGTTGGCCGAGCGTTTGGTGGTAGATGTTCCGGTCGTCGTGCATGGTTTAGCTAGTATGTTTGGCGCGGTAGTTAAAAACGTCTTTGCCGACTTCTTCTTGGGTTTTGCCGTAAATGTCGGCGACCAGCGCGGTGCTGATGTAGCGAGCAATTTCGTCGGCGGCGGCTTTATCGGCTGGGCTGTCGTTCAGCGCGATCCAAGCCACTGCGAAGCGGTAGCCTTGAATTTTCATGTGGCGGAGGTTGCAAGTTGGAGGGGCAACAGTTCGGCCTTCTTGGGCATTTTGAAAAACCCAAACAGCGGGTCGTTCTGGCTGGGCGTAACGGTGGCAACAAATTTGATCCGGTCGCCCTTGGCCGCCAACCGCGCACCGCTGGGGTTGTAATTGGAAGGGTGCAGGGCTTCCGGCAGCGAGCCCCAAACCTTGACCCCGTTGCCCAAATCAACGACCATTTTCCAGCTGTGGATCTCCCCACCATGGCGCGCGGGAACCGGGCTGTCTTTTAACGAAACGATGGTGCCCTGCAACTCAACGCGGCCCACCGGGCATTTGGCCCCGCTGTTGGCAGCCAGCGCACGCCGGTCGAGGTTTTGCTGGTGCAGCTTGAGCAGCAGATCCAGCTGGGCGTCGCTCAGCGGCCCCCAACGGCGCAGCTTGGCGAGGAGATCGACCGCAATGCGCGAGGCTTGCGGGCTGGCGGCCCAATCAAGCGCGGCGTTTGCTTCCGGGTGGGCGGCGCGGTAGGCAGCTTCGCGCTTTTTGCAGGCAACGCGCTCGAGCATGGCGACCGAGGCGCGGTCAAACCCGCCTTTATACATGCTCAGCGCATCAATTTTCAGCGCGCAGGAGCGGCCAACAAAGTAGCCGGTCTTGGTCGGGGCATGGACCACCTCGCAGGCCCATTTCAATTTCTGCCCGCAGCAATCGCAGCGCTCGGCAAATTTTTCAAATTTGGCGGAGGCACGCATTTCCTCATCCCAAACCTCGTATTCTGCATCGACCCCGTCAACATCGGAAAAGAGGTAAAGCATGGCGACGACTTTCAGATCAGCGGCGGGCAGTGATTTGATCGTTTTCATGTTAGGCGAAGCTAGCGATTTCGTCGATCAGGTCGCGCATTGTCGAACTAGTGACATTCGGCATTTGGACCTTCGAGGGCTTGCGCATTTTAAGGACGCCGTAAATTTCAACGGCCACCATCAAAAACTGCTCCCACATTTCATCGTGGGTTTTGTTGAGCAAATCGTCGCAGCTGAAGTAATGGATGCTGCCAATTTTGTTTTGATTGGTGATCGTGACCACCACTTTGTCGCCAGCGGCGGAATCGGTCGGGTTTTTGACGCGCTCGATGTTGATCTGGCATCCGTTCTCTTGGTAGGTGGCTTCTAGTTTTTTCATTTTGGTTGTCCGTTTAAGTGGTTGTTTGAACACCAAAAGGCTAGCTTCCCTAGCTTGCTAGGCAAGTTCATTCCAAAAGTTTAATTTACAATGCTTCAACGACTTACAAAGTCACTGTTCACGTTCCAGCAAAAACAGCCCCCGCGCGAGCAGGCGATTGAACAGCTCGTAGCCGCGCGGAACTTCATGCACACCGCGCGGCCATTGCGCGCCGTCCGTCGCCTTGTTCCGCTGGGCACACCATTTGCGCAAGTTAAGCATTTCCACGCTATCCAAAACCATCTCGAGCGCCGCCAGCTGCGAATCTTGGATTGCAATCAGCTCCGGCATTCTAAAACCATAGCGGTCTTCCTCCGGGGGCGCTGGCTTGCTGCCCACATTTGTCGCAGGCAACGGCGCAGTCGGAACTGCGACGTGGGTTTTTTTAAACTCGCCCGGCTCTAGCGCGACGGCGTCTTTTGGTGCCTCAGCCTGCTTGGCGTCTTCGCCAGCGTTAGACGGAGCAATTTGGAGGGGCTCTGGTTTGGTTTTCTTTTGGGCCATGTTGCTCGTATTATCGAGCCGTCATGCCGCCTAGATAAAATGAATCCGCTTAACGCATTTCATGAAGTGATCCAGCGGTGTGCCATAAACGGTAAACTCGCGGTGGTCGGGTTTGGTAAAACGAATGCGGGAGGTGAATTTAATCATCGGTTCGTTCGTATTGCGATCCTCAAACGCACCGTTTTCCCTGAGCTGATTCCAAAGCCCAGCCGGAAAAAATACGATCGCGCGCCGGTGGTTGCGCCGCGTTACCAACATCCAAAACGGCGTGTTTGCATTCTCAGCCGCGCGCACTGCTTGTTCGATAAATCCCTCGAACTGGGTCTGCGCAATATGCTCCGGGCGATCAAAAACGTCGGCAACGGTGCTGTGGGTATAGCCCCGCTTTAGCTCAATCGTTACGGCCCGCGTCAGCGGCTGCCCAATGGGGTCCGTAGCTGCGACGTCGCCGCAATGCCCAAAGGTGCTAAGGCCCTTTTTGCGCCGCACCGTTGCGCGCCCACCGCTGTTGCTCGCGCGCCAGAAAATATCGTCCCGCGCGCCCTTGGTCCACCAAAGACTGAGCTGCTTGCAAACCTCGCGTTCAAACGCACCGCCTTTAGCCGATTTCATAGACCGAAACCAACACGTTTCTTCGGTTTGGCCAGCTTTTTGATTGCATCGTTATCGACTAACTTGGCGTAGACATCGTCTGCCATTTTGCCCGGAAAATCTCCACCGCCTGAATTAAACCAGGCTACAATCGCGGCCGTCTGTTCCTTGCCGAACAAAAGTTCCAAGCTGGCGCGGAACGCAATATAGGCAGGCAATCGACGGCCGTCTTCATAGCATGGCAAAAGACGGTAGCGGTTCCGAACGATTAGCTTGCCGGTGCGGTTAAGCGTAAACGGCGAAGCGATGCAGCCAAAGGGCTTGGCCGGACTGCCATGCAAACCGCACAGGTATGTTTCCGCCGCTTTAAACGGGCAGCCCTTGCAACCGGGCTTCGGTTGAAGCAGCCCCTGCTCAATTACCCCGCCCCTGGCCTTTACTTTGGCTTCCTCGCTGGGGTGGATGGTTACCATGCAGCCGGTGGGGCGGCTGGGGCTATCGCAGCACCGCGCATGGCAAACGGTGCGAATGTATTCTGGCTCGCAGCCGTTAAACCGCTGCCGAGCCATCGCGGCGGAAATGATGACCGTTTTCACACTTTCCACAATCCTTCTTCGCCTAGCTTGGGCGGTTCCCCTTTGCAGAAAACCAACAGGCGCGCGTGGACGGCGCACAGCTTACGGCGCGGACGGAACATGGAGCCGACGCGCAGCGAGGCGGTGCCAATGGGCTGAAGGATTGCCGCGTCATTGTAAAGCTTCATGCCCTCAATTTTGAAGGCATGAATAAAATGTCCCGGCATGTCTCGGTAGAACCCTTTTTCATCCCGAACGTCTTGGATGACGATGCAAGCGAACCGACTGGGCTTGAGGAAAACGGCGCAATGCCGGGCTACCCGACAAACCGAAAGCTCAAAATCCTCGTAACTGACGTTCGATAAATCCTTCGGGTCCTTTGAGTATTTTTCCAAATCGAAATACGGCGGGCAGGTCATCACCATGTCATAAGTCCCCAACGCCTCGTGCGGCAACAGCGCGTCCATTTCGGTGCTATCCCCCACAATCCAGTTGGGCGGAAGGTGCAGCCCCATTTGCAACGCCTGGAGCCGGTTCGCTGCCACCTGCTTTTTGCTCAGATCGATGCCGGTATATTGCAGGCCCAGCGATGAAGCTACAACTCCGCGCACGCTGCCCCCGGCAAAGGGATCAAGCACCGCGCCGCCAACGGGACAAAACCAAACGTAGCACATTTCGGCCAGCACCGGATCAAACACCGAGGTGCCGTTCCCCATCGTCTGCATCGCGGCGGTCCACTGCTCGCCATAGACGGCGGTCTTGCGCGCCTCCTTGGTCTTGAAAATCATTTCCTCGTTGCGCCCCTCCTCGGATTTGATTCCCATCTTTAGCCACATCCGACGGCGCTTGAGCCAATAACCCGCACGACGATCGATAACGTTCAGCGGCGGGATGAGGAAGCGCTCGCGCAACGGCGGCGTCTTTGGTCCAGCGCCAGCCAGGCCAAACCCTTCCTTCATTTCAACCTTGGCGTGTCCCATTACTTTGGTCATGCGGTCCAGAGCCCTTCGTTTTTTCCCAGCTTGGGCGATTCGCCTTTAAGGAAAACTAAGAGACGTCCGTGCGTCTTTACCAGTTTGCGCCCAGCCTTGAATTGTCGCGCCGCGCGCAGACAGGCCGTCCCCACCGGCTGCACCAGGATAGCCTCGTTGTAAAACGACATTCCAGCGCGCCGAAAGGCCCGAATAAAATCGGTGATCATGCCCCGGTAATTTCCGTTCTCGCCCCGCACGTCCTGGATAACGACGCAGGCAAACCGGCTGGGCTTGAGCAACGCTTCAACATGCACCGCAATCTCGCGGATCATGTCGACGAAAACCGGATAGGTGACGTTGGATAGGTCAGCCGGATCATCGGAATATTTTTCGAGGTCATGGTAGGGGGGGCAGGTGAACATCATGTCAAACTTTCCGCCGACCAGCTTGGGCAGGTTGAGGCTATTGCCCACGACCCACATCGGAACGATTCCGTTCTTGACGGATTTGACCTGTTTGATATTCGCCGTCACCTGTTTCTCGCTAAGGTCGACGCCAAAATAATCCAGGCCCATGTGCGCGGCCACCATTCCACGGACGCTGCCCCCCGCAAACGGATCGAGGATGCGGCCACCAACCG
>Ga0207670_10001779_pt1 | contig 11282 bp, 5 predicted proteins | sample KBSS23HmetaG_FD_184339 | JGI IMG/M metagenome (GOLD analysis project Ga0207670, IMG submission 184339) | Switchgrass rhizosphere microbial communities from Kellogg Biological Station, Michigan, USA - KBS S2-3H metaG (SPAdes) (version 2) | ecosystem: Host-associated > Plants > Roots > Rhizosphere... | reverse complement strand
GGCAACAGCGCCTCATCAAAACGGCCCATCCCTTCCTCCCAAAACCGACGCCGAAAGGGTTTCGCGCCTTCGATGAATTTTTCCGGAGCACGCACCGGATGTCTTCTCGCGGTGCTCCACTGGCTGTCGGCCAGTTCGGGTATGACCGAGTAGAGGAAGAATCTGTCCCGGACTTTATCCGCCTGGCGCACCAGCATCTGCGTGTGATCCTCCATTTCCTGCACCAGCCATAGTTGACGCGGCGCGGGATCGAAAGCGCCGCGCTTATCCACGGGAAGTTCTCCGGATAAGGCACCGAGAGTCCCGGCTCCCAGCCGCTCGGCGAACGCTGCCAGCGCGTGGTTGGAGAACGGGCCGACAGGCGCCCCATTCCCGGACTGCACGAGCAATGGTTTGGCGAACGTCGGGCCCGCTTCAATCCGATCCAGCTCCGCGGCCACGCTCTCGAAATCGGGCGTGTGCCACTCGCCCTTTTGGTCAAGCACCGTGGGCGCCGGGCTGTACTCCACAATCAGCGTGCGGGGCAGAATGAGTGAAGCCACCTCGGCGTCGCCAAACTCGCGAAGCAGGCCCCAGACGTTGCGATAAATGGGTTCAGCCCAAACCTTCTGTCGCGAGTCGAAGTAGCCACTGACCAGAACCGCGTCGATTCGCGTGTCCGCTGCCGCGGCGTAGAATGCAATCAGCCCGCCCTCGGCGTACCCGCAGACGCCAACCTTGGCGTTATCACCGTGCCGTTGCCGGAACCAGTCCACCGCTGCCATTACGGTCTGCACTTCATAACCGATGATGTGGCGTCCCATGTGGAATGCTTGCCGGTAAATCCATTCGCGGTGAGTTTGGTCGGATTTCCGAAGCTGCTGGTCATCGGTCTGCAATTTCTCCCGGCTTACCAACGTCGGTAAAACGAGTTCGAATCCGTTCTCAGCCAGAAGTCGGGCTGCTTGGGACTCGGGGCGAACACCCGGAGCCAGCCCCAGCATTTGCTCCGGAGTCTGATCGGCATCAGAGATTACGACGGCATGCGCGAGAGTTGTTCCTTTCGGTTGGACCAGCAGGCCGCCGCCGAACAAACCCTCCAACACCGGCCAGCGCACCTGGTGAACTACATAGCGAGCAGTCTCCGCCACCAAGGCAGGGTGGTCATCATCCCCAAACCGCTCCATCCGCGCGGCCAGGCGTGGGTCCACTGCACCGATGTTGGTTTGAAACCGTTCGCGATTTGGCAGGACCGATCTGGCGTAGGCTGCTGGGGAGGAAAAATCGCGTGCCCAGAATTGTTTCCTTTTGGCGATCGATTCCTCGATCTGGCGTTCGATGAATCGGTGCGCGCCATCCATGAGTCTTGAGGAAAGGTCACTCTCCTCCCAATCCAACGGCTTGGTTTGCGGCAATGTTGCCGGCTGTTCAGCCGCGAGGCCCGTGAGGGCCAGCAGCAGCACGGTCCATGCGCCGACGACGGGCACCTTCTTCATAAAGAGCGTCATAAACCTGCGGGCCAAGGTTAGCCGGCCAGGATGCTGCGAAACAGTTCCGGGTCCACATTGCCGCCGCTGGCAATGCAGCAGACAGATTGTCCACGAAACAGCGACGGTGCCGCGAGTAGCGCGGCGACGCCCAGGGCGCCGGTTGGTTCCACCTTCAGGTTCGCGAGCGTGAACAACCATCGAACGGATTCCTTGATGTGCTCCTCGGTGACCTCGACGATCCCTTCAAGTCCATCCCGGAGTATCGCCCAGTTGTGTTGGCCTACGCTCAGCGTTCGCACTCCGTCGGCGATCGTGGTTGGCTCCGTGTCATTGGCCAGAACCCGGCCGGACCGCAGCGAGCGAGCGGCGTCGTTGGCCAGTTCCGGTTCGGCGCCGTACACTCGCGCCGAGCAACCGCCGCTCCGCAGACCCACAATGATCCCGGACGTCAAGCCGCCGCCGCCCACGGGCGCGATTATCGTGTCAAAGGATTTTCCGGAGCCGGCCAATTCCGCCCCGAGCGTCGCATTGCCCGCGATCACAAGCGGATCGTCGTACGGGCTCGCCATATACGCGTCATCATGCAGTGCGGCCAACTCGCGAACGCGCGCGATCCGGGGGGTCCGGGTCACATCAATCAAGTCCACTTCACCACCGAATTCGCGGACCGCGTCCACTTTGATTGACGCCGAGGTGCTCGGCATTACAACGAGGCACGACTTGTGTACCAGTTGGCAGGCGCGCGCCAATCCCTGGCCGAAATTCCCCGACGATGCCGTGATGATATGCCGTTGCGGCACCTGCGAAGCGAGATGGTAGGCCGCTCGAAACTTGAAACTTCCCGTGTGTTGGAATGTTTCGCTCGCGATGGTGAGTTCAACGCCTAACCGCCGGCCCAGGCGCGGTGCTTCAACGAAGGTCGTGGGCCGGACGACCTCACCCACGGGAGGATGCGCACGAGTCTCGGGTTTCACGCCACCCATGGTGCCCGAAGACGGCGCGTTCGGGACAGTGCAAATTCCGGCGCATTGTTCGTTGCGTGGAGACTGCCAAAGGTGATACCGCTCGCGCCCGGCGCCGCAGGCGTGCCCGTGCCTTCCTGCCATGAATCGTTCTGCATCCAGGAAATGCCGAACGTCCCTGCAGCCGACGTGTTGAAAATGGAATTGTTTGCGGACGCTGCGGTGAGTTGCAGCGTGACCGACTGAATGCTCCATTGACCCGCGCCGAACTGCGCGTCGAACGCGCTCAGCGCACCGCCCAGGTTGAACTGCAACACGCTTTGGAGTTCGCCCTGCGGGAGGCCCGGTGCGGCCAGTGAAATCGAGCCGGCTCCACCGTAATTGTTCATCGCGAAATTACCGGTCGGACCTGTGGTGACAAACGTGTCATGTGTGATATATCCTTGAGAATATATCGTATGACCGCAACTGGAATTCCCTGGAGCCGCTGGAAGATTCCGTTGGTTTGCTCGGCGCTGGCCGTTGCCGCGTGCGCCACGCCAACGCTCCACGCGGCAAACATCCACGTCTTAGCCGCCGCGAGCCTCACCGAGAGCTTGAAGGAAATCGCCGCCGGTTACGAGAAGCGGTCCGGTGACAAGGTGGTGTTCAACTTCGGCGCCTCAAGCTTTCTCGCGCGCCAAATTGAGGAAGGAGCGCCCGCTGACATATTCTTTTCAGCCGACGAGGCGAAAATGGATGGTTTGGTCAGGAAGCGACTGCTTGTGAAGGAGACTCGCAAGAGCCGCCTGTCGAATTCGCTCGTGATTATTGTCGCCGCCGAGCAAGGCGCGGCCATTGAAGGTCCCCGGGACCTCGCGACGGACAAGGTGAAGCGGCTTGCGCTTGCGGAACCGAGAACCGTTCCAGCCGGCATCTACGCCAAGGAGTATCTGCAGCATCTGCGTCTCTGGCCAGCGGTCGAGGCCAAAGTCGTCCCAACCGAGAATGTTCGCGGCGCGCTGGCAGCCGTTGAGGCAGGCAACGCTGAGGCCGGCATAGTTTACAAAACCGACGCGGCCATCTCGAAGAGAGTGAAGGTCGCGTATGAGGTTCCCGCTAACGGCAGTCCGGTCATCAGTTACCCGGTGGCGCTGGTCAAGGAAGCCAGGGAACCCGAAGCGGCCGGGCGATTCTTGAAACATCTGGACTCGGAGGAAGCCGTCCGCGTTTTCGAGAGGTGCGGGTTCGTCGTTCGCAAATAGCTTCGGGACACATGAGCGCCGAAGAATGGCAAATTGTCTGGTTTACTGCGTGGGTTTCCGCGCTCAGCACGATTGTCATCCTGCCGTTTGGACTTGCCCTCGCGTGGCTGCTGGCACGCCGGCGGTGGCCGGGCAAGTCGATCGTCGAAACCCTCGTTTCGCTGCCCCTGGTCATGCCGCCCGTGGCGACGGGTCTGATCCTGCTGAAAATGTTCGGACGTCGCGGGTCTATCGGCGGCTTTCTGCATGACTCACTGAACCTGGACATCGTGTTTACCTGGCGCGCCGTTCTCATCGCGCTGGGCGTCATGTCGTTTCCGCTGCTGGTTCGCTCGGCGCGAGTCGCGTTCGAGGAGGTCAATCCGCGCCTTGAACAAATCGCGCGCACGATGGGCGCGGGCGACCTTCGCGTGTTCTTCACCATCACCGCGCCGCTGGCGGTGCGCGGCATTCTGGGCGGGATGCTCCTCTCGTTTGCCCGCGCTCTCGGCGAGTTTGGCGCCACCATCATGGTCGCGGGCAATATCCCCGGCCAAACCTCCACGCTGTCGCTCTCGATTTTCCAATCGGTCCAGCTCGGCCAGGATGCGGACGCCTTCCGTCTGCTGGGCATTTCAACAGTGCTCGCCTTCATTGCCGTCTGGGCCAGCGAATGGCTGATGCGCCGAAGAAGGGCATCCAAGTGAGTCTGCTGTTGAAAAACATTTCGTTGCCGCTCACCGACTTCACCCTGGAGGTGAACGTCAAGGTTCACAGCCCCATCACGGTCATCTTCGGCCCGTCCGGCTCCGGCAAGACGTCGCTGCTTGATCTCGTTGCCGGACTGCGTCCTGCCTCCACCGCCTTCATCCAACTCGGCGACGAAGTGCTCACCGACACTGGCAAAGGAATCTTCGTGCCCACGCGTCGGCGGGGCATAGGCTACGTGCCGCAGGACCTGGCGCTGTTCCCGCATCTGTCCGTGCGCCAAAACCTGTTGTACGGCCACCGGGCGGACGGCGGCAAACGCTTCACCTTCGATCACATCGTAAATTTGCTCGAGATCCAGTCGCTCGTTCACCGCGGTGTCACCCAGCTTTCGGGTGGCGAAAAACAACGGGTCGCCCTCGCTCGCGCGCTTCTCGCGTCGCCCCGCCTGTTGCTGCTGGACGAACCGCTGGCAAATCTTGACATGCAACTGAAGGCGAAGATCCTCCCGTATCTCGCGCGCATCCGCGACGAGTTTCATCTCCCGATGCTGTACGTCACGCACGACCGGTTCGAGACTCTGTCACTGGCCACGGAAATGATTGTGCTGATCAAGGGCAAGGTTGCGCAAACCGGATCAGTGCATGAGGTCTTCAGCCGTCCGACCAGTCTCGACGTGGCCGGAATGCTCACGATTGAAACGGTGCAGCCAGGGCGCATTGTCAAGGCGGCTGACGGGCTGGTCACGGTTTCCGTGGGTCATACGCTGCTGTCCGCCATTGAATCGAACCTTCCGCCCGACGCGAGCGACGTTCACATTTGCATCCGTGCCGACGATGTAATCCTGTTCAAAGGAGCGGACACGCCCAGCAGTCCGCGCAACCACCTCTCCTCGACCGTGCGATCCGTCAGGAGAGAGGGCGCGTTGATGCGCGTCGAGCTCGACTGCGGTTTTCCACTCGTTGCATTGCTCACCCGGCAGGCGTGCGAGGAACTCGCGTTGACCTCTGGGGACCGCGTTGTTGCCTTGGTGAAGGCGCCGAACATTCACCTGATTCCGCGCTGAACACTCAGAGACCTCCCGCAAAGCCGGAAAGGGCAGAAAGGGGTCGCAAAGGGTCTCCCAAGCGAGTAGTCCCCCCGGGGCGTACTAGTCGCCAGCGTCAGCGATTGGTTCCGGCGCCAGACGGTAAAAGCGACATCGGATATTCGTCGCCTCGGGATCAACAAAGTGTAGAGATCCGTCCGAAGCTGTCGCAACACCCACGTTTACCCAGTGCAGCAAGTCGTTGCTCGCTTCAATGCCGTAAGTGCGGCCCGATTCGGCGGCGAAACAGATGTGCGGCAAACCCGTCGCCAGCGAGAGGTACTGCGCTCCGGCGGGTGCCGGTGCCGAGGCGTTATCGCTGATAATCGCCACCGCCCGGCGCTGCAGCCCGACGTAGTATCGGGGTGGCTGCCCTCCGGGCGAATCTTCCAAACGCACAATCACACTCTCGTCCTGCTCGGTCAGACTATCTGGTAACGGCCGAATGACCAGAGTGACAAGTCTTTGGCCCGCCGGAATCACGACCTCGCCGGAAAGCTTCTCGTAATCAACCCCATTTGCCGCCGTGCCTTGAAGGGAATAGCTCACGACGAGGTCCGCGTTGGTGGGGCCTACCCGACGTATTCTGAACTGCGCCGTGTCCAGGTCCGCGTTCGTCCGCGGCTCGACGGCAAATGCGTCGCGAACGACCACATCGACCGTCGGCAAGTTATCCGACCCAACTGTAATTTGCACGGGAGCCGATTTGAGCACGGTGCCGTCGGCGCGGATGGCCCGCGCTGTCAACAGGTGCGGACCAAGCGCCGCGTTTCGCCACGCGAAATTGTGGGTGATCGGTGTCCCCGGGTCGGGCGCGCGCAAGAAGTCGATGACCGAGTCGCCGATCTTTTGCTCGCCTTCCCAGAACTCGACCCAACTGATGTAGCCTTCGAGATCGATGGCAATCGCTTCGATGGGAATGGTGTCGCCGGAATTGAACGCGGCTCCATCCTGCGGTCGGGTGATCGCCAGAGTTGCCGTGGTAATGCCGTCGTCGCGAATGAATACTGTGGCGCTCTGGTGCGCGGGATCGATCTCGTACCCATCAATGCAAACGTTCCCTGTTGCCGGGTCTATCCCCGGTCCGCAATGCGAAAGAGTCGCCACGAGAGTTTCGATGCCTTCCGGCAACTGGTCGTTGATTGCCGCGACGCGAATCGCCGTTGAAACTGCCCCCGGAGGAATCGTCACCAGCCGGGGCAACGATGGGTAGTCCACGCCGCTCGTCGCCATTCCGGAGGATTGCACGAAGACAGACGAAGAGTCGTTCGTGGGACCGGTGCGTGAAATCGTGAACTCACCCACAAGGTTCATACGCCGGAACGGTACGGAACTTTCCTCTGCTATGGGCGACGTGGCCGCGACAGTGAGCACGGGTCGCGGCGGCTCCGTGCCGACGGTGATGCTGACAGGGGCGGATGTCAGGATGGGCATCTGATTCTGCTCAAATCCACGAGCGGTGAGTAAATGAACTCCGATGGGCGGGTTATTCCAATTGAAGCGATGGACGATCAGCCCGCCTGTGATTGGGTCGAGGTCCGCCACCTGTGATTCCCCGATCTTGACCGCGCCAGCATAGAAATCGATGCGGGCAATATCGCGCGTGGGATGATACGCCGCAGCGACGATTTCAATGCTCGCGGGAGGCGTGAAGTGGTCCCCCTGCGCAGGCCGCACGATTTCAAGTCCGGGCGTCGGGAATGACCCGTTATCGAGAATGATCGCCAGCGCAGCACGCCCAGCCGGGGCGATTTCGTAGTTCGGCAATGGACCAGCCAAAGGAGACGGTTCCAACCGGACATAGACCGTTTCCATGCCTTCCTCGAGCTGATCGAACTTAGGCGTAACGTCGAAGGTGACCGAACTCTGGCCGGAGGGAATTCGGATGGACAAAGGCAACTCTTGATAATCCAGACCCGGCGTCGCGGAGCCGTGCAGGGAGTAGAATACCAGCAGGTCTCTCGAAAGGTCGCCAGTCCGAGCGATGCGAAATCGGGCCGGATCAATCACGGTCAACATCGAGATTTCGCTCGAGATCGGGTCATCGACGCCGATGCTCACCACGGTGTCGAGCGGGCGCTCGTTATCGATGATCGTGATCGTGGCGCTCGAGTGATCGGGATCCTGGATATAGCCCGGACCAGGAACCGCTGTGAAGCGAGCGACGACAGTTTCAGGGCCCTCGACCAGCATGTCGTCTTTCGGCACAAGCATGAGAGAAGCGGCGTCGCGGCCCGCGGGAATAACAAGACTGTCGGGGAGCGGCGGATAATCAGTGCCGACGGCGGCAGTCCCGGAATAGCTCAAGTAAACCCTGAGGTCGGCGTTGGTGGGCCCGCTACGTCGGACGACAAAGCTCGGATAAGCGCAGTCGGCATTCAGCGGACAGAATTCGGGCGCTTGCGCATTCTGCAAAGGCAACGTCTCGAGGCGAACGACCGGAACCATCGGCGAATCAACGATGACATTCACGGGAGGCGAGGTGATCGATTGGCTGGACGAAAGTCGGGTTCGGGCAGTGAGGACGTGTTGACCGACCGGCGGATTGGCCCAATAGGCAGTGTGTACGCTGGGCAGGCCGGGAATAGGCGGACGCGTGGAAGCGGTTACAAGCGAGCGGGCGATGAACTGGTCGCCCGCGTAGAACTCGACCGGGCCATAAACTTCGTTTTGCGTGTAAACGGCGAGCGCCGAAAGCTCGACGGTCGATGGAAACTCCAAATGTGATCCGTTCGTCGGCGCGACGATATCCAACCGCGCCTGAGGGGCGTCGGGTTCATCGTCGAAGATGACCACCTGGGCTTCCTTGGCGTGAACGTTGACAAAGTACGTTGGCGGCAAGAGCGGGGGCGGTTGGGGCAGCACGCGCACGCGCACGATCTCAGGGCCCTCGGCGAGTCGATCGTCACGCGCGAGCAACGTGAGCTGAGCCGAACGCTGCCCAGCCGGAATTTCCACGCTCGCCGGCAGAGCTTGATAGTCCTCACCCGGGGTCGCTGTGCCGTCGATCGCGAGGAAAACGGTCAGTGGTGTATTTGTCGGAGCCGTCCGTTCGATGGTCAGGAGACCCGGCGTCACGAGGCAGGTGGGGCAGGGCTCACCGGTTCGCCAGGAAACCGCGCTGATTCCTACAACCGGCAACGCTGCACCTGGCCCCACTTGAATGGTTACGGGCACGGAGGTCAGGACCGCGCCTTGTGAATCAACCGCGCGTGCGGTGATCACATGGTGGCCGCCCGGAGCGTCGCCCCACCAAATCGGCGCGCCGGGCCGCGTTGTGCCGAGCTTCTGATCGCCGGCGAAGAAGTCCACGCTCCACGGCCCATCACTGCCGAGCCCAATGACCTGGGCGCGTAACTCGATAATGTCGCCCGGCTGGAATTGCTGGCCGTCGAGAGGCGAGGTGATCTCAAGCCGGTTCGCGACCGGATCATTGTCGTGAACGACCATCGCGACGGACGAATGCGCTAAATCGATTTCATATTGCCCAGACGAGGAAGTCCCGAACGGCGGCGCGATCAGATGTACGAACACGGTCTCGTCACCCTCATAAAAGTCGTCGTCGATTGGGTACAATCGGACGTTCACGGAACTCTGACCTGGCAGGAATCGAACGGTCGAACCGTTGTTCACGCCATCGAGCCAATAATCTTCGCCCAATCTGGCCGTACCTTGCTGGGTATCTAGATACACCGGGAGTTCCTCAGTCGCCGGTCCGGTGCGCAACACGCGAAACTCCGCCCAGTCGATGTTGTTTTGGAAGATCAGCGTTTCCATGGCGTTCGGGTCAACGAGTTCGAGTCGGACCACGGGGCGGTTGAACGGGTCGTTGTCGTGAATGACCACCGTTGCGGAGGCGTGAGCGGGATCGACGTTGTAATCCGCCGGCGGGAAGACTTGCGAGGTATCAACCGCGATGGCCGCAAGTCTTGCGCGCACGGTTTCATCGCCCTCGGTCAAGAGGTCGTCGATAGGGCTGACGGGTACCTCGAGGGTGCTTGCCCCTGACGGGAACTCAACCCAAATCCAGAAGATACCGCCTTTGGGTGGGCCGACCGGTGGGATCGTCTGGTAATCCACCCCGGGTGTAGCGCTGCCCTCCAGGTAAAGGAAAACGCTCAATGGATAATCCAATTCTCCTAAGCGGCGGAGCGTGAAGCGTCCGAGCGGACAGTTTTGGTTCGGCGCGCATTCTCTGGCCTCGGGCGCCGTGGCTTCGATAGTCACGGTCGGCAGCACCAGTGGCGTCTGCCGATCGAAGATGATCACGCGCCCGGATTGGCGGTTGGTATCGACGCGATATTCCTGAATCGGAATGTCCAGCGGGAAATCATCCGGCGGCCCCGGCAACAGCTTCACTTCGACGGTTTCCTTTCCCTCCACCAACGTGTCCGCGAGCGCGACGATGTCCAGGACCGCCGACTGGCGGCCCGCGGGTATTTCGACGAACCAGCGCGGCAGCTCGCGGTAATCGACGGCGTTGCTCGCCGTGCCGCCATATTGCAAGAACACCAGCAGATTCCCGTTGGTCGGGCCAGTGCGGGAGATCAAAACCTTTCCAGGAACCACGAAACCACTCGGGTAAGGTTCGGAGGTGGCCGGCTCGATGGTTTCGATCCACACCAACGGCGGCGGTACCAGCGCATCGTGGATGAAACCGTGAGCGGCGCCATGCTCCCCGACTTCGTAGCATTCCCGGGGAGGTGGAACGATGTCATTGCACGCCGGCCTCTCGATGGCGACTTCGACGGTTTCGTCTCCCTCGGAAATCTCGTCGAATCGGGCAAAGGTCAAGATCGTGGCCTCCCTCGATCCAATTGGGATAATCACCCGGCCGCTCAGCTCCTCGTAATCCAAGCCGTTTTGCGCCGTCCCGCCAACCCGATACGACACCGGCAGGTCGAAATCGATCGGGTACGTGCGCGTCACTCGGAAGATGAGTGCGCGCGACTTGCTATCGCCAAACTCATACGCGTCGGCTTTAAGGGCTTCGACATTTACGACCGGCCGCGTCGGACGCACCGTGAACCTCACCGGCGACGACACACTCTGAGCCCCGCGATCGTCGGTAGCCTTGGCCGTGAGGATGTATTCGCCGACAGGCACGTTGGTCCAAAAAAAGCGGAAGGCCGCGTCGTGTGGCGGACCGGGATCAGTGAGTTGGCCGGCGCTGACACGGCTGGTGCCGTCAAAGAATTCTACCGTCGCCTGCGCCGCAAGCCCGTCCTCATCATGCACGGAGGTCATCAGAAGGATGTTCACCGGCGCGGTGAACGTGTCGCCGTCTCGCGGATTGACGATGGTGACCGTCGGAGGCGCGTTCGGCTGCCAACCTGAAATCAAGAAGCCGTTTGTGGGAGACACGGCGCCCGTTCCGGTCACCAAGGTGCCAAAGATATCGTAGGCACCGAGTGGGTAGGTGTTGTTCGGAGAGCTGCGTCCATCCTGCCAGGCCACGAGGTAATTCCCTGCAGTGAACGCGACGTCAGGATTGTATTGAACGCCCGGTGCAAGGTTGACCGCAATTCTGGCTGCAGCGTCCACAGTTCCATCTCCGGTGAGTTTCGCTCCGTAGATGTCGGTGAATTCCGAGTGCGCATCGTTCGATTCCTGCCACACCACCAGGAAGTCGTTTCCGTCCGAAGCAATCCTGGGCCGGTCCTGATACAGCGAGTTGGTCGCGATGGGAATTCCGTTCGGACTGACCACGACGCCGTTGCTGCGAACCAACGTGCCATAAATCTTGGGGTAACCGAACCCCGACGGCGAGCCACGGTTGTCTCCCCACACGACGAAATAATCCCTCCCATTGGAAGCCAAACCGTAGCGGCCG
>Ga0207670_10001777_pt1 | contig 11284 bp, 17 predicted proteins | sample KBSS23HmetaG_FD_184339 | JGI IMG/M metagenome (GOLD analysis project Ga0207670, IMG submission 184339) | Switchgrass rhizosphere microbial communities from Kellogg Biological Station, Michigan, USA - KBS S2-3H metaG (SPAdes) (version 2) | ecosystem: Host-associated > Plants > Roots >... | reverse complement strand
TGGGCACCAAAGCCACCGACACGGCTACGGCTGCCGGCGGCAACTCGTCAGTGACCTTCTCGAAAGCCGGTTTGAAGAATCCACTGATCGCGGTGGCGGGAAGCAATCCGCAGGTGGCTGTCTGTTGGTTGATCGACGCGTCAACGGGAACCTGGGGATTCAACATAACCTCCGGTGGCGGCATAGGAACGCAGGCCAGATACCTGATCTTCGATAGCCCGCCCGCGACGACGACGAACTTCGGTCGCCAAATCTTCGACGCCAACGGCAACAAGACCTTCGATTCGAACTTCCGCTACCTGCGGGTCGTCGACATGCAGCTCAATGCCGTGGGCCCGTTCAACTACGACGCGAGCAAGCAGTATGCCGTGTGCCATCTCCGCTTCGGCTTTCGCGTGTGGAACCAGACGGGCTTCAATCAGGTACAGGGCTCAACTGTGAGCGGTGGAACCGTGAGCCTGAGCTATCTGGCCGTGGCCACGGTGCCCGGCAGCCCAGCGCAGCTCAACCAGATGACGCCGTCGCTACTCATCCTCGACATCACCAACTACGGGCTATGAGCCCGGCGCATTGCATCACCTGACCGAGGCATCTATGGCACAGCAAGTCATAAATTTTGGCACGGCTCCCGATGGGGCCGGTGGCGACAATAGGCGCGCAGCGTTGGAAAAGCTGCAGAGCAACGACACCGAGCTCTATGGATTGGCGGCAGCTAACGCCAGCGCCATTGCGGACATCAACCCCTATTGCGGACTGCGTAACCTGTTGATCAACGGCGATGGGCGGGTGAATCAGCGCGCCTTCGCTGGCGGTGCGCTTGCAGCGAACACATACGGCTACGACCGCTGGCGCGCCCTTGGCGCAGCCAGTGCGATAACCTTCGGCACCACTACGATCTCGCTGCAAGGAACGAACTGCCAGATCATGGAATCGCCGGACGTGGGGAATGCCACTGTCACCGTGTCTGTCAGCAATCCGAGTGGACCGATCACGGTCAGCCTGCAGCCCGACGGCACGACGGTCACCACAGCTACGGGTATCATTCCGGCTGGCGCAGGCCTTCAGAAAGTTACCCTGCCGATTCCGGCGACACTTACCGGCAACGTGTTTGTCCTGCTTACCGTCGCTGGCACCGTGACGATCGACGGTCCAGCAAAACGCGCTGGCATACAGCTTGAGTTGGGCTCAGTGGCTTCTCCGTTTGAGCGTCGCCTGATCCCTCTCGAAATGATGATGTGCCAGCGCTATTACGAGGCACGTGGCGCCTATCTCAATGGCTACGGCGCAGCTAGCACTTCCGTTGCATTTGATATTCCATTCGCTGTTCCGAAACGGGCAGCACCGACAATCACATGGCCCAGTATCGGCTATGCCAACTGTAGCGGCATTAATACCGTATCTATCTCCACAAGTCGCTTCATTGCTCAGTACACCGCGACATCGTTAGGCGGCACGCTGTTCAATGGCTCATGGGCAGCCGCGGCGGAGCTTTGATCATGACGACCTACACCGACTACACCGATTACATCCTGCGTGACGATGGCGCGCAGATCCCCGTGGACGACGGAAACGCCGACTTTCAGGCGTATCTCGTATGGAAGGCTGAAGGAAACGCGCCAAGTCAGCCGCCGGCACCAACGGTGGAAGACATCATCGCGCGATTCATGCCGCAGTTGCAGGCGTGGATGGACGGCACTGCTCAGCAAAACGGCTATGACAGCGTGGTCTCCTGTGTTTCGTACAAGGACAGCGGTGTGACGCAATGGGCGGCGGATGCCGCAGCTATGATCGCTTGGCGTGATGCGGTATGGCAGTGGGCGTACCAGCAGCAGCCCACCCTCGATGCGATGACGCCGGAGCAGATCGCGGCACTTACGCCCGACTACATCATCGCGCAGGCGCCCAAGCCCGACGCCTACAACTGGACGGTGCACGCGCCTGGAGCGCCGACCACGTAAGGGCGCCGTTCTCCTGGATTGAGACACCGTCGACATAGGCTGGCCAGGGGTACGGTTCCGGGGGCGGGGCATCCGTCAACATTGCCAGTCAAGCAGCCACAGCCGGTGCTGCCGGCGCTGGTGGAATTGTCATCGTGATGGAGTATGCGTAATGAAAACCTACGCTCGTATCGATGGCGGGACCGTCCGTGAGCTTTTTGAAACCGATGACGACATCACGGAACTTTTCAACCACGCCTTAATATGGGTCGACGTTACTAGCGTCGTCCCGCAGCCCCAGTATGGATGGGTTTACAGCGATGGTGTTTTCAGTCCGCCGGCGGATAGTTGATTTGCCGACCTCGCCTTGTGAAGGCGTTGAAACGGCGTCTCGATGAATCTGTACGACAGGTCCGAAAGGATCCCTACCAGAACTACTGTGGCGACCAGCGCGGCAATCATGTTGCCCGCAGTTGGCTCGCTATGGGACGTTCGGACGAGTAACTCTCTAACCATGAGGATCACTGGAAGGTGGCATAGATAGATCGAGTAGGATCGCTCGCCAATCCACTCGAACGGCATCGACCAGAAACACGCCGAATAGCTATCGCCCTTCATGGAAGAGGCAAGACACAGAAATGCCCCCAAAGCGATGAACGGAAGCGTCATTGGCTGAGGGATGTGGAGCGGAGCCAATATGGTCATGAGCACGCCGGCGGCCAATGCGATCCTGGCGGCCGTGGTCGAAAGGAAGCGGCGCTGAAGTAGTTGCTCGCTGATCAAGTACGACAGTAAAGACCCGAGCGCAAAGGACTGAAACCGAAGTGCCCACGGAAGGGACCAAAGCGGCGCGTCAAAGAACGACATGATGACTGCGCCCGTCACCATAAACCCGACAGCTCTTTTACCCCCCAACAGAACCATTAGCGTCGACAGCGAAGCATAGAGCTGCCACTCAAGCGATAGTGACCATGTTATGCCGTTGAAATCCGGATTCCCGCATAGCGCGTAGTCCGGTATGCAGGCAGACCAGTAGACGTTCGACACGCCCACTAACGCAGCTGCTCCACTCAAAGCGGCTTTTGATGCGGACGCAAAGTTCACGTGGGTAGATACAGCAGCAACGCCGACGGAAACGACGATCCAAAAGAACGACGCAGGGTAAAGGCGAAGGAATCGGTGCGACCAAAACCCCTTCAACGCTTCGCCCGTACTGTTGGTAGTCGACAGCTGCTGGGCAAAGGTCCGATAGATGAGAAACCCTGAGATCGCGAAGAAGATGTCGACGCCGGGCCAGAACTGGACGTGATCGAACATCCTGCCGTACGCGTCAGGCGTCGGTAGCCGGTTCCGGTAGTGCTGCATCACCACCAGTAATATTGCGATAGCGCGCAGAACCTGTATGTCCTGGTTCTTAGATTTCGGGGTCTTCATCGGGCGATGATAGACGACAGGCGCCGAGCCTTCGACGGGCCCCCAATCCCACCCGCTGAGACGCTGCCGGCGTAGCCTGCCGGCATGATCGTCTACGAACGAAATGACTGGGAACCTGTCGAACGGTACTACTTCCGCTCGACGCGTGGTATGACACCCATTTGCGAGCTCGCGCGGAAGGGCGAGGGCTGGGAGGTGCTGTTCTACCGCGGGGCGACGCGCCCGGGCCCGCATCCTTACGCCAGCTTCGACCACGCCAAGGCGCACATCATGCGGTTCCTTGGACCGCGCGAGGACGAGCTGCGCGGGCCTGAGGCTGTCTGGGCGACGGCGAACGCCAATCCGACGGCCACGCCCGCCGGCAACCTCCAGACGCGGCACCCCCGCCGCGCGCGCCGCAGGTCGTCGCTATGACGGTATCCCGCGAAGCCACTCAAATCCTCCTGAACAAGCTGGTCGTCCAGCTGCCGCGGCTGCGCCGGGAGAACCCCGATCCCGCCGACTTCCTTTGCGAGTTTGCCGGCCTGGCTGACGTCATTGTGGATGGCGCAGCACCCGAAGATTTTGACTGGGCCGTGACCAGCGTCGAGGCTATGCTCATGGCTCCTGGGGCGGCTGCCCCGCGCTGAGCTGCTGGCGATGTGCTATTCCGCCGAAGTATGGGAAGACTTCCGCCTATATGAGCGCATGGGCGGCACGCTCGATATCCATGCGTTTGCTCAGATGATGGAAGCGCGCCGCGCAACGGGCGACCTATTCAAGGTCGTGCCCAAGGCCATGCGGGAACCCTTCGAACACCCTCGCAATGAGGGCGAGAAGGGCGTCAAGGAGAAGATGCTGGAGGCCTACCGCGCCGCCACGCTTGCGATCGAGGAAGAGATCGCGATGCAGACCGAGCGCCTGGTCAAAGCTGAGGCCGTTCTGGCTTCCGTCAAACCCACCAAGAAAGCAGAGAACGACAAGCGCGTGGCCACCAACAAGGTCGCCGCGGCGCGCGAGAAGCTCCAGGAGATGCAGGCGCATGCCGAGTCGGACGGCTATGGCCGCATGTGGCCGGGTCAGTTCGCGCCCGTGCTGATCCGCGACCCAGCCACCGGCGCACGCATGATCGTGCCTGCGCGCTACCGCTGCCGGTTGCCGGGCTGGACCAAGGCCATGGAGCTGGAGAAGCCGGGCACCTACAACGCCCGCAAGGACAAGCTGAGTACGGTCTGGAAGAAGCTTTTCGGCTACAACCATGGCGTGATCGTGGCCAGGCGCTTCTACGAGAGCGTCTCGCTCCACCGGCTGCAGCAGCGCGAGCTGGTGCCCGGCGAGCGCGATATCCCGGTCGAGATCCGCTTCGAGCCGGAGCCAAAGCAGGAGATGTTCCTGGCGTGCCTATGGCGCTACGTCGAACCAGCGGACGGGGAAGATGGGTTCTACACCTTCGCCGCGATCACGCGTGACCCGCCGCCCGAGGTGGCGCAGGCTGGGCACGACCGCTGCATCATCGCCCTGAAGCCGGAGAACATCGACGCGTGGCTGGAGCCGAACCCGGGCCACCTATCGGCGATGTACGCGATTCTCGACGACCCGATCGACGCCTATTACCAGCACGAGCTGCCGGAGAAGAGGTGAATTCCGATCCCGTCCAGGTGCCTTGCCCCGATCTGCAGCATGCGATCAATGAGGCCGTGCTCCGAGCTGGCGTGATCAGCTTTGACGCGCTCGCGCTGAACTATCGCCCCGATGCGGCCGATGGCCACGTCACTTGGGTTGACCGCATGTTCTGGCCCGAGGACTGGAAGTCCATCGACCTGCAGAAGGCCCACGACATCCTCGCGTCGCTCCGAGAAGGGTACGGGCTGCCCCTCATCAATGTGATTGAGCGTCCCATCGGTCAGCCGCATGAGGATCCGCGGCTTGGCCAAGAGATCGGGTGGCAAGTCATCGATGAGGACGGTTTTCACCTGTATCACCTCGCTCGCGCGATCGGCGTGACCCACGTGTACACGCAATGGATGGAGCCCTATTACGACGCGGACAACCCGTCGGCCTTCTCATATCGGCCAAAGCGCTTGGGGGCGGGAAGATGACGGGTATCCGCGAGCCAACAGCTGAAGGGAGGCGCCGCTACACAGAAACAGGCGGCTATCTAACTGAGCTGCTCCATCCGATCCCGTGCACGTGCGTTGAGACGTGCGAGCCTCTTTGCGCCGGCGAGTGCGGTTGCCTCGCCTGCGGCGTTCTGTTCACGATGTTCTGCGATGAAGCGGGATGCTTTCCCGAGAACAAAGCTGAGCTGGAGCACGCCATGTGGCGATACCGCGGTAAGCCCACCTCGAAGTGATTGCGGTCCAGAGTCCCGGCTCTCTGGCTGCTGCCCTTTACCATTTCTACACCGAAGAAATTCTAGTTTTGCCTATCGCAGGGGGTAGCCGCTTTTGCGAGGTGATCAGGCCATGCAAGACGTCGTAGGGTTGCATCAGGGTGTCCACTACGAAGCGACGTACCGAGAGCAGGGCGATTCAGCACTCTGGAGCGCTACCTTGGTGCGCGGTAACGAACTGATGCTCGCCGAAGGATCCGTTTCAACCACCGGCACTCACTGCCTGGACGTTTCCGTGCTGGTCCATTTTGCCGTGCAGCGCCGGATAGAAGATTTCTTCCAATGGATGCCGGCGGCCAGCCATCGGCCCAGGCAGTACGCGAGCGGCAGATAGAAAGAGGGGCAGCCCGAGGATCGCAGGCTGCCCCTGCACTCGCCCAGCGGCTCCCACGGCACAGGGGGTGCGGCCATAGGCCACGGAACGAGCGCCAACTGGGCGGGTGCAAAACAAGGCTACGTCCGCTTGGGTGGTGGCGTGGTCGGCGCATCGTCGAAACCACCATCACGAAGGATCGTGCTTCGTGAAAGCCGTGCTTAATTCTTGCCGAGGGCCTTGGCCACATCCTTGGCCATGACGCCAACTTTGCGCACGGCGAGCCGCAGCTCAGCCTCGGTGACGCCCCATTTCTCGGTCCAATACCGGACCTCGTAGAGTTCGTTTACGTTGACGCGGTCGGCGTCCTGCGGCCCGCGTTTGCTCTTGTCGTCGGCCATGGCGGTTACTTCGTAGAAGGAAGCGGGGCCATAATTTCCACAGGTCGGGTCAATCCGCGGTCAAAGTCCCGCCAAGGCAGTGTCGCCGGGCGGGCGCGGCGTGATAGCTTGCGGACGTACCACAGCCTTCACAGGGGGAGGCTCAATGATCATCCAGATACTGGCCAACGGCGCTGCCGTGGCCGTCAGCCTGCTGCTGGCGCACCGGTCCTCTCTCGAAGGACTCTTTGGCCCATGTAAGCGAACCGCGGGCATCTACGCGGCCGGAGGAGTGGACGGCGGCCGCGCTTAGGCGAGGGGCGAAAGCACGGCCGCCATCCGGGCGCCCGTTCCCGGGCAGTGCATTATTAGCCAGGCGCGCACATCTGGGAACCTCGCTTGGCAGAGGGGATGTCATGCCGATCATGGGACGCCTTGCCGATCATGAGACGCTACGCCGATTTTCCCCTTCAGGTCATCTGGGTGGCGCGAACAGCGACTTCGATGAGAGGGACGATGGGTTGCCATTCCCGCCGTCACGCCAAGGTATCAACCGATGGCGCACCGTCAACCAATGAAAAGCTGCAATACCGGAGCTATACATACGCAACGCTTGTGGGGCGACTTCCGAATGTTTCTCGCCGGCAAGGAACCCAGCGATGAGCTAATTTCCGCGTTTGCGACAATGGTTGAAAACAGGGCGGACTGTGATACGTATGGCCTACCGATTGTCGGTTGCGGCGAAGCCATCGTTGTCGAGCTGAATAGGCTCATTGCTGCACAGGTGTGATCAACCACCAACCCGCAGCGGGCACTTCCGTCGAATGGACGACCCCAGCCAAAAAGCCCTCATTTTTACGGTGATTTTTACGGTTGGCCCGTAAACGGACCAAAGAAAAAGGGCCTGCATCGCTGCAAGCCCTTGATTCTTTGGCGGAGAGGGTGGGATTCGAACCCACGGTACGCTTACACGTACGCCTGATTTCGAGTCGGGTGCATTAGCTATCAACACGTGCTCCAATATCCATGGACGGGGCGTCCGATTCGTCTCGAAGGGCTGGTTAACTCCGTGGCATGGGAAAAGCCGAAGCACTCTCGAAAAGCTGTGAGGCGGGCAGGTGAGCTCTTAGAACGAGAGCCGGACGACCTGGACCGTGAATTGAAACGCGTTATCGACGTGCTGGATGTTCCCGGCTTTGGAGAAGAACAGCTCGCTGACGGCAGGGCCGCGATAGCGCGCGTCCAAGCGTGGGTACAGGCGCGCTTGGTGTTGCTTCAATGGCGTTCGTCGCATGGCTATCCGCTAAACACCTTTCAAGCCCGGCTTCGCCAGCGCGCGCACCTGGTCGACCAGGGGGCGCTCTTTGCACAGCGATTGAAGCGCGAGTCGTCGATCGTTGCCAAGCTGCGACGATTCGACAACATGGACTTGTCACGCATGCAGGACATAGGCGGCTGCCGCGCCATAGTGCGAGATATCGCCGCAGTGAACGCCATAGCCAAGGACTTCTTGAATGGAAGAGCCAGGCACGAGCTGGAAAAAATAGACGACTACATTCAATCCCCGAAGGACGACGGCTATCGAGGGGTCCACCTTATTTACCGGTATGTTGGACGAGGGTTCGGTGAGAACTTCAACGGCCTGCGCATTGAGGTTCAGCTCCGCACGCAAGTTCAGCACGCTTGGGCGACTGCAGTTGAAACGGTGGGGCTCTTCAGACGAGAGGCCATCAAGGCGGGCGAAGGCGATGAAGCTTGGAGGCGGTTCTTTGCTCTGGCGAGCGAAGCATTTGCGTGGCTAGAAGGCGGGATGCCTGAGGGATACCTCCACGTATTTGCTCAAGATCTTCATATCGAATTGAGCGATCTGGTCTACGACCTGGATGTCTTTGGCCGAATGCAGAGGTACCGCGACGCCCTGAAGCTCGCCCTCACGGGCAAGAAGCAGCGCTTCTACCTGCTCGCCCTAGACCTGGAGAGAGAGGAACTACGGGTCGTGGGTTATGGCCAAAACGAACGTGCCCAGGCCGAGAAGGCCTATGCGGACATGGAGAAAGAACTCCGCGGTTTCGGTGATGTTGTTCTGGTTTCGGTAGAAAACATAATGTCGCTCCGAAAGGCCTTTCCAAACTATTTTGCGGACACAACCCTGTTCCTGGATACGCTGAGATCAGTGTTGGGCTGGGGTGGTCAGGAACAGCCCCCGAACTGGTGGGAGCAGTGGGTCGAGATCGCGAACGCTCCGCCGCGGGACGATGACAACGCGCAGCTTGAGTTGTTCTAGTGCCCCTTGCCATAGCCAGAGCCCTCGGTACGTCGCATCAGGGCCGGGCAATGATGTGAGTACGGTTGTGAGTACAGATTGTTCCAGTCCATGGCGTAGTCTATGCAGCCCAAGGCCTTTCGCCGGTTGGTTCGATTCCGTCTCCGGGCGCCCAACATAGGCGCTCACGTTGCTGCGCCGTGCGTCTCCAGGTAATCGATCAGTTGCCATCCGCTCACGAACGTCTTGCTTCCTTCGGTGAATCCTCCCAGCTTGCCTTCCGATATCAGCCTTTTGGGCACTCCGCTGCCGGCTGCATAACCAAGTACTGCAGCTACTTCGGACATCGAATACACAGGTTTGAAGACGACCATCCGGCGCACTAGCTGCTCCCGGCTTTGTTCGGCTTCCTGTTTGAGGCGGAACTCGGCCTGGGCCTTGGTTTCCTTGAGCTGGACATTGCATTCCGGATGCTCATTCCGCACGGCCATGCGCTCGGCGTCCAGCGCTTCTGACCGACTGGGATACCACTCAGTTGTCATTTTCGCGATGCGTCGGAACCAGTGCGAGTGATCGCGGTGCTGCGATAGACGGTGCACCGCGCTCAAGGAAACTCCCACGTAAAGGAGCTTTCCATCCGCATCGAAGTGACGATAAAGGGCCGTTTCGGCAGCTGTTGAGCTAGTGCCATCTGCCACTATTTGACTCCCTGGCTAATACGCAAAGGTTATGTGTCCGCAGGCGGGTCCGCAAACGTCGATCGGCCAGAAGGTTATAAGCCGCTCGTCTCAGACCATGACATTCCAAAATAGGAACGTAAGTGTCTGATTGAATTGGTGCTCAATGGTACGTTTTTGCACGCTTTGCAACTTGCAAGAAACCGATCTAACTAACGGAAAACAATGAGAAATTCCGCAATTTTGTTCGTGTGCCTGGGCAACATCTGCCGTTCGCCGCTGGTGGAGGCCGTGGCGCGCCAGCGCAGCGCCCAGGCGGGCCTTGCGCTGACGCTGGCTTCCTGTGGCACCGGGCACTGGCACGCAGGCAAGGGGGCTGACCCACGGATGGTCCGCGCGGCCGCCGATGCGGGCTATGACCTGTCGCCGCATCGGGCGCGGCAAGTGCGGGCGGCCGATTTTCAGGATTTCGACTGGGTGCTGGCGATGGATCAGGACAATCTGGAAACGCTTCAAGGACTGCGCCGCGACGGCTCGGAACCGGCCTTGTTCCTGCCCTGGGCAGGCGTTGCCGCGCCGGTGGAGTTTCCCGATCCGTACTACGGCGACACCGATGGTTTCCGCCGCTCCGTGGCGCTGGCCGAGCAGGGCGTGGATGGCCTGCTCGCCCGCCTGCGGCGCCGGTGAGCGGATAGAATCACGCGATGCAGTCCACTCCGCCGCCGCAAGCCTTCGACGGCAAGGCTTTCGTCAAAAACCTCAGTACCTCGCCCGGCGTCTATCGTTATTTCGACGAGGACGGCGATCTCCTGTACGTGGGCAAGGCCGGCAATCTCAAGAAGCGCGTCGGCAGCTATTTCCTCAAGCCGCGGATGGAGCCGCGCATCGCGGCGATGGTGTCGCAGATCGCGCGCGTCGAGATCACCATCACCCGTACCGAGGGTGAGGCGCTGCTGCTGGAATCGCAGCTGATCAAGTCGCTCAAGCCGCGCTACAACATCCTGCTGCGCGACGACAAAAGCTATCCGTACATCTATCTGTCCGGCGGCGAGGACTATCCGCGGCTCGCCTTCCATCGCGGTGCACGCAACATGCCGGGTCGTTATTTCGGCCCGTATCCGAGCACGTTCGCCGTGCGCGAAAGCCTCAACTTGATGCAGAAGCTGTTCAAGGTGCGCCAGTGCGAGGACAGCTATTTCAAGAACCGTTCGCGCCCCTGCCTGCAACATCAGATCGGCCGGTGCACGGCGCCGTGCGTGCAGCTCATCACCGTCGACGACTATCGCAACGATGTGCGCCACGCCGAGATGTTCCTCGAGGGCCGCAGCAGCGCGGTGATCGACGAACTGGCCGGGCAGATGGAGCAGGCCAGCAAATCGCTGGAGTTCGAGCGCGCCGCTGCGTTCCGCGACCAGGTCGCCGCGCTGCGCAAGCTGCAGGCCGAGCATCACGTGCAGGGCGCCAGCGCGGACATGGACGTGCTGGCCTGCTGCATCGAAGCGGGCATGGCCTGCGTGAGCGTGCTGTTCTTCCGCAACGGCATCAGCCTGGGTACGCGCGATTTCTTCCCGCGCCTGCCGCTGGATGCCGAACCGGCCGACGTGCTGGAGCAGTTCATCGCGCAGTACTACCTGGATCGACCGGTGCCGCGCGAACTGATCCTCGGCGAGACCCTGCCGACCCAGCAGATCCTCGGCGAGATGCTGGCGCAGCAGTCGGGCCACGCGGTGGAGCTGAAATCCAGCGTGCGCGGCGAACGCGCGCGCTTCCTGCAGATGGCCGAGCGCAATGCGCAGGCCTCGCTCACCGCCCGGCTCGCCAGTCGTCAGACACTGGGTGCACGCTTTGACGACCTGCAGAAATTGCTGGAGCTGGACGAATCGCCGCGCCGCATCGAATGCTTCGACAT
>Ga0207670_10001773_pt1 | contig 11294 bp, 13 predicted proteins | sample KBSS23HmetaG_FD_184339 | JGI IMG/M metagenome (GOLD analysis project Ga0207670, IMG submission 184339) | Switchgrass rhizosphere microbial communities from Kellogg Biological Station, Michigan, USA - KBS S2-3H metaG (SPAdes) (version 2) | ecosystem: Host-associated > Plants > Roots >... | reverse complement strand
GGACTGCAGCTCGGATCCCGCCGCGAGCCCGAGCTCGGCGGAGAGCCGCGCCGTGAACTCGCGGTAGGCCTGGCGCGCCTGCGCCGCCTGGCCGTCGCGCCCCAGAGACAACACGTACGCGCGCATTGCCGCCTCGTCGAGCGGATCGTCCTCGAGCAGCCGCGCCGCAAGCTCGACGGCCTCCCGCGGCTCGATGCCCGCCGCGAGCCGGCTCAGCGAGGCGGAGCGCCATGCGCCGCGCAACCGCTCGCGCTCGAAGGCGAGCCAGGTCGTCCACGCCTCGCTCTGGCCGTCGTCGAACCCGACCAGGAGGGGGCCGCGGTGAAGCTGCAGCGCTTCGTCGAGGCGGCCGTCGCGCAACGCCGACTCGAACCGCGCGACGTCGGTCGCGGCGTCGAAACGAAGAGACGCGCCCTGCGTCTCGACGCCCTTTGCCCACGGTTGGGATTGCAGGCGGAAAAGCGTCTTGCGCAGGTTGGTGTACGCGAGCTTCGAGTCCTGCTCGGGCCACAGCATCGCCGCCAGCTCGGCGCGCCCGACCCACGCGCGCTTCAGCGCGAGGAAGGCGATGAGCTGGCTGCGGCGCTCGAACGGGAAGGCGTAAGCCTGCCCGTCAGCCTCGACGGAGGGCGAACCCAGCAGTTGCAGGCGGACGGGCATCCATAAAGGATAAGGCTTACACGGCCGCGTGCGCGGCGATGGGCGCCAATGCGGACACGACGCGCTCCATCTGCGCCGGCGACACCAGGGACTTCAACGCTTCCACGAAACGCGGCTCCTGCGCGCCGGTGAGGATGTATTGCCAGCGGTACGCGCGCAGCAACAGGTCGTGAATCGCGGATTGCTCCGTGCCCGCGAACGGGCGGCCCGCCGTGCGGATGAAGTAACTTGCGTCGCAGGTCGCCTGCGCCTGCAGCAGCGCGTCGATGGCGCCGACGAGCTCGATGAGCTCGCCCACGGCGATGTCGCGCTGCATCGCCGAGAGCCTGCCGTCCTCGCGGCGCCATTCGAGCTCGTCGAGGATGGCGTGCTGGGATTCTTCCTTCCAGTGGAAGAGGAACACGTCCTTCCAGAGATCGGAAAGGCTGGCATCCGGCTCGATGGTCGAGCGGTAGTGCGCCTGCGTGACGATCTCGATGTTGAGCGTGAGGCCCAGCACCGCCCACGTGCACTTGCCGAGCACCGTGGCCGCCACCTTCGCGGGCTGCGGACGGAACTCGTAGCCCGCGGGCATGACCTCGGCGGCCATCACTTCCAGGCGCCGGAAGAGCTCCTGGTGCTTGAGCTCCTCGTCGGTGAAGCGCACCAGCGCCTCCAGCGCCACCTGGTCGCCCAGCCAGTAGGCGCGGCTGATCTCCAGCGTCTTCGCGCCGATGTAGCGCTCGATGAGGCCGAACATGTTGGCGTAGGTGCGGCCCTGCACCTGCGAGAGGAAGCGCATCTCGTTGGGACGCAGGAATTGCAGCTGGTTCACGCGCGAGAGCCCGTCGGGCATGAACTTGCGCGTGGCATCGAGGCGCCGGCCGCGGATCACGTCGGCGTCGATGTCCCAGCGGATGCGCTTGGAGGCGGCGATGACCTTGGCGTAGCGCTGTTGCTGCGCCGTGTCGATCGGCATGGTGGTGATTTGCATGTTGTCGTTCCTCATTGCTTCTGCATGTAGGTTGCCGCCGCGAGTTGAACGAAGAGGCGGTAGTCGGCGGTGTAGTGCACGCCCATCTGCTGGCCGAGGAACTCGCCGGCGCAGGGCTTCGAGGGCGCGAGGCCGCCCTGCGTGTTGACGCGCTGGATATAGGCGACCTTGCTGAACGAGCCGGGCATGCCCGAATCCTTGGCCTCGAGCAGCAGCCACGGGATCGCGTTGCCGCCGGGCGCGTCGCTGCGCGCCTTCACCTTGGCGGTGACGCGGCTGCCGTCGGCGGCCTGCCAGAAGGGGCCGGCGCCGTGGCGGCCGATCACGTTGCCGCGCGTGTCGAAGAGCTCCGCGTCGGGGGCGACGAAGGCCCACTCGAACTGGTCCGCGTCCTTCTTGCGGCGGCACTCGTAGATCTGCACGCCCTTGGCGGGCACGACCATGGCGAGCGCCGTGTTGGTGCCCGGGTCGAGCTCGCCGGGGATCGGCGTGGTCGCGGCGCACGCGGCGGCGGCGAGCGCGGAGGCGAGCGTGGCGGCATGGAGCAGGGAATTGCTTTTCATCTGATTTCCTTTAGTCGGGGATTGAAAGAAGGGTGGCGACGCGCTGGCGCTCGGCGAGGCCGGCGATCTCGCGCGCGACGGACGCGATCTCGCTGCGGTCGAGGCCGATGTCGCGAAGCGTCCGCGTGTCCAGCTCGCGCAGCGCGGCGTAGACGTCGCCCGCGCGGCGATGGCGGCGCCAGAAGGCGCGCCAGCGCGACAGGGTGTGACCGGGAGCGAAGAGGGCCATGGTCAGTACGTCATGTCCTGCGAGTTGCCTTCCGCGCGGCCGTCGGCTGCCTGGAACACCTGCGAAGCCGGGGGCACGGTGTGGATGGGGTCGAATCCACCCCTCATCGGCAGCGGCGCGTCGTGCGAAAGGGAGATCACGGCGACCGCGGCGATGGCGATGCCGGCGGAGACGATGCGAAGTGCGTGGGTCATTTCGGTTCCTCGTTGTCGATGCGAGGCCGAACAGTAAAAGGGGGTGCGTTGCACCAGCGTTCCTCGTTTCACTGGCTGAAGCGGGCGGGGAACGATTGCCGGAATGGGGGGGCGGCCTGCATTGTTTGCGTCGCAGCAGCGCCCATAACAACGACCACCCCGACGGAGGATTCATGCTTTCCCGCAATGCAGGAGCCGCGGCGTTCGCCGCGTTCGCAGCACTCGCATCCCCGGTTGCACTTGCCGAAGACGCCGAAGCGCTCCTGAAGAAGGTCGCGGGCGCGATGGGTGTGGCCGACCTGAAGACGCTCCGCTACGCCACGGAGGGAACCGGCTACTCGTTCGGCCAGGCCTTCGTGCCCGCATCCCCGTGGCCGAAGATCGCGGTGCACAGCCAGGTGCGCACCATCAACTACGACACCGGCACCATGCGCGAGGACTTCACGTTGAGTCGCGCCGAGCCCAAGGGCGGCGGCGGATACCCGCAGTCCGGGCAGCAGGCCAACCAGTGGTACGTCTCCGACGGGTACGCCTGGAACGTCGTCGGCACGAACGCGGTGGCGGGATCACGCTGGGTGAACGAGCGCACGCACCAGCTGTGGATCACCCCGGCGGGGATCGTGAAGGCGGGCCTGAAGAACAAGGCGCAGGCGAAGTTCGACGCCAAGGGCGCCATGGCCGTCGTCATTTTCACGGAGCCGGGCCGCTACATGGCGAAGGCTTACGTCAACAAGGACTACCTGATCGATCGCGTGGAGTCGCGCGTGCCCGATGCCGTGCTGGGCGAGGTCGACATGGTCACGACGTATTCCGACTACAAGGATTTCGGCGGCGTGAAGTTTCCCACCCGCATCCGCCAGACGCAGAGCGGGCATCCGGTCCTGGATGTCACCGTGAAGGAAGTGCAGCGCAACGCGCCCGCGGACATCGCGCTACCGGATGCGGTGAAGACAGCCGGCGAGCGCGTCACCAGCGAGAAGGTGGCCGACGGCGTGTGGTTCATCGCGGGCGGCAGCCACAACAGCGTCGCCATCGAGATGTCCGACCACATCGTGCTGGTCGAGGCGCCGCTTTCCGACATGCGCATGGCGCCGGTGCTGGACGAGGTGAAGAAGGTGATTCCGGGCAAGCCGATCAAGTACGTCATCAACTCGCACAACCACTTCGATCACTCCGGCGGGCTGCGCGCGGCGGTGGCAGAAGGCGCGACCGTCGTCACGCACAAGAACAACAAGGCCTACTTCGAGAAAGCGTTCGCCACCCCGGCGAAGATCGCGCCCGACCGCCTCGCGAAATCCGGAAGGAAAGCGAGCTTCGTGGAAGTGGACGACGGCATGATGATGAGCGATGCCATGCGCACGCTCGTGATCCAGCGCATCCGCGACAGCGTCCACAACGACACTTTCCTGATGGTCTACCTGCCCAAGGAGCGGCTGCTCATCGAGGCGGATGCCTATACGCCAGCGGCCCCGGGTGCCGCGCCGCCGGCCAACGCCAACCCGCTCAACGTGAACCTGATCGAGAACATCAAGCGCATGAACCTGCGCGTGGACAAGATCCTGCCGCTGCACGGCCGCGTGGTGCCGGTGAGCGACCTCTACGCGACGGCGAAGATGTCGCCGTAAGACCAAAAAATGGTGCCAGGTTGAATTTCCGCAGAAATTCAACCTGGCACGATTTTCAGGGCCACATCGAGAGCACCTGCTCGGTGGTCCTCACGCGCGACATGCGCGGGAAGACGCGGCGGATGAGCTGGTCGTGGTTGTCGGCTTCGGGAGAGGTGCAGGCGTCCGAGACGATCACCAGGTTGTAGTCGAGGTCGCGGGCGGCGAATGCCGTCGAGGCGATGCCGACGTCCGTCGATCCACCGCACAGCACGATGGTGTTCACGCTGCGCGTGCGCAGCGCGAGGTCCAGGTAGGTGCCGTGGAACGCGCTCCAGCGGTGCTTGGGCACCACGAACTCGTCCTCGAGCGGCGCCAGGGCGGGCACGATGTCGGCCTCCCACGTTCCCCCGGTGATGATGGGCATGTGGCCGGCGACGTCGTCCGGCTTCAGGGGACGCAGGCGATTGTCCGTGTCGCGGATCGTCTTCGCGCTGGTGCGGCGATCGGCCCGATGGTCGGCGCGGGCGAAGGCCACCATCGATCGCGTGCGCCGCGCGGCGTCCAGCAGCCGCGCCGCGTTGGCGATCACCGGCGCGAAGCGCTTGCGCGCTTCCTCCTCCCGGTCGACGTGCCCGCGCAGGAAGTCGAACAGCAGGAGGCACGTGCGCGCCGCGTCGAGCTTGTCGCTCACTTGGCGGCCGCCTTCAGCACGATCTCGTCCCAGAGCTTCTTCCACTTCTCGCTCTCGTCGAGGATCACGGCCGGATCCACGAACTTGAGCGGCAGCTTCTGCGCGCGGTTTCCGAGCTTCAGGTTGGACGGCACGTAGCCGCCGTGCTCGAGGATCTTCTGGCCCTCGGGCGAAAGGATGAAATCGACGAACAGCGCGGAGGCGTTCGGATGCGCGGGCGATTTCACGATCGCCACGCCGTTGGCGCGGCCGATCGCGGGCTCGATGGCGTACCACTCGATCGGGGCGCCGCGCTGCTTCATCTTCTCGGCGCCATGGCTGTAGGTGGTGAGGGAGAAGGGCACTTCGCCCGAGGCCACGAGGCCGGCGAGAAGCGTATGGCCCTTGCGCACCGAGAAGCCGTTGGTGCGCGCGATCTCACGGAACATCGCAAGGCCCTTTTCCTCGCCAAGCTCCTTCACGATCATCGCGAACCAGTCCTCGTCCTCGGCCTCGATGCCCAGGCGTCCCTTCCAGCGCGGGTTGGTGAGCTCGGCAAAGCTCTTCGGCACTTCCTCCTTCTTCACGAGGCTGGTGTTGTACGACTGCACGAAGAGGTTGATGCGCGTGCCGACCCACTGGCCGTGCGGGCGGATCGCCTGCGGCATGAGGTCGGCGATGTGCGCGGACTTCAGCGGCTGAAGCGTCTTCTCGCGGTACAGCGCCTCCAGCTCCGGGCCGTTGGTCTCGATCACGTCGGCTTCCTGGCGGTTGGCGCGCGCCTCGGTCAATGCGCGTTGCAACACCTTCTCCGACCCGGCGCGCCAGCCCTTCACCTTGATGCCGTATTTCTTCTCGAACGCCTGTGAAAGCGCGGCAAGGTCCTCGGCGATGAGCGACGTGTAGACGGAAACCTCGCCTTCCTTCTTCGCGGCGTCGATCACCTTCGGATCGGTTTGCGCGAAGGCGGGGATGGCGAGAAGCGAGAACAGCAGGACGGCGAGTCGGTTCATGGTCGGTATATATTCGCTGGACATGAAATGGAGGATGCCATGACCCGGACCTTCGTTGCTGGGCTCATGCGGTGAGCGCTCCCGCCAACCCCTTCGAGCCGCCGAAGGCATCGCTCGACGTTCCCGTCGACCGGGACGCACCGCCGTTATGGAATCCGGACGCCGCCGGCGCGTGGAGCCTGCTCTTCACGCCGATCTTCGGCTCGCTCCTGGTGCGCCGGAACTGGCAGGACCTGGGTGAGCAGGACAAGGCGCGCACAGGGACCATCTGGCTCGTGGTCAGCATCGTCGTGTTCCTCCTGTCGATGCTGATATTCCCGTTGGCGGGATTCTTCTACATCTTCGTCTGGTACTTCGCTTTCCAGCGCCAGCAGACGATCTACGTGAAGGAGCGATGGGGCAAGGCCTACCCCCGCAAGGGCTGGCTGGTCCCGCTGTTCGCTGCGCTGCTCGGTTGGATGCTGGTGTGGCTCGCGATCGCCTTGCTGTTTACGGCGATCGCCAGCCTGCCTCGCGGAGGCTGACTACTCGGCCTTGATGCCCGCGTCCTTCACGACGCGCGCCCACTTTCCGATCTCGGTGCCCATGAAGCGGCCGAACTCGCCCGAGCTCATCGGCATCGCGTCGGCGCCTTCGGCCTCGAAGCGCTTGCGCGTGTCGGCGGAGACGATCACGGCATTCAGCTCCTTGTGCAGGCGCTCGATGACGGGCCGCGGCGTTCCCGCGGGCGCGACGACCCCCCACCAGTTGGTCGCTTCGTAACCCGGCAATCCCGCTTCCGCGAGCGTGGGCACGTCCGGGATCGCGGGGATGCGCTCGCGGCTCCCGACCGCCAGCGCCTTGAGCCTGCCGCCCTTGATCTGCGGCACCATCTGCGCGAGCGAGCCCACGGCGACCTGCGTGTTGCCGGCGATGACGTCCATCATCGCGGGGCCGCCGCCCTTGAACGGGACGTGCACGATGTCCACCGCCGCTTCCTTCTTGAAGAGCTCCGCGGCGAGATGCTGGAAGCTGCCCACGCCCGCCGAGGCGTAGTTGAGCTGGCCGGGCTTGTCCTTCGCCATCGCGATCAGCTCGCGCAGCGAATTGGCGGGGACTTTCGGATTGATGGCGATCACGACCGGGCCGGATCCCAGCATCGCCACCGGCGCGAACGCGGTCGCGGGATCGTACGGCGTCTTGTAGAGCGCGGGATTGAACGCGAAAGCGACCGAGATGAGCAGAAGCGTGTATCCGTCCGGCGGCGCTTCCGCGACCATGCCGGTCCCGATGAGGCCGCCCGCGCCGCCGACGTTCTCGACGACGACTGCCTTGTCGAGGCGTTTTGACAACTCCGCGGCGATGTAGCGTCCGACGACATCGTTGCTGCCGCCCGGCGGGAACGGGATCACCAGCTTGACGGGCTTTTCGGGATAAACCGCGCTCGCGGCAAGCGAGACGAGGAGGAAGAGGGCGGCAAGCAGGCGGGCGGGTCGCATGGCACCAGTATACTTTTGGGATGAAGAAGAACGTCCGCAGCCAGGTCACGCGCGAGGAGTGGGACCGACGCGTCGACCTCGCCGCCGCATACCGGCTGGTGGATCTCTACGGCATGAGCGAGATGAGCGCGAACCACATCTCGACGCGCGTGCCGGGCGAGGAGGGCGCCTTCCTCATCAACCCCTACGGGATGCTCTACGACCAGATGCATGCGTCGTGCTTCATCAAGATCGACCTGGAAGGCAACGTCCTCTTCAACCCCACGGAATACGACGTCAACAAGGCGGGCTACGTCATCCACAGCGCGATCCACGAAGCGCGCCACGACGTGGATTGCGTGATCCACACGCACACGGTGGCCGGCATGGCCGTGTCGGCGATGAAATGCGGGCTGCTGCCCCTGGCGCAGACCTCGATGCGCTTCGCGAAGATCGGCTACCACGACTACGAGGGTGTTGCGGTCGACGCCGCCGAAAAGAAAAGCCTGGTGCGCGACCTGGGCGACCACGCCGGCATGATCCTGCGCAACCACGGGCTGCTGGTGGTGGGAGCCAGCATCCCCGAGGCGTTCTACAACATCTTCAAGCTGGAGCGCGCCTGCCAGGTGCAGGTCATGGCGCTCTCGTGCAACACGGAGCTCGCCATGCCGCCGAAGAAGGTGGTGGACGACTCGTATCGCATGTATCTTCCGCAGACCCGCCGGCCTTTCGGGGTGCTCGAGTGGCCGGCGCTGCTGAAGAAGCTCGACAGGATCGACCCGTCCTTCCGCGAATGAAAACCCATGCAGCCCTTGCGCTGCTTCCTGCGCTCCTCATGTCCATCGCCACCACTGCCGCCACGCCCGCCACATCGACCAACGCCTCCACCGAGTTGAGCCGTTTGCTCGATGAGGATCTCGTCGCCGTCTATCGCCGCAACCCGCTGAACGCGACGGTTCGCGGCAAGCCGGGATACAACGACAAGCTGCCCGAAGTCTCGCTCGCATTCCTGAAGGCCGACCGGGAGCGGGAGCGCGCGGCGCTCGCGCGGTTGAAGGCGATCGATCCTGCCACCCTCAAGGGCCAGGACCGCGTCTCCTACGAGCTGCTCCTCGAGAAGAGCGAGACGGCGGTCGAGGGCCAGCGGTTCACGGATGCCGATTCGTTGGTGTTGTCCACGCTGGGCGGAATCCAGAACTTCATGCCGCGCGCCGCGCAGGTGACGCCGTTTCGCACGGCCGCCGACTATCGCGACTACATCGCGCGGCTCTCCTCCATGGGGTCGTACGCCGACGCGGTGATCGAACGCCTGAAGCTCGGCCTCGCGTCGGGCTGGCTCTCCCCGCGCCCGGTGCTCGATCGCGTGGTCGCGGCCATCGACTCGCACGTCGTGAGCGATGCGGCCAAAAGCGCATTGCTCGGACCTTTCGCGAAGATGCCCGCATCCATCGATCTCGCGGACCAGGGCCGGCTGCGGGATGCCGCGCAGCGCGCCATCGCCACCGACTACCAGCCTGCGCTGCTGCGCGTGAAGGCTTTCATCCAGAAGGAGTACCGGCCCAAGGCGCCGGCCGAGGCCGGCCTCGCCGCCGTGAAGGGCGGCCAGGAGTACTACGAGTTCCTGATCCGGCAGCGCGTGGTGCGCGGACACAGCGCCGTCCAGATACACGGGATCGGTCTTTCCGAGGTGAAGCGCCTGCGCAACGAGATCGGCGCCATCGCCCGGGAGGTCGGCTTCAAGGGCTCCACGGACGAATTCATCCATGAGCTGCGCACCGATCCCCGGTACTTCTTCAAGTCGGAGGAGGACGTGCTCACGACGTATCGTGCGATGCCCGCGCGCGTCGATCCCCACCTGCCGCAGCTCTTCCACCACGTGCCGCGCATGTCCTACGCGATCCGCGCCATGACGCCCGCGGAATCGGCGAGCAGCACGGCCGCCAACTACACGGTGGGATCGTTGCAGCTCGGCACGCCCGGCTACTTCACCATCAACGCGCCGGGCTTCTCGAGCGAGGCGAAGTGGCGCATGGAGACGCTCTTCCTCCACGAGGCGGTGCCGGGACACCACATGCAGGTCGCGCGCGGCGAGGAAGTCGAGGGCCTGCACCCGTGGCGATCCAGCGGCAACTGGAACGTGGGCTACGGCGAGGGTTGGGCGCTGTACGCCGAGCGCCTCGGTTACGACATCGGCATGTTCAAGGATCCGTACCAGCGCTACGGCAACCTGCAGGCGCAGCTTTTCCGCGCCGCCCGCCTGGTCGTGGATACCGGGATCCACCACTACGGCTGGTCGCGCGACAAGGCGATCGAATACATGACGGGGCAGGGCGGCGTCGACCATGATTTCTCGGTGAGCGAGGTGGACCGCTACTTCTCGAATCCCGCGCAGGCGCTGGGCTACCTCATGGGCTTGCGCAAGTTCCTCGAGCTGCGCGCGCGCGCCGAGAAGGCGCTCGGAGCGCGCTTCAACGCCAAGGACTTCCACGCCGTGTGCATCGACAACGGCTCCATCACGCTCGCCGTGCTGGAGAAGCTCGTGGACGATTGGATCGCCGGGGTCCGCTCGTGAAGCTCTCGGCGCAAGTCACGATGGTCGTCGGAGCGATCTTCGCGGTGGTGTGCTTCGGAGTCGCGGCGCAGGGCTTCATGGCGATCGGCGAGATCACCGACCCGAAGGTGGCATCCGATGCGCGCGGCTTCGCCTGGTTCTGGGCGTTCCTGGGCGCCGTGGCGCTCACGTTCGCGATTGTGTCGTGGTGGATGGCGAAGAACGAAAAGGGAGATCGCGGATGAAGCGCTTGCTCGTGGCCGCCTGCGTCGCGGCAAGTTCGGCGTGGGCGCAAACGCCGCAGCCCGCGCAGGCCCCGGCGCCCGCCGCGCGGGAGATCGCGCCGGGCGTGAGCCTCGTCCCGGGCCAGTTCACGCGCGGCAAGCAGCCGGACGGCAACTCGATCGTGCTGCACGGCAGCGAGGGCACGATCATCATCGACACCGGACGCCATGCGGAACACGCGCAGCGTGTGATCGCGGCGGCCACCAAGAGCGGAAAAGCCCCGGTCGCCGTCATCAATACGCATTGGCACCTGGACCACATCGGCGGCAACGCATTGGTGCGCCAGCGATATCCGAAAGCCGTGATCCTCGCGAGCGGCACGCTCGCCGATGCGCGCAAGGGTTTCCTGGCGGGCTATCGCGAGGAGCTCGCCAAGGCCGTGGCCTCGATGCCCCGGGACCAATCCGGGGGCTACCGCGAGGAGATCGCGCTGATCGACGCGGGCGACAAGCTCGCGCCCACCGAGGTGGTCACGTCCGGCGGCGATCGCACCATCGCGGGACGGCGCCTCCTGCTGGGTCTCGAGAAGAAAGCCGCGACCGAAGGCGACGTCTGGATCCTGGACCGTGCGAGCGGGACGTTGATCACGGGGGATCTCGTGACGCTTCCGGTGCCGTTCCTGGATACCGCGAATCCCGAAGGCTGGGCGGATGCGCTCGACCGCCTCGTGAAGATCGACGCGAAGCTGGTGGTGCCGGGGCACGGCGAGCCGATGCCGCACTCGGGCCTCGAGACCTATCGCAAGGCGTTTCGCCAACTGCTCGCGTGCGCGAAGTCGAAGCGCGAGAGCAAGGAATGCTCGGATGATTGGTTCAAGGCGATCGGCGACCTGGGCAAGGGCACCGATGCGGCGCTCGCGCAGTCCTCGATGAAGTATTACCTCGAGAACGTGCTGCGCATCCCGAAGGCGCCCAAGTAGGCGACCGTGGCGGGTCCCGAAGAAGACAAGCAGGCGATCCGCGACGTCATGGCGCAGTGGCGCCGGCTATCCGCCGCGGGTGACGCTGACGGATTGCTTGCCCTGCTCACAGACGATGTCGTGTTCCTCACGCCGAACAACCCGCCGATGGACAAGAAGCGATTCGAGCAGGT
>Ga0207670_10001772_pt1 | contig 11296 bp, 8 predicted proteins | sample KBSS23HmetaG_FD_184339 | JGI IMG/M metagenome (GOLD analysis project Ga0207670, IMG submission 184339) | Switchgrass rhizosphere microbial communities from Kellogg Biological Station, Michigan, USA - KBS S2-3H metaG (SPAdes) (version 2) | ecosystem: Host-associated > Plants > Roots > Rhizosphere... | reverse complement strand
ACTGAATACGTCGAGCTGCTGAGCTGGAGCACGCCGCCCGATTGAACGTTGATCGAGATCGTGTTCGTAGTGGTTTTCGCGCCACCCGAGCCATTGTGTCCCTGATCGTTGGTGCTGATTTGAAGGGACGCGACGCCGGTAAAGCCCGAAGCCGGTTTGAATGTAGCCCCGTTGAGCGCGCCGTTGAGATTTGCGAGTGTCCCCGAGAACGTCACCGTAACGTCGTCGGTTCCATCGCCGGCGCCGAAAGTCAGACCTGTAGTGCCGGACAACGATATTGTTCCCGATGTCGCGGTCAACGTTACAGTCAGCGCATCATTTCCTGCGTCGACATCGTTGACGGTGACTACGTTGGACGGTGGCGAGAAGACGAGCGGGGTATCGGGGAAAGTGGTCGGTGACGGAAATTGAGGAAACAGATTCACCGGCGCATCATTAACCGCATTCACCGTGATCGTAAACGTCTGCTCCGCCGACGTGTCTTGTCCACCATTTGCCGTGCCTCCGAAATCTTTCAGCGCTATGGTGATCGTCGCACTGCCGCTTGCATTGAGCGCAGGACTGTAGCTCAACGAGCCTGATGTATTGATCGACGGCAGCGATGAAAACAGTCCCGGGTTTGAATTATTAGTAACGTTAAACTGTAGCGCTTGAAACTCGTTTGGTGCTCCAGTGGTGATGTTTGTGGCCCAGTTGGAAATAAACTGGAAACCGGCATCTTCATCGATAGTCTGATCCGGTCCTTTAGTGAACGTGGGCGCGTCGTTCACTGAGTTTACAGTGATCGTGAACGAAGCCGGCGTCGATGTGTCCTGCCCTCCGTTCCCTGTGCCGCCATCGTCTTTGAGGACGATGTCGATGGTTGCGGTGCCGAATGCATTCACCGCGGGCGTGTAAGTCAGCGTTCCCGAGCTGCTGATCGCGGGGGCTGCCGAGAAGAGCGTCGGGTTCGTGTTTCCAGTCACCATGAACGTGAGCGTCTGACCTGCTTCGTTCAATGGACCAGCGCTGATGTTAGTGGCCCAATTCGGAACTGATTGAGCCCCGGAATCCTCATTCGTCGTTTGATTAGGACCGGGCGTAAAGCTGGGTTTTTGGTTTACCGCATTCACGGTCAACGTGAACGTGTCGGTCGCCACGGGCGAGCCTGCACTGAAGACTGTCACCGTGATCAGCGTCGAGCCAACCTGGTTAGTGGCGGGCGTCATGACAAGAGTCGCAACCGAGCCGCTGCCGGTAAGCGCTAAGTTGGCATTGGGTACGAGCGTTTGATTGTCAGAAGTGGCGGTTACCGTGATGTCATTTACCGTGTCACCAGCACTAAAAGAGACTGTCAGCGGGGTGTTTTGATTGGTGGCCTTGTCGGTTATGTCTTCGAGTGCAGGATGAAATTCGTAAGCTCCGATATCGACGGTTCCTGTGCCGGGACCGGCGGAGTTGGAGAAGCGACCCGCGCCACGCTGATCGCGCGTTAGAGTATTGCCACTCGCGTCTTTTGCAAGCGCATTGTGTCCCGCATCGAGAGCCGGGCTACCTGCAAGCGGTTTGTGTGTACCATCTGTGCCGAGTGTTCCCAACACGGGATCGATTGGCGATGCGATCGTGCCGACTTTGTCGCCATTGACGCCATTCGTGAAACCAGTCTGGTCGGCACTGCCGCCGTTGCCGCCACTAGCGGAGGCTTTGCCGATCAAGTTGTGGCCCTGCGATGTAAAGATACCGGAGACATCCGGAAATCCTGACGGTCCATTACCTGCGATGATCGTGTTTCGAACGATCGCAGCGTTGGTATTAGCGAGACCCTGTCCGCTATGAAAGGAAGTCGTTGTAGTGCCGGTGTTATTGGTGATGGTCACATTAGTCAAAGTCAACGCATTAGCACCGTTAACAATTCCACCGCCGCGACCGCCCTGCGGCGACGCCGTGTTACCGCTGATAGTCGAGTTAGTGATCGACATTACATTGCTGGTAAAGATGCCGGCGCCCGGACCACCATCGCTGCCGTCATTTCTGGCCGTGGCTTTGGTGGAGTTACCGCTGATCGTGCAGTTGGACATCGTGACTTGGCCGAAGCTGAGAAAGCCACCGCCGATTCCACCCTGGGATCCAAACTTAGTTCCTCCCAGGCCGGAGCTGTTGTTCTTAATGTTGCAGTCGCTGATCGTCATTTGGCCACTGACGAAAACCATGCCACCGCCATCGCCCCCATCATCGCCGTCGCCGGCAAGATTGTTGTTGACGTTGACTCGCGTGAGGGTCGCCGTGCTGGTGACGGTAATGTACATGCCGCCACCCTCGCCGCCGTTACCGCCCAGTCCCGCGCTCGTCGTAGTACCGGCATCACCGGTCCTGTTGCCGGTAACGTCGACGTTCGTCATTGTTAGTGTGCTGCCTGAGAAGTGAAGGCCACCACCAAAACCGCCGCTGCCACCGGAGAACCCTGTGGCGCCATTGCCGGCGATGTTATTTGTGATTTGGACATTCGTCATCGTCAGCACGCCACTGCCGGCGATGCCACCTCCAAAGCCGCCCCACCCGGCGGTATTGTTGTTGTTGATAGTTGCGCCATTACCGGTTCTGTTACCGGTGATAATCACGTCGGTCAAGGTCAACTCACCGCCAGCCTGGCTAATGCCGCCGCCCGACCCACCGAACTGTCCCGAGCCGGCGACTGCGTCGGGAGTCTTGCCGTTCGTAATCGTCATGCCTGAGATACTCACGATCCGGTTGTCGAGAAAGAAGATGCGATAGTCGCCACCTGTATCTCGACGAACGGTCAACGAGGACGAACCGGGACCATTCATGTTTATGTTCGAAGATACGGTGGGCAACGCGCTGGTGAGATTGATGGCGCCGGTGACAGAAAAATTGATCGTGTCGTCTCCGGCGAAAGCGTTCGCTTCCTGCAACGCAGCGCGCAGAGTGCAGAGTCCTCCGGCGTCGGCGCAGATACCATTGCCGGGAACGGCGTCAGGAGTGTCAGCCAGGGAGTTGACTGTAAAGGTCCCGGCTGCACGAGACACTCGATTCGGCAGGAGGAAGAGACCGGTTAATACTAAGGAGACGATTACTACGAACCGTGTGACAGACGTGTACACACGTTGGGCTGGGGGATCAAGTTTCATATTTTAATCCTTACGGAACAAACAGTTCTGGGCCGCGAAATTGATACTTTAACCACAAAGGCACTAAGACACAAAAGTAAATATTTATTTGTGCCTTAGTGCCTTTGTGGTTGGTAATTCTTCAGACCTTCGCGCAGGGCCTGCAAGGGCAGGAGCGCGCACTGTAGACGCGCGGGCTGGATATCACTTTCAAGCGCCGAGATCAGGCGAGCATCGGAAATGCCGGCGAGCTCCGCGATATCTTTGCCGAGGATGAGTTCGGTGAGGAGCGAGGCGGCGGCCGTGCTGATGGCGCAGGCATCACCTTTGAAACGGGCTTCGCTCACGATTGACTGCTCGAGCTTCAACTCGAGCCGGATGCGATCGCCGCAAAGAGGGTTGAATTGTTCGTTGCTGATGTCTGGCGCGGTCAGGCTGCCGTAGTTGCGCGGATGACGAAAGTGATCCAGTAGAATGTCACTATAAAGTATCGGCATTGAATTGTAGGGGCGGCCCTCCGTGGCCGCCCCAGTCAGGAATAATATACGCTGGGGCGGCCACGGAGGGCCGCCCCTACAATTGCGCCTCGTTACTTCGTGTCTCTCAAGAATGTTGCTGGCCGGCCTGATTTGATCGCGACGGCTTCGGCGAGGATGCTGAGCGCGATTTCCGCCGCGGTGTCTGCGCCGATGTCCAGTCCGGTGGGCACGTGAAGCTGATCCAGTAACGTTGGGTCCATTCCACCTTCACGCAGAAATTCTTTTATCGCGTGGCCACGTCGTTTGCTGCCTAACAATCCGACGTATGCGGGACGTGCAGGCAGTACCACTTTCAACACTGGCAGATCGTATTTGTAATCGTGAGCGGTTAGCACGACGAACGTGGATGACGTGTAGGCGAGAGTCTCGGCGATCTCGGAGGGAATTCCGATCAGCAACTGATCGACATCCGGAAAGCGTTCTCGCGTGGCGAAGCGCGGGCGGCCATCGACGACGACTGTTTTCAATCCCAGATCGTGGGCCAGGCTGATGAGCGGCATGGCGACATGGCCGGCGCCAAAGACGATCAAGGTTGGCGGTGGTCCATGCACTTCGAAGAATACGGGCAGGGAATCAGGGCCGAGCGAGACCGTGCTTGATGCGCGCTTTCGCATCAGTTCAAGCGCAACGGTTTTCGCTTCGCGGTCGAGCTCCGGTGTGCCTAACGACAGGTGCGTTTCACCATCTTCGCTGATTAATAACTTGCGCGAACTTTCTTTCAGGGAGGTGGCGATGACTGCGCGTTTGCCACGATCGACCGCGTTACGCACTGCTCGATACAATTCAAGCAGATTGCTCACATCCACCGGCTCAATCAAGACGTCGAGATCGCCGGCGCAGGAGAAACCGATTTCCCATGCGTCTTCGTTGGCGAGTTTCATCTCGACCAGCCGGGATTTGAATGACGACAGCGCTTGCTCCGATTCGGCAATCACGCGCGCGTCAACGCAGCCGCCAATCGTCACCGAACCGAGGATGCGGCCTTCTTCACCGACCCACATCTTCGCGCCCTCGCGTTTCGGACTGGTGCCGCGCGTGGCGACAAGTGTGGCCATGGCGACGCGCTTCTCCGCCTGGGCCAGTTTCTCGATATCGTCGAAGAGTTCTTCCATCAGAAAATAGCCACAAAAAGGCACAAAAGGCTCAAAAATTAAGAAAAATCATTTGTGCTTTTTGTGCCTTTTTGTGGCTCATTATAAAACCAGGTGCGGTTCGAGTGCGCGCAGGCTTTGTAGATCGTGCGCGGGTGCGAAAACGTTGATGAAAGGCAATGCTGCCTGCATGCCTTTTGTTACTGGTGCGTAATCCGCGCTACCGAGCAAGGGATTGAGCCAGATCAACCGACCTGCACGCCGTTTCAACAACGCGAGCGCGGTAACAAGTTGTTCAGGTTCACCAGTGTCCCAGCCGTCGCTCAGTATGATCACGATGGTGCGTTTATCGATGCGGGCGAGCCACTGATCGTTGAACATTGCCAGGCTTGCGCCGATGCGCGTGCCTCCGGACCAGCCGCGAATGTTGGTTGAGAGACGATCGAGCGCGCGTTGATAAGTCTTATTTTTCAGGTCGCCCGTGATGCGCGCCAGCGAAGTAGCGAAGACAAACGATTCCACTTTCGCAAAACTGTTTTGAAGTCCATACACAAATTGCAGCAACAGCCGGCTGTAGATGTCCATTGATCCCGAGACGTCACAGATCACGAATAGCTTGGTTCGCTTCGGTCGCCGTTCCTTGTATGCCAGATCGATCAGTTCACCGCCGGTCTTTAAAGACAACCGTAACGAGCGTCGCAGATTCACGCGGTGACCGCGTTTCACCGGACGCCAGCGACGACTCCGCTGTCTGGCCAGGCGTCTTACGATGCGACGCGCGAGGCGCGAAATCTCTTCAAGCTCCTCGTTACTGAACTCGCTGAAATCTTTTGTTGCTGTCGACTCGGTGTTACTCGCGCCCGGAACTTTGACGGGCTGAGCGCCGTCGCTGAACGAACTGCCCCAGTGTTCGAGGAAGAACGCGAGACCTTTAGGCGATTGACGCGAGCTGCTTCGACTGCGCACGGTAGCGGTGCGGTTGGGGGAGTGCGACTTATTCCAAAATCTCCTGAATACTTCTTCGAAGATCGGGAAGTCGTCAACACTTGTTGTGAGAATGCTGCGCAGACTGAGAAAGACCTCGTCACGATCAGTCGTGTCGATTATTTGTAATACTGTCGTCGCACTTATTACCTCTGAGGGCGTCACGGAGAGTCCTTGGGCTCTCAACTCACGGCAAAAAAGCACGACCGTTTCTATGTCTAATTCAACCACGGATTATTCCTGGCAGCTCTGCCTTAAACGCTGCGATGTCGTTTTCGTCCTTCAGGAAACATCCGAGAGTCTCGGCGACGACCTCTTCGTTCAACTCAGGCGCCTGCAATGCAACGAGTGCGTTGGCCCAATCCAGGGTTTCCGCAACGCCGGGGATCTTCGACAGGCTCATTGTTCTGGTCGCCTGCATCACTTTGGTGAGCTGAGACGAAAGTGTCTCCGCGATGCCGGGTACTTTCGCGCGGACGATCTCGAGCTCCTTCTCCAGCGAGGGATAATCGATCCAGTGATAGAGACAGCGCCGTCTCAGCGCATCAGACAAGTCGCGTGAACGATTGGAAGTCAAAACCACATGCGGGCGGTGGGTTGCCTTGATGGGACCGATCTCGGGTATCGTGACCTGAAAGTCAGAAAGTACTTCGAGCAGAAACGCCTCAAACTCTTCATCGCTCCGATCGATCTCGTCAATCAACAACACCGGCGCGCGATCGTGTTCCGTGATCGCCTGTAGCAACGGCCGTTTCAGTAAAAACGATTCACTGAAGATCATCGCTTCTTTCTCAGCTTCGGAAGCCGCGGACGACTCTTCGAGTTTGAGGTGCAGCAACTGTTTGGGATAGTTCCATTCGTAAAGCGCGGTGGTGGCGTCGAGACCTTCGTAGCATTGAAGACGAATCAGCTTCGTATTGAGCGCGTTGGCTAATGCCTTGGCAATCTCGGTTTTTCCGACGCCCGCCGGCCCTTCGACCAGCAGTGGCTTGCCGAGCGTCATCGACAAGTACAACGCTGTGGCAATCGCGGCGTCGGCAATGTAGACCTGTTCTTCGAGCAGGCGCTGGATTTGTCTGACTTCTTCTCTCATGCTAGTCGCGCGAAGTCTTCGGGCGTGTTGATATCGTCAGGGTAGGGAAGACTAAAGTGAACTTCCTGAACACGCCCCGCATTTGCGTCAACCAGCTTCCACGCGGCTTTGTCGCCGTGAAGGTCCACGAGTTGTGCAAACATCGAGCGCGCGAAGATCATCGGATGGCCCTTGCGTCCCTCATATGAACACAGAGCAATCGGCGCCTCCTGCTCACGCCATGCTTCAGCGAGCCGGTTGATTATTTCCGGCGTGATTCCCGGCAGGTCACCCAGGATGATCATGATCGCTGCTGACTCGCCGTCGAGCGCGCCGATGCCCGCGCGATATGAAGACGAACAGCCTTCACCAAAAATCGGATTCTCAACTACACGCGCCGCGCCAAAATCCACTCGTTCACGCACCTCATCCGCGGCGCGTCCGAGAACAACAACAACTTCATCAAGGCCTGTGGCTCGTTGCGCCTGGTCCACAACCCAACCCAGCATCGTTGTGCCGCGATATGGCAACAACTGCTTCGGTTGTCCAAACCGCTGCGACGCGCCGGCACCCAGCACTAATCCCGAGATGAACTTCCTCATTTCCGTGTAATCTGTGAAATCTGTGGCTGATCATACGTTTCCTTACAACGCAGGCAGCAGAAGTAGATCGTCTTGCCGTCAACCACTGAACTGTATTTTGCGTTCTCGACGTCGACTGTCATCCCGCAGATCGGATCGATCGCGGTCGCGACCGTTCGCGGCTGCTCGACGCTCGTCCTTCTAATGCGCGTGATTTCTGCCGCGACACTCAACGCGATCTCCGGCAAAGTCTCGCTGCCGATCTCGAGCCCGGCCGGACACGTAATGACCGAGATATCTTCGTCAGTTGTGCCGGTCGTGCGAACGTATTCAAACAACGCTTCCGACTTCTTCCTGCTTGCGACCAGCCCGAGATATTTGGGCCGGGTCCCGATTACTGCCAGCAATCCTTCCTCATCGCGATTACCCATCGTTGCGACTACGACGTAGCTGGATTCGTTAATCTGATCTTTGACTGAACTGAAATCCGTACCGGCGACCACGACTTTGAAATCCAGCAGGTCGCCGAGTTGTGCGAGTGTTTCGGCTACTGGAGAAGCGCCGACGATCAGCAGTTGAGGTTTTGGCAAGAAAGGTTCCAGGTAAATCTCGAGCGAACCACCGCCTTCGCAGGTCATGCGGAACGACTCGACTCCTTTCCAATCATCGCGTGGATCATCCGGACTGATCGTCAAAAGTTTCGGCTGGCCCGTCTGCAGAGCACGTTTTGCTTCACGCAGGACGATCGGTTGCACGCAGCCGCCGCCGACCCATCCGATCGATGAGCCATCTGCCTTGATAATCGCCTTCGATCCCGGCTTCGCAGACTGCGGACTCTTATAGGCGACGACTGTGGCAAGAACAAAAGGCTCTTCCCGCGCTCGCAACTCACTACATTCGTTCTCTATGTTCATCCCGAGAAAAACCAGCCACAGATGAACGCGGATGCAGGCGGATTAATCCGTAAATAATCCGCGTTTATCCGCGGCTCTAACCGCGCACGCCCGCGTCGCGCAGCAACTTCCAAACCTTCGCCGACGTGATTGGAATATCGATGTGCCTGACGCCGAGATGCCAGAGCGCGTCGACCACCGCGTTCACGATCGCGGCCGGTGCGCCGACTGTTGCCGACTCACCGACACCCTTCGCCCCGAGCGGGTGATGCGGCGAAGGCGTGCAAGTCTTGTCAGTCTCCCAGTTCGGTGTCTCCACCGCTGTCGGCAACAGGTAATTCATAAAGCTACCTTGCAGGATGTTGCCGCTCTCGTCGTACTGAATCTCCTCGTAAAGCGCGGGCCCGAGCCCCATCGTCAACCCACCATGAATCTGCCCCTCGACGATCATCGGATTGATAATGTTCCCGCAGTCATCGACAGCCACGAAGCGACGTATCTTGATCTCACCCGTTCCTTTATCGATGTCGACAACACAGATGTAACTGCCGAACGGATACGTGAGATTCGGCGGATCGTAGTAATTGACTGCTTCGAGCCCCGCTTCCATTCCGGGCGGATGATTCGTGTAAGCCGCGAGCGAGATCTCCTGAATCGTCTTCGCGCGATCGGGAGATCCCTTGACGTAAAACTTTCCGGGCTCCCACTCGAGATCGTCCTCGTGCGCCTCGAGCAGGTACGCGGCAATCTTGCGTGCCTTGTCTTTAATCTTTCGGCAAGCAATTGCACAGGCAGCACCCGCTACCGGAGTGCTGCGACTCGCATACGTTCCCAAACCATAGGGCGCCGTGTCCGTGTCGCCCTCTTCAACCAGTACGCTGTCGACAGGGAAGCCAAGCTCCTCGGCGACGATCTGCGCGTACGTTGTTTCGTGACCCTGTCCCTGCGACTTCGTGCCGAAGCGCGCGATGACCTTGCCCGTTGGATGCACGCGAATCTCAGCGCTGTCGAACATCTTGAGGCCAAGGATGTCGAAATGTTTTGACGGACCCGCGCCGACGATTTCGGTGAAACTACTGATACCGATTCCCATCAACTCACCGCGCGCGCGTTTCTCAGCCTGTTCTTTTTTCAGCTCGTTGTAACCAACACGGTCCATCGCTAACTGTAGCGCCGCACCATAGTCGCCACTGTCATATTCCCAATCGAGTGCCGACTTGTACGGGAACTGCTCCGGCTTGATGAAATTCTTCATCCGTAGCTCAGCCGCATCCATTCCTATTTCGTGGGCCATCAGGTCGGCCATACGCTCGATCGTATGCACGGCTTCGGTAACGCGGAACGAGCAGCGATACGCAATGCCACCCGGAGGTTTGTTTGTATAAACGCCGTCGACTTCGACGTGCGCGGCTTTCAGATCGTATGAGCCGGTGCAGACGTGAAAGAGTCCGGCGGGAAACTTCGAAGGGTTCGCGGCCGCGTCTGTATAACCATGGTCCGCGAGTGTCTTAATCCTGAGTGCTGTCAATGTGCCGTCTTTCTTGCCTGCCAGTTCCGCGGTGATGTGATAATCGCGCGCGAACGAATCTGCCTGCAGGTTCTCCATTCGATCTTCGATCCACTTCACTGGTTTACCGGTCAGCACTGACGCCGCAACCGCAATCACGTAGCCCGGATAAACCGGCACCTTGCCGCCAAAGCCTCCACCGATGTCAGGCGAGATGATCTGAATCTTCTCTTCCGAAAGACCAACGTGTCCGGCAACAAGCGCGAACACCGTGCGGATCGCGTGCGGCGCCTGCGTGGTCATCCAAACAGTTAACTTGCCCCTGACCTTGTCAAACGAAGCAACGCAACCACACGTCTCGATCGAAGCGACGTGAATGCGCGGAATGTAGATGTCTTCTTTAACCGTGACTTCCGCTTCGCTAAAGAGTTGATCGGTTGCTTCGCGATTGCCCCATTCCCAGTGCCAGATGTGATTGTCTTTCTTGTCCTTCTTATCAGTGCGCAAAATTGGCGCATCGGGCAGCAGCGCTTTTTTCGGATCGACGACAACCGGCAACGGATCGTAATCGATCTCGACTGCTTCGACTCCGTCAGCAGCGATGTAACGATCCGTTGCGAGTACCGCGGCAACTTCCTGCGCCTGGTACATCACTTTGTCGACCGGTAGGACCATCTGCGTGTCAGACATCAACGTCGGCATCCAGTGAAGGTTGTACTTTTCCAGATCCTTTCCCGTGATGACTGCGAGCACACCGGGAATAGCCATGGCTTTCGAGATGTCGATATTTTTGATCGTGGCGTGCGCGTAAGGGCTGCGCACGATGTCGAGATAGAGCATGCCTGGCAGGTTTACGTCGTCGACGTAATTACCAAGACCACGAAGAAAGCGCGGATCTTCCTTGCGTTTGACGGAGTGGCCCATGCCACCGATTTCGGGCGACGTTTTTGGCGCCATCTATGCACCTCCCTCGCGCATCTTCTGCGCAGCGTACTGATATGCCTTGACGATATTTACGTAGCCGGTGCAGCGACACAGATTTCCGGAGATCGCGTGCCGGATCTCATCGTCGTTTGGATCGCTGTTCGTTTTTAGAAAAGCTAATCCGGTCATCAACATTCCGGGCGTGCAGAAGCCGCATTGCAGGCCGTGCTCCTGAAAAAAGCCGTCCTGAAGCGGATGCAGTTTGCCGTCCTGCTCGAGACCTTCGACGGTCGTGATCGAGCGTCCATCAGCCTGGATGGCGAAGATCGTACACGACTTGACCGCGCGTCCATCCATCACGACTGTGCAAGCGCCGCAGTGGCTGGTGTCGCAACCGATGTGCGTGCCGGTGAGCCGCAACGTTTCGCGTAGGAAGTGGACCAGCAGCAGGCGTGGTTCAACGTCGCTGCCGTGTTCTTCGCCGTTAACAGTTACTTTGATCGGAACTTTCGCCATCGTTTAGGCTCCTCCTTTGGCGCGGTTCAGCGCGGTGTTGAGAGCGCGCGCGGTAAGAACACGAACCAGATCGCGCTTGTAATCG